>ERZ651768.1931-NODE-1931-length-14835-cov-3.958057_pt1 | contig 14835 bp, 13 predicted proteins | sample MGYA00514754_ERZ651768 | MGnify/ENA metagenome assembly ERZ651768
CAGTGTCCAGAATGTAGTTATATTTATGACCCAGTTATAGGTGATGATTTTGAAGGATATCCATCGGGAACAAAATTTCAAGATTTACCTGAAGACTTTCTTTGTCCTGATTGCTCAGTAAGAGGCAAAGAAGACTTTAAAGCGCTGCTTTAGGTCAATCTATCTCAGGCTATCTTGAACACGGTACCAAGTCATTATTGCTTGGAGGTAATGGCGTCTAAATGGAGCCAATGGAAATTTTGGCGAAAGACCTTGAGATAATCGAGATATAGATGCAGGCATATTGTTTGAGGCAAGCCATATCGCCAATTGTTTACCTACCCAAGTAGATGTATTAACTCCATTTCCATGATACCCAAAACCGAAAAAAATACTTTTATCATCAGATAGCCGGCCAATAGCTGGAGTTAGCCTTCGAGTAAAACATACAAATCCATGCCAACAATAATCAATTTCGATGTCTTTCCATTCTGGCCAAATAGATTTCATTCGGGCAGTAAGGTACTCATAATTTCTTGTTTCACCTTTTTTGTCACCTGATGAGGACCCTCTTCCACCAAATAAAAATCTTTTATCAGGTAGTAATCGAAAATAATTCATCAATTTTCTTGAATTAATTGCAGGTGATAAAGTTTTCCACTGATAAGCATCAAGTTCTAGATTACTTAAAGGTCTGGTAACAATAATTGAACTAATAACGGGCAATGATCGAGATGTGAAATTTTTGTGCAAAGTTTCAGGCATAAAGCCGTTAGTTGCAAAAATAACATGCTTAGCTCTTATCGATCCTGAGGCAACATGCAAAGTATGATAATCTCCTTTTTTTTCCCATGATTGAACCTCACTATAAGGATAAAGTTTTGCACCATAGTGTTCGGCTGCCACCGCTAAACCATTGATATATCGCATAGGATGCAGTCCGAAAGTCGGCTTTAGCTCCAATGCCCCATATTGTTCGGTAGAATCAAAATGTAAGTCTCGAAATTCTTCGCTTGATATGTTTCTTGCATCCAACCCAAGAGATTGAGAATAAAAATTTTTAAGTTCATTCAGTTCATTAAATGCTTTTTTTGAATGCGCTACATAGAGTTCACTTTCGCCCTGAATAGATGCGTCAATATTATTATCAGTAATAATTTCTTTTACTAATTCTATGGCATCAACCTGACTCTTATAAAATGCTTTTACATCAGATAAACCAAAACGTTTTACTAAATCCTTAACACTGCCAGCCGCTCCACCTATTGAGCAAAATCCACCATTTCTTCCGGAAGCACCCCATCCTATATGTCCTGCTTCCAGGACTCCCGCTTCAATTCCAAATTTACGCCCTAAATGATATGCCGCTGAAAGACCAGTATATCCACCGCCTATAATTGCCACATCATATGTTTCATTTGATACTAATGGCCTACCATTTGGCCTACACAAACCTTGGGTTGATTCCCAATACGATGGTTGGGGATCTCCGAAGTTATACATATTCTGATTGTAGAGCCTGTGCATAACAAATTAACCTTTCCTTTATAAAATTTATTGAGTAAGTAGTTGATTGTTTTTCGTAATATAAAGACCCAATAAAACAAGCAAAAGAAATGGAATAGGTAATATAACTAATGAAAGCCATCCATAAATATACATAATTGTACCCGCTAGCAAGGATCCTACAGCTGATGTTCCAAATATACATAATTCATTGATGCCCTGCACTTTAAATCTTTCCTCAGTAGCATAGGTAAAAGTTAACATTGTTGTTCCACCGATATAAAGAAAATTCCAACCCACTCCAAGTAAAACTAGTGCGATCCAATAATTATTGACCGCCTGACCTTCGAAACCACATAGGCAGGCACCTAATAAACTTAAGGCACCAACTGACATAATTTTAACGGTACCAAACTTCTCAATAAGTAATCCAGAGAACAGGGAAGGAATATACATGGCTAAAACGTGACTTCGAATTATATTGGCTGTTATATCAATTGAATAACCATCAATGACATGCATACTTAAAGGTGTCGCTGTCATGATAAATGTCATCGAACCATAAGCAATCGTTGCTCCGAAGACTGCCATGATAAAAACGGGTTGCTTAATTATATGATTAGTAGATCGTACTTGGCTCTTATTAGAATAATTATGACTCCCCTTAAAAGATCCCAAAAACAATAAGAGAATAGCCTGAAAAACAAATAAAACTGATAAAGCTAATAAAGTTCCAGAATACTGGGCACCTTCATACCAATATTGGCCACGAATAACTAACTCAGGACCTAACAAAGCCCCACCAATAGCTCCGAGTAAAACAATTGAAATTGCTCTGGCTGTGTATTTCGATCGAACACTTTCTGCGGCTGCAAATCGATATTGCTGTGTAAATGCGGTGTTGATACCGAACATTGCTGCTGCAAAAATAAACATAAGGAAACTTGATTTTATTAAAGCAAATGCAGCGATCAATACAGCGGCAACCGCGGATAACGATGATATGGAAGAGCCATACTTTCTGCCCATTTTTTTCATCAGCATTGTTGCAGGTATTGTTGACATCGCGGTAACCACAACCATCAGAGATACAGGTAAGGTAGCGAAAGATTGGTTCTCAGTTAAAGATGAGCCAATAATTCCGCCGAGCGTAACTATCGTAATCTGACCAGTGGCAGATATTAATTGGCATAAAAAAAGAATAATTAAGTTACGAATTGGCATATAGATTTATTACGATGAGACTAAAATCATGAGGCATTCTCACATAATATCAATAAAAATGTTTAATATTTTCCAAAAAAAAATCAAAACAGTTTGATTTAGTAAATCAATCACTGGCAGAATTAATCCTTTTAAATGGTTAATAGTTCTTAATGATAATCAGCCAACGTAATTTTCAAATATTTAAATACTCAATATATATATTCCTCACTGCAAATTTTCCTTTATTTTTTGCAGAAGAATGGGCTGCAGCGAGTATACGATTTGTTGATGGCATCAGTTTAAATCAAATAATAGAAGGATTTGCTGCCAGCATAGACACTATTGCCTGGCTTATTTTACTCTATATGTTTGAGCTAGAAACTTATGTTCTAGATGATCATCAGTTCACAAAAAAAGTTGCGCTGTCGCTTCGTTTAGTGAGAATAATTTCGTATTTATTTATTATTTATGCATTTTATGGATACCTGGTTGTTCTCTTCTACACATTGAATATTTCGCCGCTAGAAAATATTACTAATTTGTGCAATTTAACAAATGGTCAGTGGACTTATTCTATTGATTTTCAAGAATATCAAATTATTAATTCAGAGAATTGTTTGACTCTTTCATCGAGTAATACCTTCCTTCAATTCTCAGGAATAAATGCTGTTGTGGATAATAACGGATATATTGATATCGTCCGTCTTGCCTGGATTGATGTCATAAATTCAAGCGTTTGGCTGCTTGTTGTTTTGGTACTCGAAGCAGACGTTTATATGCAAGAAAATAACATAAACAATGCGCTTATCAATGAGACATCAAAAATTAGTAAATATATCCTCTACGCGATTTTATTTTTTAATGCGGCATTTTGGTCATTGAATGGAGATTTCGTCGATTGGTGGGATGCTTGGTTATGGTTAATTGCCTTTATATTCATTGAGCTCAATATTATTCAATGGAAAGATGAAGACATAGAAAAAAATGCAGTTGCTTAGTAATGGGCAATATCAATTTTTTTAACTACTCAACAATTAATAAAAATGGATCTTCAATAGATTTCTTTTTAATCCTCGGGCTGTCATCTTTAACAGTGATACTAACCAATTCATTCGCTGAATTTAAACTGATTAACCACGGGTGCCAATTGTCATGGTCGGTCTTTTTATAATAACCAGATATTTCCCATCCGTTATCAGACGGAAAAATATATGATTTTCCAATTTTCCTATTTGGATTTAACGGGTCGATAATCTTTATATCTGATGGGATATCAATATAACTCTTTATTATCGATCGAGTGATATGAATAATTTGAATTTCACCGTCTCTCTGATTCACTGAGATAGGTTCATAAACATTTCTATAGGTATAAGTTAAGGCAGCAATAGAAAGCATCAGAAAAATAATTATTCTCAGAAATTTGTGTTTCATGATAATTATCTCGAAGCTATGAAATACCAATGGTTTTATGTGTCTGTATACTTAATTTCCATTGAGGGTGTGAAAGACAATATTCTATTGCTAGCTTGGTATTTTTTTTTAAGTCTTTACTCTCTAATGGTTGTAAAAAGAAATGCTTAAATTTGAGATCAGTAAACTCTTCAGGTTGCGCTTTTTCATCTAATTGTGGAAAAACTAATTTTAACTCATTTCCAGTTTTTTGAATTATTGATGCATTGGATTTTGGACTAACACAGATCCAATCAATTTTATCAGGTGGTAGGCATGTTCCGTTAGTCTCAATTGCAACTTTAAATCCATTAGTATGCATTTTATCTACAAATTGTTGATCAAGCTGGAGAAGTGGCTCGCCGCCAGTACAAACTATAAAAGGATTATCTGGAATATAGCTGGGCCATATACTCCAGACTTTTTTTACTATTTCATCTAAAGTGTATTTGCCTCCATTTAACCCATCAGTTCCAACAAAGTCAGTATCACACCAGTTGCAAATTGCTTTGCTTCTATCTTTTTCAATACCGCTCCAAAGATTGCATCCAGCAAAGCGTATAAATACTGATTTTTTCCCAGTATGATAGCCCTCTCCTTGTTTCGTCAAAAAAATCTCTTTTATTTTATACATGATTATTTAAATATAAACCAGAGGATCTTTTAATCCAGCCTCTTTAAAACCTTTTAACCTTAATTGACATGCATCACAAAGTCCACATGGATAACCATTATCTGATGGGTCATAACATGAGGATGTTATACTATAGTCAACATTAAGGCCTATTCCTTTCGTAATTATTTCAGATTTTGTTAGACTGATTAAGGGTGTGTGTATTTTATACTCACCTTTTTTCTCAACACCATTTTTTGTTGCGAGATTCGCCAGTTTCTCGAACTCGGAAATAAATGCAGGCCTACAGTCAGGGTAGCCACTATAGTCAAGTGCATTTACCCCAATAAATATATCAAATGCATTAATTGTTTCCGCTCTGGCTAACGCAATAGATAAAAATACTGTGTTTCTCGCTGGGACATAGGTTACAGGAATGTCATTCATATCAGATACATTTCTATTTTTTGGAACATTCATGCTTGAGGTAAGTGCAGATCCTCCAAATTGCGCTAGATTAATGTCAATAATCGAGTGATTTTTTATATCAAAATAACTGGCGATTGATTTTGCAGACTCTAGCTCAAATATATGCTTTTGACCATAGTTGATTGTAAGGCCATATAATTCAAATCCTTGATCTTTCGCTATGGCTACACAGGTTGTAGAATCTAGTCCCCCTGATAATAAAATTACGGCTGTTTTTTTCATACGATATAAATATGCTACATAAAATTATTGTAGATAATTGATTAATGATTAATTTTTTTATGATTAACTGACATTTATTGTTCTCCAACACGTTACGATGATTTAGATTAAATTATAATAGAGAAAAAATGTTTTATATTTATTTAGGAGAACACAATGCTGAAAAGAGATAATGCTCAATCTATTTTTGATAGAGCAATGACAGTGATCGCCAAAGGGGTTAGTTCAAACTTTAGGTATTGGGGGCCAAAGTCTACACCTGTAATTAGTCATGCAAAGGGAGTATTTATCACTGACGCTGACGAGAATACTTTTATCGATTATCGATTAGGCTGGGGGCCAATTATTTTAGGTCATGCAGATGAGAGGGTCAATAATGCTGTGTCAGAGGCTATAAAAAATGGTATAACATTTGCTGCAACAACAGAACTTGAAACTGAGGTTGCTGAGAAGATGGTCTCCATGATCCCGGGTATGGAAATGTTACGTTTTACTAATACAGGCACAGAAGCAACGATGCATGCTTTAAGAGTTGCGAGAGGATATACAAGACGAGAAAAGTTTATAAAGTTTGAAGGACAATATCATGGTGCACACGATTATGTGCTGTATAGTACAGCAAGTTCACCTGTATCAGCAATGGGCTCGAGGACGGCACCTATTCCTGTTCAAGTTGGTTCTGGAATTCCAAATAAGATACGTGATTATGTATTTTCTGTCCCATTTAATGATTTTGAAGCGATAGAAAATGTTGTGAAAGATCATTACGGAGATATTGCAGCAATGATGATTGAGCCATGTTTAGGCAATATAGCAGGGTTAGAACCTTCTAAAGGATACTTAGAGCATTTACGAACTCTATGTGATAAATATGGAATTGTTATGATTTTTGATGAAGTAAAAACAGGATTTCGACTTGCTAATGGCGGAGCTAGAGAAGAGTACAACATAATCCCTGATATTTCAACCTATGCGAAGAGCCTAGGGAATGGTTTTCCTGTAGCTGCATTTGGCGGTAAGAAAGATGTTATGAGTGTTATTGGAGGTGGGAGTGTTACTCATGCAGGTACTTTTAGCGCTAATGGGGCTAGTATGGCTGCAGCGAAAGCTGTGCTGGAGGTGTTATCCTCTTCTCCAGTGTTAAAGGGGATCAGAAATAGAGGTCAGCGGTTAAAAGAAGGTATGCATCAAATACTAAATGCGGCTGATATTAAACACCAAATGACAGGACATCCAAGTATGCAGGGGTTTATTCTTAGTGAGCATCCAGTTAAAGAAGTAAGAGACTTAGCCCATCATGATGAGGATATGTATGAAAAAATCATGACCTATTTATATCACCATGGAGTCTGGCCGGAGAATGATGCAAGAGAGCCCTGGTTTTTATGTGAATCTCATACTGATGAAATTATTGATGAAACCTTAAACAAGTTTGAGGACGCAGTAAAATCAGCAAAAGATTAATGGAAAAAACCCCATTATGGATTAACCAGTTTTCAAGACCGGATAGTTTAATAACCTCTAAGAGTCCTAATACTGAAACAGACGTTGCAATAGTTGGTAGTGGCTACACAGGCCTATGTGCCGCCAGAGTATTAAAAAAAAATGGTGCCAGTGTTACTGTTCTAGATAGAAATACTATAGGATGGGGAGCAAGCTCCCGCAATGGCGGTATGGCGACACCTGGTTTAAAGCAAGGTATTCAAAAAATCTATAAAATGTATGGATCAGAACTCGCGCATGAGTTTTGGAATTCGTCTGTGGATGCGATTGATTTAATAGATGCAATAGTAAATGAACATTCAATCGATTGTGATTGGGAGAGAAATGGGCATGCTTCCTTAGCTACGAAACCATCGCATGCTCCTAGGCTTAAAGAATATGGCTCTTGGTTAGAAAAAGAATTTGGTCACTCTCAGCGATATATACCAAAAAATCAGATCCGGGATGAAATCGGCTCGGATGCTTATTATGGGGCTTTAACCGATGATATTAGTGGCGGGCTGCACCCATCAAAATATGTTTTTGGTTTGGCTACTGCTGTTGCAAACCTAGGTGTGCAACTGTGTGAAAATACAGAGGTTACAAAAATTGAAAAAAATGACTCTAATAATTTTAGACTGATTTCCTCTAAAGGTGATATAATAGCAAAAAAGATAATAATTGCTACTAATGGATATACGAATAGATTAGTTCCTAAGCTAAAGCCCTTAATCTTTCCGGTTGGAAGTTATATAGTAGTAACCGAGCCACTTACAAAAGAATTACAGAATATTATTAGCCCCAAAAAGCGAATGTACTATGATTCAAAATGGTTTTTAAATTATTTCAGACTAACACCTGATGGTAGAATGTTATGGGGTGGTAGAAATGATTTAAGCACTGATCTGGATCTTGATGAAAGCGCTATAATCCTATCAAAAGAGCTTTATACCATTTTCCCTGATCTAGCAGGTATACCTATCACAAACACATGGACAGGCAAACTTGGTATTACTTTTGACTTGATGCCGCACATAGGTCAAACAAATGGTATTTATTATGCTTTTGGATATGGAGGCCATGGTCTATCAATAGCAACCTATTTAGGAACAGAGATTGGTCTATTGTTGTCTGGCAAAAAAGACCGAAGTCCGTTTATGGAGATCTCCCATCAGACCATGTTTTTTTATAGAGATAAACCCTGGTTTATACCTTTTGCAGCAAGATATTTTCGTTTTCTAGACTGGATCTCATAGTCAATGACTTCGATATCAAATATAGATTATTTTATTATTGCTGTCTATATGTTGGGGATGGTTGGAATTGGTTTTTGGTTTTCTAAACGTCATGGAGATTTTGAAGATTTTTTTCTGGCAGGTCGATCTCTAACTACTCCTTTACTAATCACTACTCTTATCTCTACCTATTATGGATTAGATGTTTTATTTGGTGATTCGCAGTTAGCATTTACAGATGGGGTTGTCGCTTGGTTTGGTTATGCAAGGCCTACTTATGCATTTTTTCTAATAGCGGCCTTTTTATTAGCCCATCGTTTAAGAAAAGAGAATTTTTTAAGTCTTCCTGATATTTTGGATAAATATTATGGGAAGAAGACTCGGTATGTGGGTGCGGTCACTTCTTTTATTTATTCACTTCCCGCATTGTCACTTTATGGGTTTGGGATGTTGGGCGAAGTCATTCTCGGCTGGGAGCCCATCATGGGCATGGTGGTTTTGGGCGGCATCGCCTTAGTCTATACACTCACCGGTGGATTTTGGGCTGTCGCTTTCACGGACTCGATCCAGTTTGTACTCATGTGTGTTGTCTTGGCTATGGCATTTCCCTTTGCCATGAATTTGATTGGTGGATTCGATGAAATGATCGAAGTATTGGAGCCCAGCTACTTTGATACTATGGGCGATATGTCCATTTGGCTTATCATTATTTATGCATCCACGGGACTTTCGATCTTGGTTGAACCCACATTTTACCAGCGGATTTTTGCTGCAAAATCTTATAAGAATGTAAGAAATGCCCTGGTGATCGGTATCTTCATTTGGGGTTCCTACGATTGGATTATTACCATTATAGCCATGGCTGCTAAAGTGGCAGTTATCCAGGGGACGTTGCCCTTTGATGTTGCACCCGATGCTGCCTTATTAACGATCATGGTGGCAGCGCTACCTGCCGGTGCCCTCGGATTATTTATGGCGGGTGTCTTGTCTACGGAAATGTCCACCTTGGATTCTTATTGTCTTGTTGCCGGCGGAAATGTTGCCTACGATATTTATAAACCCGCTTTTAAACCAGATGCTACCGATCAGGAATTAATCAAAACAACGCGCCATGGTATTTTATTGTCTTGGGTTTTGGGGTTTGCCATGGCCATTTCATTTGATCAAATGCTGGGACTTTGGGTTTTTATGGCATCTATCCTGATCTCAAGTGTGTTAGCGCCAATTCTGCTGGGAATGTATGTACCCAATTTTCGAAAACCACTTGCAGGATTTTTAAGTGCAGGATTGGGATTGGTTTCCACCGTCATCCTGAATATTTATATCATGACAAATGGTGTATTTGATTTAGAAGAGGAAACTTATATTATTGATTGGTTTGGAATCGATTTTATGCTAGAATTTGTGATGTATATCACCGTTCCAATTTCGCTCATTGGATTTTTTGTGGGTGTATTATTCGATAAAGGAGACCATCATAAGTAATTGGGAAATATTCACCTGGATTACTGTTATTATTCTGGGCTTTGGTTCGGTTGCTGTTTTTGTATTATTCGTCAAGGACATAAAAGAGATCTTGAAAAAATTTCATAAAGAGTAAAAAATGAACACACAAAACTATATTAACAATACCTGGTGTGATGCAGAATCGGGCAAAACATTCGATGTGGAAAACCCATTCACAGAAGAAGTGATTGCAAAGGTTCCTGCCAGCGCGGAAGCGGATGTAAATAAAGCAGTCGAAGCGGCGAAAACGGCTTTTCAGGATTGGCGGCAATTAACCGCCGGTGAGCGAAAAGATCACATGCGAGCCATGGCGAATAATTCCCGGGAACACGCGGAAGAAATTGCAAAAACGATTTCCACGGAAATGGGAAAACCTTTTGGGGACGCCATAAGCGAAATTGAAGACGTGGCGGAATATTTAGAATATTATGCTGAAATGGCACGGGATCATGTGGGTCGAATTGTAGCTCCTGTGGTGGAAAAATCCATGTCCTTGGTTCGGTATGAGCCCTATGGTGTGGTGGGCTGTATCATTCCCTGGAATTATCCATTATCTCTCATGGGCTGGAAACTGGCACCGGCATTGGCAGCAGGAAATACGATTGTTATGAAACCATCGGAAGTCACATCACTCTCTATTTTGCATTGGATTGAATTGGCTGGCGGTGATATGCCACCGGGAGTCATGAATGTTATAACCGGTTTGGGTGGAGAAGCAGGTGAAGCCTTGGTCAAGCATCCTGATGTTCCAATTCTTACATTTACAGGATCGATTCGAACCGGGAAACGGATTGCCCGATTGGCTGCAGATCATTTGAAAAAAGTATCTTTGGAACTGGGTGGAAAAGATCCGGTCATTGTTTGTGATGATGCGGATATTGAAGTGGCTGCAAAAGGGTCTGCCTGGGGTGGATTTTTAAATGCAGGGCAGGTTTGTACTTCGGTAGAACGGGTTTATGTTTTTGATAATATTGCTGACAAATTCACGGAAGCACTTGTTGAAGAAGCAAAAAAAGTAAAATTAGGTGATCCATTTGATAAAGGAACTGATGTGGGTCCCATGTCATCCAAAATGCAATTTTCCAATACGATCAATAAAGTTGATCTTGCAAAAAAAGAAGGCGCTCGAGTGTTGACAGGTGGAAAAAAATCAGACCTATTTGAAAAAGGGTATTTTTATGAACCCACCGTTTTTGACCAAGTTACACCCAACATGGAAATTATTATGGAGGAAGCGTTCAGTCCTGTGATTCCGGTTCAGCGAATCAAATCATTGGATGAAGCGATCGCCATGTCCAACTCAACAAGATATGGTTTGGGTTGCACTATTTTCACCCGGGATATTGAGCGAGCATTGACCGCAGCAGACAATATTCAGGTTGGAACCTTCTGTATTAACAGCCCCTTAATGGAAAATATGGCAGCCCCTTTTGGCGGCATGAAACAGTCTGGAATTGGCAGGGAGCATGGCATAGAAGCGCTGGAAGAATTCCGGGAAGCGAAACATATCTTTATCGATTACGACCATTCTAATAAAGGGTGGTGGTTTGGGAATAATGGGGAATAGAAATTATTCTTCTCCGATATCCTCATTCCAAACCTCCGGATTATCCTGAATGTATTTTGCAAGCATGGTAATACATGTTTCAGAATTCAGGTCAATAATTTCAACGCCAGATTCTTTTAACCAATCAACCCCACCGGGGAAATTGACCAATTCACCTATAATGACTGTTTTTATGTTGAATTGCCGGATCAACCCGCAGCAATACCAGCAGGGTGCCAGGGTTGTGACCATAATAATATTGGCATAGGATCGTTGCCGCCCCGCATTCCGGAAGGCATCCGTCTCGCCATGAAGCGACGGATCATTATTCTGGATACGCCTGTTGCGACCTTTTCCAAGCAAGGTACCATCATTGTGGAAAAGAGCAGCACCAATGGGAATTCCGCCCTCATCCAATCCTTTCCGGGCTTCCTGGATGGCAATAGTTAACATTTGTTCGTATTGTGCAGATTTTGATGATTTCATTTCTATTGTATGATTAACTTTCAACAAATTCTTGGGAAGTTGGAATATATCCAAAACAGAGAAAAGGGGCAAAGTATTCACACATTGGCTTCCCGTAAAAAATTATTAAAATAAAATGATAAATTTGATATTAATTAAAGGAATTTATGTCAGAAAATAAAACATCATTGTTATATAATATTGACGATAATCCACCTGTTTTAGAAACAGCCATTCTGGGCTTGCAGCATTACTTGACCATGTTCGGTTCAACTGTAGCAATCCCACTATTATTGGCACCAGCATTAGGAATTGAAGATCCAGTTCAAAAAGGATGGCTAATTGCAACCATGTTTTTTGTCAGTGGAATTACCACACTCCTGCAAACCACATTCGGGAATCGCCTGCCCATCGTCCAAGGGGGAACCTTTTCTTTTTTAGCGCCCACCTTTGCGATCTGTGGTATGGCAGCCCTGGCAAATGCCGGTTGGGAAGTGCGCATGCAACATGTTCAAGGCGCCATTATAGCCGGTTCTCTAGGAGAGATTATAATTGGTGCCAGTGGGATTATCGGGCGCTTGTTGCGATTTGTCGGTCCCATCACTATCGCGCCTACTATTGCGTTAATTGGTTTATCCTTATTCAAATTTGGTGCACCGGAAGCAGGGCGACATTGGCCCATCGGCGGCTTAACCATTTTTCTGATTATTCTTTTCAGTCAATATCTTCGGCATAAGCATCGAACGTTTGAATTGTATCCAATCCTGCTCGCTATTGGTACTGCCTGGGGTGTGGCCGCTGTGCTCACAAGCTTGGGATTTTTCCCTGAAGGACACCCATCTCACACAAGTTTGGACAATTTGAAAAACGCACCCTGGTTTCGCATTCCCTATCCTTTTCAGTGGGGAATGCCACAGTTTGGCGCTGCTGCAATTGTAGGAATGGTGGCCGGGTATATTGCCTCTATGGTGGAATCCATTGGCGATTATTATGCCTGTGCCCGACTTTCCGGAGCGCCGACTCCCAATAAAGATACCATCAACCGTGGTATTACATTTGAGGGTATTGGCTGTTTGGTGGCCGGGATCTTTGGCACGGGAAACGGAACCACGTCCTACAGCGAAAATATTGGCGCCATTGGTTTAACTCGGGTTGGCTCTCGCAGGGTGGTGCAGGCGGGAGCTGTGATCATGATTCTGTTGGGTACGGTTTCTAAATTCGGGGCGCTGTTTACAACTATTCCCCAACCAATAGTGGGTGGCATGTATTGTGCCATGTTTGGGATGATTGCAGCTGTGGGATTGTCGAATCTTCAATTTGTGGATCTCAATTCAGCCCGGAATTTATTCATCCTGGGCTTTGCCTTTTTTATGGGATTATCTGTTCCTGAATATTTTGGACAACAACCCCTTCAATTTGAACCAGTTTGGTTGGCAAATGTTCTGAATACATTAGGAAGTACAGGGATGGCAGTGGGCGCTTTTACAGCGTTGCTCTTAGATAATACCATTCCGGGGACCGATGAGGAACGAGGCCTAAATGCCTGGGGAAATCGTTAAAATAATCATGAAAAAATATAAAATAAAAATAAGTGGAAAATTATGTCAGTGCTGATTAAAAATGGTCGCGTCATCACAGCAGTTGATGATTATTTGGCCGATGTCTTTATCAAAAATGAAACTGTCACCCTTATTGGGAAAAATTTAGAGATGGAAGCGGATGAGATCATTGATGCTTCCGGGAAATATTTATTCCCTGGTGGTTTAGATCCTCATACACATCTTGACATGCCTTTTGGCGGCACAACCTCTGCGGATGATTTTGAAACGGGAACCCTGGCAGCGGCTCATGGCGGCACAACAACTCTGATCGATTTCGCCATCCAAAGCAAAGGCCAGTCAACCCTGGAAGCGTTGGATATATGGCACGAAAAAGCAGACGGGAAAACAGCCATCGATTACGGGTTTCACATGATAATCACCGATTTGGAGGATAACCGTGTCCATGAAATGAAAATGCTGGCTGACGATGGTGTAACCTCCTATAAGCTATTCATGGCCTATCCGGGTGTTTTGTATGTGGACGATGGAACCATTTATCGTGCCATGCGTCAAGCGGGTGAAAACGGAACGGTTGTATGTATGCACGCTGAAAACGGTATTGTCATTGATGAAATTGTAAAAATCGCTTTGGCGGAAGGAAAAACAGAGCCAAAATATCATGCCCTGACCCGCCCCACACGGATGGAAGCGGAGGGTGTCCATCGCGCCATTTCTATTGCGGAGGTCGCCCATGTTCCGGTCTATATTGTTCATCTCTCAAGTTCTGATGCATTGGAGCAGGTCATGCTGGCCCGGAATCGAGGTGTTCATGCCTTTGCGGAAACCTGTCCCCAGTATCTCTTTTTGGATCATTCTTATTATGAACAGGAAGGATTTGAAGGAGCCAAATATGTCATGACCCCGGCATTACGGGAAAAATGGAATCAGGATGAACTTTGGAAAGGACTGCGCTTTGGCGATCTCCAATCTATTTCTACTGATCATTGCCCGTTTTGTTTTAAAGATCAAAAAATCCTGGGAATTGATGATTTTTCGAAGATACCCAATGGCGGACCTGGTGTGGAAAATCGGATGAGCCTGGTCTTTAACGGCGGTGTGAATTCAGGAAGAATTTCGCTTAACAAATTTGTTGAATTGACATCTACAGCCGCGGCGAAAACATTTGGCCTGTTTCCAAGAAAAGGCACAATTGCTGTGGGCAGCGATGCAGATATTGTTATTTTTGATCCGCAGCGAAAAGAAACAATCAGCGTCAACAATGCCTGCACTCATCACATGAATGTGGATTACAATGCCTACGAAGGGTTTGAAGTAACAGGATTTACCGAAACAGTTCTTTCACGCGGTAAAGTTATCATCAAAAATTGTGAGTATGTGGGTAAAAAAGGTGATGGCAAATTTTTAAAACGCGGCCTTTATGGCGGAATGAAATAAACACGATTTTTTAAGGAGAACACTTATGCCTAGAAATATAAAATCCGGATTGATCCAGATGAGCCTGTCCATGACAGAAGGAGAAGGAACCATCGCAGAAATCAAAAAGGCGATGTTCGAAAAGCATATTCCTTTTAT
>ERZ651768.1932-NODE-1932-length-14834-cov-4.623840_pt1 | contig 14834 bp, 8 predicted proteins | sample MGYA00514754_ERZ651768 | MGnify/ENA metagenome assembly ERZ651768
CAACCCGGACTGAAAACGAGAAAGCAGGCGATCTTGAAGGCCTTGCATCTCACCCGGAAAGCGGTCTGTGGTCAGCACTATTTGCTTGCCAGCTTGATAAAGCTCATTAAAGGTGTGAAAGAACTGTTCTTGTGTTTGTTCTTTTCCGCGGAAAAATTGTATATCATCGATCAAGAGAACATCCGCGCGGCGGTACTGTCGCGCAAATTCTACAGTTCGGTTCTTTCTGAGCCCATTCACAAAGTCCAGGGTGAATTTTTCACTAGTTGCCATCACCACCTTAATAGAATAGTTGGTTTCCATAATTTTGTTCCCGATCGCATGCAACAGGTGTGTTTTTCCCAGGCCCACCCCGCCATATATGATCAGGGGGTTAAATGCTTGCTTTCCCGGTGCTTGCGCAACCGCCTGGGTGGCGGACTTTGCGAACTGGTTGTTTGCTCCTTCAATAAATGATTCAAAGGTATAGCCTTTGTTCAGTTGTGGCCCGAATGGGTTTTCTTTGGAGGTGGTTCTGTTCTGTTCTTCCTGTTCTTCTATTTGTTGTTCTTTGTTCGACACCGTGAGGCGAACATATAATCCGTTCTTGGAAACGCTCTCCGTCGCCTTTCTTAATACCTGCTTATAGTGGGACTCGATCCATTCGTAAAAAAATTGGTTTGGAACCTCAATAACCAGTTCCTTTTTTGAGAGTGTGATCGGCTTGATCGGCTCGAACCAGGTATTTATGGCGTGTTGAGGGATGCGCTCGCCGAGATCGGTTTTAATTTTTTCCCATGTTTTATCAGGCATGTTCACAAAATATTATCCACAAGTTATCCACATAGTCAATTTCATTTGAATTTATAAAAAAACCTATATTCTTTTTAATGACCAAATTATTAATTCCGGTTATTTTTTGTTTCCTTTTCTGTTTTGTCTTTTTGAGACTCTTTTTGTATCTTTCCCGGCTTTTTCCTGGCGGATGATATGAAAAGAACGTACCAACCTAGCAATCGCAAGCGTAAGAACAAACACGGTTTTCGTGCTCGAATGAAAACCGTCAGCGGTCGGTCTGTTCTCAGGAGGCGGCGCAAAAAAGGCCGTCATCGTCTTTCAGCATAATCTCCCATAGCCATGGCTGTCTTTCAAAGAGTAAGTTTTCTTTTCGGAGGCTTATTAATTCTGTTGATCAAGTTTTACCGTTTTTTCATTTCTCCTCTTTTTCCCCGGTCTTGCCGCTTTGAGCCTACTTGCTCACAATATGCGCTGGATGCAATAAAACACCGGGGTCTTATTTCCGCTATATTGTTAATAACAAAAAGAGTTTCAAGGTGCCACCCCTTTCATGGCGGTGGATATGACCCCGTGAAACGATGATGGATCGAAACACCCTGACGGCGCTTTTGCTTATAGCGGTCGTTCTAATTCTAACCCCTTATTACCTTCAGGTGGTCTCTCCAACAGAGCGGCGCACAACAGACGATTCTCTTATGGTTGAAGGCGAGGGAACGCCCCCCTTACAGACAATAGACCCTGAAGAGCCCCCTTCTTCAAGGACAGAAAAACAGCTTGTTGTTCCAAGAACAGGCGCGGTTGATGAAAAGGTTTTTTCAATAGAGAGTGATCTATATTTTGCGGAGATCTCTTCCCGCGCGGGTGGCTCAATAAACTCATTCATATTAAAAAAATATCTTGGTCCAGACAGTAATTATGTTGATTTAATCGATGATGCTAACCGAGAGAACCTTTCCATCCAGGCCAAGAACCTGGATGCTGAACTTCTTGACCTTTCGTCTCCATGGCGCATTAGGAATGTTCCGTATACAGAAAGAATAACAGCACCAACATCTATCACGTTTTTTACTTCTATTTACAAGAATAAGGAGATCACAAAGACCATCACTTTTTATCCTGATTCATATTTGTTGGATATAGAGATAGACCTTTCTTCCTGTTCAGAGGAGCTTCTTTCGGGTTTGTTTTCCTTTTCTTGGTATGGCGGCCTACCCTCTACAGAAAAAAACACATCTGAAGATCAAACTTATTTTAGTAGCTATGTATACCAGGGGGGCGAGCTGGATGACATAAAAGCAAGCCAGGGAGAAAATATTTTAAACTCTTATAAGGGAAGTCTCGATTGGGCCGTTATTCGCACAAAATACTTTTTAACCTCTTTTATTCCGAATGATCCTACGGTTGTGATATCGGCTTCAATCGGTGCTTCGTACAACGATCGAGAAACATATGATATGTCATTGTTTGTTCCATCGAATGATCTTTTTAGAACATCTGTTTACCTTGGGCCCCTGGAATACAGTAGAATAAACCAAATAGGAAAAGACCTTGATCTTGTAATGAACTTTGGTTGGTTCATTATCGTTCCGATCTCTAAGGGGGTTCTCTGGCTGTTAAAGAACATGCACTCTTATATACCAAACTATGGTTTTGTTCTCATACTTTTCTCTATCCTTATAAAGGTCGTTGTATATCCCCTTACCAAAAAGAGCTACCAGTCTACCCGGGCCATGCAGGCCCTACAGCCGGAAGTAGCGGCTTTAAAAGAAAAGCTCAAGGCAAACCCTCAAAAACTTAACCAGGCAACTATGGCGCTTTATAAAAAACGGGGGGTCAATCCCTTGGGTGGTTGTCTGCCAATGCTTTTACAGATGCCTCTTCTTTTTGCCCTCTTTACGGTTTTTAGGACTACCATAGAACTTCGTGGAGAACCGTTCATTCTCTGGATCAAGGACCTTTCCGCTCCTGATGTGATTTTTGACCTTCCTTTTTCGATACCCATATATGGCGATTTTGTTTGTGCCCTCCCAATTCTTATGGCCTTTTCTATGTTTATTCAGCAGAAAATGATGACCGGCGGCGCAGAGCAGCAGGCACAACAAAAAATGATGCAATATTTTATGATGGCGTTCTTTTTCCTCATCTTTAATTCTTTCCCATCTGGGCTCAATCTTTATTATACGCTTTTCAATGTTCTAACCATACTTCAACAAAAATATGTTTCGTCTTAATGGGCAAAACCAGCTCTTTTTAAAAGAGGTGTTTTGATAATTATTTGCGCGGTATCCTGTTGTTTATTTTATATTTATAATTATATTGTTTAACATTTATAAACCGATTGCCTTTTTTGTTTTTTCATGTTTTGGGGTCACCTATTATGGTTTAAACGTTGTTTTTTCTGTTGTTCAACCCGCGTGTTGTTTTTGGTTGACCATGTTCATTTTTAAGGGTTAATTATTTTATGAAAAATACTTTATCAGTATAGATGATTTTTAAAAATATTTATAATTTCTCTCAAATGAATATATTTGAACCTAAGCCCCGAATATTGTTATTACAAAAATGTTTTACATCAATATATTATAAATTATCATGTTTATGTTATTTCCTGTTATTGTTGATATTAGAAAACAAGTATTCCTTTTATTCCCTGTTTTTTTCGCAAAATATATGTTTTTCCCAACCCGTTTACACTTCCCCCAATTGATATAATTGTCATTTATTTAAGAACTTTTTACCGTCAATTATTTTTCATTATTCTTTTAAAATTTAACATTTTATTTATATATTGAATAAAAGGGGCATGCAATGAAACAAGAAACACATTTCTCACAGGCAACCCCCCCTGGCCGGGGTGCTATATCTATTATAAGATTGAGCGGCCCCGAGGCAGTCAAGTCTGTATCTAAAATATGTGATAAAATAATCCTTCCCCTCACACATAAAAGACCAATATTAACAACAGTATATGACACAAATAATTCACCAATTGATAGTGCCTTGATAACCTTCTTTCCAAAACCAGATTCATATACCGGAGAGGATGTGATAGAATTAAGCTGTCATGGGAACCCTCACATAGTTGATGCTGTTTTTGAGTCATTACTAAAGACAGGGGTCCGTCTCTCAGAGCCCGGTGAGTTTACTAAGAACGCATTCCTGAATGGAAAAATAGACCTTATCCAGGCTGAATCAATAGGCAACCTCATTTCTTCCCGCTCTAAGGTTGCCGCTAAAATGAGTTTAAGGATTTTACGGGGCGACCTAACAGCTCGTCTTTTAAAGATAAGAGGGTCCCTTATAGACCTGTTATCCCAATATGAGTTCGAGCTTGACATTTCTGAGGAAGATGATTTTTCGATAATATCTTCCAGAAAAGCGATGTCCATTATAGTAAAATGTATGCGGGGCTGTGATTCACTTCTAAGAACCTATAACGACGGTCTTTTATATAATCAGGGTGTTCGCTTAGCCATAATAGGAAAACCCAATGTTGGCAAGTCCACTCTTTTAAACTGCCTTATCGGTAAAGACAGGGTCATTACAAGCGATGTTCCTGGAACAACAAGGGATACCATTGATGCTCTCTTTTTCCTTCGAGACATACCAATTACCCTCGTTGATACCGCGGGAATAAGGAAATCTGTTAATATTGTCGAGGAGCAGGGCGTTGAGCGGTCAATCAATGAGGCCAAAAATTGCGACATGATAATCAATCTTCTAACACCAAAAGATTTTAAAGAAAAATTTTCATTTGACAGCGTACCAGTTATAAGTGTTATCAATAAAATTGACACACTGAGCGGGCCCCAAAAGAAAAGCCTATCAAAAAAGAGTCTATGTATTTCTGCGCTGTTCAACGTTGGTATAACTGCCCTAAAAGATGAAATATATAAACGGACAAAACACTCCGGATCAGACATTGCTGACATGGTCATAACAACAAAAAGGCAAAAACAAGCATTGGTTCGCTGTGTTGAAAACCTTAAGAGAGCCAGGTCTCAACTAAACAAAGAACCCCCGCTTGTTGAGCTTTTGTGTGTAGATATAAAAGCTTGTATATCCTCGCTTGATACGCTCTTGGGCAGAACAACAGAGGATGATGTGCTGAACAACATATTCAACAATTTCTGTGTTGGTAAATAGTTTCACGTGAAACATAATAAGAAACCTTTTGATATTATCATTGTCGGTGGTGGACATGCGGGCTTAGAGGCCGCACATATTGCCGCATTCAGGGGGCATTCTGTCTGTCTTGTTACTATGGATAAAAAGGCAATAGGAAGAATGTCTTGCAACCCCTCTATTGGGGGTTTAGCCAAGGGGCAGATGGTCAGGGAGATCGACATCTTGGGTGGGTTAATGGGTCGTCTTTCTGACGTTTCTGGGTTACAATATAAAATGCTGAACAAATCAAAGGGTCGTTCGGTTTGGTCGCCCAGGGCCCAAATTGACAAGCGCCGCTACGAGTCCCTGGCTGTTGCCTCTATAACCTCTAACAAGAACATCTCTATAAAAAATGGTGAGGTGGTTGGTTTGTCCTTTTTCTCTGATGTTCTCTCTGGCGCTGTTCTAAGGTCTGGTGATATAATACGGGGTAATTCGATTATAATTACGTGTGGTACTTTTTTATCTGGAATGATACATATAGGGAAAAGAAAGATTCCTGCGGGCAGGATGGGTGAGGCCGGCTCATCAGGGATTACCGAACACTTGGCTGGTTTGGGATTAAAAACATCCAGACTAAAGACGGGTACGCCACCACGCGCCTATCGTTCTTCAATAGATTGGAAAAAGACAACTCCATTATTTGGAGACCCGGACCCCTCTCCTTTTTCATTTCAAACCGGGGCTTTTAGCCCACCAAACGAGCCCTGTCATATTGTGAAGACGAACAGCGCTGTACACAATATTATAATCGAGAATATTGACCGCTCTCCTATGTATTCAGGTGATATTTCTGGTGTTGGCCCCAGATATTGCCCCTCCATTGAGGATAAGGTTAAGAGGTTTTCTGAAAACCCTTCTCACCATATTGTTATAGAGCCTGAGTGGTTGGGGTCTGACCAGGTGTATATCAATGGGTTCTCCACAAGCCTCCCTGAAGAAATACAAATTGATAGTCTTAAAAAAATTCCTGCTTTTAAAGATATAGAGCTTTTAAGACCTGGTTACGCTATTGAATATGATTTCTTCCCCCCCTCTCAATTGAAGAACACTTTAGAGTCAAAGGACATACCCGGGTTGTTTTTTGCAGGGCAGGTCAATGGGACATCTGGCTATGAAGAGGCGTCCGCACAGGGCCTTCTTGCTGGTATAAACGCCTCTTGTTTTATAAAAAATTGTTCTCCTCTAATTCTTAGTCGGGACAGTTCTTATATTGGTGTGTTGATTGACGACCTTGTGACCAAAGACACCCTGGAACCATATAGAATGTTCACCTCGAGGGCAGAATATAGAATAATGCTTCGATATTCTAACGCGGAGGATCGGTTATATGAGTTTTCAAAAAACTTTGGCCTCTTAAATCAATCTGAAAAAAATGTTATTTCAAACAGGCTTGCTTTGAAAAAACACGTTAAAAACATCCTTTTAAAATCGGTCTCTCCCTCGGACATCACGGTAAGCGGTCTTAATGTGAAACAACGCTCGCCAGCAAAAACCCTTCTGAGGCGTCCAGATATCAGCATCTATGACCTTTCTCTTGATCTTTCTCACCTTGGTTCTCGGTTCTCCATGCCCAACTGGAGCGTTAACGAGGCTTTGTTAGACGTAGACACAGAAATAAAATATGGTGGTTATTTAAAAAGGCATTTGCAGGAAATTGAAAGAATGTCTACAAATGAGAACAAAAGACTTTTGCCTGGTTTTAATTATAAAAAAATTTCTGGTCTCTCACTTGAGGCACAAGAAAAGTTTTCTTTCGTAAGGCCTGAGACCGTGGGCCAGGCGATGCGCATTTCTGGAATAACGCCGGCAGATATTTCTGTCCTTTTGATACATGTTTCTTTATAGATGATAGTTTCACGTGAAACACCAATAACAAAAGCGGAGGCGGCTAAATGTGTTTTTTCAAGTGATCTCGTTGGTTCCCTTTTGGGTGGGTGTGGATATTCTCATTTAACGGCGGATGCTCTTGCTCTTCTTTTAATCTCGATAAACAATGTTCTCTGTGGGCCCGCCCTTGTTACCTTTGAGTCAAGTGGGGTTGCTAATTCTATATATAATTTGTTATACAATGATGGTGCTTTCCTTTTTTACCCCCCCATAGAAAAAATAGGTGCAGTTAAAGGCTTTGAAAACGAATCGTTAAGATACCGCCAGGAGGCTCTTATCTCCCTTTCTGTTGGCGGCTACCGCTCAATGTGTTTCTCAAGCTCGTCGACGTCGATCATAAAGGACATACCATCTACACCCATGTCATATCTCTCAAAAATTAATTTTGTTCCTGGTGAAAACCTCGGTCGAGACCATCTCATAAGCGTTCTTACTGGGTGGGGCTATGAAAAATGTGAGTTTGTTTTCGACCCAAATTCTTTTTCTGTTCGGGGTGATGTTGTTGATATGTTTCCACCCCACTTTCAGTCTCCGATCCGGGTGCTTTTCGATTTTGACATTGTTTCATCTTTGTGTTTTTTCAGCGTTGTTGATCAGAAGAAAACTAAAGATGTCGAGATAATTTCTGTTCGACATTTCAACAACGACCCTGTAAATGAAAAAAAGAAATCTCTTGTTGATTCTTTTTCGTGGAGCAGTTTTTATTTCGTTGATGGCGACATGGGCTCTTTATCAATATCAATTGACCGCCGATCTAATGAACAAATATCGCTTGATTGTTTTCCTCATGCTCTTTCTGAACAAAAAAGAGTCTTAAAAGAATCTATTCTTTCATCTTCGCTTTCAAAATATGGCGCGGGTCGTGTTTTCTTGTTCCATAATCAAAGCGAAACCGCCAACGAGTATGTTCATGTAACTGGTTATTTATCTTCGGGTTTTTATTCTGACATTCTTGGGGTTTGTTGTTTTTCAGATGAGATGAATACTGTTAATAATAGTTGGAACAACCAAAAAGAAAAAAATGAGCTAATAACTAAAGACAGTCTCTCATCTGTCTCCTCCGGAGATTATTTGGTGCACTCGGTACACGGTATTGGAAAATATGCGGGCCTGAGCATTGTTGGCCCTGTTAACAATAAAAAGGAGTGCCTATCCATTGTTTACAAAAACAATGGTATACTTCATGTCCCATTAGAAAAACTAAGCTGTGTTCACCGTTATGTCTCAAACAACAAAAACCCCACAATGCATGAATTGGGTAAAAAGAGGTGGGGCCAGGACATTAAAAAAACTCAAAATGCGGTTTCTGTTGTGTCAAAAAAGTTACTATCCCTATATTCAAACAAAAAGATTCCTCGTGGGTTTTCCTATGCAAAAAAAGACGACCTCCTGTCTGCATTAGAAGATTCTTTTCCCTTTATAGAAACGCCCGACCAGAGAGATGCCATCAAAGATGTTTTTGATGACCTTGACAAAAAGTACCCAATGGATCGTTTGGTTTGTGGTGATGTTGGTTTTGGAAAAACAGAGGTTGCCCTTCGCGCTATTATGAGAACAGCGGTCACTGGAAAACAGTCTATGCTTCTCTGTCCCACAACTATTCTTTCAGACCAACACTACATCACCTGCCGGGAAAGGCTTTCACCTCTTGGGCTAAAAACGGTTCTTTTGTCACGTTTCAAAACAAAAAAAGAACAGGGGGTCATACTTGATAAATTAGCCAACAGAAAAGCTGAGCTTGTTGTCGGAACACATCGGCTTTTATCAGAAGATGTTGTTATTCCAGAGCTTAGCTTATTAATAATAGATGAGGAGCATCGGTTTGGTGTAAAACATAAAGAAAAAATCCGTCATCTTAGGTCCGGGCTCGATCTTTTATCTTTATCTGCGACCCCCATTCCAAGAACCTTGCAACATTCTTTAGTTGGTGTTCGAGACATAAGCAAGATCAGAACACCCCCAAAAACAAGAAAACCGATTCTAACTCGTGTTAAATATTTTAACTGGGGCTTAATAAAAAAGACCATAGAAGAAGAACTTTTTCGCGGTGGCCAAGTATATTATGTACACAACAATATTCTTTCTCTACAGCATCACACAGACAAACTTCGTGAACTTTTTCCAAAAAAAAGGGTCAATGGGGTTCACGGTAAGATGGAAAGCCGTACCCTTGAAAAAAGAGTCCTGTCCTTTTTCAGTGGAAACATAGATGTCCTTGTTTGTACAACAATTATTGAGTCTGGTCTTGACGTCACAAATGCAAATTGTATTGTAATAAATAACGCCCAAAAGCTCGGCCTTTCTCAGTTATATCAGATTCGAGGTCGGGTCGGCAGGGGGCACCGGCGGGGCGAGTGTTTATTGTTGATTCCTAAGAAAGATTTAGACAACCGCGCATACCGTCGCCTCAAAACAATTGAACAACACACTTCCCTGGGGTCGGGATATGATATAGCGTTAAAAGACCTAGAAATTCGTGGGGCAGGCAGTTTATTCGGACACAAACAAAGCGGTCATATTTCTGATGTTGGATTTGAGATGTATTGTCAACTTTTAAAAGAAAGTGTTGATTTCGTGTTTGGTCGCGAAGAAAATATTCTTTACCCATCTATTGATTTTTCGGGTAACGCATTAATATCCAGCGATTATATAAAAAGCCCGTCAATCCGGCTTGGGTTCTATGAAAAAATATCTAAGGCCAACACTGGTAAAGAAATAAAAGTTATTAAAGAAGAGGTTTTTAATCGTTTCGGGCGTCTTCCTGTTGAAACAGTGAACCTTTTAAAAATAGCTGCTGTTCGATTGTCCTATAGAAACACTTTCGTCAGCCATCTTTCTTTTGGCGATGGGATTCTTTCTCTTGAGCTTATGCGCCCCAAAAAGAGTACGAAGAAAACCCATCAAATAATAAAATCGCTAATCTCGTTTGAAGATAACAATATTACCAGAAGGAAGATAAAGAAGACAAAAAAAGACAAAATAATAATTGAGTTCACTCTTTCACCCCTGTCTTCAGGTTTGTCCCTGGGAGATTCATTCTCAAAGCTGTTTTCTGATAATTCAGTTGGGTAATTTCTTGGTTATGAAGGGTCTTTTTCTGTGTTTCTTTCTATTTTTCTTGTCTTGTTCCGTGGAAAAAGAGGATGAAACGGATGTAATTGCACGTGTAAACGATCATGTTTTAACTATAAAAAAACTCGAAAATCTCTTACCGCCCGGGAATCGGACAGACAATCAAATAAAAAAGTTTGTTTACAGTTGGGTGGAAAACATTTTACTATATGATGCTGCAGTTAAAAGCGGTTTAAAAGAGGACCTTGGTTTATTAGCAATGAGAGATCTTTTTTACCGAAAACTATTGGGGTCTACGTTCATCCGGGCACAAACCCAGGGAAACACAACCATAACAGATAACGACGTGCGTAAGTATTATCAGGAAAACAAGCTTTCCTTTTCAAGGTCTGTTGAAAATGCTGTTATTCGCAGCTTTGTGGCCTCATCCATGGAAGAAGCGCGAAAAATAAAAAAAATACTTTCTAATCCTCGCACAACCAAAAAAAAAGCTGAACTTTTTAACAAATACACCGTTGAGACCAAAACAGTTAAAAAAGGTCATATGACAAAAAATCTTGATTTGGCGGTTTTTTCCGGGAAAGAAAACAACCTGTTGGGGCCAATTATTTCTGATAATTATTATTATATTGTCGAAATTCTCCGCCTTAATCGTGTTGGCACGATAAAGGGGCTTGAAGAGGTCTATGATGAAATATACCAACGCCTTTTAAAAGAAAACGAGGGGGTTTTGTTTCAGGTCGTATTGGACAGTCTTTATGCGGCATCAACTGTTTTCATTACATCAAATATTAGAGACCAACAATGAGAAATAATATTTTTGTTTTCTTGTGTTTGTTCGTGGGTCTTCTTTTTCCACAAGAGCGCGCACAAATCATAGAAGGTGTTGCCGCTATCGTTGAGAATAGTGTTTTGTTAAAAAGCGACCTGGTGCAGATGATCAATATGATGGCCATTCAGCAACGCCTTGACCCAAAAGAAAACCCCAGCGCTTTCTTTGCGCTACAAGAATCTGTTCTACAATCGATGGTCGACCAAAAGGTCGTTCTAGAAATGGCAGCTCTCGATTCAATAATTGTTGAAGAAAAAGAAGTAAATCAATCACTTGACCAGCAAGTTCAAATGCTAATCGCACAGTCCGGTACCGAGGAACAGGCTGAAAAGATGTTGGGACAGTCCCTTCGTTCCTTTCGGGATGAGTTTTGGTTTGATATGCAAGATAGAATGATATCTGAAAGATATCAGCAACAGCTTTTGAATAGCGTTTCGACAACAAGGGACGATGTTATTGGTTTTTATAAAACGTATAAAGACAGTCTGCCCCTTCTTCCGCTTAGAGCAAAAATAAGACAACTACTAATAAAAACATTTCCAAGTGATAGCAGTAAGGTGGAAACCATAAAACTATTGGACAGTATTCGAAAAAGAATAATGGGGGGGGAATCCTTTGCCACCTTAGCAGAACAATATTCTATAGACCCGAGTAGAAGCCAGGGGGGTAATCTTGGATGGGTAAAAAGAGGGTCCCTAGTAAAAAACTTTGAGACGGTCGCCTTCACCCTTGATTCTAATCTAATCAGTGAGCCCATAGAAACAGAGTTTGGGTTTCATTTAATAGAGACCCTTGATAAAAAAGGTGAAAAAATAAATGTTCGCCATATACTTATTGCACCTGAAATAACCAATAATGACAACAAAAGAGCTTATGATTTTGCTCTCTCTTTAAAAGATTCCTCTGTTTCAATTAACGACTTCAAAAACCTCATAACAAAACATTCTAACGATTTAGAAACGCAATCTCTTGGCGGTGATCTTGGGTGGATAACCCCCGATAATTACCCGATTAAAGAGATTGGATTAGCAATAAAATATATAGAGCTTAATCAGTGCAGTCCCCCTGTTAATTCATCCCTGGGCTTCCATTTATTGTGGTTGGAGGACATACAGCCCGGTGGGTCCCCAAATCTAAATGATCACTGGTTAGAAATAGAGGCTATGGCTCTGAACAAAAAGAAAATGGATTGGTATAATAATTGGTTAAGCGACGCTAGGGAAAATTTTTATATAAGAATAATGAAAGAATAATTCACATACTTATACACATATTGTGCTTTTACTGTGGATAACTAATCAATCTTTATCCTTTTATTATTTATTTTTACTTATTAACTATTGATTTTCTTTTATACATGTTTTTTCACATCAAGAATCGGTTTATATAAATACCTCTTTTGTTGATTATAACACATATATCAAATCCTTTTTTATTTTATGCACTTTTCCACTATTATAAATAATATAATTTTATTAGTTAAATAATATAATATACATTACATATTAAATTTTGTTATTAATCAGCTTTTTGTTATACTTAAAAATTATATTAGATCAATAAAACTAAATAAGTCAGGAACCGAATGAAAATGAATTATAAAAAATCAGGTTCTTTTTTAATAATAAATCTTGTTTTTCTCTTTTCATGTGCAAAACAACCTCTTGTGGAATTACCAATCACAACTTCTTCTGATATAGCCTTAGAACATTATAGAACAGCTATGAAACATTGGGAGGTTGGTGATGATTTTGAAAAAAGGATTCATTTAGACTCTGCTATAATGATAGACCCAAACTTTGCTTTAGCCTTGGATATGAATGATGTTCCTGATCGTTCAAACAGGAAAGCCTATCAAAAAAAAGCACAATCCTTAATAGAGAAGGTAACGGACCAGGAAAGACTGATTTTATTAATAAGAGACTCCTATAGAAATGACAACATGGATAATGCCCTGTCTTATGCTAAGGAATTAGTGGATAAGAACCCCAATTCTTATGAGGGGTATGATTGGCTTGGTATTGTTCAAAGTGACCGTCATGAATTAGACAATGCTATAAAAAGTTTTAAAAAGGCAATAGAAATCAACCCCGATGATTTTACAGCCTATGATTTTCTAATGGGGCATCATATTCCATCTGGAGACAGGGTTATGTTACCAGAAGAAAGAAGAAGCGTTGACAAAGGTTTGGAATATGGAGATGAACTTATAAGGATACGACCAGATGCCGGTTTTCCATACCATTTTAAGGCCAACTGTTATAGGCAAATGGGGGAATTTGAAAAAGCAATACCCCTGTATGAAAAATCCATAGAGAAAAGAAGGGGAAAATCATCGGAAGGAACGGCCCTGCTTGTTTCTGGTCATAATTACATGTTTGGTGGGGACTATCATACAGCAAGAAAAAGATATGAGGAAGCGATTGAAACGACAAAAACAAAACAAGGGTGGTATAATCTTAATAGTTATCTTACATGGTCCTATGTTTTTGAGTCGAATTATAATGGTGCAATTAAGAACATTGAAAAAGCTCGTGGTCAATTAGAAGAAAAAGGGTTTTCTGGAGAAAGACTTTTGTGGAATAAAGCAATCTCAGATTGGGCAAGGTTTGTTTGTTATGCTCACAACCAAATGGAAAAAAAGGCCAACGAGGCATTAGAATCGTCCATTTCTCTTAGCAACCAGCGTGCGGCACTTATCAATGACCCAATTGTTAAAAGAAACACCAATAGCGGTATTGCTTATAACAGGGTTTGGAATCACACCTTGTTTGGAAGATATGATAAAGCACGAGAAAGCCTGAATGAACTAAAAAAAATCCAGGAAAAAATCAACAGCCCAACCGCCATGTATGGTTACTATGATCTATTAGGAATGATAACTCTGAATCAATCAAGGCCAAAAGAGGCCCTCGAACACTTTGAGAAAGGCGACCCAACTGATACATACTTCTTATATTTTAAGGCCCTTGCTCTTAAGGCAACCGGAGACACGGCGGGAGCAAAAAAGATTCTAACTGATATTGCAAACACAAACTTTAGTTATTGGCAGCTTGCAATCATGAAAGACAGGGCAAAAAGACTGTTGGCAAGCATATGATGTACAAAGCCATAAAATTCTCCCAGATAGTTTTATTAATAGTGTTCTGTGTTACGGGGGTTTCCGGACAGCAGTCTGTTCAAGACCAGGAAGGCAACTACCTTGTTTGCGAAAAAATGCCAGAAATAGAAGGAGGACTAAAAGCTCTACAGAAAAAAATAAGATACCCGCTTCAAGCGAAATCCCTGGGAGTACAAGGCGTGGTTTATGTCCAGTTCATCGTGAACACAAAGGGAGAGATTGAAACCCCAACTATTATAAGAAAACTCGGTGCCGGATGTGACGAAGAGGCCCTCAGGGTTTTGAAAAAGACAAAGTTCACCCCGGGCTACGACAAGGGAAAAGCAGTTAAGGTAAGGTTCACTCTGCCGATAAGGTTTATGCTTTGACCCACCTCAGGCACAGCACACCCCTATTATTAATTTTTATATTTAATTCTTTTGTTCTCGGCAGTAAAACCTTTGAAAGGCTTACTGTAAAGGAGGGGCTTTCAGAAAACATAGTTCACTCTATTTCCGATGATGAAAGAGGTTTTATTTGGATAGGCACAGATGAAGGTTTAAATAGGTATGATGGGTATGACCCCGTTATTTACAGATCGAACCCCTTTGATACAACGGCCCTTTCTGGAAACAGGATTTTTGGCCTTTTTAAAGATTCGGACGGGAACATCTGGGTCTCTACCGATAAAAGCCTGGACCTATATAATTATGGCAAGAACACATTTAGAAGACATACGACCGAGAGCAAACCAACTTTTGTGACGGAAGACACCCTTGGAAATATTTGGGTGGCCTCAAAACGTTCTGGAATGTTCAAAATCAATAAAAGAACCGGAAAGACAAAGAATTATAGATTTAGCCCCCTTGACCCAACATCAATCTCCAGCAACAACTTTGATGAGAACCAAAAAACGCCAATAGTTGTTGATCGGAACCAAAATCTTTGGATCGGAACTAAAAACGGTCTTAATTATTACCAAAAGGAAAAAGATGT
>ERZ651768.1937-NODE-1937-length-14810-cov-8.286568_pt1 | contig 14810 bp, 9 predicted proteins | sample MGYA00514754_ERZ651768 | MGnify/ENA metagenome assembly ERZ651768
CGCATCCAGGCTTCCCTGCTGGGAGCATCGGAAACAACGGCCAGCTTCATCCCCGACTTTGCCAGAGCCATAAAGGTTTTATTCACGTTCGGATAAGCCATGAGATTGGCTTCTCTTGCCCGACGGTATGCGACGATTCCCGCGGCTAAATATTTATTGTCGACTTTTCCTATGGTCTTGTTTAAAAATTCGTCGAATACCTTTTGATTCTCCCATCCAAATTCTTCATAGATCGAAATGATTTCTTCATAGGATTTTTTCTCATCAACGTCTAGCCCGGCTTCAATCATTCCTTTAATGGCGGCTTTAACCGCAAACTCCTTCATTTGCATAAAATCCAGTAGCGTATTGTCCAAATCAAAGACAACACCCTTGATGGGCGTATTAGACATAATAATTATTTTTCATATTTGGTGGGATTGTTGATTTCCTCGATTTTTCTGCCTGCCACTTCCCGATAATCGCGATCCTTGTAAGCTTCTTCAAAATATTTTTTCGCACGAGTTGTGTTACCCTTGCCCATTTCCGCGACACCCAACTCATACCATCCACCTCCGAATTTTTTCTTCAAGTCGACACAAGCCTGTGCGGCTTTGGATGCATCAGGAAATTTTTTCAATCGGTTGTATACTTCCGCCAAGGATTTATATTTTAAATAATCTTTATTATCTAACGTAGTGGAAATCAGGAGATTTTCTGCAGCCAGTTCATTTTTTTCCTGTTCAAAATAAAGTAGACCCAACCGCATAAATCCATCAGGATATTCTGGGTCGATAGTCTGCGTAACCGTTTTTAAAACATCTTCAGCCATGTCGTAATTATTTTGTTTTGTATAAAGTTTGCCCAAGTTTCCATATGCTTTGGAATAGGACGGATTAATCTCAATTGCTTTGGTATAGTGTTCGATCGCCTTATTTTCTTTCCCATCCGACTCATATACCACCGCTAGGGTAAACCAACTTTTGTCATGATCGGGTTTGACCTCCAACACTTTATTCAAATGTTCAATTGCCAATTGTGAATTGCCCATTTTTTTCTCAAGAACACCTAATTGAAAATATGCTAAATAGAAATTTTGATCGAATGCCAGTGCTTTTTCATAGTAATCTTTCGCTTTTCCGAGATCGCCCCGTTTATAGGACTTATTCCCGGAATTCAGGAATTGTTTCGTCACGTTATCAAGCCCTCTTCGGGCTTTTGTATGCCCTGGATATATTGTCAGTGCTTCACTGAAATGTTGGGCTGCGCCTTCCAGATTTTTTTGCCTAAACCTTGTTAATCCTTTATAGAATTCCGCTTCGGAGAAATATGGGTGAATTTGAGTGATCGCTTCGTATTCCTTGATAGCCTCATCGTACAATCCTTGTTTGACGTTCCTGGTACCATTTTGAATATGTTCCCCGATTTTGGTAATCTGATTGGACCATTCTCTGAAATCTTCATCAGCTTGAACCGCCTGTATTGCATATTCATTGGCTTTATTTAGATCGCCTTTATATAAATATAGATTGGACAGTGCCTGATAGGCCGGCGCAAAAGACGGATCTGCCTGAAGAGCAGCATTGAATGACGATTCCGCAGCATCAAAGTCACCACCTGGGAGCAAAACAGACTCCCCCTGTTTCAACAATTCTTCAGGATCCTGAGCTAAAACCAAAGTAGCAGTTAAAATAAAAATGGAAAATCTCATATTACGCATCATAATTACATCCTTAATTCATTAGCAATGAGGGAAAACACGGGAAATACGGACCGGATTTTAAACAATAAAACGGAGGATCGGCAAAATAGAAATCCAAGAATAGTTCAATTTAAAATAAATCAATATGGGGCGGTTTTTTACATTCATTATTTTTTGACTTCTATTGATTTTTTCAACTCGTCAATCGCATCGCGCAGGTTATTAATGTCTCCAGAAATCTTCTTCCGGGCTTTTATTGAAGTTTTATCAACATTTTGAATCGCTTTCTGATTGGACTCTATTTGCTCAATCAGTTTATTCTCTATTTTCCCCATTTCCGTAGATAATTCCGCTGTGCGATTATTGAGATTTTTCTCCATTGTTTCCATGGTTGCTGACAATTCATCTGCTCGACCATTGAAACTTTTTTCCATTGTTTTCATTTCTGCAGACAATTTGTTGATTGCATTTCGATTGTCTTTAATATCCAAATCAATTTTGAAAAACTTTTTCTGCACTTTTTGGACTTCTTGGATCAGATTAGCCAATGATCCGGCCATTATATCAATTTGATTCTGCTGATTTTCCTGATTGGTCTTGGCAGCCTGCAATTCAGATCTTATATTGGAGACGGTACCCGTCAATAGGTAGGATTGATTCTCCAGAGTCTCTATTTTATCACCGGCTTTTACCAATGTTTTGTTTAGCGTCGCAACCGTATCCTTAACCCCATCCACATTCCGACGGTTATAGGCAATATCAACCCGATGATCGTCTATGGTATTCAAAATGTTGTTAATTTGTTTTTTCTGACCCTTTTCCTGAGAATGCAGTCTTAAGAGGTCAATCTCAAATTCATTTTGAAGCGCTTCCAGATTTTTTAACAACTCATGAAGATTCTCCAATACCAGTCCAAGCGAATCATTGTCATGTTGGACCTGGCCCGTAAGATGGTCCACGTGGTTTTGAAGATGATCTACCCGTTCGGACATATAAGACAAATCGCCTTTTCGCGCAAGATCTTCTCGTCCTATGATATCCTTTGGAAATATTTTAATGGTGCCCTGTTCCGTTTTTAGGAAAATTCTACGGTGATTTTCGTTGACCACTTGCCCTTGAACAATGGAACCATCCTTCAGGAAGAAAATCGTAACGTTCTGGGCAACCATGGGGACAACGGTCAGAAAGAAAATAGCAGACTGAATTATTTTATGTTTCATCTCATCTAGTGGATAAGTCAAGAAGCCTGAATTTATGGAACCTAATCAGCAAAGGTGAAGAATAAAAAAGCCCTGATTAACAGGGCATGAAAATGTGCCGAAGGCCGGACTCGAACCGGCACGGGGTTTCCCCCACTGCCCCCTCAAGACAGCGTGTCTACCAGTTCCACCACTTCGGCTATTAAATTATTCTTCTCCACCAAGATCCAGGGTCCCTTCACCATCCGGATCAATTACATCAGTAGGAGGAACTGCAGGACGATTTTCAGCAGCCTGTTTCACAAGGGACGTCGGTCCAGTATCTGATGGGCCGGTGAGCACACTGATCACCACGGCCAGGGTTAGAAATATGGTTGCGAGCCAGGTTGTGATCTTGCTCAATACATTCCCTGCGTTCTGGCCCCCAAGAACGGAACTGGCCGCATTGCCTCCAAATGTGCCGGATAGACCACCTCCCTGGCTGGCCTGCATCAACACCACAGCAATAAGCAATAGGCTCACAATGGTATGAATTACGATTAAAAATCCTGTCATAATATCCTCTCCTGGATGTTGTCAACTGTTTGTGTTATGGATGTAAATGAATCGATGTCTAAACTGGCCCCGCCGATCAGGAATCCGTTCACACCAGGTACACTAATCAATTCTTCAGCATTACCGGGGTTCACGGAACCTCCATAAAGTACCTGAATATCATCTGAACCCGGGTATAATTCCACTAGTATTTTACGGACAGCCTGGTGAGCCAGTTTGACCTGCTCATTTTCCGCGGTCACTCCTGTTCCTATGGCCCAGACCGGTTCATAGGCAATCACGCAATGCTCCAGTTCAGCCACATCTTTCAGGCCCAGCTCCAGCTGGTTTTCCAGCACTAGATCCGTTTGCCCGGCTTCCCGTTGTCCCAGGGTTTCACCAATGCAGAGAATCGGTTTCAAGCCACCATCCAACACTGCCTTTACTTTTCGATTCACCCAGTCATCTGATTCGCCAAATACATGACGGCGTTCTGAATGACCCAGGATCACATACTCAGCGCCGCAGTCCCGAATCATTGAGACAGAAATTTCACCTGTAAATGCACCGGAATCTTCCCAATGACAGTTTTGCGCCGCAGAATAGAACGGCGGTTTTACATCCATGTCAAAGAGCCCCGTAAAAGGCGGGGCGAAAATAACGGATACGTGTTTGATATCCAAAAGTAAATTCACCGTTCTATCGACGAAAGATCCCCCTTCTGTTGGGGTTTTATTCATCTTCCAGTTCCCGGCGATAATTGGTTTTTTCTTCATCCTAACTCTCCAATGCTTCCAAGGCTGGAAGACGGTTACCGCTTAAAAGTTCAAGGGATGCACCGCCACCCGTCGAAACATGGGTCATTTCTTTTAGTAAACCAAAGGTCTCCAGGGCAGCAGCCGTATCACCACCGCCCACAATAACTTTAGTATCATTGCTGGCACAATTCGCCAGGTGAATTCCCATTCCCCGTGTACCCGCTTCAAATCCATCCACTTCAAAGACGCCCATAGGTCCATTCCACACAACTGTTTGCGACTGACCCAATATACTATTGAATGTTGCCAGGGTTTCGGGCCCAATATCCAACCCCATCAATCCACTGGGGATTTCATGGAGCAAATATGGTCCCTTCGGTTCTGCATCATCAAGGGTTTTGCCGCATATCACATCATTGGGTAAGATTAATTTTACACTTTTAGTTCGTGCTTTATTGATAATAGCCTTGGCAAGGGGAACCATAGTTTCATCCACAAGGGAGTCGCCCACGTTTTTGCCCCGTGCTTTCAAGAACGTAAATGCCATACCGCCACCAATAAGAATATGATCTGCCTTGGTTAAAAACTGTTCAATCAAGCCAAGTTTTGTGCCAATCTTCGCTCCGCCAAGAATAAGTGTCAGGGGGCGCCGCGGCTTAATCATGAACCGTTCTAAAAAATTAAGTTCCTTATCCATGAGCCATCCTATCCCGGCATGCTTAAATGGTGAGACAACGCCTACATTCGAAGCATGGGAACGATGTGCGGTACCAAAAGCATCATTGATATAAATCTGTCCATGGCGGGCCAGCTGGGATGCAAACTCTGTATCATTCGCCTTTTCACCCGGATTAAATCGCAGGTTTTCAAGCAGGTGAATTTCACCTGATTTCAGGCTCAGGGATGTATCTAATGCATCAGTGGAAATGCAATCATCAGAGAATTTTATAGGCATTTCTAAGAGCCCAGCTAATTCTTCACCCACGGGTATGAGACTCAATGTCGTATCTACCTTACCTTCGGGCCTGCCTAAATGTGACATGAGAACGACGGCTGCGCCTCCTTCCAGGCAGGTATTGATCGTTGGCAGGGCTGCCTTGATGCGAAAATTATTGATGACCCTCTCTCCATCCATGGGAACATTAAAATCAACCCGGATCAGGATGTTTTTTCCTCTGAGGTTAAATGCTCTCAGTGTTCGAATCATTTTTTTGTTCCAATGGTGTGGCAATCGTCAAAGCACAGATCGAAACTGCACCTGAATTTTTTAATACAGCGGCCATGGATGAAAGTGTAGACCCGGTCGTTAACACATCATCTACAATACCCAGAGCAAGCCCCATAACACTCCCTGCTATCTTAAAAGCCTGCTTCATGTTTTCCAGCCGTTCCGCCTGGTTAAGAGCAGTTTGTGTATTCGTATACCTGACTCGTTTTACAAGGTCATTCTTAACGGGTATGTCCAAGGCATCACCCAGTCCTTTTGCAATCCATTCTGCCTGGTTGTATCCCCGCTCCCGGAATTTCACGGGATGGAGGGGAACCGGCACAATGAGATCCAGATTCACCAGAGACTGGTGCTCAAACCGCCTGCCCAACTCGCGGCCTAAAAAAGCACCGATTTTTGCACGGTCTTCGTATTTAAGGGAATGGACAGTGGTTCGCAATTCCTCAGTAAAATTCCATCCTGTGTAGGCAAAATCAATATTATCCCGTACTGTGAGTGCATCAGCCCGGTTTTCAAGCCTGATGGGATGAAGGGCGTTGATGCATTCTGGACACAGGGGATCCGGTGAATGTGACTCACCCCCGCTGCATACCAGGCACTGGTTTGGAAAAAGTAAACTTATAAATGGATTCCCCAAGGATTTCAGGGCTGAAAAATTTGTCAAAAAAGCCATTTTCTATGATTGAAATTAAAAGGATTATATTATACATCCCAAAGTCCTTTGGATGGATATTCTTTTTTCTGGCTGACCTGTTTAATTTCAACCATGGCTGATTTTTTCGTTGGTAATAACTCGCAGACTGATTTCCAGGACCTGATGCCTCACAGGATCCACGAGATCCTGCTTGTGGCAAGCCCCTATGACGCCTTTATACTGGAAGAAGACGGTCATCTCACTGAACAGATCCTGACAGAATATATCGGAATGAATTTTAACTACGCACCGCGAGTGACCCGGGTTTCAACAGGTCAGGAAGCGATTAAAATCATAACCAAAAAGAAATTTGATCTTGTGATCGTCATGCTTCGCATTGAAGACCAGGATCCAATTTCACTGGGAACAGCCATCAAAGAAAAGTACCCGAGAAAACCAGTGATCCTGTTAGCCTTTGATGAAACAGAGCTCAAACAACTGCCAGATACGATCACACCAAAATCAATCAACCGCATATTTATCTGGTCTGGGGATGCCAGTGTTTTTCCGGCGATCATCAAATATGTGGAAGACAGGAAGAATGCAAAACAGGATATTACCAAGGGGGATGTAAGATCCATCCTGCTCATAGAAGATTCACCACGGATGTATTCCATTCTGCTACCCCTGATCTATAAGGAGATCATGTACCAGACCAAGAATTTAATGAATCGCAGTCTGAGCCAGTCCCGGCGCCTGCTTCACCTCCGTGCACGGCCCAAGGTCCTCCTCACCCCAAATTATGAGACGGCCCAACATTTCGTAAAAAAATACAGCAAAAACATGATCGGTGTCATTTCTGATGTTCGATTTCTGAAAAAAGGTGTTAAACAGTCTGAGGCGGGGCTGGAATTCGCAAAATGGGTACGGTCGGTTGATTCATCCATACCCATCATGCTCCAGTCTACGGAGAAAAAGAATCAAAAAATCGCAGAAGAGGTTAATGCTGATTTCCTCCACAAAGGATCTCACATGCTCCTGAACGACCTCCGCAGATTTATGGTCCAGAATTTTGGTTTTGGAGATTTCATCTTCAGGCTACCTGATAATACCAAGGTCGGTAAGGCAAAAACGATCGAAGAATTTATCCAAGGCATTGAAGAGATCCCTGTGGATTCCCTGATATACCATGCCAAAAGCCACCACTTTTCAAACTGGCTGGCAGCCAGGACGGAGTTTGGGCTGGCGTCAAAACTTCGTCCCGTTTTTGCTCATGAATTTAAGACGGGAGAATCACTGCGATCCTATTTACTGGATCGATTACAGGCCGAGAAAGAAGAATCGGAGGCCCACGTATTGGATTATATGTCTGCCAGGTTCAACAGGGAAAAATCTGATTTCTTTCGTCTGTGCGGAGGCTCCCTGGGCGGTAAGGCGCGGGGATTGGGCTTTGCCCGAGCCATGATCAAACGCTATGGAATCCGGGAAAAATTTGATGCTGTCAGAATTCGCGTACCCCAGTGTGCCGTGATTGGCACCGATGAATTTGATCGTTTCATGAAAGATAATGATCTGTGGGAAAAAGCGCTGAGGATCACCGATAATAAAGCATTAGAGAGGGCCTTTGATAAATCAAGACTCTCAATTGATCTCATGCTTAAACTGGAATCCTTTATTAAGGATAACAGACACCCCCTTGCTGTACGGTCTTCCAGCCTGCTGGAAGATTCCCAATATCAGCCCCTGGCCGGGACCTATGAGACCTACATGCTGCCCAATAATTCCAGGTCCTCTAAAAAAAGGCTGAATGAGCTGATCACTGCCATCAAACAGGTATACGCATCCACTTTCAAAGGTGAAGCTAAATCGTTACTGGGCACCACTGCACACCGGATCGAGGAAGAAAAAATGGCTGTGGTCATCCAGGAAATTGTAGGACAGCCTTATAGAAGTAAACGGTTTTACCCAACCTTCAGCGGTGTATTAAAGAGCATCAACTATTATCCGGTTTCTTATATGAAGCGGGACGAGGGCGTGGCTTATTTGGCCCTGGGGTTTGGCCGAACCATCGTGGATGGAGAAAAATGCCTGCGGATCTCTCCTGAGTATCCCACTATCCTGCCCCAGTTCTATTCTACAAAGGCTACCCGCCAGAATTCACAAAATCAGTTTTATGGAATGCCTTTACAATTCAAAGATAAATCGGATGAAGATCTAAACATCTACTCCTTGAAGGATGCAGAGGAAGACGGATCATTGAAATGGCTGGGCAGTGTGATCTCCAAGGAAGACAATACGCTACGCGACTCCCTGTCAAAGCCAGGCACACGAATCGTTTCATTTGCGCCTATTCTGAAATGGGATACTATACCTTTTGCTGCACTATCTAAAGAGATCCTGTCTATTGGAAAAAAAGCTTTGGGCTGCCCCGTGGAGATCGAATTTGCGGTTAATCTTAATAAAGGGGTCAAACCGGAATTCTGCTTGCTCCAGATCAAACCCATGGTCCTGACCGGTCTCCAAAAAACACTGCAGAATGATCAGGACACATCAAGGATCTTTTGCAAAAGCGATATCACCCTTGGTGGTGGAAAAATTGATACGGTCCAGGACCTGATCGTTGTACGCCCCGATTCATTTGATCCCGCAAAAACCCCGGAGATCGCAGTGGAAGTGGAGAAAATGAATCAAAAATTTGCATTGGATACGCAGTATATCCTGTGCGGTCCCGGGCGCTGGGGATCTGCAGACCCATGGCTGGGAATTCCTGTAAACTGGCGCCAGATATCCCAAGCCAAGGTCATCATTGAAGTTGGCCGGGATGATATGCCCGTTGATCCATCCTTTGGAAGCCATTTCTTCCAGAATATCACCAGCCTCCACGTGGCGTATTTCACCATTGATCCAAAAAGGAAACAGGATCGTCTGAATCTGGATTGGATCTCGCAGGATTCTCTGGTTAAATCCGGGACATACGTTGACTGGTACAGGCTTGAATCTCCATTCGTTACCACACTGAATGGTATGACAGGTCTAGGCATGATCCAAAAACCGGAAGAAAAGAAACCTGAGATAATGGATGAGGAAGAATCCAGCGGAATTTAGAATTCTAACTGCTCCAATAAAAAAGCCCCGTAAACGGGGCTTTTTTATTATTATCAATTTAAAATATCAGACAACGCCCTGGTCCAGCATAGCATCCGCTACTTTAATAAAGCCGGCAATATTTGCACCTTTCACATAATTGACAGATCCATTGTCTTCTCCGTGGTTGACGCAGGCTTCATGGATATTTTTCATGATACTGTGCAGTTTTCTGTCTACTTCTTCCCTGCTCCAGTTTAAACGCATACTGTTCTGGCTCATTTCAAGACCGCTGGTGGCCACACCGCCCGCATTGGCTGCTTTACCGGGCCCAAATAAAATGTCGCCATCTACAAATGCATTGACCGCATCTGGATCAGAAGGCATATTTGCCCCTTCCGACACCGCCTTGCAGCCATTGGATATGAGCATCTTTGCTTCATTACCATTGATTTCATTTTGGGTGGCACAAGGCAGAGCAATATCACAGGCAACGCTCCAAGGGCGCTGGCCTTCCAGGTATTCTGCGCCAAACTCAGCGGCGTATTCTTCCATACGGCCCCGATGGTTGTTTTTCAAATCCATGACCCAGGTCAGTTTTTCTGGATCAACCCCATTGGCATCGTGAATCGTGCCGGATGAATCAGACAGGGTTACAACCTTGGCACCGAGCTGGGTGGCTTTTTCCGTAGCAAACTGGGCCACATTACCAGACCCGGACACGGCAACGGTTTTACCATCAAAACTATCTCCTGCCTTTTTAAGCATTTCTTCCGCAAAATAAACACAGCCGTAACCCGTAGCTTCCGGGCGAATCAAGGAGCCACCCCAGTTCAAGCCTTTACCAGTAAGAACTCCTGTAAACTCATTGCAAATCCGCTTGTACTGGCCAAACATGAATCCGATTTCCCGGCCGCCGACACCAATGTCACCAGCAGGCACATCCGTATCTGGGCCAATATGGCGACACAGTTCTGTCATAAAACTCTGGCAGAAACTCATAACCTCGTTGTCTGATTTTCCCTTAGGATCAAAGTCAGATCCGCCCTTTCCACCACCCATGGGCAGTGTGGTTAGGCCGTTCTTGAATACCTGCTCAAACCCCAGGAATTTCAGTATCGAAAGGTTGACAGAAGGATGAAAACGAAGGCCGCCCTTGTAGGGGCCGATAGCAGAGTTGAATTCAACGCGGAAGCCCCGATTGACCATCACATCTCCCCGGTCATTACGCCAGGGAACCCTGAACTGGATCACCCGTTCTGGTTCTACGAGACGGTCTAAGATCTTTGCGTGTAAATAATGGGGATTATCCTGGATGAAATCCCAAATGGATTCTACAACCTCATGGACAGCCTGGTGAAACTCTACCTCTCCATTATTTCTGGATTGGACAGCATCCATGAATTGGTCTATTGACGAATACATTCTTTCTCCTATTACAATAAAAAATGAGTTGAAAATTACATGTAACTGGAACGGGACAAAGCAAAAATTCGTTCCTGATTTCCCGTTGGTTTTAGATTGGACAATCTCCTAATTTTCCGGGCTTTTCTATAGTATTTATGGCGGAGTAGCTCAGCTGGTTAGAGCAGTGGAATCATAATCCACGTGTCGGGGGTTCGAGTCCCTCCTCCGCTACCAAACAAAAAAGCCTCGATAACGCGGCTTTTTATTATTGCAATAATACCATTTTCTTCGACTGCCTGAATCCATGGGCATTAATCAACCCTAGTATGATGAATAGATTTTATGAAATGTGGAATTATGGTAACACACTGGTAATGGGTCTTCAAATTCATTTTTTGAGACATCAAAATAAATAGAATTCTCCCAGTTGTATCCCGATCTGCACATCGTATCATGATCAATATCACTGAAGTGGTTATTGTTTAACTTCAAATAAGACATTTTCCCCTTCTTTAGAAGTTGGTCAGTAACAGAACCATCAAGCTGGTTATTAAACAGTCCTAAATAAGTAAGCTGCGGAAGTGTCGTAATCTCATCAGGGATGGGCCCTGTTAATCCATTCTCAAAGAGACCAATGGATTTTAAACTGCGGGCGTTGCCCAGTGCCTTTGGAATGGAACCCAATAAATTATTTTCTCCCAAACCCAAAAACTCCAGTTGGGTTAAATCTCCCAGTTCTCTGGGGATGAACCCTGAAATATTATTTTTCCATAGATTTAAATAGACTAGGTTTTCAAGGCTGCCAATTGACTCGGAGATATCACCACTGATTTCATTATCGCTGACGTTCAGGTGGGTTAAATGTTTAAGCATGAAAATCTGATACGGCAGATTGCCGGAAAAATCGTTATCGCCGAGCCATAGTTCTTCCAGTTGGACAAGTTTATGTATCCCAGTTGGAATTGCACCGGATAATTGATTTTCACTTAGGTTGAGTATTCTAAGTTTTTTCAATTTCCAAATCTCATCAGGGATTGTGCCTGATAAAAAGTTGATATGGAGCCGCAAAATTGTAAGGTTGATAAGCTCTCCAATCTCTTTGGGTATCTCGCCAAAGATCTGACGTGATGAAAGATCCAACTCTGTCGTATTAATCAGTGAATATTCCTGATCCAAAACTTTGATATTAAAATCACCTTTTACCACATTGCTTAACGATTCCAATCCCCAATAATCTTCGACTCCAATTTGATAATAGTAGACTGAATTCATGGGTAAGACATAGAGAGTATCTTTTCTTCGATCTAACTCCTTTACACTCACCTTCTCTTCCATATATTCGGACCGTGACTGGTAAATGGTATAAAGTAAGAAATCATCATCACGATTACGGGACCACCTTATTTTTAAATCGTTATCATATTCGACAGGAAATAAAGAAGACGATACAGGTTCCTGAGTTTCCAAAAGGTGGGTAGCTCTCTCTCCCTGGGTACTCAACCCTGATTGATTTGTTACCAGGATCCAGAACCAGTTCTCAAGTGTAGGGTCAAACGTTTCAAGCCTGAATACTGTATCCGCTGGATCCATAAATTTTGCCAGAGTATCTACCATTTCATCAGCACCCTTCACACCTAACACTGTATAGCCTTCAAAATCTGTTTCAGATGAAGCCTGCCACTTCACAATCATCTGATCTCGATCATAGGTAACAGAGTAAATAGAAACCGCTTTCGGCGGGGATGGGGGTATTACAACCACTGGAACAGGTTTTGGAGCAGGCTCTACTACGGGTTTTGGGGCGGGAACAGGTGCTGGCGGCGGCTGACTTGCACACCCCCAGAACAGTTTCATTGCTAAAAATGAAACAACTAAAGATCTAATGAATTGATCCGGCCTTATCACGGTATAAACCTACTTTATCTTCTATCAGCTTTTTCATTGGTTTTCAAGTGTAATCTTAACCGCGAATATATCGTTGTCTTTGGCAACAAAAAACCCCGCTTATAAACGGGGTTTTTTGTAACCTAAACTGAGTCTTATTTTAGAAGTACCATCTTCCTGGTCTGCTTGAATTCTCCTGCCTGGATCAAGTACAGATACATCCCTGCTGCCACCTGCTCACCGATTTGGTTGGTTGCATCCCAAATGATGGACTTGCGACCTGCTTTTTCTTGACCAGACACCAGTGTTTTAACCATCCTGCCCTGTATATCAAAAATCCGGATCATCACATCAGCGTCTTCCGGAAGGTCATAGCGGATATTCGTGACCGGGTTAAACGGATTGGGGTAATTCTGGTGCAGTGCATACACATCCGGGATCAGGTCTTCATCCAGGGCAAGTACGGCTGCCTCTACAATATCCGAATAATCGCTCACATTCCCTGAATGATCCACTGCAGACAGGCGGTAATACTGGGTTTCATTCAATACATAATCGGGATCCATATAGGAAGTATCTGTGACATTAAAGGTCTCGTATTCAGCAAATTCATCTGAATAGGATTTTTCCAGGTTAAAGTGCTGGAAATCTTCTGCAATGCATATATCCCACAACAGGTAAATGCCTTCATCCACAACATCTGCTGTGAGTCCGCCGGGCGCTGCAGGAGCAAGATTATCCAGTGAATAGCCCATGGCTGGTTCAGACTGGAAAGTCCCTTCATTCATAAAGGCCACTACCTTGAACTCGGTCATACCATCCTGTTCGCCCGTAGAATCCACCAGTGTCGATACTTCGAACCTGTAGGTCTCATTCCCGTTGGCAGAACCGGTTCCAACACCGACCCATACTGTACTGTCACCTACTTCATCTAATCGAAATACCGTGTAAAACTGGTTGGTCTCGTCAGGATTATCAAAAAAGGACCTGTTAAAGTCTATATACACCCTTCCACCCTGGTCATCGGGCACATCCGTAATTGCCATAATCCTTGGATGAAAATAGTGTACCGAAAGATGAAATGTATCTGTTACTGTCACTTGGCCATCGCTCAGATGGAGAGGAAAGTGGAATTCACCCGGTTCAGGTGCAGTCCCTGTAAGCCTTAATGGATCATACGCCAATGCCAGCCAGTCCGGATAGGTCCAATCACTATCCAGCATCATTGAAAGGGTGTCACCATCGATATCGTACGCAAACAGATGCAGTTCAAACTCTATATCTACCCCTTCCAGAGCGAACAGATTGTCGAAATAAGGGGCATCGTTTACAGGCAATACGGTTAACTGGAATTCTTCTACATCTATAGCCCTCCCCATATTATCATTAGCCACAACTGTGATTGTGACCGAGCCAAACCAATTAAAGTATGAATTTATATAAAGTACTGTATCTACTATTTCTACAGTAATATAATCATCGTTAGAACTTGACGCTTCCAGGGACAGGTCTTCATTATCAATGTCTGTTGCCGTCACTACAATCGCCAGGGTAGAATCTTCGTACATGGTTGTATCTGAAAGACTTTCCAAAACTGGACTGTCATTTATGGGGAGCGTATGAATAACAATCAGTGCTGTATCTGAAAGAGGGTCTGATTGTCCAGCGGTAGTGCCATCATCCGTCAAAATATACTGCAGACTGTCAGGCCCAAAATAATCAGGGTTTGGAATGTAGGTCAATTGACCATCGGTCCGGCCTAGGTCATAAGAGCCATATTGTAACCCTGTTATTGCTATAAATGTTAGCCCCTGGTCATCTTCGGCACCACTCAAGGAATCGCCGTCATCCGCCGGCAGCATCGTAACCAGTGAATCATCTTCATCCATATAATAGACTTCATCATAAGCATTGGGCGGGTCATTTACGGCATGTACTGTAAGAGTAAAACCCGTTGTATCCGACAATGAATTTTCCAGATTTAATACCAGCTGTATGGAAGCAGTTCCAGTCCAGTCAGGTTCAGGAGATAATATTAGTGTATCATTCTCAACTGATGCTTCTACGCCAGATGTATCACTGGAAGCGGTAAAGGCATATTCATAACCGGGATAATTGGCAGACAGGGCTAATGCCAGTCCTGAATCTTCATAAATAGATGTATCAGCTATATCAGTCATAAGTACATCTGTAAAAACAGAAAGCGTGACTGGGATGCCCACTTCCGGCTCATCAGGATCATTACTGTAAATAATTATGTCCGCTAAATAATCACCTTCTTCTAATTCAAACGAATTAAAACTCACATTTACAGTGTGTGATTCTCCAACCGGAACTGTACCGGAATTTTCTGATGGAGAAACCCATGATATAGCAGGACTATCGAGTGTAATAACAACAA
>ERZ651768.1940-NODE-1940-length-14808-cov-20.001969_pt1 | contig 14808 bp, 13 predicted proteins | sample MGYA00514754_ERZ651768 | MGnify/ENA metagenome assembly ERZ651768
CCATCATAAGTTTGGAAATTCTACAGGTATACAAACAAATGTCAATCAATAAATTGTAAATTCAGAAAAAGATTCTACCTATTACGGAAGTCCTTGCTTTTCAGTTTGTAAGCAAGCGGAAGGAGTCTGAAAAAATTTGCATAAAACTTTTAATTCAATTAAATTGTTCATGACGACAAAATCTGTCAGGACTCTCAATCAACAAAAACAATTAAGTTGATCTATTTACTTGTGAGCTGGACATTTGATCATTAACACAAAATGGAGTTAAGAAATGAGCATACACACTGAATACACAACATACTCTATTGAAAACACACAACTAAAGGGATATCTAGCCTGGAATGAAACTACCGATGAGAAGCGGCCTGGAATCCTGGTTTTTCCAGAATGGTGGGGAATGAATGAATACATCCAAAAAAGGACGGAACAAATTGCTGAGCTTGGATTCGTTGCAATGGGTGTTGACATGTATGGTGAAGGTAAAACAACAGACATTCCTGATCAAGCAGGATCACTAATGAATGCCGTAATCAGAGATAAGGAAATCGTCAAAGATCGTGTTCAGGCAGGCTATAACGTACTCAAGGACCATCCGCTGTCTGACTCCGAACGTCTCGGAGCGATTGGTTATTGTTTCGGAGGTGCATTGGTCTTGAACATGGCTCGCTTTGGAATGGATCTAAAAGGTGTGGTAAGTTTTCACGGATCACTGGATTCGTTCCATACACCTGCGCCTGGAGAAATAAAAGCCAAGATTTTAGTATGTCACGGAGCCGCAGATAAAATGATAAGCCAAGAAGCAATAGATCAGTTCAAATCTGAGATGAATACTGCGGGCGCCAACTTTGAATTTATTTCTTACGAAGGAGCCTTGCATGGTTTTTCAAACCCTGCTGCTGATGAACGGGGAAAAAAGTTTAACATTCCACTTGCTTACAATGAAAATGCTGACAGAAAATCCTGGGAAGCAATGAAGGCCTTTTTCGAACGAGTTCTATGAGTGACTCAAATAACATATCTGTGGTTTCTTGGAAATGCATAAACAGATTAGTAAACATGTCATCCAGAGAGTTTCAGACTTAAACTCTGAAGTAAAGAATCACATTACAGGGTCCTTTAAGAAAACTCCGGTTTAATCTCAGCCGGCATAACGCTTCAGGATCGAAAGGACTTGTCCGTAATAGCCGGTGCCGAACAAGTTTAGATGATTCATCAGGTGATACAGCTGATAAAGAGGTTCACGCTCAGGATACCCCGGAACAAGCGGAAAAGCCGATTCGTATGCTGAATAGAAAGTTTTTGTGAAGCCGCCAAAAAGTGAAGTCATTGCTAAATCTGCTTCACGATGTCCGTAATAAACTGCGGGATCGATCAGCCAGGGGTGGCCATCAACATCGATTAAATAATTTCCGCACCATAAATCACCATGCAACAGGGAAGGTTTTTCTTCGGTACCTGAAAGTAAACCCGGAATTTTTTCTATTAAAACATCTAGTAAACCTCGCATTTCCGAAGTCGCATAACCTTTTTTTTCTGCTAATTCAGCTTGAAAATGCAGACGATTTCCAGCAAAAAAAATGGGCCAATTATCCTTTCCTGCAGTAGAAGTCAGATTTGATTGAGGAGAGTCTCCTATATAGTTGTCTTCCACAAAGCCAAATTTTTCTCCATGGAAAGAGTGAAGTTCTGCCAACTGACGTCCAAGCTCATCCATATTTGAATCAGTGCTGTTCTTCCCTACCTCAATCCATTCCAGCAGCAGAAAATCAGGACCTTTGTCTACAACTTCCGGTACCCGAACCACACCAGACTTTCTCAGTTCCTCCAACCCTCGAGCTTCAGATGCAAATGAACTTGAACTGCCACCGCGTGACTGTTTGAGGAAAAATTCCCTGCCTGAACTTAACTGTAATTTGCATGAATCGGCAATACAGCCTCCTGAAACAGCGACTGTTGATTTTATTGGCTCTGCGAACTTTTTTTCTATACGAGACCGTAAATTAGAATTCATTCTTTTTTTGTCGTGATGAATTCAAGCAAACCATGGCAGGCATCTTCGAGAAGATCAAGTACATTTTCAAAACCCTGGCTGCCTCCGTAATAAGGATCTGGAACTTCAGAAACAGTTTTTGAACTACAAAAATCAGTCATACGTCGAATCTTAGCAGTATAATTTCTCTTTTGGTCACGCCACTGGATCTGTTGATAATTATCTTCATCCATGGTAATAATAAGATCAAAATTTTCAAAATCCTCTTCATCAAATGAACGTGCAATACTTTTCAGCTCATAACCACGCAAAAGAGCATGTTCCTGCATCCTGGGATCAGCAGGATTACCCCGGTGATAATCAATAGTTCCGGCAGAGTCACATTCAATTTCTTTTTCCATTCCTTTCTGCTTGACCAGTGTCTGCATCACTGCTTCTGCGCTTGGAGAGCGACAGATATTTCCCATGCAGATAAAAAGTATTTTTGTCATGTAGGCCTAAGTTTTAAGTTTTCAGATTTCCGAACGAATCGTCCAAAGGTTACGGGATTCTACTCCAGCTAAATTTGTTTTTCAATCGTTATCAGTGCAGTTTTATTACAAAATAACGAGTTTTTAACAATTTTTTTCAATTTTACTTGTAATTATCCAAAAATGTGATACGTTTGATTCCCAATTGTTTTGTACATAAAAAGATTTCAGGATTGAAAATCCATTCAATTTTGGTCTTTTCTTAGAGGTCAAGTTGGAGAATGGTCTCCGGCTGACAGCAATATTAAAATTGTAATTATTCCTTTATTAGTTAAGGAGAAGTATGAACAAAAATAGCACCCTAAAGAAGTTGGCACTGGTGATCGCTGGGGCATTGATCCTTCCGGCTTATGCAGCAGCTGACATTAAAATGGGAATCATTCTGGGCTTCACAGGCCCCATTGAATCCCTGACCCCGGATATGGGCAATTCAGCAGAGATGGCCTTCAAAGAAGCTTCAAATTCGGGGCAACTACTAGGAGGTCAAAGGATCAGTATCATCCGTGCTGATTCAACATGTATTGACGCTGATGCTGCTAAGGCCGCTGCAGAAAGGTTGATCACCTCTGACAAAGTGGCTGGAATCATGGGAGCAGACTGCTCCGGAGTAACAACTGCAATTGCTAATAATGTTGCTGTTCCTAACGGGGTTACGATGATTTCTCCTTCGGCGACTTCGCCTGCTTTAAGTACCATTGCAGATAATGGATATTTCTTCCGTACTGCACCTTCTGACGCACGTCAGGGACAGGTACTGGCAGAAATCACCATGGAACGTGGTATCAGCAATGTTGCTGTCACTTTCACCAACAATGATTACGGCAAAGGCTTGACTGATTCCTATGTTAATGCATACAAGGGTCTGGGCGGAAAAGTTAGCGCCGTTGTTCCTCATGATGAAGGAAAAGCAGATTACTCTGCTGAAGTTGCTACACTGGATGCTTCCGGAGCAGGCGTACTCGCCGTCTTCGGTTATGTGGATCAGGGCGGCCGTCACATAATCCAAACCTCCATTGATTCAGGTGCTTTTGACAAGTTTATTTTAGCTGATGGAATGTATGGTGAATCTTTGCTGAAAAACGTTGACGGAGATCTTTCCGGAACCTTCGGAACAGTTCCTGGTACTGATTCAGAAGGTGCAGAAAGCTTCGGAAGATTAGCAAAAGCAGCAGGTGTCAAGGTTGGAGGACCTTTCACTGGTGAGTCCTATGACGCAGCTGCACTGCTTGTTCTTGCCATGCAGTCTGGTGGTTCTACTAACGGTGCTGCCATCGCCTCAAATGTATTGGCAGTCGCCAATACTCCAGGCGAAAAAATAATGCCCGGTGAATTGGCCAAAGGCCTGAAAATCCTGGCTAATGGTGGAGCTGTCGATTATGTTGGTGCTACAAATGTAGAATTGGTCGGCGGAGGAGAGGCATCAGGTTCATATAAGGAATTTGAAATTAGAGGTAAATCTTTCGTTACAATACGATTCCGTTAATCTTTCTTTTATTAATACATCCCCGGTCCCGCCTTGTATAAAACGGACTGGGGGATCCTTTATTTGTTGCTGGGCGGTCGTGCTGATTTATGATTAATTAAGTGAGAGTAATTTTGCAAACTTGGAACCTTTGAAGGAGAGGCACAAAAAAACATCGAGAAAGAATGAAATCTTCAATTTATTAAAATTAAGGGCTTTTCTCGTTTCTTGAATCCAAAAAGTTAGGCTTATGATTTCAAGTTGAATTCAATGTTTTCGGAAAAGTTAAGAATAACGTTAGAGCTTGTGGCTTGTTCTGAGCCGGAAGATGCAGATGCCGATGGTCGGTAGCTGTTTATCACATGAAAACCTTTATTATTAAGGTTTTCGGTATATATAACTGTAAGGAGAAAAACGATGTACAAACAAGTTATAGCATCCACCGCCGGCTTTCTTTTAGCGGTCGGTGTATCATTTAGTCCGGCTATGGCTGGAGGAGAAGCAGAAGTTATGCACTGGTGGACTTCAGGCGGTGAAGCTGCTGCTTTGAAAGTCCTTAAGGATGATTTCGCCAGCAATGGTGGAAAATGGAAAGATATGCCTATTGCAGGTGGTGGTGGTGATGCTGCCATGGTAGCCCTGAAAGCCCGTGTAGTCGCAGGAGATCCACCAACAGCAGCTCAGATTAAAGGTCCCAGCATTCAAGCATGGGATGATGAAGGTCTTGTTGCCCCCTATCACATTAATGCAGTAGCCTCTTCGGAGAACTGGGATTCCCTTCTCAGTAATCAGGTTGCGAACCACATGAAGTGTGATGGTTTCAGCAAATATTGTGCTGCTCCGGTCAACATTCACCGTATCGACTGGTTCTGGGCAAATAAAAAAGTACTTGACGCTCAAGGGCTAAAGATGCCGACTTCCTGGAGTGAATTCAATGCCGCAGCATATAAGCTTCTGGCAGCAGGAATCATTCCTCTGGCGCATGGAAGCCAGCCATGGCAGGATGCCACTGTTTTCGAGGCCGTTGCTCTTGGAATCGGAGGGAATGAGTTCTACCAAAAAGTCTTCGTAGAAGCCGACACTAACGCAATGAACAGTTCCACAATGGTCAAGGTCTTCGACCAGATGAGGATCCTCAAGGGCTTCACCGATCCGGGTTCACCAGGTCGTGACTGGAACGTTGCAACGGGCATGGTCATGAAAGGAGAAGCTGCCTTCCAGATCATGGGTGACTGGGCCAAGGGTGAATTCACCAATGCCGGTTTGAAACCAGGAACTGACTACTACTGTATGCCAACTCCATCAGACCATGGCTATCTGTATAATGTTGACAGCTTTATCTTTTTCTCAGTGAAGGGTAGTAGCAAAATCCAAGGACAGAAGTTGCTCGCTAGCCTGATGATGGGGAAAAACTTCCAGAAGGTTTTCAACCTCTACAAAGGTTCCATCCCCGCGCGTCTTGACGTGCCTATGGATGAGTTCGACATGTGTGCCAAGGGTTCTGCTGCGGATCTGAACTATGCCGCCATGGCCGGTGGACTGCAACCGAGTTTTGCTCATGGAATGACTCTTAGTCTGTCCTCAAAAGGGGCGATACAGGACGTTGTCACCGAGCATTTCAACTCCAACATGTCTTCAAGTGAAGCCGCCAAAAGAATGGCAGATGCGGTAAAAGACACCCTCTAATTCAGCTTAGAGGATTGGTGCAAGATTTGAAAGCATCAATGTAAATTCCGATTCCCGATCACTATAATTCAACGGGAATCTTTAAGGCGCACCCTCCCAAATTTTCAGTTATTATCTCCCGGAGGGTGCGTTTTGCTAGCTCCACTACATAGAAAAACAGCAACAATTTATCCATGATCTACTGGATACAGAAAAACCTTCCAAGAATCGTAATCTCACCGTCTTTTGCAGTGATTCTCTGGTTTGTCTACGGTTTTATCCTCTGGACTATTTATATTTCGTTCACAAAGTCCAAGATGCTACCACGCTACGAATTCTGGGGAATTAAACAGTATTTCCGCCTCTGGTCCAATATGCGCTGGTACACTGCAGTGGAAAATCTGTTGATATTCACCATCCTCTTTGTGGGCATCTGTATCCTGATTGGTATTTTACTTTCAATATTTTTGGATCAGAAGATCCGTGCAGAAGGCTTTCTGAGAACTGTCTACCTCTACCCAATGGCCCTTTCCTTCATTGTCACCGGAACCGCGTGGAAGTGGATGCTCAACCCAACTATGGGCATTCAAAAGGTTTTCCGGGACTGGGGATTCACAAACTTTACCTTCGACTGGCTGGTCAACCGGGATATGTCGATTTACACCATCGTGATTGCAGCTGTCTGGCAGTCTTCAGGTTTCGTAATGGCCCTCTTTCTGGCAGGACTTCGTTCAGTAGACGATGAAATCGTCAAGGCTGCCAAAATCGATGGAGCCAGTCTCTACAGTATTTACATCACCATCATACTGCCGATGTTGCGCCCTGTGTTCATGAGTTCAATCGTGATCCTGCTTCACATATCGATCAAGAGCTACGACCTTGTGATAGCCCTGACAGCTGGGGGTCCGGGAACCTCCTCGGACATGCCTGCTATATTCATGACACAAATGGCCTTCCACCGCAGCGAAATCGGACTGGCTTCCGCGAGTGCGGTGATGATGTTCCTCACCGTACTTGCGATCGTTGTTCCCTATCTATATTCCGAACTGAGGAGGCAGGATGCCGCCCGTTGATCTGCAGATTGAATCCCTGGAGCGCTCGGCTTCCCGCAAGCGGACCTTCTACCGCTGGCTGTTGTTTTTGGTCTTAGGGCTCTTCGCCCTGTATTACCTAGCGCCGTTGTACGTGATGATCGTAACCTCGCTGAAGAGCATGGAAGAAATCCGTCAGGGCAACCTGATGACGCTGCCCGGAGAATTTCTACTCGATGCCTGGAAAATCGCCTGGAGTGGACGCGGCTATACAGCCGGGGATGTTTTTCTTCGCCCCTTCTTCTGGAACTCGACGAAGATGGTCATCCCCGCGGTAGTGATCTCCACCTTCCTGGGCGCTTTGAACGGATATGTGTTAACCAAGTGGCGCTTCAGAGGCGACAACCTTATCTTCCTACTCTTCCTCTTCGGCTGCTTCATTCCCTACCAGGCTATCCTACTGCCGATGGCCAGGACCCTGGGCATTCTGGGTATTTCGAACTCCATTACCGGTCTGGTGGTGGTGCACTCGATCTATGGTTTGAGCTTCACCACCCTGTTCTTTCGGAACTACTACGTTTCAATTCCCGATGAAATGATCAAGGCCGCACGTATCGACGGCGCCGGTTTCTTCAAAATCTTCTTCAAGGTGCTGCTACCGATTTCGGCACCGATCATCGTCGTTACGGTGATCTGGCAGTTCACCAACATCTGGAACGATTTCCTTTTCGGTTCCTCGTTCTCCTTCGGCGAAGCTGCACCAATCCAAGTGGCACTCAACAACATGGTCCTCACAAGTACTAGTGTCAAACAGTATAACGTGGACATGGCCGCAGCATTCATCGCCGGATTCCCTACTCTGGTCGTCTACATTCTGGCCGGCAAGTACTTCATCCGTGGACTCACGGCTGGTTCAGTGAAAGGATAAATATGGCAACTCTGCAAGTCAGCAACCTAACCAAAAACTTCGGTAGCACACTCGTCCTGCGGCAGATCAACCTGCAGGTCAGCGATGGAGAGTTCATCGTCCTGCTCGGCCCCTCTGGATGCGGCAAGTCGACCCTGCTCAACATCATCGCCGGACTCGAAAGCGTGGATGAGGGAGAGATCCTCATAGACGATTACATGGTCAACCGTGTCGAACCGAAGGACCGCAACATCGCCATGGTCTTCCAGTCCTATGCACTCTATCCCGCAATGACAGTCCGGGAAAATATCATTTTCGGACTGAAACAACGTAAGATTTCCAAGGAACAGACAGAGAAATCATTGAACCATTTCTCGAAAATGCTTCAGGTGGATCAACTGCTGGAACGCAAACCTGCTCAACTTTCGGGTGGGCAACGCCAGCGAGTCGCCATGGGAAGAGCCCTGGTGCGTGAACCGCATATTTTCCTGTTCGACGAACCACTGTCTAATCTTGACGCCAAGCTCCGCGTCGAAATGCGCCGGGAAATAAAAAAATTGCATGAACGACTGGGTACGACTATGATCTACGTGACCCACGACCAGATCGAGGCCTTGAGTCTCGCTACTCGGGTAGCCGTGATGAACGAAGGTATCATCCAGCAGATTGGAACTCCCCAGGAAATCTACGATAAGCCTAACAGTGTTTTTGTTGCCGATTTTGTTGGCTCTCCTGCAATCAACCTTGTGCCTGGGACCATGGCAAAGACAGGGGGAACTTTAAGTTTTAGCCCTGACCAACAGAGTGAAGATTTTCACATTCCACTCAGTACATACGACTTTGAAAAAGAACCTGAGGAAGGGAAGGGAATCATCTTTGGCTTCAGACCGGAACAAATTAGTTTACCTGGCAGTGCCTCAAAGTCTCAGATTGAACTCGAACTCAAACCGACATTGATTGAACTTACAGGTTATGAACAGAACGTGACCTTTGATTTTCACGGTAATGAAGTTGTTGGACGACTTCCGAGAAATGCAGAGGCAAAACTTGGGGAATCTATGTCACTAGCCCTCGAATTATCGGGAAGTTCCATCTTTGACCAAGAAAGTGCCAAACGCCTTTGACGCCATCATCGGGTAGTGTAAAATCGCATTTAAGTTTTCTTCCAGACTCAGTTCAGCAACCTTTGTTTTTTAAATTGGATTTTAGACTCGATCTCATAATTCGATTTTAATGTACAAAAACATGACTGTAGTCAAGTATCCACATTATCCTGATTTAAAAAATCGTACAGTTCTCATTACTGGAGGAGGATCAGGAATTGGTGCATCTTTCGTAGATGCTTTTGTAGGCCAAGGGAGTCATGTGGCTTTTTTCGACATACAGGAAGATGCCTCGAGCAAACTTGTCAGGAAACAGTCGTCGGTAGGTACTGCACCTCTTTTTGTGAAATGCGACCTGACAGACATCAGAGCCTTGAAGAAAGCAGTGGCAGAAGTCGAAAAGAAACTGGGACCAGTCCGTGTACTGGTTAACAACGCTGCCAACGATGAACGACATGAACCAGAGGATGTCACTCCTGAATACTGGGAACAGCGATTGCGGTTGAATCTCAGTCACCATTTCTTTGCTGCGCAGGCGGTTCAGCCTGCAATGGCCAAGGCCGGTGGTGGAGCAATCATAAACATGGGATCAATCAGCTGGCATATGGCTTTGGAATTCATGCCTGCTTACACATCCTCCAAAGCGGCAATTGAAGGACTGACTCAGAGCCTCGCCCGAGCCTATGGCAAAGACCGTATCCGCGTAAATTGCATCATACCAGGCCAAGTATGGACTCAGAGGCAGATCCGTGAATTGCTGACTCCGGAATATGAACGTTTCATGATCGAGAAGCAGTGTCTGCCAGACAAGATTCTTCCAGAAGACATTGCCCAGCTGGCCCTTTTTCTTGCTTCTGACGCAGGGCGAATGTGCACCCGCCGCAATTATTTCATGGATGCAGGAATAGGCGCATAATAATGAGGTGGATACTGTTCTATGAATAAATATTGACTAATGTATTCTGAATGACAATCAGTAACTGAAAGAAAATAAGAAGATATCAATACCGATTAGAGAATATAAAAAATGGTTGCTAAAAAGAACCCCCGACTGAGAAGCCAGGAGTGGTTCAATATCCCGGGCGATCCTAGCACCACAGCCCTGCACATCGAACGCTACACCAATTTCGGCATCCAGGCTGAGGAACTCCGTTCAGGCAAACCGATCATCGGCATCGCCCAGACTGGTAGCGACTTGGTCCCCTGCAATCGAATCCATGTTGACCTCGTCCACCGCGTCCGTGAAGGAGTTCGGGAGGCTGGTGGCATAGCCCTAGAATTTCCCGTCCATCCGATCCAGGAAACCGGAAAACGTCCCACCGCAGCCCTGGACCGCAATCTTCAATACCTGAGCATGGTTGAGGTCCTCTTCGGCTATCCTATCGACGGCGTGGTGCTGACCATCGGCTGTGACAAGTCTACTCCGGCGCTGCTGATGGCAGCATCCACTGTAGACATACCATCGATTTGCCTCTCTTCTGGACCGATGATGAACGGCTACTGGAAAGGAGAACGAGCAGGATCGGGTACCATCGTCTGGAAAGCCAGAAAGCTGTTTGCAGCCGGTGAGATAGACGAGGAGGAATTCATTAAGATTGTCGTCGACACCACTACCTCCCCGGGATACTGCAACACGATGGGCACGGCGACCACAATGAATTCCCTGGCCGAAGGCCTAGGCATGTCCCTGCCGGGTTGCGCGGCCATTCCAGCCCCGCTCAGCGAACGAGGAGAAATGTCGTACCAGACCGGCCTACGCATTGTGGAGATGGTGAAGGAAGACCTAACGCCTTCCAAAATCCTGACGCGTGAGGCCTTTGAAAATGCGGTGATCCTGAATTCAGCCATTGGCGGTTCTACCAACTCTCCCATCCATATCAATGCCATCGCCCGGCACATCGGCGTAGAATTGGATATCGAGGACTGGGAAAAGGTCGGATTTGAAATCCCCCTTCTGGTCAACTTGCAGCCCGTGGGTAAGTACCTTGGCGAAGATTATCATCGGGCCGGCGGTGTTCCGGCTGTTATGAATGCCCTGCTCAAGGCAGGCAAACTCCACGAATTTGCCATCACGGTCAATGGAAAAACAGTGGGTGAGAATTATGCCGAAACAACCACGCAGGATACGGACGTGATCCGGCCTTACCAGGATCCAATGCTGGAAAATGCCGGTTTCGTCGTCCTCAAGGGAAATTTATGTGACGCAGCAGTAATGAAAACTTCTGTAATCAGCGACAGTTTTCGTTCTCAGTACCTTTCCAAGCCGGGAAGCAAGAACATCTTCGAGGTCCGTGCCATCGTTTTTGAGGGACCAGAAGACTACCACGCACGCATCAATGATCCTCAGCTCAACATTGACGTAGACTGCATCCTCGTCATCCGTGGCTGTGGACCGGTGGGCTATCCCGGTTCAGCAGAAGTGGTCAACATGCAGCCGCCGGACATACTGATCCATAAGGGAGTACTCGAACTGCCGACCCTGGGCGACGGACGTCAGAGCGGCACTTCAGGCAGCCCTTCCATCCTCAATGCTTCGCCGGAATCAGCGGTGGGTGGTGGCCTGGCTTTACTGCAGACCCATGACATGATAAGGATCGATCTCAACCTTGGTACACTAGATGTACTGCTGGAAGATTCAGAACTCCAGAAACGCAGTAATAGGCTGCAAATTAAGGAAATCGAGAATCAGACGCCTTGGCAGGAAATCTACCGAGACACAGTGGGACAGCTTTCCAGTGGTGGCATCATCGAACTGGCAGCCAAATACCGGAAAATCAGGCACACCATTCCGCGTCACTCCCACTGAATCCACAGGCAAAATAGCAGAAACTTTCGTCTACCGAATTTTACTGAGAAAAAGTTAACCGCCAAAACAAGGGGAGGCAAATCCCGTGGTCTTCGTCTGCACCCTGAAAAGGGCACCTGCCAGTGGGAACTCGTTGAAGTCGAGGTTGCGGGCAGCACTCGTGATGTAGAGAGTGCTGAGATCAGGACCTCCGAATGCGCAACTCGTTATTTGCGGTACAGGTAGCTGTATGAACCCTATACGATTTCCTTCAGGGCTGAAACAGGTGACTCTTGCCCCTCCCCAGTGTGCCAACCAGACTCGGTTTTCATTATCAACTGTGAGACCGTCCGGTGATCCCTCTTTTTGCCGATCCAGGCGGGTGAATTCCCGGCGGTTGGAAAGTGTTCCGTCAGAATGTTTATCAAAGGCCCAAATCGTGCCTTCAAAGGTGTCAACATGATATAGGGTTCTCTCATCCGGACTGATTGCCGGTCCGTTGGGACATATGTATGGGCCGTCCCACCTAGATTGGCTGAGGTCCGCGTCAATCCGGTAGAGGTAGCCGGTAGGTCGAGTCTCAGGGTCGTGGGATCGCCCCGCCCAAATTCTACCATCCCTGTCGCATTTGGCATCATTAAAGCGGTTTTCCGCTTGGTCCGGGTCAGGAACCATCACAAATGTTCTCTTGCGGAAACATTTGTCCAAGAAATAAACACCGGACTGACAGCCCGCCACAAAGCCTTCATGGTTGCTTCGTGGTAGAATCCATCCTGTCTTTTCCTCCAGTTCCCAACTCCGCTGCGCACCGGTTTTTTCCCCGTAGCAGTGCAGAGTCTTCCCATCAATGTCAACGAAGTACAATGACTGTTCGGCTTCAATCCACAGCGGACCTTCCCCACAAGTCGCACGAACCTGCCAAACACACTCCAATTCTCCTGCCAATTCAAAGTTAGTCATCATATCCTTAAGGGATGTTTTTGAACTTCAGTTTGCCATCTGTGAAGCCGACGTTGCAGAGGAATTCTAGTAAAATTATGACTCAGTTTCATGCTCCATCCCTAATTCCAAGCCATCATTGTAAGAAAGCGCTCCGGCCCTCTGAAATCAACTCGATTGTTTTTATCAATAATAAGTTTTTTTGTTTACACTTTTCACCTAAATGTCATCCACAACTTGATGAGTTTGGATTCCAAGATTCTGAATTCCAAGGCGCATAACTTGACCTGAGCGAAGGTAGATCGGTTCTGGTTTCTGTCCCATACCTACTCCGGGAGGAGTACCTGTGGATATTATGTCTCCAGTATGGAGTGTAAAGAACTGACTCAGGTAGTGGATCAGATAGGCAACACCGTAAACCATTGTACGGGTATTCCCGTTCTGGTAGCGTTTGCCATCAACTTCCAGCCAAAGATCCAAATTCTGAGGGTCTTCCACTTCGTCCGGGGTCACCAACCAGGGGCCAATAGGACCGAAAGTGTCACAGCTCTTTCCTTTGACCCACTGACCGGACCGTTCTATCTGGAATTCGCGCTCTGACACGTCATTGATTACGCAATAGCCAGCAACATGATCAAGAGCTGAATCTTCATCAACATACTTGGCAGGTTTGCCTATCACCACACCCAGTTCTACCTCCCAATCGGTTTTAATTGAATTGCGTGGAATGATAACGTCATCATTTGCTCCGCAGATGGCGCTTGTGGCTTTGGCGAAAATAATTGGTTCAGGAGGCACTTTTTGTCCAGTCTCTTCTGCATGATCAGAATAATTAAGACCAATACAGATAAATTTTCCGACTCGTTCGACGCAAGGGCCAAAGCGCTGTTCTTCGCCCACTACAGGAAGTGATGAATGGTCTATTGCACTCAAGTATTCTATTTTTTGCGGAAGTAATGACTCTCCCGCGATGTCATCAACGATTCCCGTAAGGTCGCGTATAACTCCTGCGTCATCAAGCATTCCCGGTTTTTCTTTTCCATGGGTTCCATACCTTAGTAATTTCATAGTAGTTTCTTCAATTTGAAGTTATAATGATTTAGCAAGTCATTCCACCGTCGATACTTAAAGCCATTCCCGTAGTGTAGGCGGACTCATCGGATGCCAAATAAACGGCCAAAGCAGCTATTTCTTCAGGGCTACCTATGCGCCCCATTGGCTGGCGTGCTATGAATGCCGCGCGCACTTCCTCAACGTTTCCTCCCTGAGATTTGATACGCTCCTGCAGTGATGGGGATTCAACTGTTCCTGGGCAGATAGCATTACAGCGAATGCCCTTTGTGATGAAATCAACAGCTACGGACTTTGTCAAGCCTATCACCGCAGCCTTGCTAGTTCCATAAACAAAACGGTTAGGTAAACCTTTGACGCTCGATGCCACTGAAGACATATTGATAATGCTTCCAGCTCCAGATTCCAGCATAGCTGGTATGAAAGCACTAATCATACGATACATCGAGCGCACGTTTAGATCGAAAGAAAATTCCCAGTCGGCTTCTTCACAGTCCAATACAGTACCGTGATGCACGAAACCGGCACAGTTAAAAAGCACATCAAGAGCCCCCACTTCCTTCGAAATTTGTTTTATCGCTTTAAGATTAGTCACGTCCAGCAAACGAGTTTTGATTTTTGGATTTTCCCGCTTGAGCAACGCTAAGCTATCCGAATTAATATCCGTTGCTAACACGAAAGCTTCTTCTCGAGCGTAAGCTAAGGCAGTAGAGCGGCCAATACCTTGCCCCGCAGCTGTGATCAGGGTTTTTTTGTCTTTAAGCCTTCCTGCCATGAGTTCCTTTCACTTCAGTATATTGTTTAAGTATTTCTAGATTTTTTGTCCAAATTACGACATGTTCAATTTTCATAAGATCCTCCTGGCATAAATAACACTACTCTCTTCGTAAAGAGCAAAGCTAAGACACGCAGCAATTTATCCTGTTCTATTTATGATTTGATTATCATACATGTTGCTGTAGAAGTCGCATATAACTTTCCATCTTCGCTTTTTAAAATACCCTCAGAAATGCCGAGTGACTTGGAAATGTTAATTACTATTCCTTCTGCAATTAAATTTGTACTTCTAGGAACTGGTCTTGTCATTTTTATATTTAGATCAATTGTGCCATAAGCAACTCCAGCCCCCAGGAGGGGGTATGAACAGCACACCCTGTTACTGAATCAAGAACCGTTGCAGCAAATCCTCCATGAACACCACCTTGAGGATTAAGATGCTTCTCATTTGCAACAGCAATGAAAACAACTTTTCCTTCTTCTACATGCACTACTTTCATTGGTATCGTTTCGGACATTGTAGGATGAGGTAATTCTTCTCTTAC
>ERZ651768.1941-NODE-1941-length-14806-cov-12.006110_pt1 | contig 14806 bp, 11 predicted proteins | sample MGYA00514754_ERZ651768 | MGnify/ENA metagenome assembly ERZ651768
CGTCGGCTGGAGCCCAGCCCAGCCGACCGACGATGCCCTCCAGGAGGCCACCCGCCTCCGAGGCGAGCGGCCGGTGGTGCTCCGGTGCCACGAGGTCCAGCGTCCCGATACCACGCAGAACGGCCTGCCACACGGCCAGGTCTGGGTCATCGACGAACGATGCGGCGAACCCGGCGAACGCTCCAGGATCGTGCCTGCCAGCGAGCGTGTCGGCCCACCGGTCGTCGACGGTCATGGAGCGTTCCACGGCGGTGAGCCGCCCAGGGTCATGAGGCGCTTCCATCCCGGAGCGGTGGAAGCCGGCGGCACCGGCATTGACGGTGACGAGCGTGCCCGCCAGGTCCACGACGACCGGGTCGTCGCCAAGGAGCACCCGCTGTTCGCCGGCCGTGGTCCTGAGCCTCACCGGGACCTGCCATCGGCTGCCGTCGTCGAGGCCGTCATAGCGGAAGGGGCGCTGGGAGAGGGTGCACCTGCCGTCATCGACAGTGGCCTCGACCAGCGGAAACCCGCCCCTGAAGATCCAGTCGTGCATGAGGTCGCCGACCGGTTGCCCGGTGGTCGTCTCGAGTGCCGCCCAGAGGTCCTCGTTGTCGGTGTTCCCCCCGAGGTGGTCGGCCAGGTAGCGACGCACTCCGTCCCGGAACGCCTCCTCGCCGAGGAACTGTTCCAGCATCCTCACCACCGCCGCGCCCTTCTGGTAGGTGAGCACGTCGAACATGGACTCGGCGTCTGCCGGGGTCACCACCGGATACTCGATGGGCCGCGTGGAGGCCAGGGCGTCCACGTCCAGCGCCGCTGCCCGTGCAGCTCCGAAGCCGGCCCACACGTCCCAGTCGGGCCGCCAGGCCTCCACCGCCTTCATCTCCATGAAGGTGGCAAAGGCCTCGTTCAGCCAGATGCCGTTCCACCAGCGCATGGTGACCAGGTCGCCGAACCAGAGGTGGGCCAGCTCGTGGCTCAGGACCGACGCCACGCTCTCCAGCTCCCGTTGGTCGGCCGACTCCGGGTCGACCAGCAGAAGCACCTCACGGAACGTTATGCAACCCAGGTTCTCCATGGCCCCGAAGGCGAAGTCCGGGAGTGCAACCAGGTCGACCTTGCCTCCCGGGACGTCGATGCCGTACCAGTCGGCTAACCATCGCAGGGAGTGGGCGGCCACCTCCAGGGCGAATGCCGTCTGGTCGCCGCGTCCCGGCGGGTGGATGATCCGGACCGGTACCCCGTCGACGTCGACCGGGTCGGTGGCCTCCATGGGTCCGACGACGAACGCCACCAGATAGGTGGACAGCTCGATGGTGTCGGCGAAGACCACCCGGTCGGTGCCGTCGCCGAGAGGCGTGCGGGACACCTCTGCGCCGTTGGAGACCGCCAGGAGGTCCTCCGGTACGACCAGCGTGACGCCGAACGAGGCCTTCATGTCGGGCTCGTCGAAGCAGGGGAAGGCCCGGCGGGCATCGGTGGACTGGAACTGCGTGGTGGCGATGGTCTGCTCGACGCCGTCGGCGCCGACCAGCGTGCTGCGGTAGAAGCCCCGCAGCCGGTCGTTGAGCAGGCCGCTGAAGGCCAGCTCGAGGCGGGCCCTACCGGGGGCCAGCGGCGACGGCGCCAGCAGGACCAGCCGTTCGGCGGCCTCGTCGAGCGACGCCGAGAGGGCCGTCCGTTCGCCGTCGACGATGACCGCAGCGTCGAGGACCACGAGCTCGGCGGCGTTGCATGTGATCCGGTCGGTGGCCGTAGCCACCTCCACGTCGATAGCCACCGTCCCGGTGAAGGTGTGCTCATCGAGGTCGGGACGCAGCTCCAAGGCGTAGTGACGGGGCAGGACGTCGCGGGAAAGGCGGTGGTCGGACATGGCGGGCGAGCGTACCGGCCCACCGGACGCCCCTCGCCGACCCGGCAGCGGGCATGATGGTCCGCCGTCGGGCCGTTCGGCGGATCGACGGGACCAGGGAGGAGCAACGTGGGAGAAGCCACGCTCGACGTCGTCGGGGTGGGCAACGCCATCGTCGACGTGCTGGCCGAGGTCGACGACCACTTCATCGACGAGCACGACCTGGCCAGGGGCTCGATGACGCTCATAGACCGGGCACGGGCCCTGGAGCTCTATGCCGCCATGCCACCCGGGCTGGAGGAGTCGGGGGGTTCGGCGGCCAACACCATGGTCGGCGTGGCCTCGTTCGGCGGTCGGGCTGCATACATCGGCAAGGTCGCCGCCGACTTCCTGGGAGAGGTCTTCCGGCGCGACCTCCGCCACGTGGGCGTCGGCTTCGAGGTGCCGGGCGTGGCGGGGGGCGAGCCGACGGCCCGTTGCCTCATCCAGGTGACCCCGGACGCCCAGCGCACCATGAACACCCACCTCGGGATCTCATCCCACCTCTCGACCGCAGACGTCGACGCGGACCTGGTGGCCTCGGCCTCCCACCTGTACTGCGAGGGCTACCTGTGGGACACCGAGGAGGCCAAGGCTGCGATCCGCCACGCCATGGACCTGGCGAGGGCCGCCGGTCGGACGGTGTCGCTCACCCTCTCCGACGGCTTCTGCGTGGACCGGCACCGCGACGAGTGGCGGGAACTGCTCGTCGACCGGGTCGACGTGGTGTTCGGCAACGCCGAGGAGATCTGCTCGCTGTTCGAGGTGGGCGACCTGGACCGGGCGATCCAGGCCCTCTCATCCGAGGTGGGCCTGGCCTTCGTGACGTTGGGAGGTCGGGGTTCCCTGGTCGTTCAGGGTTCCGATCGGATACCGGTGGAGGCTGACGAACTGCACGCCGTGGTCGACACCACCGGGGCCGGGGACCTGTACGCCGCCGGTGTCCTCTACGGGCTGAGCCAGGGTGCTGCCCTGGACCATGCAGCCCGGCTCGGGAGCATCGCCGCCGCCGAGGTCATCAGCCACCTGGGGGCCCGCCCCGAGATGGACCTGGTCACGGTCGCCCGGTCGATCCTGGGCTGAGTCGGCCGGCACGGAGTGTCCCCCCGACCGGGTGGCCCGATGGGCCCGGCGGTACCGTCAGGTCCATGAGCGACGGCTACACCTGTTTCGACATCGAGCTTGACGACGGCGTCGCCACGGTCACCCTGAACCGTGGCGAGCAGCTGAACACCATGGTCCCCGCCTTCTGGGACGAGCTCCCGGCCCTGGTCCGGGAGCTGGACGCCAGCGGTGGGGCACGGGTCATGGTGCTGGCCTCGACCGGGCGCCACTTCAGCGCCGGCATGGACCTGGCGGTCTTCGGCGACCGGCCGGACGAAGACCTCAAGGCCGGTCCGGGGCGCCTGCGGTCAAACTTCCGGTCCAACCTGCTGCACCTCCAGGAGACCTTCTCCGTCCTCGAGAAGGCCCGTATGCCCGTCCTGGCCGCCATCCAGGGCGGCTGCATCGGTGGAGCTGTGGACATGGTCACGGCCTGCGACATGCGCTACGCCACCGAGGACGCCTTCTTCTGCATCCAGGAGATCAACATCGGCATGACCGCCGACGTGGGCACCCTCCAGCGGCTCCCCAAGCTCATCCCCGAGGGTGTCTGTCGGGAGCTGGCCTACACGGGTCGCCGGATGCCAGCGGCCGAGGCGAAGGCCGTCGGCCTCGTCAACGAGGTGTTCGCGGACCACGCGGCGCTCCTGGACGGGGTCCGGGAGGTCGCCGGGACCATCGCCTCCAAGTCGCCGCTGGCCGTCTACGGCTCCAAGGAGATGATCACCTACACCCGCGACCACTCCACAGCCGACTCGCTCGACCACATCGCCACCTGGCAGGCCGGGATGTTCCAGCCCAGCGAGATGGTGGAGTCCTTCACCGCCAGGGCCGAGAAGCGAGATGGCGACTTCGAGGACCTGCTGCCCTTCGAGGGCGGCGTGGGCCAGGGAGTCGGCTGAGGCCGGACCTCCACGGCAGGGAACGGCACGGATCGTGTCTCCCTCGTCCGACCCGGTCCAGATCGGGGCCGCGACCGCCCGTCGTATCGCGCTGGCCGCCCAGGGGTTCGCCGACCGCCCACCGGCCGGCCGGGTCGACGTCCGCCACTTCCGACGTGCCCTGGGCCGCATGGGGCTCCTGCAGTTGGACTCCGTGCAGGCCGTCTGCCGATCGCACTACCTGCCGGTGTACAGCCGCCTCGGGGCCTACGACAGGGACCGGCTGGACGCCTGGCTCTGGCACTCCGGAGAGGTGTTCGAGGCATGGTCGCACGAGGCCTCGCTCCTCCCGGTCGGTCTGGAGCCGCGGCTCCGGTGGATGAAGGAACGGGCCAGGGCCGGTGGGACATGGGCCGGCCTGGCCTCCATGGCCGAAAACCGGGCCGACTACGTGGCGGCCGTGCTCGACGAGGTGGAGCAGCGGGGTCCGATCACCGCAGCCCAGCTCAGCGACCCGCGTCCCCGTGCCGGCGCCTGGTGGGACGGTCGATCGGACGGGAAGCGGGCGGTGGACTGGTTGTTCAGGGTCGGTGACGTGGGCAGCCGTCGGGTCGGGAACTTCGAGCGGGCCTACGAGGCCTTCGCCGGCGTGGTGCCCTCGGAGATCCGGGACCTGGCCACGCCCGGCGCCGACGACGCCCAGCGGGACCTGCTGGAGATCGCCGGCAGGTGCCACGGGATCGGCACAGCGTCCGACCTGGCCGACTACTTCCGCATCGGAATCCGGGAGGCCAGGCCCCGCCTCGCAGAGCTCGTGGACCGTGGGCGCCTGCGTGCCGCGGAGGTTGACGGGTGGAGCGACCCGGCCTACCTGCACCCAGACGCCGTCCGACCCCGCTCGGTGGCGGCCCGGTCCCTGCTCTCGCCCTTCGACCCGGTGGTGTGGTTCCGACCCCGGGCCGAACGGCTCTTCGGCTTCCGGTACCGGATCGAGATCTACGTGCCCGAGCCGAAGCGGGAGTACGGCTACTACGTGCTGCCCTTCTTGCTCGGCGATCGGCTGGTCGGTCGGGTGGACGTCAAGGCCGACCGCCCCGCGGGCCGGCTGCTGGCCAGGGGTGTATTCGCCGAGGAGGGTGTCGACATGGACAGTGTTGCAGTCGAGCTCTCGGCTGAACTGGGCAGGCTGGCCCGCTTCCTGGGCCTCGACGGCGTTGTGGTGGGCCGTCGTGGGAACCTGGCCGCGGCCCTCCGGGCCGTGCGGCGGTGAGGGCTCCTCAGTTCCCGGCCTGTGGTCGTGCGGCGGCCCGGACCTCAGGTCCGGGCCTTGAGCCAGGCTGCGTACCGCACCAGGTGGCCCAGGGCGGCCACGGCCCGGTCGGCCGACGGATAGCAGAGTCGACCCGACTCCCGTACGGCGGTCACCATCGGGTTCTCCGGTTGGGCCACGGCCAGCTCGGAGGCCACCAGGACGGGCTTTGAGTGCCTGGCCGAGGCCTCGGAGGCGGCCTCGGCGTAGCGGCGCTCCTGGCGCTCGTGGAAGTCCACGATGCGTTCCAGCCCATGGTCGGGGTGGAACGGTCCGCGGCGGGCCAGCGCGGCGGTATTGCCCTGGATCCCCAGGCCCAGTTGCAGTATGGAGTCGGTCCCCGGATGTCCGGCCACCAGTTCCAACAGATCGGGGATCGTGTCCCGGGTCTCGCCGGCCGCCAGGTCAACCGGATTGTTCCGGCTCCACCGTGGGGGGAGCATCCCGTCGATGGCGGCCAGTAGGTCGGCGGGGAGGTTCGTGAGCGTCAGGCCGGGGTGTGCGGTCACCGCGTCGGCGGTGACCACGCCCCAGCCACCCGCCGTGGTGAGCACGAGGACGCCATCTCCTCCGGGCAGTGGCTGGGTGGCGAACGTGGCCGCCGCCTCGAACGCGGCCTCGATGGTGGGCGTCCGAACCATGCCGGCTTGGCGGGCCATGCCGTCGAACACCCGGTCGTCGGATGCCAGGGACCCGGTGTGCGACGCTGCGGCCCGTTGTCCATCGCTGGTGGAACCGCCCTTGACTACCACCACCGGCATGCGTCGCGTCACAGCACGGATCCGTTCGAAGAACTCCCGTCCGTCGGACAGGCCCTCCACGTAGCAGAGCCCCACGTCGGTCTCAGGGTCGTCGGCGAACCATTCCAGGTAGTCAGCGATTCCGGTGGCAGCGGCGTTTCCGGCCGACACGGAACGGCTCAGGCCGACACCGGTCTGGCTCGCGTAGTTCTGGAACGCCGAGACGAAGTTGCCCGACTGGGAGGCCACGCCGATGCGACCGCGCGGGGGATAGGGAGCCACGATCTGGGCACACAGGCCGACCGGTGGCGAGGTGATCCCCTGGCCGTTGGGGCCCGCCAGAACCAGGTCCAACTCGTCTGCCAGCGCCACCAGCCGGGCCTCGGCTGCCGCTCCCTCGGGGCCGGCCTCTGAATAGCCCCCAGCGGCCACGAACACGGCCCGGACCCCCCGGGCGGCCGCCGTGCGGATGATCTCCTCGTTCACCGAGACCGGGGTGCAGACCACCAGCAGCTCGGCGAGGCCGTCGGGAAGGGCATCGATGGACTCCAGCACGAGCCGGTCCAGGACCGTTCCGGCCTCCCTGCCCACGGCGAAGACGTCGCCCTCGTAACCACAGGCCAGGAGGTTGTGGAACGTGACGAAGCCGAACTTGCCCGGGTGGCTGGAAACCCCGGTGACCACCACACCCCGGGGTTCGAACAGCGGGGTCAGGTCGCGAGCCATCAGGCGTCGGCCACCTCGACCAGGGCGTCGACGGCCACGGCCACGCCATCTACCACGATCAGTGGGTTCAGGTCGATCGACACGACGTTGGGGTCGGCGGCCAGGGTCCCGAGAGCGCACAGCGTGTCGGCCAGGGCGTCACGGTCCACCGCCGGCTCACCCCGGAAGGCTCCCAGTAGGGCCTGGGCGCCCAGGTCGTCGATCAGGTCGTGGGCATCGAGTGCGCTCAGGGGCGCCAGGCGGAACGCCACGTCGGCCAACGCCTCGGCCAGGATGCCGCCCACGCCGAGCATCACACAGGGGCCGAACTGCGGGTCCCGTACCATCCCGGCGATCAGCTCCCGGTTTCCACGGACCATGGTCGACACCAACAACTCAACCGCACCGTCGGCAACTGTGGCAGCCCCCAGAAGCTCGATTGCCGCCGCACGGACCTCGTCCTCCGAGCCCAGTGAGAGCCGTACCAGGCCACGCTCCGTCTTGTGGGCGATCGAATCGCCACAGAGCTTGGCGACGACCGGCAGGCCCACTGCCGAAGCGGCCTCCACCGCGGCATCGGGGTCAGGCGCGGTTGCCCAGTCGGAAACGGCGACACCGGCATCTGCCACCAGCCGACGTGACAGTGCCTCGGAGAGCGTCCGGGTGTTAGGTGCTCCCGGGGGGCCGTCCATACCGTCCGACATCGCAAGAGAGTAGAAGCAGGACCAGACCACGGGGGTATCGGAATAGCCTCCGGGCGGTGAGCATGCACGAGTTCGACCAAGAGAGCGAGGAGCTCGTGCAGTCGGTGTTCGAGTACGCCCTGGATCGCCTGCGCAACGAGCCCCCGCTAGACGGCCCGATGAGTGCCGAGGAACTCCAGGCGCTGGTCGGCGAGACGATCACGCCGGCGGGGCTCGGTGGCACCGAGACGCTCCGCCGCTATGTCGACCACCTCGCACCGGCCTCAATCTCGGCCGACCACCCCCGGTACCTGGCTTTCGTTCCCGGGGCTCCGACCAAGGCGGCCTCGGTGTTCGACCTCGTCGTCGGTTCCTCGTCCCTCTGCGGTTCGACTTGGCTGGACGGAGCCGGCATGGTCTTTGCCGAGAACCAGGCCCTGCGGTGGATCGCCGACCTGGCCGACATGCCCGACTCGGCCGGTGGATGCTTCGTCACCGGCGGCACGATGGCCAACCTCTCGGCGCTGGTCACTGCGCGCCATGAAGCCGACCGGAAGCGCACGTCGGCTGGAATGGAGCGTCCCGCCCGGTGGGCTGTGGTCGCTGCGGAGAGCGCCCACGCCTCGGTCGACTCGTCGGCAAGGGTCATGGACGTCGACGTCATCCTGGCGGCGGTCGACGGGGACCGGAGGCTGCGCGGCGACGCCGTGGCCGACGCCATCACCGGTCGACCGGCAGGCACTGAGGTGTTCGCCGTCGTCGCCACGGCCGGCACCACCAACCTGGGCATCGTCGATGCCCTCGACGGCATCGCCGATGCCTGCGCCGAAGCTGTCGTGTGGCTGCACGTGGACGGCGCCTACGGCGGCGCAGCGATGGTCGCCCCGTCGGTCCGTGGGCGATTCGACGGCGTCGAACGGTGCGACTCATTGGTGGTCGACCCCCACAAGTGGCTCTTCTCGCCCTTCGACTGTGCGGCGCTGCTCTACCGGGATCCGCCGGTGGCCCGGGCGGCCCACACCCAGCACGCCGGGTACCTAGAGCCGATCATCGACGACACGGTCTGGAACCCCTGCGACTACGCGCACGTCCTGACCCGTCGGGCCCGTGGCATGCCCTTCTGGTTCTCGCTGGCCGTCCACGGGACCGACGCCTACCGGGACGCCATCGAGCACACCCTGGAGGTGGCCCGGGCGGCAAGAGACCTGGTTGTCGCCGCCCCGCACCTAGAGCTCCTGGTCGAGCCCGAGCTCTCGGTCGTGGCCTTCCGACGAACAGGCTGGGACCTGGCCGACTACCAGGCCTGGTGCGACCGCCTGCTTGCCGACGGCACGGCCCTGCTCACCCCGACGACCTTCGACGGTGGAGCCGCCATGCGGATCTGCGTCGTCAACCCGCGTACCACCGTCGAGGACTTGGAGGAGATCCTCGCCACGCTCGACTCTGCGGCCTGAACGGGACCGGTCGCGACGTCAGCCAGCCAGGGCGGCGTAGCCGGGCTTGACGGTGCCGTTGATGATCTCGAGGCGCTCGTCGAACGGCAGGAAGGCGCTCTTCATGGCGTTGATCGTGAGCCACCGGAAGTCCTCGAGGCCCCAGCCGAAGGCATCGTTCAGCGCCGCCATCTCCGACGTCATCGAGACGCCGCTCATTAGCCGGTTGTCGGTGTTGACGGTTACCCGGAAGCCAAGGCTACGAAGCAGTCCGATCGGGTGGTCTGCGATGTCGGCCACCGCCCCAGTGTGGACGTTCGACGTCGGGCAGAGCTCCAGGGGGATCCGACGGTCCCTGATTATGGCGGCGAGACGACCCAGTAGGGGCGTGCCGTCGGCCGCCTCCGCGATGTCGTCGACGATCCGAACGCCGTGGCCGAGCCGTTCGGCGCCGCAGAACTGTATGGCCTCCCATATGGACGCCGGGCCGAAGGCCTCGCCGGCATGGATGGTGAAGTGGAAGTTCTCCCGCTGGAGGTACTGGAAGGCCTCAAGGTGGCGAGTGGGCGGGTAGCCGGCCTCCCTGCCTGCGATGTCGAAGCCGACCACGCCATGGTCCCGGTAGCGCACGGCGGTCTCGGCCACCTCCATCGAGTCGGTGGACGTGCGCATGGCGGTGACCAGGGTCCGGATGGTCAACCCGGTCCCGTCCGAACCCTCTGCGAAGCCGGCCAGGACAGCCTCGACCACCTCGTCCAGGGAGAGGCCGCGGGCGGTGTGGAGTGCCGGTGCGAAGCGGACCTCTGCGTACACGCAACCGTCGGTTGCCAGGTCGGCTGCGCACTCTGCTGCCACGCGGTGGCAGGCTGCGGCCGTCTGCATGACGCCGACCGTGTGCTCGAAGGTCTCCAGGTAGAGGCCGAGGTCCCGGCGGTCGGCCCCCCGGTGGAACCAGGTGGCCAGCTCGGTCTCGTCGGTGCTGGGCAGCCCGTCGTAGCCAACCTCGTCGGCTAGGGCGATGACGGTGGCCGGACGCAGGCCGCCGTCCAGGTGGTCGTGTAGGACGACCTTGGGGGCCTGCCGGATGGTTGCCGGATCCATGGTGTCCATGTTGCAGGCTATCCGGGGGCCATCGTGGCGGCCCGGGTCGCCAGCGGCCGGCGTTCCGGGGTGGATCAGCCGAAGCCGCGCAACGGCAGCCCGGGTCCCCGCTGGAGCCAGTTGTCGGCCCTGTAGTCGGCCGTGCCGTCGATGACGTGGAGGGTGTAGGCCAGCCGTGGCCTGGACGACGTGTTGGGGCCGCTCCAGTGGGGGAGCCGTCCGTGGAAGGCGATGAGGGTGCCGGAGCGGACCTCCATGGGCACCAGGGCGTCCATGTCGTAGGGGGAGGGGTCGTAAACGTCGGTCGTCGTGCCCGTGCCTTCCAGGCGGAACCGGGTCCGGACGTCGGAGAGATGGCCCCCGGGAATGGCCCACATGCAGCCGTTCTCGACCGTGGCGTCGTCCAGGGCGAACCAGAACCCGGTGACCGTCTGTGGGTCGGTCCAGAGGAACGAATGGTCGCAGTGGCAGACCACCTCGCCCCCGATGCGGGGAGGCTTGAAGATGACCATGGACTGCAGCAGCAGCGGGTCGACGAAGCCCAGCTCGCCAACCAGGGCGGCCATGCTGCCGCTCCGCGAGAAGCGGTCGAATACCGGGTCCAGGTCGTGCATGGCGTGCCCAAGCTTGTTCAGCGCCTGATCCATGGGTACCAACAGCCGACCGTCGCCGTCGAAGGCGCCGTCCTCGAAGAACGGACGGACCACGTCGGCCGAGGTGAGGAACCACTCGTCCTGGGCGTGCGTCTGCTCGGTGGTCGAGAAGACCGTGGCCGCCCCCTCGGGTAGCCCGCCATCGGCGTATACGGCCACCAGGTCGTCGATCCGGGTCCGCAGGTCGGTAAGCAGGCCCGGTTCGACGAAGTCCGGGAGCACCACGTAGCCGTCCCGATCCCATCCGAGACGGGCGGCGGCGTCGAGGACCAGTGGACCGGTCATTCCTGGCCGCGTCGGTAGCGCAGGCCGTTGGCTGCAGGCATGCGTAGGCGGCTGCCCGCGAATACCAGGACCAGCAGGGTCGCAAGGTGGGGGGTGATCGGCGGCAGTTCGCCCATGACCTTGTCGGTGACCGAGTACCACCACAGCAGGAGCGCGGCGGCCACGGCCAACGGAACGGCGGATGTCGAACGGCGTCGCCATACGGCACGGACGGCCAGGGCGGCCAGGGCCACGCCGGCGACCAGGAGCAGGGCGTGGACGGCGGTCCGGTCACGGAGCTGCAGGGCGTCGGCGAAGCCGAAGAGCAGCGAGCCCACGAAGGCACCGACCGGCTGCCAGTTCCCGAAGATGACCGTGGCCAGGCCGATGAAGCCCCGACCCTGTGTCTGGGCCTCCCGGTAGATGCCGGTCTGCTCGATGACGATGAAGGCGCCGCCGAACCCGGCCAACCCGCCGCTCACCACAACGGCCAGGTACTTCATGCGGTACACGTTGACTCCGAGGCTGTCAGCGGCGACCGGGTGCTCGCCGGCAGCCCGGATACGGAGGCCGAGACTCGTCCGCCACAGGATCACCACCGATGCCGGTACCAGTGCCAGGGCCAGGAGCGTGGCCCACGAGATGTCGCTGGTGATGCCGGACAGCACGGCGGACAGGTCGGACACCAGGAACCATCCCCGGTCGTCAACCCAACCGAAGAGGTCCGGCGTGGACCATCCGAACAAATCGCCCCCGGACAGGAAGGGCAGGTCCATGTCGCCGACCGAGTCGACCCTGGGCGACTGGGTGATGCCGCCGCCGGGCCGCTTGGCGAACACCTCCCGGGACAGGAATCGGGCCAGCGCCGGAGCCAGGATGTTGATGGCCACGCCGGAGATGATGTGGTCCACGCCAAATCCGACGGTGGCCACAGCATGGAGCAGGCCCCCGGCCGCGCCGCCGGCGATGCCTATGGCGATGCCCCACCACGGCCCGAACTCCAGTGCACCCCAAGCCCCGAACCAGGTGCCGAGGATCATCATCCCCTCGAGGCCGATGTTGACCACGCCGGCCCTTTCGGCCCAGATACCGCCCAGACCAGCCAGCAGGATTGGTACCGCCCGGCGCAGCGTGGCCTCGGCGGTGCCTGCCGAGATCAGGTCCGTGGTCTCGGGACGGGCCAACTCCTGGGCGACCGACAGGGCCAGCACGAGGCCGAGCGCGGCGACCATCCAGCGCAGGACCACGGAGTTCCCCAGGGAGCGAAGCTCTCCCGCGGCCGTCATGTTCCCACCGTCTGCGTCTGACCGACGGTAGCGGCGGCGTCCCGGGCCTCCTGGGAGCGGCGTATCCGGTTGACAACCTCGTAGGAGACGACGGCCGAGAGCACGACCACGCCCTGGAGGATCGACACGATCTCCCGCGGTGTGTCGCCGACGACGTCCAGGATGGGCGCTGCTGAGTCCAGCCAGCCGAAGAGCAGTGCGCCGACCGCTACCCCGGCCGGATGGTTGCGTCCCACGAGGGCCACGGCGATGCCGGTGAACCCCAGGCCCCGGGTGAACGCCAGGTCGTACTTGTAGCTGTCGCCGAGGACCTCCGGCAGGCCGATCAGGCCGGCCACCGCCCCGGAGAGGAGCATCGTGCGTAGCACGGTGGCTTTCGGATCGACGCCGGAAGCCTCGGCGGCGAACGGGTTCAGCCCGGTGACCCTGAGGTCGTAGCCGACCCGGGTGCGGGTCAGGAACAGGTGGAACAGCACGCCTACGACCACCGCGACCAGCAGGAAGCCCCAGAGCTCGCGCCCCCGGCCGATCTCCCGGGTCACCGTCTCGACGACGCCGTTGAGGTTGGGGAACCGGCCGGACGGTGGGATCTCCGGCGTCTTCATGTTGAGGCTGGTGTCGGCCTCGTCGATCAGCCAGGTGCGCAGGAGGTAGCCGACGGCCGCCAGCGCAACGGCGTTCAACATGATGGTGGAGATCACCTCGTGAACGCCCCGGGTCACCTTCAGGTAGCCGGCCACGCCGGCGAACAGCGAACCGACGGTCATCGCCACCACCATGATGAGCGCCACGTGCAGTACTGCCGGGAGGTCGACGGCTGCGCCCACTGAGGCTGACAGCAGTGCGGCCAGCACGTACTGGCCTTCCACCCCGATGTTGAAGAGGTTCATCCGGAACCCGATTGCCACCGCGATACCGGCCAGGTAGAGGGGCGTGGCCCGGTTGGCGGTAGCCACCAGCGTCTCCAGGCGTGTCCCGTAGGAGAGCATCTCCTGCCACGCCTCCAGGGGGCTGGTTCCGGAGATCATCAGGACGACCGAGGAGATGGCGACCGAGAAGACGACGGCCACCACCGGGGCCGCAATGGCCATGAGGATCCGTCTCGCCGTCATGGTCGGGTGGCGCTCTGGTCGTCGGCTCCGGTCATGTGCCCACCCAGGACCCGGGGAGTGGTGGTGGCCGGGTCGAGTTCTGCCACCACGCGGCCTCGGAGCATGACCATCAGGCGGTCTGCCAGGCCGATCAACTCCTCCAGGTCGGCCGACACCAGCAGGACGGCGAGGCCGTCGCGTCGGGCCGCCCTCAGCTCCTCCCAGACCGACGCCTGGGCGCCCACGTCGATGCCCCGGGTGGGATGCGCGGCGATGAGCAGCCGGGGCGAGGCGGCCATCTCACGGCCGATGACCAACTTCTGCTGGTTGCCACCGGACAGGGCCCGGGCCGACGTGTCGATCCCCGGCGTACGGACGTCGAAGTCCTGCACGATCCGTGTCGTGGCTGACCGGGCGCCTGAGCGGTCAAGGAGCGCTCCCCGGGCGAAGGGGGCCATCGTCTGGTGGCCCAGCATGGCGTTCTCCCAGAGCGGGGCGTCCAGCAGGAGGCCCCGGCGTTGGCGATCCTCGGGCACGTAGCCGATGCCGGCCTCCCGACGTCGCCGCACCGGCCAGCCACTCATGTCCTCGCCATCCAGCAGGAGCTCCCCACCGACGGCCTGACGCAGCCCGAGGATCGCCTCGATCAGCTCTCCCTGGCCGTTGCCCTCCACCCCGGCCACCCCCACGATCTCACCGCGGTGCACCTCCAGGTCCACTCGGTCCAGCGTCGGTCGCCCGCTTCCGTCGACCACCGACAGGCCGCATAGGGCCAGGGTGACGTGGCTGTCTGCGGCCCGTGGTTCGGTCGAGGGGACCGGGAGCTCGGATCCGACCATGAGCTCGGCCAACTCGTGGGCGGTCACGTCGGCCGGTTTGACGGTTGCTACGGTCCGACCCTGTCGCAGCACCGTGATGGTGTCGGCGATGGCCAGCACCTCCCCCAGCTTGTGGTCGATGAAGATGATCGTGTGGCCCCGGGACTTGAGCTCCCGGAGGTTGCGGAACAGTTCCTCGACCTCCTGGGGGACGAGGACCGAAGTGGGCTCGTCCAAGATGAGAATCCGTGCACCCCGGTAGAGGACCTTGATGATCTCGACCCTCTGGCGTTCACCGACCTCCAGCGTCTCGACGAGGTCTCCGGGATGGAGGTCCAGGCCGTACGAGGCACCCAGCGCCTCGATGTCCCGGCGTGCCGCCTCGCGGTCGATCAGGCCGCGTCGCCGCGGTTCGGAGCCGAGCACGACGTTCTCCAGCACGGTGAGGTTGTCGGCCAGCATGAAGTGCTGGTGGACCATCCCGATGCCGTGGTCTATGGCGTCGCCTGGCGACCCGAAGCTCACCTCGGTGCCCCCGACCAGCATGCGGCCCTCGTCGGCGGGCTGCATGCCGTAGAGGATCTTCATCAGCGTCGACTTGCCGGCACCGTTCTCGCCCACCACGGCATGGATCTCTCCCTCGGCAACCCTCAGGTTGACGGCGTCGTTGGCGACGACGCCGGGGAAGCGCTTGGTGATGCCGGAGAGTTCCACGGCCGGTGCGGTCACGAGACTGTCAGGCAAGTCAGTAGAGGATCTTGTCGAAGAACGCCCTGGTGCGGTCCTGTGTCGGGTTGGCGAACACTTCCTCGGGCGGTCCGACCTCGACGACCTCCCCTTCGTCGATGAACAGCAGCCGGTCGGC
>ERZ651768.1942-NODE-1942-length-14805-cov-5.036936_pt1 | contig 14805 bp, 13 predicted proteins | sample MGYA00514754_ERZ651768 | MGnify/ENA metagenome assembly ERZ651768
TTCTAAAAATTTCTCAATCCAACAATCATCTAGGCCTTCTTTTTTAAGTAATTTACTTAAAGCCTTCATCTGTTCTTTATCGTTAGGGTCAAGTGATTTTAGACTCTTACTTTTGGTAAATACTTTGTACTTTGTGCCATAAGAAAAGCATTTGCGTTTCTTTTGTTTGATATTACCTAGTTTTTCTCCATTATCAGATCGAATAGCAATATTTCTCCCCGCAGGTATATAATCATTTATTTCCATTTCAAACTTTATCATATATCCAATATATTGTTTCCATTTATCAAATTCTTTACTAGTCATTTTTTCAAATTCATATTGAAATGATTTATAAATATCATCACAAATCGGATCAACAGAAGCTCTGCCCAAATTTGCGGCATCAATCATTCTGATTATGGTTAGATCTAATCGAAGAAATCCATAAATATCCTGTCCCAAAGGTTTGTGAAACATGCTGTTAAACATTTTATTAGGCACATCCTCTAAACTAGTCTTTTTAATATTATTATGATAACCCCTCATTGTATTATTCCCTTCTTGATTAATTACTAATGCTTCTATGTACTAGGCAATTAACAAGAGACAATATATTATTATTTGATTATATAATTCAAGAGTTTTTTTCTTTGACACTTTTCGCCGTCCCTTTTCCCAATCAATAAGCATACTGAATTACAATAGTTCGGATTTAAACTGGAGCGGTCCGTATTAGTTTTATAGCCTTTCCATCTGCTGCATAACATACTAAACCAATCTCTCCAGTTACTCCATAAAACTAAAAAGCCTCTAATTGAAGAGGCTTTTAGGTTCGTGTTATCATTTGGGATGTTCCGGTAGCTAGACTCGAACTAGCGACACGCGGATTAACAGTCCGCTGCTCTAACCAACTGAGCTATACCGGAAAAATTATTTCAATTACAGCTGGAAAATTTACTGAGATATTTATTTTTAAATAGAGAATTATTTCCCATTTTTTGCAAATGCATCAGCAAGTTGTTTCCGGGTTTCTTTCAATCCATCTACCATTACCTTGGTATGACCCATGATCGGCATAAAGTTTGTATCACCTATCCATCTGGGGACTAAGTGTAAATGGAGGTGCTCTTTAATCCCGGCACCGGCAACCTCACCAAAATTAGCACCAAAATTGAATCCATCTGCGCTAAGGCTTTCCCGCAATACTCCCATTGCCTGACTCATCAAATTCATCATTTCTACCTGGGTATCTGTTTGTAAATCATCAAAGTTCTTTTCATGGTCATAGGGAACCACCATGAGATGTCCATTATTATAGGGATATAAATTCATGAGGATATAGGCATTCTCTCCCCGATGAACTACCAGGTCATCTTCATCTTTACCTATTTGGGATTTATCACAGAATAAGCAAGGTCCAAACTCATTTTTTACGGTGCGTATATAACCCATCCGCCAGGGTGCCCATAGATATTTTAATTCATCACTCACCGGCAGCTCTGGCAGCTTCCCATTTGGAAATAACTTTGTCTGCTTCAATGTGGGGCATGTCCTCATAATGAGAAAATTCGTTGGTAAACATTCCCCTCCCACTGGACATTGCCTTTAAAGCAGTGGCATAATCATGAAGGTTTGCCATTGGAACTTCCGCATTTATTATTTGAAAGTGCCCATCAGTTTCCATTCCCTGTACCTTTCCCCTGCGAGATGAAATATCCCCCATAATATCACCCATTACATCATCTGGGATTTTTACTTTAATGGAATAGATTGGTTCTAATAATTTAGGTCTGGCACTTTTTACGGCATCCATAAAAGCATGGCGTCCTGCAATTTGAAAGGCCATATCATTTGAATCCACAGGGTGCATTTTACCATCATAAAAATTAATATTTATATCCACTACTTTGCATCCGGCAATTACACCATCATTACAAATATGATTAATTCCCTTTTCAACTGATGGCACAAATCCTCTATCCACATTTTGCCCCACCAAAGAGTTTTTAAATTCTATTCCTTCTCCTCGATTTGCGGCTTCTATCCGCAGCCATACTTCAGCAAACTGTCCGGAACCCCCTGATTGTTTTTTATGTCTATATTTTGCTTCTGCTTTTCCGGAAATGGTCTCTCTGTATGGAACTTTGGGAGTTTCCTTTTCTAATTCAACATGAAACCGCTCAGAAATGCGTTTTATAGCAATATTCAAATGCAGTTCTCCCTGCCCAGAAATTATGGTTTGCTTTAACTCGGAATCAACTCTATAAAGAAAGGTTGGATCTTCTTCATGCATTATTGCCAAACCATTAGCAATTTTTTCTTCATCACCTCTTGCTTTTGGTTTCACAGCATAACTCATATTCGGTGTGGGATAGTTTATCTTTGGTAAAAGAATAGGACCCTTTGGATCAGCCAAAGTATCTCCCGTATGGGTATTTTTTAATTTTAATGCTGCACCTATATCACCAGCAATTAGCTGTGAAGCATCTTTCCGATTTTTGCCATTCATAAAATAAATCTGGCGCATTTTTTCAGAATTATTCCGGGTAGTATTTCTTAAATCATCACCAGCATTTACTTTACCCGAGTAAACCCTGAAAAATGACATTTCTCCGATATGCTCTTCACTAATTGTTTTAAAAACCCGTGCAGCCAAAGGGTCATTAATGGAAGGACCATGGAGAACTTCATCACCAGAATCCGGATGAGTACCTTCCACCTTTTCAAAGTCACCCGCACAGGGTGCATATCTTGCTAAAATATCCATCATTCTTTTTACACCAGTATTGGTTTCACCTGACACACAGAAAACAGGTATGAGTCCACCAGATTTTAAAGCCTGATGTAAACCACTCCTGAGTTCTTCCTCGCTCAACTCTCCTTTATCAAAGAATATTTCTAATAAACTTTCGTCAGATTCCGCAATTAATTCTATTAGTTCATTGTGCATTTCCTCCAACTTTTGAGACCAATCACCTTCAGCTACAGCTTCAGTATAATCCCCTGATCCGTCGGTTTTAAAAGTAAAGACTTCCTTTCGTAAAACATCAGCTATTTGATTAAATCCCGGACCTTGGTTCACAGGAAGTGTAAAAGGAAAAACCGTTCTACCATATCGGCTTTGTAAAGTAGATAATACAGAATCATAATCCGACTGTTCTTTATCAGTCATATTAATTATAAACAATTTAGGAATGTTAAATTCTTTATCTGCATAGTCCCAGCATAATTCTGTACCAACATCAATACCTTCTGTTGCACTCACAACTAATGCCGCAAAATCTGCTACAGCCATGGCTGACTTAACCTCGCCATGAAAATCCAGATAACCAGGAGTATCTAAAATGTTAAACTTTTTATCTAACCATTCAAGATTCATAAGGGAAAGGGAGATAGAATGTTGGTTGTTTATTTCATATTCACGATAATCCGAAAGAGTGGTTCCTGCATCAATACTGCCCATTTTATGAATAGAACCGCCATTATACATGATTGCTTCTGAAAGGGTTGTTTTACCCGTAGAAGCATGACCTGCTAAAACGATATTAATAATATTATCAGTTGTATAATCTTTCATATTGACTCCTTATATAAATACAAAATCCGACATTTATGCCGGAATTTACAGTTTTAATGATTTACCCCAATTTCAATATAGAAATTGGGCTGCTTACCATTTGAACAATTTTGCCGAATTTAAAATACATTTTCCATTAAATAATTTGGGGGCTTAAAATATGTATTTCAGGACTTCTGAATCAAGGCAATTATAATGATATAATTAAGCTGCATTAATTTCAGAGTCAATAATATCGCGAATTGCAGGTTTTAGATAGATTGCAGAAATATCTAAACGGGAAAATGCCTGAGCTAATGCCCTGATTCTCTGCTCCATAGGTTTCAACTTATTAATTACAATTATTTTTTCTTTTTCAAGAAGGCAGTACCCTCCCTTAAAATTCCCCTTTTCCTGAATGATTTTAACTTCAAGGGATTCTGCTAATTGTTCAAATTCCTGATATATTTTGGTTGGCTTCACAGGTATTCTGACTTATTCATTGATTTCAACATTTTCACCACATCTTTCACCGCTTCCGATTTGTCATGAGGAACAATTAGAGTGGCATCATCCAAATTGATAATAGCCATATCTTTCACACCTACAACTGCAGTAAGTCTGCCAGGGCTGATTATGAGATTATTTTCTGATTGCACAGAAATCACATCTCCATCATGGTAATTTGTCTCATTATTTTTTGTGAGTACATTAAATAGGGAATACCATGAGCCCAGATCATTCCATTGAAAATCAGCTTTAATAGTGTAGACATTTTTAGCTTTTTCCAAAATCCCATAATCAATACTTTCCGGATGCACCAATTCCCATTCCCTGTCCAAAACGGTTTCATATTGAGGAGTTCCCAATGCATCATAAATTGAATCTAATGAATCATGTAGCTCACACATGAAGGTCTTCATTTCGAGGAGAATTATTTCTGCCTTCCAAACAAACATTCCGGCATTCCATAAAAATTCGCCGCTTATTATAAATTTTTCAGCCGTTTCTTTTTCGGGCTTTTCAGCAAAGGTTTTAACCTTGTACACCCCTTTTACATCCATCTTTTTATTTGAATCATACTGAATATATCCATATCCAGTTGCAGGATAGGTGGGCTCAATTCCGATGGTAATAAGGCAGGGCTTTTGTTCAACCATTTTCTGCGCATTAGTTATAATGTTTTTAAATTTTAAATCGCCAATAATTAAATGGTCTGCGGGATACACACCCATTATTGCATTAGAATCCCTTTTGAAAATATGCAGGGCTGCCAAACCAATTGCTGGAGCAGTATTTTTTCCTGATGGTTCAATAATGAAATTTTCTTCCGGGATTTCAGGAATATCATTGTGAATTAATTTTGATAGCTTAGCAGATGCAACTACGAAAATTTTATCCAAATCGGCAATTTCTCGTAATCGGTTATATGTGAGCCGAATCATTGTTTCTTCACCCAGAATTTTCAACAATTGCTTGGGCGTATTTCCCCTGCTTTTCGGCCAAAACCTTGAGCCGGATCCTCCTGCTAAAATAACATGATACATAAAATTAAACTCCTATTTAACCCTATAATTTACTCAAAATTAATATTTACACCTTCAACATCCCAGCGGGCTCTCACATCAATTGTATCCTGGTAAAAGGCAAACTTTGCCGCCCGGTGATAAGGAGCCCAAAGCCCTGAATGGTATACATTTCCATCCCGATTATTTAGTGCTTCGAATCCCCATAATTCATATAACCCTGGAGATAAATTAATAAATTCAAATTTATGATTCTTAACATCCACCATATAATTTGATTCACTCCCAATTTGATGGGCTTCAATCTTAAGAGGATGTTTATCATCATAATTCACAAACCCCAGAATGTTTCCGCCAATTATTAATTCTTCTTTTTTTGAATGTCTGGTGATCCTCACAGTTTTAGAAGAATCAGCAAAGTTATTTCCAGCCCAGTCTTGAATATGTTCTCCCAGAATGTGAATTATTTTTATGGAATCTGGGAGATTTGAAATATTAACTGAAAATTCATTTTCAAAGGTGAAGGCTATGGGAATAATTATAGAATCCTCAGTAGTAATTATGGCATTGCTACCCAATTGAACTGGTTCTGAAAATATCAGTTTGAATTTGTCATTCTCAAGAAATGATTGAGTTAACGTGGGTGCTAAAGTATCCATTATTTCAGGAAGTATAAATGAGTATTCCAAGACTTGGTAGGCTTCTAATCGGTTAGATTTTTCAAGGTGTACAAAAATTGAATCACCCGGAGAAAGCAGTGAATCAATTATCATTAATTCCTTACTATTATCATCCAGGGTCAATTGGCAACAATACTGGCTTTGCATTTCCACAGAAGTTATTTTCAATTTCTCTACCGGTTCGGACAAAAGCATGACAACTTTTTTTTCATTGTCATCTGATGTAATTGTTATATAACTAGAGGATAACATAGCGTAATTCTTTTTCCTCATCTGTTTTTCAAAGTCTGAAATAACACCTTCAATGGCTGCAAGTGCATAGCGCCCATTTTCAATTCCCCTGAAATGAAATGTTCCTATTTCATCAGCTTCAACTTTTTGGATATACGTAGATTGAGTTGATGGCGGCCAATCAAATAATCCAACCTCAATCAGTTTATCTGTATCAATTCCAAGTATATCACCCCTAATGATCCCAACAGGAATATTTGATCCTGTACTGAAAATGAGTTGAATAGGTTTGTCCATCATATTTTTTTGATAATCTCTAATTTTTCTGGATAGGTTAATTCGTACAATTCCATTTTCAGGCCAATTTTTTTCCGGGATAATGATTAATTTCCTGCCACGGATTTTCAGTTTATAATCAAGGTTAAATTCAATCTGAATTGATGCCGGAATGGAAACAGGGTCAAGGAGTTCATCAAAAATTAGAGAAATTTTCTGATCAGTAGCAATATTCAGAGATCCATTTTGAGGCTGAATTGAAATGAGCACAGGTCCTTTTTTATCGACCGGACCGCCAGTTGCAGGACCTTGTGCTGCACAGCCAAATAATAGCAGGATCAATATCAAAGGAAGTAGTTTTATTTTAGGTAACATACAGACTTGAAATTTACAAAGAAAAGTTAATTAAGATTCCGGATTCAATTCAGCTGGGATTTCCCCTAAATATTGCAATTCACTTCTGGTCATTTTTAAATGGATAACCCGTACTTCCAGACCATTTTGCCATGCTTTAAACAATGCATATCCAAATTTTGGATCCCGTTCCCATTGCGGTTGAAATAATTTTGCATCATGCCGCTGGACAACAAAAAGCACCATCGTACGAATGCCCTCCAATGCCATTTCACCTAAATGTTCAACATGGCTTCTTCCCCTTTCAGTAATTGCATCTGGAAATTTCGCAACATCATTTTCCACCAGAGTAACCGACTTTACTTCAAGAAACATAAACTCATCTTCTTTTTGTAAATGAAAATCAAACCGATGTTTTCCGTAAGTCGCTTCCTTTTTATATATATCCCATCCCTTTAAAAAGTTAATTTTCCCTTCTGTCAATAGATGAGCAGTGAATTTATTTGGCAGAAGGGTATTCAGAGATATAAGTGTGCTGCCATCATAAACTGCCTGGGTAGAATATTTCGTTCTGCGATTTTCTCCGTTTTCTTGTTTCAGTAGGATTTGCACCCCCGGTTTGAGCAATTCCTTCAAGCGTCCAGGATCAGGCAGATGGCTCTCCACAATCTTTCCATTTAATTCAGCTCGTGTGAGAAATCGATTTGGCCGATCTATAAAACGGGCTTCCAATAATCTATAATTTAATTTCATTTCACTCTTTTTATTGAATAGAACCTGTTTAATTTTACTATCAGTATGAAAAGTTTCTCTAATCATTTTATTATATCAATGCCGCATATGAATGATCCGATTTTCTCTAAAAGTCTGATATACATCTGTGAACATGATAATGATGGCGCCATGGGTTTAATTATCAATAAACCTATGATATCTGAAAATGCAGCTGATATTATTCAACAAACAGGGTTGGCTCAAATTGAACCACCACCGGATATATATTTTGGTGGACCGGTAAACCTTGAAATGGGTCTAATTCTTCATGATGCTAACTATAATATTGAAGGAACATTAACCATTTCTAAATCCGTTGCCCTCACTTCAAATAAGCAAATTGTTCTTGATTTAAAAAATGGAGGTGGACCGGATGAATTTCGTTTTTCCTTTGGGTATGCAGGATGGGGAAAAGGTCAAATTGAAAGAGAAATCGAAAATGGCGATTGGCTCTTAATGCCAGCAGATGATGATTTCATTTTTTCAATTCCAAATACAGATAAATGGAAAAAGGCTGCTTCAAAATTTGGTATTGATATTTTAGATTTAGGTGGTTCTGCCGGACTTGCGTAAGCAAAGGCTTCATTCAAAATGAATGATCCTATTCATATTCCAGACTCTGATGAAGACCTCTTGAAAGAATGTAATGTGGATACTTTTAGGGCAGGGGGAAAGGGAGGTCAGCATTTGAATAAAACGGAGTCAGCAGTACGTTTGTCCCATCTACCAACCGGTACGGTTGTCACCTGTCAAGATGAACGCAGCCAACTTCAAAATAAACGAAAATGCCTCATCCAACTCAGGGGAAAATTAGAAGCACTAAACTACCGCCCTCCAAAAAGAATTCCCACAAGGAAACCCAGAGCCGCAAAGTTGAAAATATTAGAAACTAAAAAGAAACAATCCATAAAAAAACAACTGAGACAAAAACCTGACATAGAAGATTAATGTTACAATCCTTTCAAATAATCGGATATTCTGGCGGCGTTCCTACACAAGACCGTGGGGTTACTTGTGTAATGGTTTCTACAACCAATTATGATGCAATGATAGACTGTGGTGAAGGTAGTTATCTTCGCTGGAAAAAAGCGGGCTACAAATGGAAAAATTTGAAATATATCCTTATTACACACATGCATCCAGACCATATTGGAGGACTGATTCCTCTCTTATTTTATCGAAAACTATTTAGTATTGATTCACCCTTAACGCTAATTGGACCACCTCAACTCAAGGTATATTTTGAGGATTGTTTTCACCACTCGGGATTAACAAATAAGCAGGATTTACAATGGATTGATATTTCAGCAATAAATCAATTAGGCATTCAAGACCACATCGAAATTTTTGCACTTGAAATGAAACATAAAATTCCCTGCTGGGGTTACAAAATTTCTGATGGTGACGATAGCCTGGTGTTTATAACAGATACTCTCCCCAATTCAAATGCCGTTACCCTTGCCAAAAATGCTGATATTCTTATACATGAGGCAACCTTTGGTCATCACATGAGGGAAAAAGCGAAAGAACATTTTCATACTACTGAAATCCAAGCCATGGAAATTGCCGATGAAGCCAAAGTTGGGCGGCTCATTCTTACACACTTTAGTCAAAGATTAAGTAATAAAGATGTTGAGAAATGGTATTGGAATGGCAAGTCTTGTATTGTTTTTGATGAAAGGGTTGAAATTTGAACAAAACTATTGAAAGACACGGTGGCAATGTTATTGCAGATGTTCTTCAACGCCATAATATAAAATGGATTTTTACCCTTTGCGGCGGGCATATTTCACCCATATTAACTGGGTGCAATGAGTTAGGAATTAGAGTTGTAGATATGCGCCACGAATCCACTGCGGTATTTGCAGCCGATTCCATTTCACGGTTATCTGGGACCATAGGTGTAGTAGCAGTTACTGCAGGACCTGGATTGACTAATACCATTACTGCAATAAAAAATGCACAAATGGCTCAAATTCCAGTTCTTATTTTAGGGGGTGCAACTGCAACCGTTCTGAAAGACAGGGGCAGCCTTCAGGATATTGACCATTTATCGGTAGTGGAATCCATTACAAAATATGCTAAAACAATTAAACGGGTGAAGGATTTACAGCCCTCCCTGGAAGAAGCCATATCAACTGCCATTTCCGGAGTGCCAGGTCCTGTCTATTTAGAAATTCCTGTGGATCTGCTCTATCCAGAGGCATTAGTCCGAGAGTGGTATGGACTAAAATCCAGCGGTAATTCTATGCCTTGGTGGATGAGTCGTTACTTAAATTGGAATGTCAATCGTATTTTTAATGATAAAAATAAAACTTTCCCCAAGAACACCAAAATTGACGCTATTCAAAATACAACTTTGCATATTCAAGGAGTATCTGATATGCTTCAATCTGCAGAAAAACCCGTACTGCTTATTGGCAGTCAAGCTCTTCTAATTCCAGAAAAATGTGAAAAGTTAGCAAATGCGGTACAAATATTGAACATCCCCACTTTTGTTTCCGGCATGGCTCGGGGACTTCTCTCCAAAACTGATTTACCTATTTTTCGTCATGAAAGAACAAAAGCATTAAAAGAAGCAGATGTGGTGATTTTAGCTGGGGTCCCTTGTGATTTCCGATTAGATTACGGGCGAGCTATTAATCATAAGGCAAAAATGATTTCTATTAATCTTAGTCGGAATGATATGTATTTAAACCGCCGACCAGTGAAAGGTATTCTTACCTCACCGAGTGCTTTTCTCATTGATTGGAGCAACTACGAAGGAAATAATACAAATACCAAGTGGGAAAGCTGGCATGGGCAGATAGCAAAAAGAAATAGTGCAAGAGAAACAGAAATTATTGAACAGTCCAAATTATCTACTGAATATATAAATCCCATGAAATTATGTGTATCAATAAATGAACATATACAGGATGGTGATATAATTGTGGCAGATGGTGGCGATTTTGTTGCCACGGCATCCTACATTTTGCAGCCTCGATCATTCACAGGCTGGTTGGATCCCGGTGCGTTTGGAACGCTGGGCGTTGGGGCAGGGTTTATTGTAGGTGCAAAACTTACCCATCCGGATTCGGTGGTGTGGGCAATTTATGGCGATGGTGCTTTCGGATATTCCCTAATGGAATTTGATACATTCGTCAGGCATAAAATTCCCGTAATTTCTGTAATTGGTAATGATGCAGGTTGGACACAAATTGCAAGGGATCAAGTGGATATGTTGGGTGATGCAGTGGGTACTAAATTGGAACCAACCGAATACCACAAGGCGGTAGAAGCGTTGGGAGGAGCAGGATATTATATTGATGATGAAAATCAAATTGATGAGATATTAATTCAAGCAAAGGAGTCTGCTCAATTGGGAAAACCAACAGTGGTGAATGTAAGAATCGGAAAGACAGATTTCCGAAAAGGCTCACTATCAATGTAGAGCATTATTAATTTGAAATCAAATATTACAAAAGAACAGGCACAATCAGCCTTAAATCTCACAGCTGAAATTATAGACAATTTCGGTCCTCGCTTAACTGGAACTCCTGCCTGTAAACAAGCCGGCGAACGGTTAAAAACTGAATTAGAAAAATCCTGTCCAAAAACTGCTTCAGAAGAATTTCAATGCAGTCGAGATGCCTTCCTATATTTTATCCGCTATTTTTCCATTTCCTATTTAGGAGCCTTTATCTGTTTAATTGCCAGTGGATATTGGACTATTTTAGCAGCAATTCTCACTTCTTTTGGCTGCATTATGGCAATATGTGAATTTGTATTTTATAAAGAATTTGTAGATCCATTTTTTAAAAAAACAGATGGCTATAATATTTCTGGAACCATTGAGCCCTCTGGTGAAGTCCAGCAATCCATTATAATCAGTGGGCATTATGATAGCCCCCATGTTTTTCGTTTTCTCAATAAAAATCAAAAATTGTATAAATTCAGAATTGGTCTCACTTTATTCCTGTATTTTTTTATAACTGCAATTAGCCTGTGGGCATCCTATGTATGGTTAACCCAGCCAACTTCATTTACAATCAATCAATTCCTCATTTTTATTATGGGAGGTGGATTAATTCTCATGCTCCAGTATTTCTTTTTTGTCAGTTGGGATGTGAGCCCTGGAGCGGGAGATAATTTAATTTCAGCTGCCATGGCTCTAAGGTTGGCAGATCATTTTTCCAATCTGAATTTAAAACATACCCGTTTGATTTTTCTCTGCCCTGATGCAGAAGAAAGTGGATTACGTGGTGCCAGAGAGTATGTCAAATTACATAGAGAAACCTTACAATCTATTTCTACTTACAATATAAATATGGACAGTATTTATAGACTCCAGGATCTGCGCTTCCTTCAATCAGAAATTAATGGAACCGTTCCCCTGGATGAAAAGTTAGGCAAAAAATGTACGGAAATTGCGCAGGCATTAGGCTATGACATCCCTAGTATGCATATGCCTTTTGGGGGAGGCTCTACCGATGCGGCTGAATTTGCTAAAGCAGGGATTCCGGCACTCTCAATTATTGGACTAGATACCACCTTTACCAGTGGGAATGTACCCTATCATACCAATTTTGACACAGTGGAAAAAATAGAACCTGAGGCTGTATTGGCATGTATGCAAATAGCTGAACAATTTATTATGGATATTGATAATTCTGTCTTAGAATCCTAAAAAATGAAAATCTCTGCAATCATATTCGCCCTACTCCTTTCTCCTTTCTCCTTTCTCCTTTCTTCCCCCCACCCCTATCCACCAAATTGGGACAAACTTCAAAATAATGAGGGCTGGGAATTGGTAAAAGAAACAGATCGTGTAAATGTGTACAGTAAACAATTACCTGATTCGCCCATACCTGCACTGAAAGCAGAAATTATAAGTGATGTAAAAATGGAGCTGTTAGCAGATGCAGCCTGGCTAGTTGAAAAATCTACAGAGGTATTCCCAAATGCCTATATAATTGATGCAGGGGTTTACTATAGAAGGAGTGATACCAGTTATACAGCCTACCAGGTTTTTGATGTACCATTTTTATCTCCCCGCCTCTATCAGTTTAATTCTATTCGTCTTGGCAATAGTATTCACTGGGTGAGAACGGATACAGTTAATGCAAAATTAAATCCAGATAGAAAACTTTTGCCCCCCGTTAATTTTGGAAGCTGGGAAATAACACTTGAGGGAGAAAAATCAATATTAACTTACCGTATTTGTACTGATCCTGGAGGAGACATACCCCATTGGATCGTAGCCCAGGCCAACCAGCGTTATTTACCCCAAATGCTGGAAGATATTGAAGCCTTTGCAGGGAGTAAATTTCCTCATGCTCCATAAAACTCTCATTATTTTCATTTTACTTTGGGGAATGGTATTTTCTGAAGAAGAAAATGATCTAACAATTTTATCCTGGAATATTAAAATGCTCACGGGTCCTTATGGGTGGGTACATAATCGAGTGGAACGGGCGGAAAATATTGTTCAGGCACTCAAATCTTCAGCACATTATGATGTCATCCTTTTTCAGGAAACTTTTTCAGGGAAGATTCGCAAATTAATGTATGAGGGGTTGAAATCAATTTACCCTTATCAAATTATTCCTGAAGATCCTAAATGCTTAGTAAGATCAAATAGTGGCCTTTGGGTTATGAGTAAATACCCAATTACCCTCATTGATGCAATATCTTTCAGCAATCAGAAAAACTGGGACATTCTATCATTGAAAGGTGCAAAACTGTACTCAGTGATTCAAGATGAACAGGAGATTTATCTAATTAATACTCATATGCAAGCTGATTATAAAAAAAAATATAATAATATCCGTACCCAGCAATATACAGAAATATATGAAAAACTTATTTTACCCAATGATAAGAGTGAAATACCTCTCATTTTATGTGGAGATTTGAATATTTCTATACCTGTGCAGTTAAGGAAAATGCTGGAAAAACTAAAGCTAGATAATGGCCCACTATTGGGAAAGTTACAATTTTCTTCAATAGGCGAAGATTCAGAATTACTTGACTATATCCTGGTGAAGTCAGATAATTTCCAGTTTGAGTCCATAGAACGGAAGATTCTCGATATTTCAAAAAATCCTAAATCTTTATCTGACCACTATCCAATACAGGGAATATTTAAATGGAAATAGAGTTTCCCTTTTTTATTTAATTGTTTCGAATAAATAAATTGCCAATCACCCCAAAGAAAAGTCAACTTAAGTGTCTAAGACAATATTAATAATTTGGACAACATCCAGGATATTGATAACGCCATCCTGATTTACATCGGCTGCCTGGATTTGTTCATTGGTAAATTCTGCCTGCCCAAGGGTGTAATTGGCCACCATGACAATATCCAGGATGTTTACTGTTTCATCACCATTTACATCTCCGGGGAGCAGCTGACTGTCTTGTTCTACAATGAGAGTAAAACCAAAATCAGCCTCATAGCCAATACCATCGACTTCATTTGCTGTGAGGGTTAATATAAATTCATATTCTCCTGGCTGAATCGTGGATGCAAGTTCCACCTCATAAGGACTGCTGTCATTTACAATGGGCATACCCGGGAAGGCATCATCAAAATTCATCGTTGGGTTTTGAATACTAATTTCATCACTATCAGCACTGAGTATGCCGGTAATATTGATAGCTGTCCCCCAGCCCTCATCATTGAGTAAAATCACCATGACTTCCAAGGCGTCTCCGGCAGAGACAATCCCGCTGGCATCATTGGGTAAAAAGAAATCACTTCCAATAAGTTCAAATCGGGGGAAAAGATCTGTACTCAGTGATCTAAGAGCATCAACACGGCCTGTGCCCAGTTTCCCCTGGAGATAGTCTTCTGTATTGATGTCATAAATCACCGGATCCGCTGTAGCCAGGATCATGGTTTCCAGCATTTCATTGGTCCAGTCCATATTAAATGAGCGTAAAAGACCAATGGTACCGGCTGCAATGGGGCTTGCCATGGAAGATCCGGACCAGGATGTATATCCATTATTAATTTTCGTACTGCGAATGCCTTCACCTGGTGAAGATAGATCCACAGATTCATGGTAGGTGGCCCAGTGATTCCAGTTATCACCACCACCCATGGCGCAGACTGAAATCACATGCTCATAACTGGAAGGATAATGGGCAAATTCATCTGTTCCAAAATCAAATTCATCGCCATTCCCTGCGGCAGCAACCACAACAGCACCATAATCATCATGCACCACATCAATGACTGCCTGTTCATACTGATTATAGCCAATACCACCCCAGCTGTTATTAATGATGGTGTAATTATTATTATAATAGCCGGCTTTCGCTGCATAGAGAATTCCATCATATCCATGAGTGATATAGGGATAGCTCTGCTCACCCGTGGAAACTTTTACACTCATGATGCTGCAGTTAAATCCAACCGATGCAATCCCGGTATTATTAT
>ERZ651768.1943-NODE-1943-length-14804-cov-4.518300_pt1 | contig 14804 bp, 10 predicted proteins | sample MGYA00514754_ERZ651768 | MGnify/ENA metagenome assembly ERZ651768
CTACCCCCAGAATAACTCCAGGTTCAAGTGTGGCGGATTCTTCCCCACTTGAAGGAATCCGTATTGTGGATATGACCCAAGTGTGGTCCGGGCCCTACGCTACGCGATTCCTAGCCGATATGGGTGCCGACGTAATAAAAGTCGAAGGTCCCACTTTCCCGGATCCGATCCGCACTGCTGCCGGAGCCCGCACAATTCCTGAGATCAATATTTCTCCATACTTTAGTGAATATAACCGTGGAAAGAGAAGTCTTGTGATCGATATCAAACAGGAGAGCGGGCTAAATGCGCTCAAAAAGCTCATTTCGACTGCCGATGTATTCGTTGAGAACTGGTCATCCGGTGTAGCAGAGAGAAATGAACTAGGGTACAAAGACCTAATATCCTTGAACCCGCAGATCGTTTACGTTTCGATGCCAGGGTTCGGCCACACAGGATCTGACGCTTCTCGAGTTGGGTTCGGTCCCACCATTGAGCAAATGGGTGGGCTCGTTGCTCTTCAAGGATACGAAGGAGATGCGCCTCACAAATCCGGTATATCTTACGGCGACCCAATCGCAGGTGCGACTTGCGCGGCGGCAATAGTCAGCGGTCTACTTTATCGTCAGCGAAACGGAACTGGCTGTTATTCAGTGCTCCCGCAACGAGACGGGGTGACAGGATTAATCGGAGAGTTCGTAATAGCAGAGTCTCTCGGATGTCCTATGGGATACCGCATTGGAAGTAGTGGTCATAGGTCCACACCACACAACGTATATCCCTGTAAACCTGATCTCGAACCTAGAAAGGTTCTTGGTCCAGATCGTAATCCAATAGGCGAGGTCTTCGATAGATGGCTTGCTATCGATTGTCGGACAGATGGGGAATGGAGATCTCTAATTAAAGTAATTGCCAATTCGAGACTCTTTCAGAGCAAATACAGCACCCTATCGGCGCGTGAATCAGATTCCGAGAAGATAGACGAGATTATTTCAGGTTGGACTTCCGGGCTGAACGCGGACAAAACAGCTGCCCTGTTGCAGTCCCATGGCGTAAATGCATCGGCTGTTCAAACAGCACTTCTCTTGCTCTCAGATGCACATTTGGAGGCACGGAACAACTTCATTAGCGTTAGTCATGATGAAAAAGGAATACATCAAACCGCTCGTCCCACGTGGAGGCTAGCGAACCGCCCTAGACTACCTGCTTTATCTAGCCCGCTTTTCGGAGCACATAACGAGGAAATCCTCCATGAGCTCGGCTACAGCCCTGAGAAGATTAGTGAAATGTCACAAACCGGGGCCATTTCCACCGAGCTTCTCGGAGCCAGATAGGTATTCAATGTATGGCCGCCGCTACGACCGTAATATTGTCGTCTCCACCCTTGTCGTTTGATAGCTGAATAAGAGCAAGTAAAGCCTCCTGAATAGGTATCGAATCGAGAATCTCATTTATATCCCCGTCCTCAACCAGGCCGTGTAATCCATCTGAACACAGGAGAACTATGTCGCCTGCCCGAATCTCCTCCGTTATGATATCGGGAACCAACTCCTTCTCTATGCCAAGGGCCCTGGTTATCACATTCCTGCTTGGATGAACCCGAGCCTGTTCAGGGCTAATATGCCCTTCCTTTACCAGCTGGGCTACCCAACTGTGATCCTCTGTCAGTTGGGATAGTTCTTGGTCTCTCTGTACATATCCTCTGCTGTCACCAGCGTGAGCTACATGAATTTTTCCCTCCGATATCACTGCCGCGGTGCATGTTGTCCCCATTGAACCTCCCTCATTTCGCCGCCCTGCTTCATAAATAAGGGCGTTAGCCCTTTTTAGCGCATCACCCATCGTTGCCAGTATCTCCCCTGAATCTCTTATTTCGAGTCCCTCAAATTCTTCGACGAACGTGTCCACTGCTATTTGACTCGCAACATCACCAGCAGCGTGCCCGCCCATACCGTCGGCTACTACGAGGACGCCATCGATATTATTTGGGCAATCTTCCGGCTCAATAATCCGAAAACTATCTTCATTCCGCAGGCGTTTCTGACCAACATCGGTCGCGCCAACAATCTCTATTTGCGATCTCGGAAATGGTGTCCCGTCTTTCACAACTCCCTCTTATTCTTGAATTAAATGGTCAGATATGGTTGTTTAACCATTTAATTGTGTTCTTGTGCTGATTTCCTGGTTGAATTACTATCCTCTGACTTACTGAACCATGAAACATTAGCATCTGACAGGATAGGCTGTCAGCTGATTTACGATTAAGGTAAGAGGATTATCTATGCAGTGTGGTAGTTGCGGTCAGAATAATCGTGATGGCGCCAAATTTTGCGACTCATGTGGCGGACCCCTTTCCTCAGGGTGTTCCTCATGTGGTACAGAGCTCAGAGAAGGTGCTAAGTTCTGCGATTCATGCGGAACCCCCGTAGGAGGTCAGGCGCCCGCACCAACCAGTTCCAACGACTCTTCTGTAAATCAACCTACGACATCCGATAGTGAAATTTCCTCTCTTGAGACGGAACTAACATCTATTGTTCCTCCGGCAAGAGTGCTTCCCGACACGTTTGATAACGGTCGTTACCAAGTACAGAAATTTCTTGGCGAGGGCGGGAAGAAAATGGTGTATCTCGCCCACGACGAGACACTCGATCGGGACGTTGCTTTTGCTCTCATCAAGACGGAAGGGCTTGACACAATCGGGCTTACCCGTATCAGTAGAGAGGCACAGGCGATGGGTCGTTTAGGATCCCATCCTCATATCGTGACGGTTTTTGACCTAGGTCAACATGAAGGCCAACCATATATGGTGACAGAACTCATGGGTGGAGGTGATGTTGAGGGCGTTATTGAGGATGCTCCTAGCAGTCGCCTCTCACTAGAACAGTGCATAGACATTTCCATTGCGACAAGCCGCGGACTTGAATTCGCACACTCAAAAGGGATTGTCCACAGGGACCTGAAACCAGGCAATGTTTGGCTAACCTCTGACGGTATCGCCAAAATAGGCGACTTCGGTCTTGCCGTTGCATCGGATAAAAGTCGACTAACTCAAGAAGGAATGATGGTAGGAACCGTTTCCTACATGCCTCCTGAACAGGCGATGGGAGGGGAGGTCACTCAAAGAGCGGATCTCTATTCTCTCGGGGCAATGATGTACGAAATGGTCACGGGCAGGCCCCCGTTTCTTGGTGACGACTCGATCGCCATAATAGGTCAGCATATAAATACACCCCCCGTTGCTCCGACCTGGCATAGCAGCAACTGCCCGCGGCCTCTCGAAGCCCTTATCTTAAGGCTACTGGCAAAAAACCCTGCTGAGCGACCAGAATCTGCGACAGACGTGTTAACTGTACTTGAAGGCCTTGAACTGCCTGGATCGGGGGAAGGGCCGTCACCCACTCTTGCAACAGATTCTACTGAACAGGAATCTAATGTGCTCGATGGTGTGGCTTCCGGCGTTTTCGTTGGTAGACAACAAGAAATGGGCGATTTGAAAGCCTCTCTTGAAGATGTTTTATCCGGAAAGGGTAGGATGATAACTCTCGTGGGCGAGCCTGGAATTGGTAAAACTCGAACTTCTCAAGAACTTGCCACTTACGCCGGCCTGAGGGGTGCCAAGGTTTTGTGGGGCAGGTGCTATGAAGACCAAGGGGTGCCCCCTTACTGGCCCTGGGTACAAGCAATCCGTACTTACGTTCGTGATGAAGATCCTCAGAAACTTAGTACCGAAATGGGCGCGGGAGCTGCCGATATTTCCGAGGTGATTCCAGACGTACGTACACAACTCCCGGGCCTACAACCAGCTCCTCAAATTGACCCTGAACAGGCTCGATTCCGGCTGTTCGATTCAATAACAGCATTCTTGCGCTCTGCCTCTCAAACAAGGCCTTTAGTTATTGTACTTGACGACCTTCATTGGGCAGACAGACAATCGTTACTCCTACTCCAATTTATTGCAAAAGAGATAGGAAATTCACGCCTTTTGCTTCTAGGAACCTATCGCGATATGGAGCTTTCCCGACAACACCCCCTGTCTGAGACCCTGGGGGAGCTGAACCGTGAACGTTCTTTTCAAAGGGTGCTCCTACGAGGTTTGACTCAAGAAGACGTGCAAAGGTTTATTGAGGTAGCCGCTGGCGTTGATCCTGACCTTGGACTGGTAAATGCCGTTTACACTCAGACTGAAGGCAATCCCCTTTTCGTTACCGAAGTGGTCAGGTTGTTAGTGCAAGAAGGCCAGCTGGATCAGGCAACAAACCTGAGTACCACAGGACGCCAAACAGACTCATGGGCTGTTCGCATACCAGAGGGTGTTAGAGAGGTCATAGGAAGACGGCTCAATAAACTCACTGACAGATGCAATGAAACTCTTACGATAGCTTCAATAGTCGGGAGAGAATTCGATTTCGACCAATTGAAAGTTTTGGTGGATGACCTGTCAGACGACATGCTTTTAGATGTCCTAGAAGAGGCCCTGGCAGGCCGAGTGATCGAAGAGATGCCGGATGCCGTCGGCAGATATCAGTTCACCCATGCTTTGTTACAAGAAACCCTCATGGACGAACTGTCGTTGACACGGAGAGTTCGCCTCCACGCCCGCATCGCCGAGTCTTTAGAAGCAATGTACGGTAGTGACGCAGAACAACATGCTGCAGAACTTGCTTTCCACTACGAACAGGGTCAGGCCATGGTTGGTACAGAGAAGCTTATAGAGTATTCAGTCATAGCAGGAAACGCTTCTCTCAACGCTTTAGCCCTTGAGGAAGGAAGAGCTCACTTCGAACTCGCCCTCAACTCTCTTAACGATGGCACAGATGCACATATAAAGGCCGAAGTTTTATTTGGGTACGGAAAAGCAAGGCAAGCATTTGTTACAGAAGGAGAGTTTCAATACGCCTTTGACAGAATGAAAGATGCTTACGAGGCGTTCAAGTCTATAGGGGCGTTTGACAGAGCCGCGTCTGCAGCCTCCCAACTCAATATAAACCTAGTCCGGTTTTCCAGAGGATCGGACGAGTTACTAAGGGATAGTGTCCAGTATTCAGAAGAGGGAAGTTCTACCAAAGCGTCAATATTGGCCCTACTCGGACTTACGGAATTTCTTTACAACAACGTAACCGTCGAGGCTGAACGACTGCTGGACGAATCTATCGTGTTATCGACTGCATTGGATGACAAACCGGTCCAAGCTTTCGCACTTTCGGCGCAATCAGAAATTAGGTCAAGAAATCTCGATCTTGACGGCGCCCGTGAGAAGGCTATAAGGGCTCTTGAACTGTCAAAACAGGTTGGGGACGGAACATCTGCCGCATCAGCCTTGTACGTGTTATCAACTATCTATTGGATGGATTGTGACGTGGAGGGTATCGAATCACTAAGTTCCATTCTGGAGGATTTGCAAACTAACGGCATCAGACTCCCAGACTCCTACCACAGCCATGCAGAAGCATTTCTAAGTTGGGCTCAAGGTGACTCAATTGCGATCAATAACATGTACGCAAAGTTCAGGGAAAACAATTTGAGTTTCAGCCAGGCTGTGGAATCAGCTTATTTACTAGAACTGGGAGAGGACGAAAAAGGGAAAGAACAGCTAGATAATGTAATTAATTATGCTACATCTACTGAAAATACCGTTTTCGCCCACTTCCTGCAGGAACTCGCCTGGGGTTCGTTCCTTCTGGGAACCGAAGAATATGCCAAACAGGCGCAGTTACTTCTTCCCCGAGTGCAAAATATCGACGTTATGGGCAACGTACAGCTTGTCACGGTTCCCATGTCAGAAGCTTTCATAGCCGTGGCACTGGGAGATTCTGATCTTGCGCGAGAAGCGTATGAAAAACTTAAAGAAGCCCCAGACATAATTTCCATCATGCAATCCGTGTCCCGGGCAAAAGGACTACTGGCTAGAATGATCGGGAAGAACAAAGAGGCCCGTGACCATTTCCTAGAGGCTATAGAGTTTTGCGAAACCAAGGGAATGAAACCGGAACTTGCATGGTCATATTCTGACATGTCTGAACTCGTTGAAGACGTTGACGGAGATCTAACAGCCAGCCAGCAATTCGTAGAGAAAGCGCTCACAATCGCTAACGACATCGGAATGAAACCTCTTACCAACCGAATACTGGCCCGAAGAGACATTCTCAAGGCTTAATATAATTTCAATCATCACGTTAGGAGCTATTTATGGACTTTCGCCAAATACTAAAATTGCAATTCAATGAGTATCAGTCAGAGACTAAACGCCTTGTTGACGGTTTAACCGATGAGGAGCGACGGTTCATGCCCTCCGAAAATTCACACCACATAGATTTTGCCCTCTGGCACGCTGCGCGAGCAGAAGACATACTTCTTAACTTCGGCGCGAGAGAGCAGGACCAATTGTGGACACACTCTGGGTGGCACGAAAAATTCGGGATACCCGCAAGAGACATCGGAGTCGGATACACAATGGAACAAGTCAAGGGACTACCTCCCACCCCACTCAGTCTACTTCTCGAATACTATGATGCATGCAGAGAACAAACGCTCGACTACATCGCGAAAGTCGATCCAGATGATCTTGACGTGAAAAGTCCCTTCGAGGCACTACATCACCAGTTGCCCGGAATCACAAAGGGGGGAGTACTAGCACACATGGTAGTGGAGCCGGTTCAACACCTTGGCCAAATTGGATATATTAGGGGAATCATAAGAGGATCCAATAACTAAATTCCAAAGTACAATATTCGAATTTGCCAAAATGGATCTTGACCTACAGGTAAGGAGATAAGCATGGTAGAAAGCAAGCTCACCGGGTTTGGCGATATCTTGACAACCGATATGATGAATCGATTTCTAGAACGAGCACCCGGCTATGACAGGGACAACAAGTTTTTCCAAGAAGACTTCGACGAACTGAAGGAATCCGGTTATCTGTTAACAGCTGTGCCCAAAGAACTAGGTGGGCAGGGGATGAATCTCGCTCAGGTTTCGCAGAATCAGAGAAGGATAGCCTATTATGCTCCTGCTACTTCCTTAGCTGTCGGGATGCATTTCTATTGGACAGGACTCGCTGCAGATATGTGGAACTCAGGGGACAAATCCCTGGAATGGATGCTAAGAGATACTGTGAATGGCCACGTATTTGCGGCTGGGCATGCTGAGTCAGGCAATGACCTGCCTGCGCTTCTGTCCACCACAAAGGCGGAAAAAGTGGACGGCGGTTACCGTTTCACAGGCCGAAAATCTTTCGGCAGCTTAAGCCCGGTTTGGACGTATTTGGGGTTGCATGGAATTGACACAAGCGATCCCGACAACCCCAAGATTATTCATGGATTCTTGCCGAGAGACGCCGAAGGCTACAGTATTGATGAGGTATGGGACGCACTCGGAATGAGAGCGACCTGTAGTCAAGACACGGTTCTTGACGGAGCATTTGTTCCCGACAAATACATAGGCAGAATCGTACCCGCAGGGGCTGCCGGAATCGATCAGTTCGTACTAGGAATCTTTGCCTGGGGCCTGATGTGCTTCAGCAGCGTCTACTACGGTATAGCTCAGAGGGCTATGGATCTGACGATCGAATCAGTACAATCAAAAACCTCTATTGCGCTTACTCGGTCGATGGCACACCATCCTGAGGTTCAGCATGCCGTAGCTAGCATGGTAATGGAGCTCGAATCGATAGGACCCCAGTTGGACAGGGTCACTGAGGAATGGTCAAAAGGTGTCGATCACGGTCAGGATTGGGCAATCAAGTTAATTGGAGGGAAATATAAAATCGTTGAAGGAGCCTGGAAAATCGTCGATACGGCATTAGATGTAATGGGTGGATTCGGAATATTCAAACAATCACCAATTGAACGCATCTGGCGTGATGCACGTTTGGGTAGGATTCATCCAGGAAACTACGCTCTTAGCCACGAGTTCGTAGCCAAAATTGCCCTTGGGGTAAATCCTGACGAACCTCCACGGTGGGGATAGTCCAACTCGCCGAGAACCTTATTTACCACCTGCGACACGGAAGATTTCTTCCGACAAGGTCGTTTTGGTATGATCAAAACTGCTCTAATGCAGTCAGGATATTGGAGGCCATGATTCCATACCCTTCCGTGTTTGGGTGTAACCCATCCGGCAGCAAATGAGCATAATTTTCATTGAAGATATCTAAGCCGTTCACATAGTGAATGTTTCTATCCCCATGCTTATGTAGTTTTCTTACGGCCTTTTTTATCTCGACCCTCATTTGGCTCAAGGTAAAGCCAACTGCATTCGGGTACTCTTCGCGATCGGGTGAATAGATCGGTGAAAATATCACCATTGGAGTGTCTGGATGCTTCTCCCGAATAATCTTGATGAATCCGATGATGCCGGATCCAAATGTTCTTTCGTTCAAAGACGCATTCCCATAGATATTTATACCCAAGCAGAGTGAAATCAAATCTGCGTCACGATCTCTAATCACACGGGCAATAAGAGGGTCAAGATGGCATTGCCCGCCGTATCCTAGACAGGTGAGATCATTTTTCCTAGCGCGAGCAACTATAGATGGCCATGTAAGACTCGGAGAATCTGCCTCCCTGCACTGGGTGATCGAACTACCGTAAGTTACCCATCGAGGCAGATTTCCTGATTCATGTACTGAAAAAGAAGCCCCTTCCGACAGTCTCAAGCCACCAAATCGAAATTCACCATATTGAGGCAGCCACACGTCAAAAACCTTGTTCTCGGTCCCGAGGGAGTCAAATCGAATCTCGGTAACGCCTACGGTATCAACCGTTTTTCTAAATTCTCCATTGATAAAAAGATCCAGAGGGCTCCGATCATCGGAAACATTACACTTGATATTTACCCAGTCGGCATCGCTCAGAAAACTGAGCTTAACTCCGGCCGGCATTGCCGCTCTTTCAACAAGCTGCTCGGCAAACAATGCCCGATCCTTTATAGGAATCCTCCATGGCATTATCCAATTATCAGATTGCTCGAAAGAAATTGTGCCCGACCAACCGATCCGAGAATCTTCGCCTACTATTTCATTAGGCATATGTGATGTCTCTATGTATCCTGTGAGGACCTCCAGGAAATGTAATCAGAGTTACCCCTATTACTAAATCTAGGGTTACTAAACCTCTCCATCCAATCAGACAAGGGCTGAACTACTGCTGTTTCAGAACTCTTGTCATATCCGGGCCAGTTATTGAGATGTTCTTCCGACCGGAAGAAGTTCATGTTCACTCAATTCCGGCCGGCTATATCTCCTCCACCCATAAATCCAAAGCCAAAAACACTGATCCCCACAATTCCTTCATCGGGTGAAGAAGAAAGGATCTTCCCATCCTTAACCTCTAAAACTATAGGTTCATTACAATCCAAACAGACCGTGTCGATTTTTACGGTTTTGCCTGGGAATAACCAGCAAACTGCCAGCGATTCAAACGCTCATTGACCCCACCACTTACTCTGCCCCTCGACAGAGATCTTATAGTGAGTAGGCACATTATTAAAAGGCGCAAAAGATCCCACTAAATCTGTACCGGGAACGAGCCAATATCCAGCCATTTTTCCCGGACCTATAAGGTCATTTAAAACCTTCCTTCCTTCCTCCACCATCACACCTAATTCTGAGGCGAGCTCCGTATAGTGAGGTGCCACTCCTGTATCGACAATTCGTCGCATTATGAAGGCATAGGCCTTATCCAGAGTTTTCAATTCAGTCGCGGGCATATTTGTCATCTCCTTGAAACTGTCACGAGTACTCCCATTCATCTAATGCCAATAATACATTCCATATTATTTACACCTCAATCTTTTCTATAAGTGTACTAACTCGGTTTGTTTGTATCATAAATGTAAATAGCATAGATTGTTGGTAATAAAACGATTAAAAATGGGGAATTCCACTTAGTCAGCCAATTTTTTGAATTGCCGGGTAACAAAAAAGCTTAGCACATCACACTTACTCGCAGCGATTAACCTAGCTTAATCTATATGACTAAAAAATTAACAGGAAATATATTCAAATTTTTCGACAGGAGTTTATATAACCTTGGTTGCGAGCAGCGAATTCACCAATCTATTTTCACCTCTTGCTATCAGCGCGGGAAAATCTGAATTACAGCTAAGAAACCGCATCGTTGTCCCCGGACACAATTCAGTCTTTATGACTGTGACCGGTCCACCCACTGATCGAATACATCAGTACTGGCTGACTAAGGCTCAAGGCGGAGCTGCAATGATCATCACTCACCTTCATGACGTTGCCCCACGTAGTACCGAAGCTGAAAACCCAACTATACTTCTCGATGAATCTATCGAGCAATACAAGAAGATTTCCAACTCTCTTCACGCTGAAGGCACAAAGTTTCTAATTCAGCTAAACCATGTGGGCGGAGAGGGGAGTTCGAGGTTAAATGGTGGAGCCCTCCTCGCCCCATCCGCAATCAGGCCTACTCGGAATCAGTTACTCCCAACAGCGGGGGAAACACCTCATGAAATGGACCTGGAAAACATCGAGAGAATCGTGGCGGCTTTCAGAGAAGCTGCTTCAAGGGCCTCACAAGCCGATTTCGACGGTGTGGAAATCCAGGCGGAGGTGTCGTTCTTAATTGCACAGTTCATGTCACCTCAAAGAAATTTGAGAACCGATCAATACGGTGGGTCCTTTAAGAATCGAATGAGATTTGCAAAGGAAGTGATTTCTGCTGTACGCCAGGGGTTGGGTAACGACAAGGTCATAGGAATCCGAATCAGCGGTGACGAATTTCTAAAAGGAGGTATCAACCAAGAAGAGGCGGTTCTAATAGCAAAAGAGCTGGAATCAACGGGAATTTTGGATCTCATACATGTAGGCGCAGGTCCCGGTGGTTCGGCCCACATTCCACCAACTTATCACCGAGCGGGCAGTTTTGCCTACCTTTCGGAGGGCATACGGAGAGCCATAAGGTTACCTGTACTCAGCTCCCAACGCATCAACGATCCCAGTATCGCCGAACACATGTTAAGAGAAGGAATTTCAGATCTCGTTGCAATGAACAGAGCTATTATGGCAGACCCGGAAATGCCCCTAAAAGCTATGCAGGGAAGAAAGGATGAGATTCGCCATTGCATAGCCTGTAATGAATGTATCTCCAGAAACCAAGCCGGTATGCCGATAGCTTGCACAATGAACGCAGAAATGGGTCGTGAAGCCAGCATGCCCGTAACGCCTGCAAGAATAACTAAGAACGTCATGATCGTAGGCGGCGGGCCGGCAGGTCTCGAGTGTGCCAGGGTCGCCGCGCTGAGAGGCCACAATGTCACCCTATTCGAAAAGAATAGCAAGTTAGGAGGTCAAGCCCTGATTGCCGCCAGGGCACCAGGGCGAGAAGATTTTGACGAGGTATATCGATACTTCTCCCGGCAGATGGAGCTGCTAGGTGTACAGGTCAACACAAACTTCAAGGTCACAACAGACACTATCACGGCAACCGGCCCCAACGTAATAGTGATTGCTACAGGATCAGTTAGCCCGACAGGAGGACACCCAGGAGGAACCGTTGAGATCGCGACAGTACGACAGGTACTTTCCGGTGAAATAGATTGCTCAAACTTTAACAAGATCCTGATTGTTGATGAAGACCACAGTATAAAGGCCCTTTCTGCAGCTGATTTTCTATCTAATTTAGATTGTGACGTCGAACTTCTAACAGGGGCGCTGTACGCAGGAGCGCAAACGGAGTTCGGTACCCTCCAAATGGTTTACGAAAGAGTCCTCAAGAAATCCGTCATCATTAGACCGTTGACGGCCATCAGTATGGTCGATGGGAGAACAGTAGTTGCCATAAATGTTCTAAGCGAAGAAGAAACACCCATACCCGATGTTGATCTGATAGTTACAGCAGGTCTTAGCGTCGCGGAAGATTCCCTGTACCACGCTTCATTAGGCCTCGTTGATGAAATTTACCTCATTGGAGACGCCTTAGCCCCGAGGAAGATGATCGACGCTATCCTTGATGGAGCGAGGACGGCGCGACAAATATAGCCCTCCCAGAGCCTATTCAGTCTGACGCAGAAGAAACCGCTTTTGATGAATTATCGGACTGGAAATCTTGGGTCAAAATTCCGACGTTTCTCACATTACTGTTTAGAAGCGCCGGTCCTATTGCGAACAACGCAACAAATAATCCCCCTAGCGCAACAGCTGAAGGAACTCCCTCACTTCCGCCCCCAAACAGTCCTGCTGCGCCTGCGGCATACAAGCCTCCCAACGGCATAATGCTATAAGTCATACTATAAAAACCCATAATCCGTCCTCTCATGTCATTAGGGACCATAAGTTGTAGCGAGCTCATAATCGATATCATGTAAACAGAACTACTCATCCCCATAATGAACATAAGAACCATCGCCAGATAGTAGTTGCCAACGAGTTGTGCGGATATTGAGAACGTTGCGAGCAATAATCCGAACATAAGAGCACCTATGATTATTAGAAGCCCTCGTTGCTTTATATTGCCCATCCTGCCCAACGTCATGGTCATGGCCAAAGCTCCGACGCCTCCCAGACCCATAAGAATCCCCTGGCCCTCGACCCCAACTTTCAGTATTTCCTCGGCGAAAACCGGCATCATCGGAATATATGCCATTCCGAAGAAGCTGTTAAAAAACGACATCCCAATAAGGAAAACAAAAACATTATTAGCCGCTATAAACTTTAATCCCTCTAATGGGCCCCCTCGGCGCCGAGGGCTTCCCCAGGCTCCTCCGGATCGACCAGACGGCGAAGAGTTGTTCACTGCAGGTACGTGAAGCGTTAGGACAACCACTGCCATGGTGAAGAAACCTAATGCCGAGAGGAAGAAAGAAACTCCCTCTCCTGCAAGGGCAATTATTAATCCTGCGAAAGCAGGTGCAATGATTCGAATACCAGTCCAAATTGCCGAGTTTAAAGCTACCGCATTCATCATAACTTTAGGATTAATGAGGGAGGGAAAGAGTGCCTGTCTGGCCGGTTGATCAAAGGCATTGACGGCACCTGAGAGAAAAGCCAATATTATGACGTGGATTGGCCGCACGATTTCGGCAAAGGTCAGTATCGTGAGAATCAGGATAAGGGAACCGTTAACTATCTGTGTTACCGCAATCAGGCGGCGGCGGTCCAGTTTGTCTGCCAGGACGCCGCCATAGATATTGAGAACGATAGCGGGGACAGCACTAGCCAAAGCCACCCAGGCCAGATATTTCGGGTCATGAGTCAGTCTGTGGATTATCACGTACTGACTAAAGGTTAGCATCTGGAATCCTGCAACCGAAGCCAAAGTGCCCAACCAGTACGAGCGGTACGCTTTATAGGCCATTGCTGGCCCAAGTAACCGAATAGCCACTGCTGAGAACATTATTTTCACTTTACTCTCCCGAGGCCTAACTTGCATGCACAAGTACCTGCACCACATGTTCAAATGCTACGATTAACCTAACTTAAACTATTCCTTCATTGGAGGTTCCCCGATTGGTTCATAGCGGAGACGAGCAGATCTACAGGCAAAGTGACGATGACATGCCCTCTTTCGTGGGGATAGATACTTTCCTGCAAGGCCCCCTCATTCAAACTGCTGAGGGTTTAAAGGAATACGGTGCCGACGTTGCAATAATGGGTGCCCCTTTCGACATGGGCGTCGTCAATCGTCCCGGTGCTCGATTCGGGCCCCGGGCGATACGACAAGCTGGATATTTTGGGGCTCCGAACGATGATCTTTATCACATGGGTCTCGGGGTTTATCCAACAGACACCCTTAAAGTCGTCGATTTCGGAGATGCAAACTGTCCACCAAGCTCTCTGGAACGCAGCCACCTAGCAATTCAGGAGAAGGTGGCCCAGGCAGTTGGAACTGGAGCGATTCCTATAGTCGTGGGTGGAGACCATTCCGTAACACTACCTTCGGCCACCGCGGTAGCCGAGCATTATGGATTTGGCAGAGTCGGTATGGTCCACTTTGACGCCCATGCTGATACCGCACCTAGCACCTACGGTGGGGTTCTAGCCTCACACAGTAGTCCTATGAGAAGACTAATTGAGAGTGGTGCTATCCCAGGAAAAAACTTCGTACAGGTTGGACTTCGGGGCTACTGGCCACCACACACTCTTTTCGACTGGATGCGTGAACAGGGTATGCGTTGGCACCAAATGTCGGAAATAGAGACTCGTGGATTTGACGCCGTGCTGAAAGACGCTATCTCCGAGGCGCTAGACGGCCCCGACCTAATATATCTATCTGTGGATGTGGACGTGATGGACCCTGCATTTGCTCCCGCGACAGGCACCCCAGAACCTGGAGGATTAACTTCTTCCGAGCTTCTGAAAGCCGTAAGACGTATCGTCGGTTCCGTACAAATCGTCGCCGCAGATATAGTTGAAGTAGCTCCTGATTATGAGGGTCCTGCTAACATCACGGCAGAAGCAGCTCACCGTGTGATCCTCGAGATTATCAGCGCCATTGCCGCAGCTCGGAAACGTTAGTATCACTATTCAAGGAAAACGTCGCCTGATTGCCCTCCCGTCTTACTTAATAATCGGGTCCCAATCTGCATTCCTCTATCAACTGCCTTGCACATATCGTAGATGGTCAAGCCGGTGCCGTCCTCCCACTGGCGCATAACCTCCGGGTTCAAGGGCTCGCCAGCGCTGGTGCAGTGGCGAAGGTCGGGGGTTGGAAATGTTTTAAGGTCTTCCAAGACCATCATGCGGTAGGCGGTAGGCGGAGCGCAAAAGGCGGTTACTCCGTACTTGGCCACCATTTTCAGCGTCTGTTGGGCGTCGAACCTGCCCTTGGCATTGTGCTGCATGATGGCGGCACCCTGCGTCCATT
>ERZ651768.1947-NODE-1947-length-14791-cov-7.628109_pt1 | contig 14791 bp, 10 predicted proteins | sample MGYA00514754_ERZ651768 | MGnify/ENA metagenome assembly ERZ651768
TTTTGCAATGAAGAATTGATAGAGAGTCTCGATTTCCTCGAAAATCCCGCTGTGTTCCATGGTGAGCAATCGCGTGTTGATTCGATGATCGATCACTTTTAAATCCGCGTCGAGCCATAAAATGAGCGCATCGTATCGTAGATCACTCCACTTCCCGCCATGTTGCTGGATGATCTTGTAGCTGATCGACAGGCCGAGCCCGGTGCCCTGCCCCACCGGCTTGGTGGTGAAGAACGGATCGAAGATCTGCTTTTGGATCGCCTCGTGTCGTCTTCGGGCTATTGAAATCTCCATGGGCATCCAGCCAGAGTAACCCGATCTTGATCTCATCTGGCATCGATCCTGAATGCTGCAGGCCCGCCAGCATACCCGGCAGAGAAGGACACGTGCCCAGAAACCCGATGTTGAAATAGCCTTCTTCCTCGTTCTTTTCAACAGCCTTTCCTAAGTGGCCCAAAGCATAGCCCAACCGTTTCCAGTTTCCATATTCCTTATTTTCCTCTTCCGTCAATCTGCTTTCGGTTATTCTGATAACCGCACCCATCCCTTTTAGAATATCCTGGATCCCGCCGTTGGCCATGGTATGAGGCCCTTGAGATGTGCCCCGGGGGACAAACGGCTGTTTGTTCAGGGCAATCCGGAGTTTGCCGTCTTGATCAACATAATCCGTTTGAGCGAAAACCAGGGTAGGGAAGATCACAAGGACAACAGCACCACCAGAACCGGATGCCAGAAACAGGGTGAGTATCAATAGAGGAAGTGGCTTTTTCATTTTTTCAATAGATTCTCTTTCGATCAGTCTGGCCGCCATCCATTGCGTAAGGAACATCAGGGCAATTGAGTTCTTGGATATTGGCTCCTGTCGTTTTGATATCTAAGAATGAGGAAGCCGCATAAGTCACAATAATCTCTATTTTCTTGTATTCGTCAGTGTCCATTTCGGACTGTTCCACTTCTACCTGGTAAGGTTGCCCGGGATGCAGATTTTCTTTTGAAATAACGAATTCCCTTTCCCGGAAGGTCAGGTTTGGTCCGTCGTTAAACGCTGGACCACTATGGACTATCTTCTCTCCCATGCAATTTCCCATGATTACATATATCATGTCATCTATGATGCCCTTCGGGTCGGCCCTTCCTTTTTCAAACTTACTCCATGAAACTACCAGGTCCAGGCCTGGATTAATAGCTCTGGGGTCAGCTGTTTCTCCATCCTGCTGAAGAAAAATCTTGATGGGCCCCGGATTTCTGATTTCGCCTTTGTCTCTTGTAAATGTTACAGGCATATCCCTCATGTTGCCGTCTGGTGTATCATAATTAAAATAATAAGTGGTGTCAGGAAAATTCTCTGTGAGTGCTTCAATGGAAAACTGTCTTTTACCTGCCAGGAATAGAACATCACCTTCTGAAAATCTTAAATTGCCTGATGCTTCACCGGGACCTGACAAATATCCGTTCGTTACTGTCCCATTTTTTGTCCTGAAAATTTCACCAAAAAAAACCGTGTTTAAAAAAGCCAGATCGCCATCGGGACTCTGCCGGTGATTGATCGATTTGCCGAGAACCACGTAATCAGCATGCTTTTCCGGTGCTTCTACAGTAATACATGATAAGGCTAATAAGAATAGTGGAAGCATTATTATTATGCATCAGCTCCCGGGCCTACCTGTTGCCCTTTAGATTGATATCGAAGCATGTCCACATAAATTGTATCCACATCCGCTTTATGCTATGCTCCTTTATTTTGGTTTGATTGCGACTTTATATTACTGTTAATCAATTTTCGATTGAATGAGCCAAAATTTCTGTTGAGGTCCTATAAGGAATTCAGCCCTGCTTCCGTCTGATCTAATAACCGCATCTTCTTCCCTGGGGATACGAACCAGCTGGTTGTCCCATTCCGGGACTTTTCCTTGAACGCTGTATTCAATGGACCAAAACTCGCTGGCCCTAACGGGCTCACGGGCAAAATCTCCGTAACGATCAGGCCAGTCAAACACCGTACGGGCGCCAGCACCATGGACCCAGTTGCCCTGAGTGTGGCCATAAATGGATGCTTTTATTCCCTGCTTTGCAGAACGTTTTTCAATGATGGACTTCACCTTGGTCCCGGTCTGCCCGGCTTTAAGTTCTTCAGCATATATATCTCCGGTAATGACAGATTTTTTAAATAGTGTCTTTAAACCGGGAGGTGGTTCAGTCTCATTAGGGTGCAACACATATGCAACATGTTGCTGATCGGTTACCAGGCCCATCAGTCTAACACCAAAATCAACGTGCAAAATATCGCCGGGTTCTACCAATGGGTTCTCCGTATCATCAATGCCGCCTTTAACACCCCTGCGATAAATAGTAATCCCGGGTGCAAAATTGAACTCCAAATCCTGGTTTTGCCATTCCTGCAGAATAAATCCATAAATGTCCATTAATCTCGTCTTCCCCGGAGTGATAACTTCGTTGGAAAAGGCACGTCGCAAGATGTACCAGGTACGGTGACTGGCTTCGGCCTCGATCTCCAGCTCAGCATCTGTACGATGACTGATATAGTCAAAAATAAGATCTTGGGATGACACCAGTCGAGATGAGTAATCCGGCCCTATGGCGTCCTCTAAAAAAGCGAGCATTTCTACAGTGATACCATCGGCCATCGACACTGTTCGTGAGCGATTAATGGCAATTTTTTTTGGTTTTCTATCCTTAATATAATCAGCTAAATGTGGTTTTAAACCCTCTTGACTATAGCTTGTAATGGTTGGAAAGAAGTCGCGCATGCGCTCACTCTGGTGAGTGCCAAGCAAAGTTCGCTCAAGCGGCAGGTTATTACCGGGATCGAAAAAAATATAGGCGTTGCGGTGACCATACCATCCGGAAATTCCATAATCACCAAACATCTGCAGCATTGGATCTACATTAAACTCACGCGACATGATTATCCACATGTCAACCCCGGCACGGCGCATGGCGGGCTGTAGGTGTAGTTCCATTTTTTCAAGTTTTACATCCCATTCATGCATCAGTCGTTTCAGTGCTGGGGTGCTCCATTGAGTAGTTGCGTCTTGGCCCAATGTAGGACTAAAACAAAAAAACAATATGAGCCAGAGGCGTTTCATTTAAGTTATACTTTTCCCTTATTTTTGTTAATCCAATTAATCATACTTGGCGCGCATCTGTTTTAATTTTTTGATCCAATCCTTGTTAATATTATGTTCTGTGGCGCCGGAAATCATGAGGTCTAAATATTTTTTTGCTGGTTCATAAGGGCCCTTAGGCTCGGTCACGCGATATAAGTCTGCACTATACCATTTGCCATCTTCACCCAAAACTTGAAAAGTCTCTCTTTTATAAATACCTAGAGGAACATCTTCCAGGATGTCCAACTCATCCATTTCTTTTTTGGTGATATAATACATTACGCCATAGACCATTCCGCCGGGCTTTTCTATAATACTGCTTATACCACCACCCATGTTATTAGAGTATTTTCGAAATTGAATCTCAAAATTGGGCAATTGAGCATTCATGACATATTTTAAACTCGGGGTGTACTGGCGCATATATGATTCAGACATATTAGAGCCATAACCAAAATGGAGAACCAATTCTTCCTTTTCGGCAGAAGGCTGCCCGAATCCAATAGCCATGGCAACAATTAAGCAAAATGACTTAATTAAAATTGTCTTTCTCTTTTCATCCATTTTCTTTCCTTTATTTGAGCCAGAGGTGTTAGTTTTTTTGCTGCTTATAAACGCGAACATAATCCACTTTCATATCTTGCGGAAATACAGTTGTATTATCTGGAGCTCCGGGCCAGTCTCCGCCCACGGCAACGTTAATAAGTAAGTGAAAACGCTGGTTGAATGGCCATGTTTTAAAATCATTATTATTGTCATTTGTGAATGTGAAATATTTTGTATCATCAATAAAAAAATCAATGCGGTCTTCATACCATTCAATTGAGTAAATATGAAAAGAGTCCTTAACATCAGAAAGCATTATTGTCTTTGTCCGCTGTGTGCCAATTTTATGATTATAAGATTCTGTGTGGACCGACACGTGGACTCTTCCCTCATCATGACCGACATGCTCCATTATATCAATTTCACCACTTCCAGGCCACCCTCCATAAATCCAATCTGTAGGCAACATCCAAATAGCGGGCCATATTCCTTGCCCCAAGGCAAGTTTGGCACGAACATCTATGCGACCATATTTCCAATCTCCTTTACCAGCTGTACGTAATCGTGCAGATGAGAAATACCTGAGGTTGTTTGCATCTCCGATACCAGAGGGCTCGAATTTTGCGCGAATATGAAGCATACTATCTTGTACAAATGAATTGGCTGAGTCATTGGTATAATATTCAAGTTCGTTATTTCCAAACCCATGACCACCAATCTCATGAGACCATTTACTTAAATCAAGAGAACTGTCATTAAACTCATCTTGCCATATAAGATTCCACCCATCACGGTCCCATTCATTGGATAAATCAATTTTTTCTGCCTGATCATTCGTTGAACATGCAATAAGATTAAAAATTGCAAGCCAAATTAGTCTCATTTAATTAAACTCATTTTTTTTAATTGTACGGCCGTTTCTGTTTGCATTCTAACAAAATAGATTCCACTACTAAAATCGTTTCCATTCCATTTAATCAAATGGCTTTTATGAAGTGGCTTATTTTCAACTAATATATCAACGCGTTTACCATGAATATCGATAATATCAATTGTGGCATTCATGGCATATTCCGCATAGATAGGAATGGTTACGTAGCCATTAAAAGGATTTGGATATGCAGGTAAAAGTTTAAAATGCTCAGGTATTTCTCCTGGATTGGCTGATATGCCTAAATTATTTTTGAATACCCTGATATAATCAATTTCCATAGCACTTTCATTAAAACTTGATTGAATATTTGGCTGTATAGCGATATTTAATAATAAATACATTTCGGAATTAAAAGGCCAAGTATCCGAATTTTTTATTTCAGGATTATAGGTGTAATGAACATTTCCATCCACACTAAATACCATTTCCTGTTCAGACCAATCAAGCGTATATATATGGAACTGACTTGAGGCAGTGGATATATTTTGTCCTCCTAAATTGACCGTATTCCCGTGACTCGAAGGGGTGTGAATAGCACTTTGAACATAATTTTGTTTAGAACCCCAATGTTCCATTATATCCACTTCACCACAAGCAGGCCAGGAAGTGGAGCCAAAGCCTTTGGTCTGCCAGTAAGCCCCCCGCTCGTTAATATTCTTTCCTAACATCCACATGGCGGGCCACGTTCCTACACCTTTAGGAAGTTTTGCTTTTATTACCACGCGCCCATAGGTAAATGCAAATTTCGAGTTTAACCTTGCCGATGTATATTGTTTAGTGTGCCCCTGATCGGTATAGGTTTCTTTCTTCGCAACGATCTTTAAGGTACCATTACTTACATAGGAGTTGGCTGTACGGTCCGTATAATGTTGTATTTCATTATTATACCAACTCCAGCCCGTTGGTAACTTTGTTTGATGGAACCAATTCACTGAACTAATTGGGCCACTGGAACCATTAAACTCGTCAGACCATACCAATTGCCAATCTTGAGAAAATCCAAAACTCAGTGTGAAAATAAAAAACAGTGAAATATTTTTTAGACCACTAGACATCAAGAGAAAAATGTTAATTAATTGTTGAGCCATAATCTATATAACTATCATTCGTAAAAGATGGAAAAGTGGGTACAATCACCGGGTAAGGTACATTCCCTTGAGTCACAAACATGTCTACGCTTGATAATTCTATTGATTCAAATAAATTCATATTGATTGAAATTTTTGGGCTGTATTTATTTTGTAGATTATCAATGATTGGCTTCATTAGAACATATTGGACACCACTATCTGCTTGTGTGCTCATCCATAGCTTTGCGGATTGGAAGGCAGAAAAACTATCTGCCCAAAGAGATTCATTTGAATGTATAGTATCAGTTTTATCTAGGCCCAGTTCATAAGCCTTATTTGTCAAAAAATAATCTTGAATAAAATCTACAACTGCCAGTTTGAATTGTTTGGGAAATTCAGACCGGTTCATTTTCTTTTTTCGAAAAACTAGTGGATGTGATGCGATGCCTTTTTCAAAATCTTCAACCGTCCAATTTTTCCCATCTAGTGAGAAAAGGACTAAATCCTTATATTTATGATTCATTGGTTTTATATCTTCTAAAGATAAAAATTCTCCTGCCCCAAATAATGCATTCGATATTGCAGTTTCTTTTTCCTCTCGGGAACGAAAAAATTGGTCGCGAATGGCATTCACATAATTAATAAATACATCTTCATTGAGTTCCAAATTTTTTCCTTTCATAATTTCTTTAATAAAAGATTTATAAATAGACTTTCCTTTCCTCTCTTTAAGTGCACTCAGCACTTTTTGTCTTCTATCAATGTTGTCTTGTTCAGATAAATCCATATGATCTGTCCATCCATTGACTTCAAGTAAAAAACCAGAACCATCATTTAAATAGTATGGCCCAATAACTTGACCTTTTTCAACCTTTCCTTCAAATAAGGTCTTACTTATAAAAGGATCATTGTTATCAATCCAATTCACGTCTCGAGAAGGCATTTCCCCTTCAAAATTCACTGCATATATATCTCTTAGGGAAACTTGATTATCTATAGCCCGACTCACTGAATCAGTAAACGAACCGCCAGGAAAAGAAAAATAATTCACATGATAAGTGCGACCTGCCATTTTAAAGAAATGGTTTAGCTCTTCCGTTTCTATCGTTACTTTTTCATAACCATTTTGGAAATAGAGCAATTGTCGCATGGCTTGTTCTTTTCGACCTTTTAAATAAGTTTTTAAATTATCTGACTGCATTTTGCCATTAATGGACTCAGCTTCTATTGCCAATAATTTTTCAGCTATGAGATTATTTAAGATAATCTTTTTATGGACGTATTGATTGCCACGACAATAGTCCGGGCGAAGGGTATATTCGGAACGATGTAAAAAATCCTGGCGCGTAATCACACGATCTCCAATCTGTGCCAGAATTTCTAAATGATTATCTGCAGAAGATTTGGATTCACATCCAAGAAGGAAAATCAGTAGGACGATTAAACATCGGTACACCATCGGCAAATTGATTAAAAACCAATACTGATCGTATAAGAATTTAAACCTCCAAAAATACCCATCGAACGGTAAGCATAGTCTACTTGGATAATTTGATTCCTTATAAGGTTCATTTTAAAACCACCACCATAAGTCATCCCAAATTGAGAATCAGGCATATATAAAGATTTATATCCTGATCGAAGATACAGGCTACCCTTGCCCGCCATACGGAATTCATATTGACCCCCAATATTAATATACTCTGCATTATTATTGGGGTGCACTGCATCAACGGCAATTGTGATTCGGTGTAATTCTGAATATATGGGTTTTAGACCAATACCAATTCTAAATAATAAAGGCAATTCCCATTGACTTGGTCTAAACTGCCCAGGTACATCAGCATAGTTCCCATCTTCATAAGGTGAAACATCTATAGGGTTTAATAAATCAATACCATCATATTTTAATCGAGTTCCATAATTTGAAATACTCATTCCAATTCTAAGACCATCTTCTTTACTACCAGTTGGAGATAAAAATTCAGTATTAACAATCGCACCAAGATCTAGTGCAAAAGCTTTTGCCGAAGAATGCCATATTTTCGAATTAATTACTTTTGCTGATGCCCCAAAAGAAAACCATTGTACAATTTTACGTGAGTACGTTAAAGCCGCACTAAATTCATTCGCTGCGAATTGCTCGCCAGTCCCCTCCTGCTGAGCCATCGTTGTTACTTCCATATCCCCATAACTCATATGTGTCAAACTAAAGGCAAAAGTCCCTAAGCGTTTTACATGAATCGTTGAACCAATAAACATCATATTAATATCAAGAACCCAAGGCTGCATCATAAAAGCATTTTCATTCCGCTCCACAAACGCCAATGCAGCAGGATTCCAATAAACCGATGTCGGACCATCTGCAAAAGTGACTCCGGCATCGCCCATAGCTGCATTAGCACTGCCCACACCAATTTCAAGAAAATTAACAGCTGTTGAGCCGTACCTATATATATTTTGGGCAGATACAATGTTTAAAGCAAAAAATAAAATGATTATCTGAAAACGTCTCATTTAATCACCGCAAATTTTCCAATTTTCTGATCGCCAGTTGCCAATGCTTCAATATGAAATAAATACATGCCCGCTGCAATTTCTAATCCTTCTCGGGTGAGCATATCCCAATGAACAATACCTTTTTCCGGTGAATTATTGATTGAAATCTCATCCACCAAAACACCGCTGATAGTAAATATTTTAATCACTGCCTGTGCGGGGACATTCGTGAACATAATCCGGCGACGCTGATTTAAAAACTGATTCAATACAGCCGGTTCCATCACATTGGTTGCGACATAAGGATTGGGTACAACCCGAATATTATCCATCGTTTTTGCAAGAGAATCCGCATCAATATCATCATAAGAATTAATTGCGAACGTTAAGTAATCATCTTTCCAGAATGGTCTAGAAAATTTGACTCGAAAAATATCGTCACTTTTGGGATAGGTTGCTGTGGATGCTAAATTAAAATCTATAACAAAAGCAGTTCCAGCCCACCTACCTTCATTGCCCATTCCACCTACAATTATTCTATCTCCAGCTTTGTCAAAAACTCCGTTTTTATTTACATCATGTACCACCATATCCATGAGGACGTGGTTTCCATCCGGCTTTAATAAAGTTTCATTCTTAACATAGAAATCAAATGATTGGCCTAAAAGAATTTCATTGGTAGGTATTCTTTTATCAGCGGCATCCCTAATGCCAGTTTTGATACTGGTTGTTGTAGTATACACACTTGCATTAGAACTAAAGATGATATGATAATCCCAAGCCAAATAAGAAGATTCTCGAATAGTAGGTACAACACGCATGATGCCACTTCCTTGAACCCAGCCTGAATTCGCATAATCGTAGGAACCTTGTTCAAAAGGCATGTCAACATTCAGTTGAATTCCATCAAAAACATCCGTGTTGAATGGAGCTAAAGTATTGAGTGTCCAATATTCCAGACTATCATTCTTAACAAGATTCGTGGAAACAAATTTGGTTGGATTCTCCTGGTATACAATAAGATTATCATTTAGATCCGTCACAGTAATTGATTTGGCGGCATAGACAAATCCATAATCATATTGGGGAAGACTTGCAATGGTATCGATACCAAAGGAAACTTGATAACGATGGTCTTTTTTAATACTAGAACGGGCAAGAATAGTGGGTACTATTTTACCACCACCAGGTAAATTTGATTCATCTATGGTAATGTCTGGTTGTTTATAACCGGCAGCTGGTTTAAATGGTGTTACAATGGCAACATTTTTACCAATGGACCTGACTTCTTCAGCTTCGTCAAGTTCCACCACTACATTATTCTCAGATGGTGATATTCCAGGTCCAATATGGGGTGCGCCATAATCATAGGCCACGAGTCCATAATAGTAGGTTCGCCCATTCATAACTGTATTATCAACAAAAACGTGCGAGATTCCTGTATCAGATCCTAGATTATAACCAACGCCATTTACTAATCCAAAATCAGTGAAACCGATTTTTCCGTCTATTAAATCACATTGAAAAATAGGTTTCATAAACATGGGTGTTCCGTAACCATCCGTAATGACTTCGGCATCTGAAAAATATTTATCTGTCGCACGAAAGAGTTTATATCCTTCAAAATCATTTATATTGCCAAGGAACGGATCTCTTGTACGTGTATCAGAAATATTATCCCAAGTTAAAATAACTTTTCCATCAGCTGGTGTTGCAGTTAAAGTTGGCATTTTAGGTGGTTGTGCGAAGCGATAATCTTTTTCATAGATTACTTGAACAATTTTTTTCAGTTCATACAATGCAGGCGCGGTGTGTGCAGGGGAATTCAATCCTTCCAATGGATCATATGAATGCAACTCTGACATGGAGATCCGTTCTGTTCGCCCTTTATATAAAGGAAACGGGCCTGATGCAAAAACTTCTATCAAATTTGAAATATCTTCAATGTATTCTTCGAGAATATTTTCACCAAGTAATGCCCACATGGCCTCATCATTTTTAAACCACCAGGAGGTATTTGATTGCGCATGACTAGGGACGGGAAATAAACGGAAAGCAGTTAGACCCATCATATCTGACTCTGAAACATCCGTAACGGCAAAGTTTGGCTCAGAGCCAACACCTTCAACGTAATCCGGTTTGTGATTGCCTTCACCCTCATCCGGGCCTGTATAGTTCAATTCAGTCGGAGCAACACCATCTAATCCAATATCATCTCCAAAAAATTCAGTTATCTGATAAATCCCATCATTATTTGCATCATCGCCATCTTCCCAATCCTGGTCTTCATCTGCATCCCAATGCTCTTTGAGGTCTGCCAGATCTAACTTATAAAATGATAAAAATTTATCTACATCATAAATACCATCAGTCGGACCTACTTTTGTCGTAGCTACATTATCCCGTTTTTCATCTAGAATCCCATCCTCATCGTTATCTATATCATCGTAGGCCATTCCGGGGCTTTCAAGGTAGGCAAACCCCATTGTCCCGGTTGGTAACCCTCCTTGACCTATTCCATTTACATCCCATGAATAAGACATATCAATGTATGTATCAAAATAAGCCAATTCATCAATACCATCGTTACCAATGGCATTGTCTACCCAGTAACCAAAAGCTACTTCAGTTAGATCATAATCAGAAATGTTTGTAATATTATATTCCCAAAAAATGGCATCACGTGCCTGGGGGTTATTCCATTGAAAACCTCGCGCCTCAACACGAATACCTAGACCGCCCCAAGGATTACCCTTACCAATGGTAATATTATCACGCATTTCACCAATCGTTTTATTTCTGCGAGGATAGTATCGTACTCGGTCAGGAAGTTCTAGATATTCCTGATCCTGAGCATCATTGGCGACAAAATAGGTTTCCAAATCTGCATAGATAACCCCACGGCCAAAACGCCCATCCCATTCACCGGGCCATTTGGTACTTGTACCCGTAGATGGCCATCCATTGATCGGCCATGAACTTGGCCTATTACTCATAGCTGGATATTCGCTTGTCTCATTCATGTAGCCAAAAGCTGGGTAAAATCCGTATTCAAATGTACCCGCGGGGTTTAAATCCATTTCTTCTCGGTAACTGGTTTGTAAAAAATATAATTTATGAAGGCCTTCTCCATCCCCAATCTCAATCGGATCAGATACAACAGTCGAATCGATATTAGTGGTAGGATCATCTTTTATATAGACTTTAGCACCTACAAGTAGACCAATGCCATCTGTCATTTTAAGCCCATCTAAATTGTTGGGCCATCTGGACACATTTACTTTTGGCCAGTCAGAAAGCTCTGTATTATTTCGAAAGTAAAGAAATACACGATTCCCGGTCATATATCCTTCTCGTTCCGCTGCAATATCACCGGCAGGGTCGTCAGGTCCCTCATACTTTTTCCCTTGAGAAAATATAAGGCTTGTTATCAATATTAGATAAAATAACCGTTTCATTAAAAGTTGATCCCCGTAGACAGTTTAATCATTCGGGGTGCTGCAAACATTGAAGGATTCTGAATTCGGTCTTCAAAATCATTAAAATTACTCCGGTGGCCTGCCAAGTCAGTATCTTTGATTACTGCAGTATAGGCTCGTCCCGTTCGGCTATCTACCCAGTTCTCATTCAGACGGTCAAACACATTGTATACTGCCAGTCTGAAGTTGATTTTGTATTTATCCGTTATACTTAAGTTATAGTAAGCCATCAAGTCTGCATGATATTTAGTGGGTCGGTAATCATTATTTGGGTACAGGTTCACTCGCGATAACCGGCTTTCTTCAATTGGTAAAAAAGTATAGGGCGATCCAGAGTTATAATATCCCGTTATAGAAACACCATACTTAGGTTTGTTATAGGTAACTGTAGCATTAAATGTATGTCGCTGATCCCAACTCATGGGGATGAAACGGTTTACTGGATCCATGCTTGCACCTGACCGCGAAAATGTTTGGGTTGGGTTGTCGGCATTTCCACGAGTATACTGTAGGGTATAATTAATCCATGATGAAATCGGTCCAGAATCAAAATCAATTTTGACCTCTAATCCCCGAGCATTTCCATAGTCCTTATTACTATAAAGACCATACTCGATCTGGTTATAGGTGCTAATAACCTTTGTGCTAAGTAGGTTGTAAATATCACGATAGAACAATGAAACCTCTAAACCCATACCTTCGGCTAATTCTTGCCATAGGCCCACTTCGTAAGTGACAGTTTTTTCCGCTTTCAACTCTGAATTTCCCATGAGGGTCGCATGGTCACTTGGGGCAACCAAAAATGAATGATTTTGATAAAGAGAATACATGGGTGGCATTTGGAAAAAATGCCCATAACTAAAATGTAATATAGCTGCACCACCAAGTTGGTAAGCTAATCCAAAGCGTGGACTGATCTGAACCTGAGGATCTGCCTTTGGATACGCAGACATCATCGAATCCGGAAGGGCAAGTTGATTGGCAGGATTTCTGCGGTCAGAAGGCAAAGCAGACTTGGGATCAAAAAGGTCATAGCGTAAACCGAAATTGATGACCATATCATCAAATTCCATTTTATCTTGTAGATAGGCCGACATTTCAATTGGCTTCACCACGTAAACATCAGCATAGAGTGTAGAATCAGGGAAAATCTTTGGTTTATAAATCAAGTTTTCTTCTGGGGTTCCAAAATATTCATTTCGAATTTGATGCCATTGATTATCTATTGTATAGTTTGAATATTGCAACCCTGACTTGATGCTATGATTTTTATTAATCTGCCAGTTTAAGTCAAATTTTGCACCTAAGATATCTGATGTTCTTTCACTATGATCTTTTTGCTGTCCACCCATGAAAAACCCAGGGCCATAATTTTCTAAATACCGATCATGTACATAACTTGAGTCCAATGGGTTCTTATATAAATAGTTACCTCCATAATTTTTCATTGAGGATAGTTTAATATCATAAAATAATTTCTGCGATATTAAGTGATTCCAATGAAAAGCGAAAAAATCTGTTCGACGATGAGATGAACCCATACCATCAGGATTATATTTAAATCCATGATCATAACCATTCCAGGTATCCTGATTTAATGAATACATAGTTGAAAAGCGGATACCACGAAATAGAGAAAAAGATAATTTTCCTAAAATAGATCTATTCCCACTACCATTCATGCTGACATAAGATGAATCGCCTGTGTTTTCTGAATACCATTCTAGTGGGTTTAAACTATAAAAGTTGCTGGAATCAGTCACATTGAATCGGCGTAAACCATTTAAATGGTTTTTATTGTCCTGCAGTCTGGTATTAATAAAAAAATGGACCTTATCTTTTATGATTGGTCCACTAATCTGAAATTTATAATCTTGATTCCGATTCAATTGGCTATTATCGAGGCCAATAAAAATATTCTTATTACCTGTAAAGTAATTTGCAAATGCTGTAGATACTGAACCTTCAAATCTATTTGACCCATCCTTTGTTACCGCATTTACAACACCACTCATCGCTTTGCCGTATTCTGCATTGAATGTACCAGTAATGATCTCGAGGTCCTGAATGACTTCAGGTTCAATCTCAACGGCAGAGTTAGCTCCGCTAAATACCTCATCTACCTGAATACCATCAATGAGATATGTGACCTCATTATATCGCCCTCCACGAAAGTGACCTTCCACCACGCCTGCCTGCATTCCCACAATAGCGCCAATATTCTCCACTGGCAGTTTTTCAATCTGATCTGTTGATATATTTTTTATAGTAGAGGTTTGATCTTTATGGGTTGTGATTGCATCAACTTCTACAAAAACCGTCTCACCCTGAATTACAGTTGGTGTAAGGTCTACATTCACATTGGATGTTCGATTAACAGATATGCGGACATTTTCCATTTTTACCTGTTTATATCCTATCATATCAACAACGAGCGTATAAACACCAGGTTTTACATTTAGGATATAATAGGTTCCATCCGTATCTGTGGCAGCACCAGCATAGGTACCCTGAACAATTACATTGGCACCAATCAGTACTTCATTTGTTTCAGCATCTTTGATAGTACCAGTTATTTTTCCCGTGGTTTGCCCAATGAGAAGACTTCCAAGATAAATTAATAATATTAGACGAGAAATTAATTTCATAAAAAGAGTTTTATTTTAAGTTGGAATATAAATAGCAGGGGCGAGAAATAATATCTCGCCCCTCCACGGAATTACTAACAATATGAACGAACATTCATCATCGCTAGAGATAGCTTTTCCGTTATAAAGCTTTTATCTTATTCTACGCGTTCAAAATTCGCGACAAACGTAATTGTTTCATTATGAGGGAAACAGGTTCCGGTTGAGAACACATAGGTCATTTTACCACCGGCAGCTATTGTTGCTGCTCCGCCACTTATGTCCATATCATGATCGCTGTCATTTCGAGGTGCTGGTGCTGTAGGATTTGAACTATCGACCAACACTGAATAGGGCATGCCAAGTGCAGTCGCTCCACCGCCAACGGCAAGGTTATCGAAGTGCATATAAGCAATCATGTCAGCCGGTGTAATATTACCATCTCCATCCAAATCCGTTAATGGATTTTTCACATCAGCGACCTTGGCTGCGGTTTCGGCATTGATAT
>ERZ651768.1948-NODE-1948-length-14788-cov-4.238121_pt1 | contig 14788 bp, 10 predicted proteins | sample MGYA00514754_ERZ651768 | MGnify/ENA metagenome assembly ERZ651768
AAGACCCCGACGAACTACATGATGCGCTATTGGTCTTGGGCGTGCTTTCCGAGTCCACCGCCCTGGCCTGCGCCGCCATCGACGGCACGGGCGCCATGATCGAGTGGTTCCAGTCCTTGGAGGCCGCGGGCAGGGTCTACCGGATGGACAACGATGGCGTCACCTTCTGGGCGGCAGCCGAACGGCTTTCACTATTGAGACCGGTCTATCCCGAGGCTGTCTTCGAACCCGCTCTGCCTGATCACCTTTTGGAGTCGAATAACAGCGAAGAAGAAAACGTCCGGGAAGATAACATCTTCTCGGTGCTTCGCGGCTGGGTGGAGTGCTCCGGTCCTCTGACCGCCACGGAACTAGTACAGTCCTTAGGTATCCCCCGTGACGACATCGTGTACGCCCTAGGGCGGCTGGAGAACGAGGGTGTGGTGCTTCGCGGCAGCTTCAGGACCGATGTTGAAGAGGAGGAGTTCTGCGACCGCCGCATCCTGTCCCGCATCCACCGCTCGACCATCGACACTCTGCGCCGTGAGGTCGAACCGGTCCCGCCGTCGGCCTTCATGCGGTTCCTGCTCCGTTGGCAGCATGTCGACCCAACGGTGCGGCTCCGTGGCGAAGGAGGACTGTTGGCGGCCATCGAGCAGCTACAGGGTTTCGAATCGGCATCCGGGGCCATCGAGGAAGAAGTCCTGCTCTCCCGTGTGTCTGACTACGACCCGGTGATGCTGGACCGCCTGTGTCTAGGGGGAGAGGTTTTGTGGGGGCGGGTCTCGCTACAGTCCAACGGGGGCCAGGACGGAGCATCGTCGCCATTGGGCCGTTCGTCCTTCTCTAGGGCCACGCCCATTACCTTGGTTTTGCGCGATTCGCTCGACTGGATATTGGGCCCCAACGGACAAGACTTGGAAGGTCTCACGGGCGCCGCCAAGGAAGTGGTCGAGGTGGTGAGCCGGCGGGGTGCATCTTTCCTATCCGACATCGTTTCCGCGACACAGAGGTTGCCCTCTGACGTGGAAGAGGCGCTATGGACATTGGCCGCCTCCGGGCGGGTGACCGTTGACGGGGTTGAGGCCCTGCGGCAACGGTTGGGCGGTACTGCCAGAAGACCCCGCCGCAATGGACGGGGTAACCGCAGTAATCGTCGCCCCGGTCTGGAACGAAGACGTGGCTACAGCCGTTGGTCGCTATTGGAGTCATTTGACCCCGTGGATGACCGCAGCGAGCCCATTGCCCGGCAACTCCTGGACCGCTACGGCGTCATATTCCCCGAACTGCTGGCCCGCGACGCGCTGACCTACCGGTGGCGGGACTTGGTGCGGGTACTGCGGCGTCTTGAAGCGAGGGGCGAGATCAGGGGTGGACGGTTCGTGTCTGGGTTCATCGGCGAGCAGTTCGCTCTGCCTGAGGCGATTGAACTACTCCGGAAGACCAAGAATGCAGAACCCGACGGCCGTTTCATCGCCCTTTCCGCCTGCGACCCCCTGAATCTGGCCGGTATAATCTCCCCCGGACACCGGGTGCCGTCAGTGGTGCGAAATCGTTTGGTGGTCCGCGACGGCCTGCCCATCGCCTCCATGGAAAACGGCTCGATCGTGGAATTGGCCAAAGTCGGCCCGGAAATCATGGACCAAGCCAAAATCACCCTAAGCGTGCCCATTTCCCACGCCGGTTTTCCTATGGACCAGCCAGACTTGGTGACCGTCTAAGGCCGGACGGTCGTCTCGATCCAACCTCTCCAATTGATAAACCACAGGGCCTATGCTAACGTTGTTAAGCACGTTTCGTGCCTCTTTACCTTCGATATATACAGATGTATCGAGGTAAAACCACAAAGGCGGCCCCATTGTCCGAGTTCCGTTTTTCGCCCGATCCAAACCAGGCCCATCTGGTCAACTGGTTGCCCTGGGGCCCGGCTGCATTCGCCAGAGCCCAGGAAGAAGGCAAGCCGGTGCTGCTGTCCATCTCCGCCGTGTGGTGCTACTGGTGCCACGTGATGGACGAGTCGACCTACTCGGACCCCGAAGTCCAGGACCTGCTGAACGAGTATTTCACCACCATTCGGGTCGACAACGATCACCGGCCAGACATCAACTCCAGGTACAACCTGGGCGGCTGGCCCACCACCGCGTTTCTGACCGGACACGGCGGCCTCATCGGCGGAGCGACTTACCTGCCTCCTGAGCAGTTGATCTCCATGCTCGCAGAATTCGCCGAGGCCTATAAAAACGACCGGCCCACCCTCTATACCCAAGCCCGTGACCTGCAGAACAACCGCAAGGAACATGCCCGCCGGTCTGTAGCCAACGCCGAACTGGAAGAATCGATGGTCGACCGGGTGTCCCGAATCGTCGTCGGCTCATACGATGTCGTCAATGGCGGTTTCGGCAGCGAGCCCAAATTCCCCAACGCCTCCGTCATCCGCTTCATCAATCACCAATACCGCACCACCGGCGAAAATTTCTTCGCCGCGATGTTGATTAAGACGTTAGACGGTATGTCCGCCGGCCAGGTATTGGACGGCTCCGACGGCGGTTTCTTCAGGCATTGCGCCCAGCCGGATTGGACGAAGCCGCAACACGAAAAGATGCTAGAAGATAATCTGGGCCTGGCCCGAGAATTTCTGGACGCCGCCATATTGCTGGACCGGCCCCAATACCGCAAGATGGCCAAGCAGACTATCAATTATCTGATGAGTCAACTATACGACTCGGCTGCATCTGGATTCCGAGGCAGCCAGGGCGCTCACTCGGAGTATTTCTCCTTGAGCCCTGACCGGCGGGCTGAAGAGACCCCTCCCGCGCTCGACCCTTCCTGTTACGCCAACGGCAACGCCCTGGCGGTTACGGTCCTCCTGGACGCAGCGTGGAAGCTAGGCGACGCTTCATTACAGACCACTGCCGTGCAAGTATTGGGCCGGCTAGATTCAATGGCACAAGCCGGAACGTTCAGTCACGTATATTCCGAGGAAGGACCGTCAGATACGCCGGCGTTCTTCACAGATTGGGCTTGGCTGTTGACCGCCCTGATGCAGGCCCACGGCAACACCGCCGCCGAGTCGTACCTAGAGCGGGCAGTTGCCGTAGCCCAGATCATGGTGGACCGGTTCTTCGACCAGAAGGGTGGCGGATTCTTCGATATCGAAGACCAGCCAGAGGGCATCGGACATCTGCAGATCAGAGAGAAAGTCCTGGCTGACAACACCGTCGCGGCCCGGGCCCTTGTCCGTTTGCACCGTATCACCAGGAACGAGGACTACCGGCAGATCGCGGAGGCGACCCTAAGCGCCTTCGTAGAAACCTTCAGAGAACAGGGAGAGTTCGCCTGCGATTACGGTCTCGCCGTGCATCTTCTTAAGAACGACATGGTCGAAGTAACCATTGAAGGACGTCCAGAAGACGCCGGTTGCCAGGAGCTCATGGCTGCGGCCGCCCGTCTCCCTCAACCGAACCTGGACATAAAGACCGTCATGGCGGCTGGCGGCGATACCGTCGCCCGCGCCCACGTCTGCCTGGATACGGTGTGTCTGCCGCCGGTGGACTCCCCATCGGAATTGGCGGAAGCGGTGGCGGGACTAACCGAGCAACAAGAGAACCCTTTCCAAGATATATTTCAGGTCTTTCCCGGTAATTGATCATTGCCAGTGATTAACTACCTGGCTGCGGGCATCTTAACCCTGGCCCTCGATTGGGCGTATCATCACACCAAAAGATAACGGAGGAATTGCGTGCTGCGTAGCGCGGACTGCGGCTCCCTAAAGGGAGAGAATGCCGGCGATCAGGTCACCCTAGCGGGTTGGATCGGCCGGAGGCGTGACCACGGTGGAATCATATTTCTTGACCTGCGGGACCGGTCGGGCGCCGTTCAAGTCGTCTTCAACCCAGAGAACGCCGCCGATGCCACCCGCATCGCGGAAGAGGTCAGAGGCGAATGGGTCGTCCAGGTGAAGGGCACAGTCAACAAGCGCCCCAATGGGATGGAGAACTCCTCCATCCCGACCGGCGATATCGAAGTCATGGTAGACGAGATCACGGTGTTGAACCGCTCTCTGACACCGCCCTTCTACATCGAAGAAGACGCTGAGGCCGACGAGAGTCTGCGCCTACGGTACCGCTACCTGGATCTGCGGCGTCCACCCATGCTTCGGAACCTCACGCTGCGGCACAATGTCGTCAAATACATCCGCGACTTCTTGAGCGACCGGGATTTTCTTGAGATCGAGACCCCAATCCTCATCAAGAGCACACCTGAAGGCGCCCGGGATTTCTTGGTTCCCAGCAGGATGCAACCAGGAAATTTCTACGCGCTTCCCCAGTCACCCCAGCAGATGAAGCAACTCCTCATGGTCTCCGGTGTCGAACGGTATTTCCAGATAGCCCGTTGTTTCCGCGACGAGGACTTGCGCGCTGACCGTCAACTTGAGTTCACCCAACTAGACCTGGAGATGAGCTTTGTCGAAGAAGACGACATCTTGGACCTGACCGAAAAACTCTACACCGGGATGATCGAGTCGGTTACGCCGGAAAAGATACTCCGCAAACCGTTCCCAAGAATCACCTACGACGAGGCGATGGAACGCTACGCCTCGGATAAGCCGGACCTCCGCTTCGGGCTAGAGATGACTGATGTCTCGGACCTGGCCAGCGAAACCGAATTCAGGGTTTTCCTATCCACGGTAGAAGGCGGCGGGCAGATCAAGGGGTTCGTTGTGCCCGGCCAGGCCCAGTTCGTTACGGGCCAGGTTAAAGAACTAGAGGATACCTCCAAGGCTGCCGGCGCCGGCGGGCTGGCCTACATCCGTTACCGGGGAACCAACCCCGTCGGCCAACTGACCGACGAGGAGATTCTCCAGTCGGCTGGGCTGCGCATGCCCGCGGAATGGCATCAGCGATTGGCTGACAAGATGGGCGCGGGTCCCGGGGACATGATCTTGTTGATGGCGGGACGCCAACCTCGGCTGAACGCCTGGTTGTCGGCGATGCGGACCCATGTCGGCGAATTGCTGGAGTTGACCGACCCCGACGAGTTGGCCTTTGCCTTCGTCACCCGATTCCCGCTGTTCGATTGGAACGAAGACGCCAAGCGATGGGACTCAACGCACCATCCCTTCACCTCTCCGGAAGAGGGTCAGGAATCAGAGTTGGACGGCGAGGACTTGGGAGCTATCAAGTCCAAGGCCTATGACTTGGTGTGCAATGGTTCCGAACTTGCCAGCGGCAGTATCCGGATCCACAACCGCCAGCTTCAAGAAAAGATATTCGCCATACTGGGTCACACCAAAGAGGAAACCGAGTCCCAGTTCGGCCAGATACTTGAAGCCTTTGAGTACGGAGCGCCGCCCCACGGCGGCATCGCGCCGGGAATCGACCGGTTGGTGGCCATCCTCTGCAACAGTCCGTCCATCCGGGACGTCATCGCCTTCCCCAAAACCCAAAGCGGCACCGACCTGCTATTCGACGCCCCGACCCCGGTGGCCCAGTCGCAACTAGATGAACTCTATCTGAAGACCGTAAAAAAGCCTGAGTAACCCGCCGGCTCGAGATATACCGCGCACGCGTAGGGCGCGGCGACGGTTGCGGCGTGGATTCCGTCCTTCCCCGGAAGCCGGAAAGCCCATAGGGGCGGGTTTCTTACTCACCCAGGCAGGCGTAAATCACCCTTCTACCGCCAGAGATTGGCAGACTGCGATCATTCATCCAGCAATCGGCAACCGTCTTTACAGAAAAAAGGGCAGGTTAGAAACCTGCCCTTAAAATTATATTTGGCGTTAGACACTGGATTCCGGATATCGCCGGAAAGACGCGTGCTACGCTGCGCCTTTGCGGGCCGCTCCAGTGAGCTTGGCCCTAGTGTAGAAGGCGAGGGCCGCGGCTTCGGTGTTCTCCGCTTTTCCGGCCCAAGCAGCCAATGGCGCTCCCTGTAGGCTTCGGCCAAAGGAGAAGCTGAGTTCCCAGGGCGCTTTTGCGTCTTCAGCCTTTTGGTTCAGGGCGTTCAAGTTGGCCGTCACCGAGTCGTCGGGCTCGCCGCCAGAAAGGAACACTACTCCGGGGACCGAGGCCGGCAACGTGCGCTTGAAGCATTCTATGGTCCGCTCGGCCACTTCTTGAGGATCGGCGCGCTTGGCGGCAGAACCGCCTGAGATCACCATGCTGGGCTTCAGGAGCATCCCTTCCAGAAGGACTTTCTGTTGGGCCAACTGGTCGAAGACTTCCCTGAGGGTCTCTTCAGTAACCTCGAAACACCGGTCGATGTCGTGGTCGCCGTCGCGCAGGACCTCCGGCTCCACGATGGGCACCAACCCAGCCTCCTGACTCAACGCGGCGAAGCGGGCCAGGGCGTGGGCGTTGGCGGCAATGCCATAGGAGCTGGGCGTAGCGTCGCTGATGCTGATCACAGCCCGCCATTTGGTGAACCCGGCGCCCAGTTCGTTATATTCCTTGAGCCGGTCGCGCAGGCCGTCCAGTCCCTCGGTCACTAATTCATCTGGCGACTCGGGAAGTGAAATAGTCCCTTTGTCAACTTTGATGCCGGGGATGATCCCCTGATCCGTCAGAACTTTCACCATGGGCGTGCCGTCGGCGCCGCCCTGGCGGATGGTCTCGTCGAACAGAATCACACCGCTGATGAACTCGTTCACGCCGGCGGTGCGAAATAGCATCTCGCGGTAGTTCCGGCGGTTGTCCTCGGTGGACTCCACGTTGATACTGTCAAAGCGTCGCTTGATGGTTCCGCTGCTTTCGTCGGCTGCCAGTATACCCTTCCCTTCCGCGACTAACGCCTGAGCGGTTTGGACTAATCTCTGCTGATCCATGAATCACCTCTCATTCCCGTATTATCCTGGTTATGTCCGGTGGCAAGCAGGGCTATCGCCCGCTTTAACCACCCCTGATCACAGCGACAGTATCCTCGACAACGTCCTTGTTGCCCAAGATCAGGGGAGTCCGCTGGTGTAACTCCACCGGATCGATATCCAATATCCTTTCATACCCAGTCGATGCGGCGCCGCCGGCCTGTTCGGCAACAAATCCCAAGGGGTTAGCTTCGTACATCAGCCTGAGGCGGCCGTCTTTCCGGTTCTGGTCCGCGGGATAGGCAAAGATACCGCCCTTCAGTAAGTTCCGGTGGAAATCGGCTACCAAGGAACCAACATACCGCTGGGAGTATTTGTTACGTAGAAGGGTGATGGCTTTCTGTGTGGGTCCGTCCAAAACCTTGTTGTTTCCCTCATTGGTGCTGTAGTAAGGGCATTCTACGGGGATTTTGATGCTCGGGTGAGTCACAGCGAACCTACCGGATTCAATATCCAGAGTGAATCCGCAGACGTTGTGCTTCGTCGCCAAAACCAGGACAGTGCTAGACCCGTACACTACGTACGCCGCGGCGACCTGCTGGTTGCCCGGTCTTAGAAGGGAGTCGTCGTTGACCGTTTCATCAGGGTTCTTTTGCCAGATACCGAATATCGAACCGATGCTCACCGCGACGTCGATGTTGGATGAGCCGTCCAACGGGTCCATCAACACGATGTAGCCTTCGGCGGTATCACCTTCGACGATGACCGGTCTCTCGATCTCCTCGCAGCCAATTGCGGCCACTTGGCCGGACTGGGAAAGTGTTTCAACGAAGATGTCGGAGCTGGCTGTGTCCAGGCGTTGGACGATCTCTCCTTGGACGTTTGTCTCACCGGTGACTCCCAACGCATCGGCCAAGGCCGCCTGCTGGACCTGCTGTTGCACACGGCGAGAACCCTCGGCGATGGCCATTATTACCGACTCAAGACCCTGGTTCTGGCCTTTGTCGCGGCACTCTGATATCACGTATTCTTGAAGAGTGATCCTCTTTCCTGCATCTGGCACGCGCCACCTCCCCCGCTGAAATACCAGAATCTCTGGCTCATAGCCACATCAGGTCACATCCGATCCATCACCGCATGTCATGACAATTTCTAACAACCGGCTTTAATCGTAAATGTTTCCTAGGATATTGCAGCAAACCAGCCAGTGGTCGGCCTTATCCGTCAAGCGCGTTATAGGCGTAGTTTGGCTTCCCCTTCCGGGCCGCGCCCAATTCTAGCAGTAAGAATTTTGCCGTGTCAATTTCTCCCCGCCCCGCTTATCGCGGAAAGAAAATACAGTCATTTCGCGAGGAACTTTGCGGTTGGTTGATTCCCTTGGGTCCGGCCTCAACCTTGATATTCAATTCGCCGGTTAGCCCGTCTTTGGGCGTTGCCGAGCGCTCAATACGGGTGTATATTCAATATTAAAATACTCACCATTGCCTCTGGACTGAGGGGATTCCGCCGGGGTGGCCGCATCCACCATGGGCAGTATCAAGGACATAGACCTTGGGTGAAATCTTTGAATATCTAGTTGTTTTCCTGCTGGCTGTCTGGACTGCCCACCTAGCGAAAACCAAGGGGCGCAGCGCCTGGGGATGGGGCACAGCGACACTGATTTTAGGCCTATTGCCCTTCCACCTCTTCGGCGTTTTCCCAGTTCTGGCCCTGTTGTTCATCAAACTCCCCACCGATTCTCCTGCCGTACAGGCGGACCGCCTAACTTGCGCCAGGTGCGCCAAGTCGTATGCCGACAATCAACATTTCTGCACCGGTTGCGGCTGGGACTTGAAGGCGGCCTATTCCTCCGAAGAATCAGATGAGGGCCAGCCTTTCCCGGCAGGGCCTCAAGTTCAGACCACTATGCCTTCAACCGGCGTCGCCCAGCCTCCTGAGACCGCTGAATATCCAGCACCTGAGCCAGTGGCCGCAGAACCCTCCGTGGCGGAACCCACTGACGAGATTCCGCAAGAGGCGGCCGAGGCAGCGCCCCAACCTGTTGATGCGCCTACGGAGGTCGAGCCGGAGCCGGCAGCGGAACACGTTCCGTGGGGGACTTACGACGTTGGCGTAGCGCCGACTGCCGCAGTCATGACGTCCCGGGGTATCGAGCGGTTCGATGAAGGCAAATTCCAAGAGGCCATCGACCAGTTCACCAAGGCTATCGCATTGGACTCCAAATACGTCGATGCCTGGGAGCGCCGGGCGGAGGCTTACGCCCAACTAGGCAGGCCGAAGCACGCGGAAGAAGACCGCCGCCACCTCCAGGGACTGGACCCAAATTCCTTTCCGGGTTAACTACCGATCGAGGTATGATTACAGTAAAGGGATCATCAGAAGTGTGGTCCCTTTTTATTGGGTTGGGCTCAGACCTACGAGATCGACCCTCTAATTACGGGGGCTAACCATATTTCTCATATGTCGCCCTGAGTGAAGCGAGGAGTCTGCCAAGGTGATGTGGGAAGATTCTTCGTCGGCCTACGGCGCTCCTCATAATGGCAGATGCTATGGAATCTCTAGGTACAGTTCTACGTACCGTTCCGAGGAGGCGGTCCGGAGAAGGATTTTTTTAAACCGCCATTATGTGGTAGCCGGCGTCCACGGGTATGATCGCGCCGGTGATCCCACTGGAGAGGCCGCTACAGAGGAAAAGGGCGGTTTGGGCGACTTCATCCACCGTGATATTCCGCTGTAACGGCGCTTTGTCAGCCGCAGCGTGACGCATGTCTCTGAAACCGCTGATCCCCCTGGCGGCCAGGGTTTCCAATGGGCCGGCCGAAATGGCATTTACCCTGATGTTTTCTCCACCGAACTCATAGGCCAATTGCCGGACGCTGTGCTCCAAAGCGGCTTTCGCTGTTCCCATGACGTTGTAACCGGGATAAACGCGCTGAGAGGCGTCAAAGGTCATGGCCACCACGCTTCCGCCGTCGGTCATCAGGGGGGCCGCGTGCCGCACCAATGGCAGCAGGGAATAAGCGCTGACTTCCAGTGCGATTCGGAAGCCGTCTCGACCAGTGTCCACGAACCGGCCTTCTAGGTCTTCCCGGTTGGCGAAGGCGATGCTGTGCACCAGAAACGAGATATCGCCAAATTCTTCCTTCAGCGACTGGAACACCTGGGCAATCTGGTCATCGTCTGTAGCATCGCACGGGAGTGTGAAAGCGCAGTCTATGGTGGCCGCCAACCCCTCCACACGCTCTTTAAGACGGTCGCCCTGATAGGTTAGGGCAATGCGCGCCCCAGCCTGGGAGAGGGCCTGTGTGATGCCCCAGGCGATGCTACGGTCATTGGCCACACCGAATACGATTCCCTTTTTGCCGGACAGGTCTATCGGAAACACCTGGCTACCTCTCTACACTTCATCTCAGACATTTCTTCACCAGCAGTGGCGGAAACACTTGCATCAGGAAAAGAGTGGGGCTACCTGATCCAAGAATATCTCTATTTGTTTCTCGGGTTCAAAACTGGCGAACCGTATAACCACGGTTCCAGCTCCGGCGGCAACATACTCGCCGATCCGTTCGGCTACTCTCTCCGGCCCGCCGAACGGTCCCCAGCGAGTGCCCCAGATATCGGACCCATAATATCCCGTCAGCCACTCCACAGCATCGGCCTCCGCCTTATCCAGGTCCGGATTCATATTCACCGTCAGGTAGAAAGCCTTCTCCAGACTATGCGGGTCCCGGCCAATCTCGGCGGCCTTCTCATCCACCTGCTGGACCACCTGGGCGAATTCCTCGGGTGTGTCGGTGATGGAGATGATTCCCGCTCCGAGACGCGCCGCCCGCCGTATCTGGGCTTGGCTTTGCGCCCGGTAATGGCTGGCCAACAGGAACGGTATGCCTCCCGGATTCGAGGGGACCGGCCGAATAAGTGCGGCATTCAACTTGAAGTCCCGGCTCTGGAAGTCGTAGGGCTTGCCTGAGCCGAGACCCTGTACGATCTCGATGATCTCTTCGAACCGGTGGCCTCTTCCATTGGACGAAACTCCGGACGCTTCCCATTCGCGCTTCTGGTCGTCGTTAAAGGCCCCGCCAACTCCGGCGCCGATCACCAGCCGTCCACCGGATATCAGGTCGACCGTGTTCAGTGTCTGGGCCAGCAGCACCGGATGGCGCAATGCAGGGAGTAAGACCGCGGTGCCCAACCTGACGTGGTTGGTCCGGACGGCAAGCGCCCCGAGTACAGTCAGAGGCTCCATTCGGGGCTTGGCCACCAGGCTATCCCCGACCCAGACCGAGTCCAGGCCGGACTGGTCTACGGTCTCAGCCAGCGCGATGATCCGGTCGATGTTGTGGGGTTGGCCCCCCCGCAACAATAGGCCGCGAGTGGGCAGCAAGATGCCCAGTTTTATCTTGTCATTGGTCAACGGTACGACCAACTCCGGCAAGCAAGATTCTTGTCGTTTATCGTCCTAGAGATTGGGAGGTCCCAACTTGGGTTCATTGGCCAACCGCTCTAATAGTCCGGGTTCCATGTGCTGGAACGTCTCAAGGTCGTCCACAACATCCAGGTCGAACCCGAGCCCCTGACTGGAGTTGATGGCGACCGAGGTCTCGAGCCGGGCAGCTTGAGTCAGATGCTTCATGAAACTTCCCTGCCCCAATTCGGGCTGCAGCGCAACGCCGAATGGCACCAGTATGGCGTTTGTGCCCCCATCCCGGCGGGCAGGGGCGAGGGTCACGTTGCCCCGGCTCCGCGATGCCTGCAACATGCTGTGGATATCCGAGGGCTTTAAGAACGGTAAGTCTCCGGCCACGTAGAGGGCCGATTTCCCCTGGTCAAATGCTAACTCGAACGCCTTTTTCAGAGTATCGTTCAGGTCTTCACCGAGCTCTTCCAGGGAATTGCCGCCCAATCCGCGGGTTATGGCCCTGACCCGGTCATCGCCTCCGACCACCCAGACAGTGTCGACGGAGGCCGCTTTGATGGCTAGAATCACCCGGCGGAGCATGCCCAAGGCTAGGTCAGCACGTTGTTCTTCAGTCAGACTTTGAGCCAACCGAGATTTTCCCTGAGCTAGAGGTTTCATTGGGATGATGGCGATTACGTTTTGGGATTCGGTGACCATATAGATTCGATCCGGAGCTTAACCCACGAGCGCGAGGATCTCTCGGGCCAGAGCAATCTTATCCTCTTCGGTCTCCATGATAGTCGATGTGACAAGGGGTGTTATGCCCAATTCCTGGATCTCCAATGCCAATTCCCGGTCTTGTACGTCCATCACAAACACATCGCAGATGTCCCGGTATTCTCTGGCAACTTCGACGCACGATACCTGTTTTCCCAACTCGGCCATGATTTTTCCCGCCGGACCTTTCACGGCATCCCCGCCGACTATCGGGCTGACGCACACTTTCTTTCCGGGAAATGTCCGCATTTTTTGACGCACGCCAGGCAATGCCAAGATGGGCCCCAGGCTGAGGTAGGGGTTGGAGGGACATAGCACCAAGAGACCAGCCCTAGCCAGGGTGTTCTGCAGTCCTGGCGCTGCCGCTGCATTCTCCGCGCCTAGATAGCGGACTTCAGATACCTTTGGCTCCGCCCTGCGTCCCACGAAATACCTCTGCATGGGCAGTTCGCCCTCATCGGTTTGAAGCACGGTTTTTACCGGGTCGTTGCTCATGGGAGTAACGCCGTGAAACACGCCCAGGCTCCGGTTGAGTTCCGTTGTCACTTCAGACAATGTCTTGCCCTCGGCCAAGAGCTGGGTGCGGCGAATGTGGGTGGCAAAGTCCCGGTCACCCAAGTTGAACCAAGTGTCCACGCCGAACTTTCTCAGCATCTCAAGGGCGGTGAATGTGTCGCCGGCCAAGCCCCAGCCGTTCTCCTGATTGGATAGACCTGACAGGGTGTACATCATGGTATCCAGGTCGGGCGAAACATGGAGGCCGTGGAAAGTTTCGTCGTCGCCCGTATTGACGCAGATCATCAGGTCGTCGGGGGACAGACAGAGGGCGAGACCCAGGGCTAATTTCGCCCCGCCGACGCCTCCAGCCAGAGCGAGAACAACGGGGGAATCGGGAGTCACCATCCAAAACCTGCGGAGGAAGCCTGCCCAGACAAGGGCGCTTGGCGACTAGACTTTGGCACTGGGTGTTTTGTTCGGATGTTCAAACCGGTAGGTGTCCAGTTTGACCAGACGGGCATACGAGCCAAATACCTCTTCCACGTTGTCGCCGACTAGGTCCAAGGGGTCAAGTTCCTGATCCGTGTCGCTGAACACCCGCCGGGTCTTATATGTGGTGTAGCGTTCAGCGGGAATCCGGCCGGCTTGGCGGATTATCTGGCGGAACTCCGACGGCCGCATGAGCTGTCCGTGTTGGGCGCCGGCCGCTGTGGAGATGCTCTCGTTGATGAGAGTTCCGCCCAGGTCGTTCACTCCGGCGGTCAGGAGCAACTGGGACATACGCGATCCCTCTTTCACCCACGACGCCTGGATGTTGGGTATCCAATTGTTCAGCATGATCCGGGCGATGGCGTGCATCTTGATCACCTCTATACCAGAAGGGCCGGGGCGTACGTCGTCCACCAAGCCCTTCATGAACATGGGAGCCTCAGTGTGAACGAAGCTCAAAGGCACGAACTCTGTGATGCCGCCAGTCTGCTGTTGGATGCCTCGGATAAGGTCCATGTGCTTGGCCAGCTGGGTGGGGGTCTCGAGATACCCAAACATCACTGTTGAAGTCGTTGGGATACCCAGCTCATGAGCGGTGGTGATCACCTCGGTCCATTGGTCCACTGTGATGCGGCCTGGGGATATCTTGTCCCGCAACTCCTGGTCCAATACTTCCGCGGAAGTACCCGGCAAACTGCCGACGCCAGCGGCTTTCAACTCGGTCAAGTACTGCTTGATAGTCGATTCCGATCGTATGGATCCGTACAGGACTTCCTCGGGAGAGAACCCATGGATGTGCATGTCCGGCAGTTCTTTCTTGAGGGATTCACAGAGCCGGATGTATAGGTCTCCCTCCATCTTGGGAGGCAGACCCGCCTGGACGCATACCTCGGTGGCGCCGTAGTCCCAAGCTTCCTTTGCCCGCCGGATGATCTCTTCGACCGGGAGCAAGTAGCCTTCCTCTTGTCTGAAGTCGCGGCTGAAGGCGCAGAAGCCGCAACGTTTGATACAAACGTTGGTGAAATTGATGTTTCGGTTGACCACGTAGGTAACAATATCGCCTACAGTGCGCCGCCGTAACTCGTCAGCGGTCATCACCATGGCGTTGTATTCCTGGCCTTCGGCGCCGAACAACACCACCGCTTCTTCGCTGGTGATGTCCTCCCCGGAAAGCGCCCGGTTCAACACCGCAGCCGTTTCGGGTCTGATCCCGCCGATTATCGCACCCAGGTTTTCGACCTGGTTCTGTCCCTTGGATTCAGCCGGCATATCTTTGCATTCCCCCTTGAACATAGCCCTCAGCATCAGCCATGGCCGACACTTTTAGCGAGAGAGCGTCGGGTAGAAATCGTTTCGTCTTCAGGAAGTACTCCGGGTATACAGGAAGCCTGGGTCTTAGATCGAACCCGGCTGCCTCGGTTTTTCTCTTAAGGTCAGTTAGCGCCGGCCACGGGGCCTCAGGATTTACGAAGTCTGGCGTCAATGGCGATACACCGCCCCAGTCGTTGATTCCTGCGTCCAGGTATATCTGGTAGTCCTTGGCGCTCAGATTGGGCGGTACCTGAAGATTGGCCTCCGGTCCAAGTATCAGACGGGCCACCGCCACGGTCCACAGGAACTCTTCCACCTCCGCGTCGGGGGAATCCCCCATCGCCGTGTCCGGTTTGGCCCGGAAGTTCTGAATGATCACTTCCTGGACATGGCCGTACTGGGCGTGCAGTTCAGCGATGGCCAACAGGGATTCGATGCGGTCCCGGCGGCTCTCGCCTATGCCGATGAGGATACCAGTGGTGAAAGGCACCCGCAACTGTCCAGCCAGTTCCAGGGTGCGCAGCCGCACTCTC
>ERZ651768.1950-NODE-1950-length-14779-cov-4.311114_pt1 | contig 14779 bp, 14 predicted proteins | sample MGYA00514754_ERZ651768 | MGnify/ENA metagenome assembly ERZ651768
AATTTTAAGACTTGAATTGTTTCTTAGCATAAGGGACACTTGTTACGTTGAGAATGACAGTGATCTTTGAACTAGCAAGAGCAAGGAGAATCTTAATGGAAGATTTGACAATTTCTAAAGGTTGGTTTCAGGATAAGGATGATGAACCCCCGGTGATAAAAAAGAAATTCTGTGAGCACAGGGTCAACACTGTCACCCTGGACTACGAAATCGGTATTGAGTATTGCTCTTTTTGCGGAGCTTTAGCCCATTACAATCCAGATTTGGATAAGCTGGAATGGGCCTTGCCGGAGTATTTACAAAAACAAAATTATAACTAATCGGGACTGTTTTCATATCCTATTAAAAACCCCCTGGCCTATCCCGGCTAGGGGGTTTTTATTTTTACCTTCCCTGCGAGATTAAATTGCACTAAGGCAAAAAGATCAAAAATATTTTGAAGCACAGCGCGGCGATAACGACCGTAAAGGGAATGGTCGAGATCCATGAAATAAAAATCATTTTGATAATATCCATATTCAGGGTTGGCAAACCTCTGGCCAGCCCCACCCCAATCACCGACCCTACCAGAGTATGGGTTGTGGAAATGGGCATACCCATTTTGGAACAGATTAAAACAACTGTTGCGGCACCAAACGTGGCGGCAAATCCTCTAGAGGGAGTGAGCTCCGTAATTTTTTCTCCAATCGTTGCTATGACCTTGGCTCCCCAAATCATCAACCCAAACACGATGAATCCCCCGCCTAATCCTAATATCCAGGTAGGCATGGGCACATTCATATGTACCTGCCCATCTTTAAGAATCGCCACTACAGCCGCCAAAGGCCCCACGGCATTTGCAACATCGTTGGAGCCGTGAGCAAATGCCACATAAAATGCGGTTAAAATCTGCAGGTATTTAAATACATCTTCTGTTTCATGAAATTGTTTTTGGAGGTCCCAAGAGGAACGGTAAGGAATTTTTCTTGCCACATATTGTGTAATTACAAATGCCAGAGCTCCCACCATAAGAGAAATAACAACGGCCCGGGCAAAGGAAAGATCCAGGTGAAGGTTTTTCAATCCCTTATAAACCATGGCGTGGGAAAGGATCACAAATACAACAAACACCATATAAGGGAGCAGATTTTTGGCATAAACCAGTGGGGTTCGTTTGCTGAAAACGGTTTTATTAATAAACTTAAATAGGAGAAAAGCAAAGAGACCGCCCATAACTGGTGAAACCACCCAGCTCAAAACCACCATACCGATTTTTCCCCAGTTAATTACATCCATGCCCCCGGCGATGATACCAAACCCTACAACACCTCCCACAATGGAATGGGTTGTAGAAACCGGCCACCCCAGATAACTGGCAATATGCAACCAGATCGCCGCCGCAACCAAAGCGGAAATCATGCCATAAACCAAATGATAAGGAACCGCCTCAAACACTGTTGGGTCGAGCATTCCCTTGCGGATGGTGTCAGAAACTTCACCCCCGACAAAAAAAGCGCCGACAAATTCCGCTACTGCGGCAATTAAAATAGCCTGGCGAAACGTGAGTGCTTTTGAGCCAACACTTGTCCCCATGGCATTGGCGACATCATTCGCCCCAATATTGCACGCCATATAAATACAGGAGATCAAAGCGAATGAAAGCAGGAAGGTGTCTAAATCCAAACCAGGCTCCTTGCCGAGATTGAAAAAACGTTAAAGGGAAATTGGACTACTGAGAAAGGAATATCCTGAGAGTTTTACCGATTTGTTCTGACTTGTCTGCTACAGCCCCCAATTTTTTTATCACTTCGTTCCAAAGCAACAAATCTGCCGCACCAAAATCATTGCCCAAGGCAAACAGCTTTTTTGCCAAACCAAACTGCTTGCGGTCAGCTTCCCATTCTGCGCTAGCGAGTTCTTGGGCAGCCTTCTCCACTTTTTCCGCTTCAGCCCCACCGAAAGAAGCCTCCAGCAAAGTGTCCAACTCGGAAATCAAATCGCAACCCATATGCGCGGTTTCGACAATGTGACCTACCAATTCCTTCAAGGAGGACTTGATTTCACCCGGCGTATCCAGGTTTTTAATACGCAGTAAAACAGCCAAATCTTCTACCGCATCCGCAATATCATCCTGTGCAGAAAGGAGATGCATGAAATCTTTCTTATCAACCGGCAAGAACATGCTTTGCCGCATATGGTTGCGGATATCATCCTTGATGATGTCGGCCTCATGCTCCAGCTTCACGATCAATTCGGAAATTTTTTGAACTGAATCGTAGTCCTTTTTATCCAGCGCGTCAAACAGGGGCTTGACTTGCTCCACGCAGGCACGGACCTTGTCCATATGGCTCACAAGGGGCTTGAATGGCGATTTCGCAAACATTGAAAGGATGGATCTCATCTGACTTCCTTGGTTGTAAAAGTTAAGTACGCTAAACTTATTCTATTTGCCGGTAAGTTTCAACCCCCTTTAAGGAATAAAAAATACATTTTCACAACAGGCCTAAAAAACCAGACCCTCCCTCCGCTCTCATCCAAATAGGCAACCCCAAAAAACGGGCCCTCAATCTTCATTCTGGTCGCATTATCTGCCCATGATCGCAAACCAATCGTCCAGGCGTTGAATCTGAAGGTTGGAGTTTGACTGGCGGACATCCCCCATTTCGCCAGAAGGCTTTCCGCCATAATTATGCCCCGGATATAAAATAACATGGTCTTCAATCTTGGACAGCCGCCGGGTGAGGGTATGAAACAATTCTTCGCTATTTCCTCCGGGCAAATCCACCCGCCCGCACCCTTGCAGAAAAAGGGTATCGCCGGCAACAAGACTATCGGCCACCCGGAAACACTGGGACCCGGGTGTATGCCCCGGAGTGTGCAAAAAACTGATTGCAACGGATCCCACTTTAAGCTTATCCTCTCCATCTACCTGCTTCATGTCGGACATGGATATTCCCGTGACCTTCTTCAATCCTTCCGCCTCATGTTTGTTAACATAGACAGGTACGGGATGCTTTTCCATCAATTCAGCCAATCCGGTAATTTCAATGCCAAAAATTTCTCCTCCCACATGGTCGGGATGGTAATGGGTCACCAAAGCACCGGTGAGCTTCATGCCATCCTCTTCAACGACTTTGAGAATCCCATCAATATCCCACGCCGGGTCGACCACGACACATTCCCGGGTTTCCTGATCTCCAATCAAGTATAAAAAATTGGCCATCGAACGCGCTGAGGGATCCTGGGTCCCTAAATCGATCCCCGACAACAACTGTTTGAAATAAACCGGACTTTTTTCTGACAAGGTTTCCCCCTATCCCATTACGTAATCTAAAAAGTTAATATTGTATTCAGTAGGTGTGCAAGGCGGACCCCCGCCTGCGTTAGCCTAAGGTTAATAATCTCCTGGCCTCTTTTTATATAAGCTTTAGACAAGTCGTCTTTATCAACATTATAGGCCTCTTTTAAAGCCAGGCTTCTGGACTCGTTGGCCCAATCAGAAACCGTTGATAGACTCCAGGTTGAAACTTCCACCTCTGACACCCTTCCATTCAAACGGGCGGCATATTTTAACAGACTCGCTCCACCCACTCGCCGTGACCGGGCCACGCCCGCTGGGAACAGGCTCCATGCCTTCGGCGGTCGCGTTTGGGTTACCGCCGCATTGCTATCGGCGGCTACGCCGACCTGCGGAGGTTCTCCGCCCCAATCGATCAATCCCCCATCCCATAAATAATGCAGGCTGGCTACTTTCCCTTTATAAAGAAAGCGGAGTGTTCCCCCGCCACGGTCTTTTAGATTACCCAGGTGGAGAGGTTGATGTACATCTCCAACAAAATGCACCAGAAATTTCAGCGCATCCTTTCTTTCCCGTAAAGAGGTAGAACGGTCAACCAAAATACCCGAAAACTCATGAATTTTCTCTGTAACACAGGCTCTGTCCGGGCAGTCCCTTTCAGCGTTATAAGTCCACTGTCCTTCTTCAATATTGGTGTAATGCCAGGAGCTTTCTTCTTTTCGTTTTTTCCGGGTCCTATCCGCCCAAGTTGCCACATCTGCCAGGCTGTTTATGTTAAACTTTTCGGCGATTAATTCTTTAACCTCCGATTTCAAGTGGCCATCAGCAATAAGGCCAATAACACGGTGACCCTGAGGCCCCCAGGCGGCGGAATCCGGAACATTTACAACCAGTAATATTAAAGCCATGCAGAATTGAAACCGAACACTCATACTTTTCCGAATTTCCACCATATTTTTCAATCCGATTTCAAACGGAACCCAAATTGAACAGACTCGCTTCAATTTATCATACTGGAAGGTTTTGGATACTCATTACTTTTCTATCCTTTATTCTCGGACTTTTGTCCATTTGCGTGGGATTATTTGACAGAAGCGGCAATCTCTCGCATCAGATATCCAGACTCTGGTGCCGGCTTCTTTGTAAATTGAACGGGGTTAAAGTTGAAATCCATGGTCTGGAAAATATTCTCTCCAACAGGCCACAAGTTTTCGTTTCCAACCATCAGGGATATTTTGATATTTTTGCGTTGTCTGGATATCTTCCCGTGCAAATAAGATGGATTGCCAAAGTAAGCCTGTTCAGAATTCCCTTTGTGGGGCAGGCGATGGCGGCGGCGGGTTACATCCCTGTTGAAAGGGATAATCGTAAAAAGGCTTATAAAGCTTTTAACAAGACCCTGGAAAAAATAAAGGAAGGATGTTCGATAATCATTTTCCCCGAAGGCACACGCTCTGAAGACGGAGAAATAGGCCCGTTTAAAAAAGGAAGCAACTTGATAGCCAGCCGGGCTAAAAGCCCTATGGTACCCATTACCATTATAGGAAGCAGTGATATCATTAAAAAAGGCAGTGCCACCATCACCCCGGGTCCCATCCAGGTCGTCATTTCCCCTCCTGTAGAACCTGGTTCTGATAAAAAAGAAAATGAGGCTATTCTGGCATCCATTCGGAACACCATCATAGCTACTAGCCGTAGAGGCAGATAGCAACAAGTTTGCTGGCAAGCAGAAAGTATAGATCGCTTTTTGGGCTCTTGCTAGTTGACTTCGGCGGCTACGCCGGCCGCTAGCGTTTTTCTTTTTGGATGAATTCCCAGACAATGGCGGAGTGGCCCCGGAGGTCTTCGATGTTTCTCCAAATCGCCCGGATCATTCCTGTTTTATCAATCACAAAAGCAGAGCGCTCTATGTATTTGACCATCTGGCCCAGGTCATCTTCTTCTTTGATCACCCCATAAAGTTCAGTGACCTTTTTGTGCTCATCTGCCAAAAAAGTGCAGCCAAACTGGAAAACCTCAATAAACTGTTGATGCGAGTTCACTCCATTCCAACTGCATCCCAGCACTTCCACTTCACGGGTTTTAAATTTTCGGTTCCATTCATTGAATCCGACCATGAGCCGGGTATCTTCAGGACTGCTATCCTGCCGGTAAAAAACTATAATTACCCATTTTTTGTCCTGAAAATCCTTCAGGCTGACTGTCACCTTTTCTTCAGCCGATGGACTTGAAGCGCCTGCTTTATAACCATAGACAGCGGGCAATTCAAAATTAGGCGCACGGTCTCCAACCTCTAACTCATCAGGCATGGAATGTTTCCTCTTAGTTGATTAATAAACAATGGCCCTGTCATAACAGGGCCAAAAAACGAACAGAGCTTGCGAAGGGTAGTTCCAACAAGCCCTATACTCCCTATGAAATATCAATCACCAAACGCGGCTTTAATCAGAGGTTCCACCTCACCCTTTGCTTCCATCTCATCAAGGATATCCGTATCTCCGTAAAACTTGCCGTCAATGAAAACTTTAGGCAGTGTAGGCCAATTGGTCATCTTGCTCAATGCTTCGCGTTTTTCCATATCTTCAAGGCAATTAACGACCTCAAAGGGATAACCATATTTATTGAAAAACTGGACCGTCTCCGCCGTGAATCCACACTGCGGTGCCGCTTTAGTGCCCTTCCCGTAAATCAGGATTTTGTTTGCAGCAATTTCTTCTTTAATTATATCTTCAATACCAGACATTATGCACTCCTTTTAAATATATCAATATTTGTAAAAATTTATAAAATTCGAAGGGGAATGGAAAAAGCTCAAGGGGTAGCGGTTTTGACTTCTGCCGCGTGGAGCCGTCCATCCTTCATAGCCGGGTCCAGAGCTTCCATGACCATACGATGCCGATCCATAATTCCCACTCCTTCAAAAGCTTTTGAGGTGACGTGAATGATGAAATGATCTTTCATCCCCGTTTTATCTAAAGCGTCCACTTCCGCGTCAGGAACTGCGGTTTGAACCAAACCAATTAAATCCGGAATACTGATCATCCTAATATATTTCTCCATTAGGGGTTGAAACAACAAAGACCTATGTATTGTTTGATTCTATTTTTGCCAGAAAGATTTATGCTTTGCAACCTTTTTTCAACGTTTTTCGCTTTAAATCTTCCGCCGCAGAATAAGCATATCCTATTGATTTTTAATAATATATTGACTTTAGTCGCCATCGGGCTCTATGCTGATATCAGATTTGACGAAAGATGAAAAAATCAAGTATAATAATAGAATCTTTAAGGCCCTATGTGGTATCTAATAGGAGTAAAAAGAGTAATTTAAAAAAATATTTCCGGAGGAGCGCATGGCAGTCGGCATAGATTTTGTTAAAATTACCCCTAAAGCCAGTGAAGAAGTAATAAAACTTGTTACGGCTGAAAACAATCCTGATATCGGACTTCGCCTGGCAGTTAAAGGCGGGGGGTGTTCCGGTTTGTCTTACGACCTGCAATTCACTCCTCAGGAAAATGGCGATACCATTATCTCGCATGAAGAATTCAATGTATTCATGGATGCCAAGAGCATGATTTATTTAAAAGGCATGCAATTGGATTTTCAGGGTGGTTTGCAGGGAAAAGGATTTGTTTTTGTCAATCCTAACGCAACCTCAACTTGCGGATGCGGGGAATCCTTCTCCATCACCTGAAGCATAAAATTCGCCTGAAAAATTATTATGCAATATCTCCATCCTGTTTCAGGATGGTTTCCGCCATGCATCCCTTTAAACGGATGCATTTTTTTTAACTCATGGAACAAACACTCCAAACCGAAGTCGATCAAGTCCGCAACCATTGTGGTTATTTTCTACTCGAAGACTGGTGCATAATCTCGGCAAAAGGCAAAGAGACCTTCTCTTTCCTGCAAACCCAGACCACCAACGATGTATTACAAATCCAGCTCGGACAGGGGCAATACAATGCCATCACCGATCGCCAAGCCAGGCTGATCGCCAACTTCTCCATCCACCGGGTGGCAGAACATGAAGCCTTGATCCTGGTGGAATCTTCTCAAAAAGAGCTGTTGTTGAACCATCTGGAGACCTACCACTTTCGTGAGGATGTTCTGTTCACTGCTTTAAACTGCAAACTGCTGGCACTCCAAGGCCCCAAAAGCCCTTTAATTCTGGAAAAGGTTTTCGAAAACCAAAACCTGCCCGAAAAACCCAATGATACCATTCAACTGACCCTGGACGGAAACCGGGTGGACATCATTATGAAAAGCCTGACAGGAGATGAAGGGCACATTCTTTGTTTTCAAAATGAATTTAAGGATAAATTGATCCAAAAATTTCTAAAAACTAAAACGCCCCCAATAAAAGTCAGTGAAACCGTCCGCGAAGTTCTTCGGATTGAGGCAGGTATCCCCATTTTCGGCAAAGATATGGATCAAAAAAACATCCTGCCTGAAACCGGATTGGAGCACACCTCCGTCAGCTATGATAAGGGCTGCTATATCGGGCAGGAAGTGATCGCCCGAATCAAGACCTATGGCGCGCCCAATATGGCCTTGATGGGCCTGACTGTTGAGGGATTAGGCCTCCCACCTTTTAATGGAATTCTCCGGCTTGGGGAGAAAAAAATAGGCACGATTAAGAGTTCGGTGCGTTCTGTCACCCTTAATAAAATCATTTCACTTGCGTATATGCATAAAGAACATAGAAGTCCAGATATAGACCTGGACGTGACCATTGAGAAGAAGTCCTTCAAGGTTAAAACCTGCTTATTACCTTTTTACCAATCCCAGACTCGAAAGGACCATTCTAAAAGGCTCCTGACCCAGGCTCTGCAAATTTACAAGGAGCAGGATGATCTGGACCGCCCCATCGCAATCCTTCGGGAATCCATTGAACTGGATGCAAAAAACGCAGAAGCTTATGAAGCCCTGGGGGTTTTTCTTGCAAAGCAAGATAAACTGGATGAAGCCATCGCCCTGATGAAAAGGCTGACGGAAATTAATCCCAAGGAAATCATGGCCCGCACCAACCTCTCAGTTTACTACATGAAACTGGGACGAATTGAAGATGCAGAAAATGAAAAAGCCGAAGCCACCGCCTTGCAGTTTGAACAGGTAATTGAAAAAAATATGGCTAAAAAGTTAAAGAAAAAAGAAGCGGAGCTAAAAAAGAAAGAAATGGAAGATCGAGTTGGAATGTTTAAAAAGGTGCTGGAGATTGACCCGAAAGACCAGGTCGCAAACTTTGGCCTCGGGTCCATATATTTGGAAACCGGCCGGTATCAGGAAGGACTCGAACCCCTAAAAACTGTCATTGAAGCATACCAGGATTATTCCGCCGCCTACCTACTTCTGGGAAAAACCTGGGAAAAACTCTCAAATAAGGAAGAGGCCATTGAAACATATAAAAAAGGAATCGCGGCGGCCTCAAAAAAAGGTGATCTTATGCCTCTTAAGGATATGCAAAACAGGATGAATCAGCTTTTGCACTCTTCTCCCTGACCTTTCAAAAATTCCCAAAGATCAAACCCGGGTTTCAAAACCCCGCGATCCACAAGTTTCTGGTTTATCGTTGCTCCGTGATCCATCAAAAACCAGAATCGCAAAAGGATTTTTTCTTCCGGGGTGGTATATGTATCCTCCCATTCTGTTACCGACTGTTTAGAAGCGATTTCCTTGTGCAAAGCAGTAGAAATTTGCACCCGTTTCTTTTTCACAAAAGCCTCATAACCTTTTTTAAGGGTTGGCTGAAACTCCTTTCTGCTTATCTTAATCAGTTCGGAAACGCTAGGAACAGCTTCTTCGTGATATTGAAAATATTTCAGTTTATAGTATTGATGAATGGTTTCCAGGCGAAAATAGCAATGCAGTTCTGAAACCTCGTCCCCATAAACCATTTCAAGGTGACTTCGAATCAGTTTTTTCCCTTCCTGAAGCAGGATTTTGTTTAACCTCCCCCTTTCAAACAAATGGATTCGTACCGTGCTCAAATGCTTGGTGCACTGGTTTTCGATTTCATTTTTTAAATTTTTCGAATTGGGGGGGATGCGATACCAAGCGATTTCGCCTCGAGTCACCTTTAAGGCGAGTTCAAAAGCTTCACTGATCTGGTGGTTGTTGAAACGCTTTGCCTGCTTGGCAATAACATAGGCATTTTTTTTTGCAAACCCCAACTCCAAAAGGCTGTCCTGAAAAATTTTCCGGTTTCCCCTCAGGAAACCTCCCCGCTCCCGGATATGATCTTTAGCCTTTTCAACACCTCTCAAAGCAAGGCTGATATCACGCGGCATCAAATCCAAGCCCATGGTGCCAACAAAACTGTGAATTTCTTCCAGGGTTTTATAGTTCAACTTGTCTATGAAAAGAAACTTCTGGATATTTGCCTCACTGAAATCACATTCCTCGAAAATTTTTATTTTCTTATACTTCACCTCTTCCCAGTATTTGCGGGTTCCTTCCTTCTTCTTAAACTGAGACTCAATTTCTGCCTTGGCCTTAAAAAAATAACTTCTCAATAAATACCACTGGCTTTTCAAGGTGGATTCAATGATCCACTTATATTTGGGCGTTAAAACAGTGAGTTTGGGGTCTTCCAATAGCTGGATCTCATCGGTAGCTAAAATATAATCCAAAAGCTCAAGGTGTCGTTCTAACAGGAAGGGATTGATCTGCTCAATAAATTTTCTAAAAATGGTTTTATAGCGGTAGGTATCAAATGAAGTATCCTTCTGCTCAACATTGCCCTCTCTCTTTCCCAACTGGTTCCGGATCAGGCGGGCTCCACCCTTTTCAAATCTTGTGAATAATTTATCACGAGCGGAAATATCCTTGATTTTGATTTGCTTGAGACGGCTGACAATTGAGGGAATTTTAGATAAAAGTTCCTGATCAATTTCGGAATAAGAATGGGCAGGAGAAAAATAAATGTCCGCAATAAGTTCATCCACATAATCCAGTGAAGCAACAACCTTTTTAATCAATTCCTTGTACAGGGAAAAGTTGAGAGTTTTATCCCCCTTTTTACAATCACGGATATCGCTTAAATATTCCTTTGCCTGTTTGGTTTCTTCAGGCTGTGAATAGGGATCATTTATAATGCTCAAAAAAACATTTTCAGCATCCTGCAACTCACGCATTGCAAGAAGTTCCAACCCCTGAGTCATGGAATCGTAGATAAACATTTTGCCCTGTCCTCCCGCACAGGCAATCCGGATTCGCCGCTAGAACTTTTTTAAATGGCGCATTTCTGGATAGAGTTGGACAGAATAAAATTGCAGGTCTGCCCAAGGTGTACGCTAGCTACATTTTAGATGCTGATTCAATCACACAGGATTTCAAAAAAACCTCAAATTATTAAAGGCCGGGAGAATATGACAAGGTAGGACTAATGAAAAAAACCCGGAGAATGAGCATGGGCAACTCATCTCCAAGTTTTAAGGGCGTTGGAAATACCCTTCAAATTATTCAATCTCAATTTTATCTTACAAAAAACTCATCTTATCGCGGTTCACATTCAGCTGGTGCGTTAGCGACTAAATCATTTTCCATACTATAAGACAAGGACCGATATTCCGGTTCTTCAACCTTGACCGGATTTATATCCAGCAGATGGCTCTCGTTTCTAAGGAAAATCGCCAGAATACTAACAATATCCTTATAGAGTCCCCGCTCGGCCTTCCGGGATGTAAAGATACAAAACAGAGGACCCCATCTCCCTATATGGTTCCGAATAAATTTCTTCATGCTACTGGTCAGGACATTGATGTTTCTTTCCTCATGTCCGTTTTGAATCCCAAAAGCGGTTCGGAAACACATGAAAAACATGAACGCCAGCTCAATGGAAATATGATCCACCCTTTCTCTTGTCCTATTGCGAGGCTGATCAAACCCGAAGGTTTCATAAAAACCACCCAATTGGATCAAAACATCGGTCTGGGACTGGATACCACCCTCAGTACCATACTGCATTTCATAGGGCGGACATTCCATGGAAACCGCATGTCCAAAAACCCTGATAAATTCCTGCTGCGCCTGTTTGACGGTCATTTTAGGCAAATACTTATTGATTCCTTCAATGATCGATTTAACATGATTCCAGTCTTCTTCATCGACAATCGCAATGTCCATGGGCTCAAGTAAAGACTTGGGCCGGAAAAACTTTCGGTTCCATGGATAACTAAAAGCGCTGGAAAGGATATCGTAACAACGCCCCCTGGCTAATTGCAGGGATATTCTTTCCTCTTTCATTTCCTCCAGGGAACCCGTATGCCCAAGTACCGCGAGCATTGGATCACTTCCTGGTTTTACATCAATTAAATTGCCCATATTGATCTCCTTATAGCGTTAACCAGTTTCTTGAGAGCGTCGTATCGCTCTTTAGATTGCACCCGGATGCTCTTCGGGCCGTACATAGAAAGGCTCTTCAACCGTAACACGGATGATTTCTTTACCTTTCCGGTTAAACCCGATGACCGTGTCGTTATACATCTCAAACTTCTTACCGTGAATATTGGTCTCGAATATTTTCGGACCCGGCTCACGTTTCCATTTGAAGATGATACGCTGTGTCGTCCGGAACAACTGGAGCACACCCAACAGATCCCGATCCGGTACCATGTACTGATCGATTGAATGATCCACGCCAGGACCAAACATCTGCTGTGAATACGCCCGAGGAACGTGCCGTGACGGAATGTAATACCCGTTAGGCTCCGTACCCAGTTGCGGATACAACGGTAATGCAACTTTACGATCCCGAATCAGATAATACTGTGGATTATCAGGATCATGCGCCCACTCACCGTTGCCACCGACCTTGACCAGACCCTGCAAACGGATCTTGCCAACACAGGCCGCCATACAACGCGTCTCCATCTGATCGCCTTCCGTCAGAGGATCGAGACCCTCAATACGGGGATAACAGGCGATACATTTCTCGGAGATCCGTGTCGTACCGCGAAACATCGGCTTCTTGTAAGGACACTGCTCTACACACTTCTTATATCCACGACAACGGCTCTGGTCGATCAGAACGATGCCGTCCTCTTGGCGCTTGTAGATCGCCTTCCGAGGACACGCCGCCAGACAGCCCGGATACGTGCAATGGTTACAGATGCGTTGTAGATAGAAAAACCAGATTTTATGCTCCGGCAATACAGACCGCGTGCCGTTGTCGCCACCGAATGTTCCCTCACGGGACTGGGTGAACTCACGACCATGAGCAGTATCTTCACCAAAGTTCGGGAAGCGCCACTCTTCGTCAGTCGGTACATAACCGATTGCTTGTTGGTTCAAACCGATCTTGGCCGGCGCTTCGAAGATGGTCACACCTTCGTACACACCATGGATCGCTTTGTTAGAAGTCTTACGCACGTTCCAAACATTCTGGCCCGGATTTGACTGCTCCAGCATTTTCAGAATCTTCCAATCCCAAAACTGAGGATAGCCACCGTAAGGCTTCGTCTCTACGTTATTCCACCACATATACTCCTGGCCCTTGGAAAAGGTCCAGGTGGATTTGTGGGCCATCGTACAAGTCTGACAAGCAATACAACGGTTCGTATTAAATATGAACGTGAACTGCTCTTTCGGATGCTTTTCATCATAGATGTAAGTGGCCATCCGACCTAGCTGCCAGTTATAGACTTCAGGCATTATCGTACCTCCTTGTTAACATTGGTTAGACGTTGAATTACCGAATGGCGGCCCTCCCAATAATGGAAGGGCCACCTTCGCCTTAGATTTTCACACGGACATACTGTCCCGCCAGATACATCTCGGCAAAACGGTCTTTCAACGGTGATTCCGGGGTATAACCCGTTCGTACGGGCTCCCAGAGTCCTTTACCATGTAATCCACCATCTTCCGCCTTCGAGAACTTAACCAATACCTCTTTCGGGGTTGCGTTAACCGCATGGTTATCGGCCTCGTAGCCGTGTTTGAATTTCATCTTGGTTTTAGCTTTATGGAACAGACTGTCTGTCTGCTGCATAGGCATCAACCAAGACCGCGTGATGGATTGCTGACCGCCATACCGGAAGTTACTCTGGTAAGGTGTGGTCATGGACATCGCACGTCCGTCAGGCCGTTCTTCATGAGCCTTAACAGTACGCTCGGTGGCGATCCACGTTGCGTGCTTCATCATGGTGGTGTGATACGGATATGCCGGGTTGTACTTCGCCCGCAACATCAGCCGTGCCACTTTATACCGAGGATCTGAAGGCTTCCAACCCATGTAAGGTCGATCCGCAGGATTCGCGTCACAATATACATAGTCACCTTCGTTGATTCCAAGGTCTTTACACAAGAACGGATTCATGTGTACCTGCCACTCACCAACACCCGGAGAACGCTTATCCATTCGATAAGGATCACCGAAGTTGTTGTTCCAGATCATGTTCCAGTCCGTGGTCGCCCACGAGCTGTGTGCCGTATGTCTGGACTTGGGCGTTACACAATAGAACCGGTATCCCTTCTCCCACAAGAAGTTCTTGGTCGTTCGTACTGCCGACCAGGGCTTCTTGATGTTCCGCACGTGACGCAGATCCGGATCCTGCTCATCTTCCGGGATTCCATAGTCATCGGGACGGATGTACGGGTTCGTGGATACGATGACGTTCGGCAGGTAAGGCGTTGCTTCAGGGCCTTCCCTGTGAACGATGAAGTTCTCACCATACTCGATCGCTTCCGGCTCATCGTTATAGAACTGGGTACGACCGTTCGGGGTGTAGAACGGTTTCGACTCCGTGTACATCTCCCAGAACGGAGACCGAGGATACGTTCTGAACAGCAACAGACAACAGCCCGGCTCGCCGTACTTGCCGTTGATGATGTCGTCGATGTTGTAGCCCATACCCGTCGTCGAAGTGGTCAACAACCGGCGGACCATCGCCTTCGTCCGGTTAGGCGCTTCGCCTTCATACACCTTCATGAAGTCGCCAAAACGCTTGTCACCGGTCACTTCCGACATGCGGCGACCAAATTCCCGGTGAATCAGGTTGTCGTCGATCGTGTCGAAAATAGGCTTGATGCCGGTTCCACCCCAGATCTGGTGGAACGGATTCGAACACGCACACGTGATCTCATAGCTTTCAAACTCCGCCCATGAATTCGGTGCCAATACGATGTCGCTGTATTCGCAGGAACCGGTGAACTCGATGTCCTGAGCTACGATCATGTCTACGTTGTTGTTGGTGTTGAACACCAACTCGTAGAACCACTTGGCGTTGTTGATGACGTTTACGTTCACGTACCAGCAAAGCTTCGTGGGAGTCGGCATATGGGTGCGGCCCGTGAAGACCTTTCGTCCATACCGCGGGGTATTGACGATCAGCGCTTTGTCACGGTGCGCCCAGTAGCTAATTTCCTCACCCTTCAGATAACCCTTGACGTTCTTCCAGTCGATGTTCTTGGAAGAGTCCAGGACCGTCGTGAAAGGATTCTCGGCAACCATCGCCGCAAAACCCGGGCCTGACCAGTGAGATCCCTGGTAGTTGCCGGCTT
>ERZ651768.1951-NODE-1951-length-14773-cov-16.908138_pt1 | contig 14773 bp, 14 predicted proteins | sample MGYA00514754_ERZ651768 | MGnify/ENA metagenome assembly ERZ651768
TAGAGGTGCGTCGCCTGTTGTGCAATGTGCGGAATGGACTGAATACCCGATGAACCAGTGCCGATAATTCCGACTCGTTTCCCAGAAAACTTAACTTCATCATGCGGCCATAACCCAGTATGGAACCAATCTCCCTTAAACCGATCAAGGCCAGGAAAATCTGGCGTTTGGGGAGTCGAAAGGTTTCCGGTTGCCATCACGCAATAGGGAGCGCGGAAAACCTCTCCCCTATCGGTGTTCAGAGTCCATAAGACCTTTCTGCGAGAGAAGAAGGCAGACGTAATTCGTGTATTGAACCGAATATCACGGTGAAGGCTAAAACGTTCTGTGACGTGATTAATATATTTGAGTATTTCTGGTTGGGTACCATACCGTTCGGGCCAATTCCATTCCTGTTGCAGGTCATTCGCGAAAGAATAGGAATATTCCAGACTTTCAACATCACATCGACATCCAGGATATCGATTCCAGTACCATGTTCCACCTACGCTCGACCCAGCTTCAAAAGCAACTGCCGACAAGCCAAGACCTCTTAGCCGATACAAGAGATACAAGCCCGCGATACCACCACCAACTATCAGTACATCAAAATCCTGATCGATTACTGTCTGACGTTGCCTCGGTGGTAAAGATGTTGCCTTCATGTTGTTGCGCTTCAGGATATTCCGGCAGAAAATAGTAAATGGCGACTTATGAACCGCAATCCGTCGTATTTTAGGCCCTATGACGCGCTGTGAGCCCGCTACAGGCATTTTAGTCCAGATGATTGCCCTTGGTTAGTAGATCAGAGTATTCGATCACCTGGTTAAATCAGTGGCTATTATTTTTTCAGATCAGTAGTGTTTTCGTAGGGCTAGATCGCAACATGTGTACCTGACTAGACTGAATGCGTTTTGGGTATATTGCGAATGTGCCGATAAGATGTCTTATCTCACGATTTATCGATAGCTGGCTACTGGGAATTGTAGAGGGAGAATAGGTTATGAAGTTTGGCATTACGTTCAAAGGCGAGGGCTCCCCGGAACGGACTCGCCATCTGGTACGACAAGCAGAAGCGGCCGGATTCGAGTACAGCTGGTTTTTTGACTCCCACATACTGTGGCGTGACAGTTATGTCACCATCGCCATGTGTATCGAGCACACGCAGACCATGCGATTTGGACCGTGTGTGACTAACCCCGGAGTAAGGGATTGGTCGGTCGCAGCCAGTCTTTTTGGAAGCCTTGCCTTCCAGAGTAGGGGTCGGTTTGACATCGGAGTGGGCCGCGGGGACAGTTCACTTCGTGTCATGGGTAAAAAACCTTCGAATCTCAGTGAGGTGGTTGATTTCTGTGACAAAGTCAGATCGATGGTTCGCGGCGGTCAAACGCTTTATGCGGACTGCCCAGCTCCAGTAGAGTTTCCATGGGCCAGTGGTTACGAACTTCCCATATGGATCGCAGCCTATGGACCCAAAGCGATCAAAGTCGCCGGTGAACACGGTGATGGTGTTGTGCTTCAGATCGCGGAACCAATGATCTGCAAATGGCTAGCAGACCAGACAATCAAAGCAGGTGTCGAGAAGAATCGAGACATGAGAGATTATCAAATTATGGCTGCAGCGCCTGCTTACATCGGTTCAATGGATCATTGCGTAGAACGAACCAAATGGTTTCCGGCGATGGTGGGAAACCATATTGCAGATATAGTGGAGCGATATGGATCTGACAGCACAGCAATACCTGCGAGCCTTGCCGGTTACATCGAAAATCGTCGTGGATATGATTATCAGAAACACGGTCAGAGTGATAACCCATTTCTGGACTTTATAACCCCTGATGTTGTCGAAGATTTTGCGGTACTCGGGTCAGCTAAACAGCACATTGAAAAGCTACATCGGTTAAAAGAAGCCGGAATTACACAGTTCAATATCTATATTGATAACGGAGAGGAAGAAAAACTAATTGCTGAATATGGAAGGACAATAATTCCTGAACTAAAACACTAGGTAGTGAGCCGCTATGGATTTCGGTTACCAAAGATAAATATGATTGTCTTGATTCAGCGAGTATCTGAAGCTAGCGTCGATGTAGAAAGCAGAACTGTTGCAAGAATTAGGCGAGGTTTAGTGATATTCCTTGCAATCGAGCCCGGAGACACTGATAAGGATTGCACAAAACTGTGTAGAAAGGTGATCGGATGTCGAATATTTTCCGATGCGCAAGGCAAGCTGAACTTAGATGTACGTCAGGCTAATGGAGAGATTCTGGTTATCTCACAATTCACGTTGAGTGCAGACACAACCAAAGGGCTAAGACCGAGCTTACGTGCGGCTGATCCTGGGATCGCTGAACCACTATATGAACTGTTTGTCGAAAAAATACGTACCGGCAATATACCCGTACAAACAGGTGTGTTCGGTGCCCATATGGATGTAGCGCTTGTTAATGATGGTCCGACGACTTTTATGTTGAAAAGTTAATGGTCACTCAATTATCGACTTCGCCACAACCAGAGGTTGACCAGAGCGCCGAATAAACCAAGGACAGCAGCAATACCATAGACGAATCTAAATGCGGTAACATAGCCAGCCACTGTATCGGTTAACTGTGTCGAACCGATCTCTACTGGGTCTTGTCCTGTAGCTTTTAACGTTACAAATATCGATCCCAGAATTGTGACGCTGCAGACCGTTCCAAGGTTGCGCGACAGTCCCGATAGTCCGCCAGCTATACCTAATTCCCGCGCACTGACGCTTCCCATAATTAGACTTAGATTGCTGCTTTGAAAAATTCCCATGCCTATCCCCAATCCGGCCATTCTTGCGGCGATTCCAAAGCCTGTGGAGAGGTTGCCTACCGTTTGGAAAGAGATTAGAGAAACAACGATGATTAGCATGCCCACGGTACTTATAAGGGCAGGGTGAGTGCGGTCTGCGAAAGCTCCGCCCAGGGGCGAGGAAATCAGTAAGAATACTGCGGGGATTGTGAGCAAAACGCCAATACTGGAAGGCCCCATTCCGACTATTTCGGCGACAAAGAATGGCAGGACAAACCAATTAACAAAGATTGCAAGATACATTAGAAAATTGCAAACCAAGCCAATCGATACTTCACGTCGACGCAACAACCCCTTCGGTATAAATGGTGTCGATATGGTGAGCTGTCGTCTACACAAGAAATAGGCTGAAACTAGTGATGCTGCAATGTAAATCAGAGTATTAATCGAAAGCCAGCCGGTTATCTGTGTTTGATTCAGAAAAAGCATGAAAAATAGAACGCTCAAAACTATCAGTGCTGCTGAATTTAGATCCAAATTTGTTTCAGAGGAATTTCTGACTGAAGGAAGAAACCAGACGGACATTCCTAAGGCAAGAATTGCCAGTGGGACGCGCGCAAGGAAGATCCAACGCCACCCATAAAGGTCAATCACAAAGCCTGCCCCGAATGAACCAAGAATCATTCCGGTCATGCCGATAGCTGTCATCCAGCCCAAGGCCTGGCCACGATAGCTATCGGGGACGCTTGCTGTAACTATAGCGGGGGACAACGCTAAAAAGATCGCATTGCCGAGTGCTTGAAGAATCCTGGTTACAATTACACTTTCTAAAGTCGTTGCAATACCAATCAGGAATACTGCAAGTCCGTAGGTAATTAGACCAAGAATATAGATACGTTTCAGCCCATAAGCATCAGCAATTCTGCCTAGGATCAACTGAACCGTAGCGGTTGCCCCCAGATAAACAGTAATAATTTTATAAATTTCAATGAGGTCAGCATCGAAGCTTGTTGCAATATCTGGAAGCCCAACGTTAACGCTAAAGTCCAAGCTGGCTAATAGCATTCCGGATGACGCAGTCGCGAGGACTAACCAATACTTTTTAGCAATTACAGGCATAATCCGATCAGCTGGAATCAGCAGAGGCAGCTTCTTTTATCATGTGGATTTTTGGCTATGGTTCATTAATTTGGAATCCTAATTTTTCCTATCATGCCCATCGTTTAGCACGAATCGATAATTGGGTGCGGCGTTTTTGGCAAGGGTCGATTGACCATAGAGGTGTGCCAGGTCATCCTGGCCGTGTTGTTACATTGGTATCCGAGCCATCGGGTAATTGTTGGGGTGTTGCATTCAATTGTGGAAAGTCTGATAACCAACAAGTGATCGAGGATCTGGACCTTCGAGAAAAGGGAGGGTATCACCGCGAATCGGTAACACTGAATTTCACCGATGGCAGTACCACCCAGGGCCTGGTGTATGTAGCAGACCCAGATAATCTAGATTACCTTGGGCCAGCAGATGAAATCGATATTGCCAGACAAATTCTCTCGGCTGAAGGGCCGAGTGGATCAAATCGAGAGTATCTCAACAATCTAGCCAGCGCCTTGAGGACTCTGGATGTGTCAGATTCACACGTATTTTTGATTGAGTCCAAGGTCCAAACATTGATCACTACGAGGCCATCTGCAAGCGATTTGCTGTAATTAGGCAGAACCTCCGTTTATGGTCTTGATGTTAGGCAGTCGTCAGAACCTTCAAGGACACGCTTTCGACGATATCCTTTACCTTCTCACGGTAGTCCAGCATATGAGGCGCCACTGAATGTGCATTCAAATCAGACATGGTTTCCCATTTTTCCACCATAACTACTGCATCTTCATCCAACTCTTGTGCGCCCAGTGAAGACTCAGTATCTACCATGGGTTGGTATTCCACACACCCAACTTCGGCGTGCACATTGGATAGGTTGTCTTGGATACATACTAGTAAGGCTTGTCGCTGGTCGGTTTTGGCTTTTATCGTTGCAATCACACAAATCATATTCGTCACTCCTAATCATTAATTGTCTGGGGTTCTGCAATTGTAGGACGTAGTACAGCTAACTAGGAGGCCCGGGATACCAGTCGGATCCTCCCAAATGGGAGCGATTCCATGTAGGGCTGATTAATACTTCATTCAGACATACATGCGCTGGCATCTCTGCGATGAAACGAATAGTCTCTCCAAGATCATCAGGTTGCAGCATTCGAGCTCGTTCTTCATCCGGGACTGGAATAGGGCGCCGGTCAAGAATTTCCGTAGCAACCTCGGCAGGCTCCAAGGAGCAACAACGGATCCCATATCGTCCTTCTTCTAGGTTTATGGTCGCGGACATAGATGACACTGCATGTTTTGAGGCACCGTAAGCTGGACCTGCAACATAGGAATCATGTCGCCCCGCCCAAGAGGAAACATTAATAATTAGGCCAGCGCCTCTATCTCTCATCTCCGGTAGCACAGCGTATATACAGTTATATGCCCCATTCAGATTGGCGTCGATTACCCTTTGCCAATCACCTATTTTCATTTCGCCATAGCGTCGTTTGGGAAGGTTAATGCCCGCACTATTTATGAGAATATCAATTTGATTCAGTTCGGCACGAATCTCATCCGCAGCAGCTAAAACTGCTTCACTATCGGCAACGTCGACCGGAACTATTATTCCGTTGCCATTAATTGATTGAACCATTTCTAAAGTTTCTTCAAGTGGATTGACTCTACGTCCCGATAAGGCAACCCGAGCACCTGCTTGTACTAAAGAATTGACAGCGGCTCGACCGATACCGCTACCGGCGCCTGTTATCCATACGGTTTTTCCTTCGATTGAAGTTTTCATAAACTGAATTCCCAATTGTGGTTGTGGTCAGAACAGTTGCTGACTTGAGTACATTTCTATTTTTATCACCTATACCTGAAACACTTGTTGTGATTGTCTAGATAGATTCGACTGTTTTTAACATTAGTGGTGCCAATTCTTGGTCAGATCGATTGTTCCAATCTCTTTTCGAGACCACATTCAACATATTGAGCTGAGCAGCATGCAAGCGGGTTAGTTCAAGTTCAAGATCTATGTTCAATACGGTTCCATTGCTGACGACCTGTTCGCCATGTGTAAATACGTCTTTTACTGGTCGATTGCCGGCGACATTGATGAGGCTTCTAAGTGGTTCGCGAACGGGGCGCATACTTGGCGACGTTAAATCGATTATTGAAAAGTCGGCTTTACAGCCTACGGCTAATCGTCCAATGTCATCACGATTGAGAGCATTTGCTCCACCGACAGTGGCCGCATTGAATACATCAACACAGTCAACATCAGTCACGCTCTGGCCAATGATTCGAGCAACAATAACTGCTGTACGACATTCGTCCAGCATATTGTGGGGATAGGTGTCTGTACCGATGGACATGCGTACGCCATTGTCTAAGTATGCTCCAAATGTGTTTAAAGCTATACCACGCCTTGAAAATACCGTTGGGCAATGTGCAATGGTTACTCCGCGGTCACATAACAGCTTAAGATCTTGTTGACTGGTCCAGTGCAGCCAAGGGTGGTGGTCAAGAAAAATACCGTGCGCAATCACAGATCGTTCATCTAAGACATCAATGCTGTCAAGCCACTGAATCGATGTCATGCCGTGTCTACGTTGCATTTCATGGAATTCAGTAACGGACTGTGCTGCATGTATTGTCCAGCTGAGATTGTGATCTCGAGCGAGAGCGTGACTGTCACGGAGTAATTCTTCGGAGCAAGTATCGACCTGGGATGGTGATACCACGGCGGACAATCGGCCAGAAGGGTGATTCTCTACACGCTCGACTATCTTCTGTGCCGTACTAAAAGCCTTTTTCCCAGCCTCATAATCCCAATCATATTCAAGCGAGTGTCCGTTGGTTGTAAACCAGCGCGCGTCACGGAAACTGGGTGCTACAAAGCTCCGAATCCCACTGTCCAAAAGTGTTTCAGCCCAACCCTCAAAAGGCGAGGAAAGATCAACGAGCGTTGTGACGCCAGACAGTAGTAATTCAGCCAGGGCAACCTTTAAACAGGCTAAACGTCCTTGGTCATCTACAGGATCGAACACCGGCAGGTGCTCGTAGAGCGAACTGTGCCAAAAGCCTGGAGATAGTGTCTCATCGGTAATCCCCTTTCGGATCGGTTCGGTGGTAGGGTGAGCGTGGATGTCAACTAAGCCCGGGATAATCAAGCGATCTTTGCCAGAAAGTTCAATGTCGACGCGATCGACATAGCGATCACCTACAAAAATGATATCCGGGCCCTTGAATACAAGATCACTGTTACGCAGATAGACATGTTGACGACCATCCCAGCCAACAAGCCAATCGACACCACGGATGCAAGTGGTCTGACTCATTTAATCTTTTTTGCGATATTTTCTATGTTCAAAAACAAACCTACCCTGGCTCAGGGTATTTACACTGCACGGCAAAGGCAAGTGCCAGGGATCAGTAGAAGCTAATTCTGGGTTATTGTTATCGGATTAAATCAGTATTATTGGTTATGCTATCCGAACCAGAGGTAGAGGTCGGAATCGGAACAACACAACGGATAATCGCTATGAAACCAACAATCTTGAGTTGCGCTGTAACAGGTAGCTTTACGACACGAGAACACAACCACAACCTACCTATTAGTCCAGAAGAAATAGCCAATGAATGCTTTGCTGCAGCACACAGTGGTGCTGCGATCTGTCACATACACGTTCGTGAGCCTGAAACGGGTACTCCCAGTATGAATATCGAATACTACCGGGAGGTTGTAAAACGGATCCGTGCAAGCAGTACTGACCTAATTATCAATCTTACAACCGGCCCTGGGGGTCGTTATGTGCCCTCGGACGAGGATCCGGCGCAGGCAGCCCCCACCACCACACTGGTTTCGCCGATTGTTAGAACAGAACACGTCGTTGAACTTAAACCAGAGATTTGCAGTTTAGACCTCAACACTATGTGGTTTGGCGGTGGTGCAGTGATCAATCATCCACCAGCGGTAAAAGCGATGGCAGAAAGAATCTATGCCTCTGGTGTCAAGCCTGAACTAGAAGTCTTTGATACAGGCGACATTCGTCTTGCCCGAGACTTAATACAGGATGGCACCCTTAAGCCGCCTATGCTTTTCCAACTGGTCATGGGTGTAAGTTATGGTATGGATGCCACTCCTCAATCGCTGGCTTACGCACGGTCAATGCTTCCAGAGGGCTCCGAATGGGCTGCCTTCGGGGCAAGTCGACACGCCTATCCAATGCTCGCACAGGCTTTTCTTTTAGGCGGCCACTGTCGAGTCGGTATGGAAGACACGGTTTATCTTTCAAAGGGGATTAAAACACCCGGAAATGGTGCTTTAGTAGACAAAGCCGTTCAACTTATCCAAAACCTTGGTGGACAAGTTGCTACGGTCAATGAAGCACGGCAGATCCTGGGACTCTCACCTGGCAATTGATCTTTAGTTCGAACTGACTTATCCAATTCTATCGAGTTGAAACTAAAAACAAAATCTTACACGCCAATCCATGAATAAGACCATCGAAAAAGTCAAACGCTATGTCAAGGAAAATCTAACAGCGCTGGCTTGGGTGATTGTTATCGCGGTATCTATGTACTATTACGTATCGCTGATGTTCAGTGACTGATGCGCCTGTTCTCTAATGATATAAAACAGCGGCTTGGCACAGACTAACACCGGTTATTGATCAATCCTATTCGTCGAACCTTTCACGTGGGTTCACCCCGCCCATCTGCATTGAATCCGGAAAGGGCAGCGGTATCTGCTTGTTGTAGCGATCAAAGTTGATCTGTCTGCGTTTCCGGTAGGAAATCATTCGTCTACGTGTAGACCAGCGTTTGGTGTTCATAGTTGCTGGGTACGCGGCGTTCAGGCAGCCGTGTAGCCACCATCAACTGTCCAGGCTGCCCCTGTAACAAAGGAAGTCTCATCAGAAGCTAAAAATGTTATCACACTGGCTATCTCTGCAGGTTCCCCTAAACGACCTATGGGATGTTTAGCCACCAAAGCCGCATGCATGTCTGGAGAATCTGTAACCGTTTTTGTCAAATTAGTATAGACGAACCCAGGGCATACAGCGTTTACTCGAATCTTTTTGCTGGCTACTTGTAGCGCGAGGTCTCGTGTTAGTTGTAACACACCGCCTTTACTGGGAGGGTAGGGGGAAAATCCATCCGACAGAGACATCGCTGGATCGTAGCCAACAAATGACATTATTGAGGCTAGATTAACGATTGCTCCGCCGCCAGATTGGAGCAGGGCTGGTACTGCGGCATGGCACATCAGCATCGTGCCTTTCAGATTTACACTCACCACTTCGTCCCATTTCTGTTCAAAGTCGACATCGTCGCTTAGTGTTCTAGCACTTATACCTGCTGAATTGACCACGATATCAAGACAGCCAAATAAACCTACGGCAGCCTCCACCCACCGGATGCAGTCGTTTCTATCGCGCACATCTCCTTGATCGGTTTTCAAATTATTCGGAGCGAGGGAGAGTTCAGACAAAGTAAAATCTTCACGGTCTACTGCCAATACTCGAGCACCTTCTGACAAAAAACGTTCAACGGTAGACTTGCCGATACCAGAGGCAGCGCCAGTTACGATTGCGACCTTATTAGTTAAACGATTAGACATATATTTCAACTAGTTGGGAATTGTAATTAATGTACTTATGTAGGTCGACCAATGGATTGAATGAACCTACCATGATCCATCCCCGGTTGGGCTCGACAGATCTATTGTGACACATTCACTCACACCTTAAGTATTTCTCCCACGCTCTGATTCCAGATATAGTTGAATGCCGATTAACGCAAAGCCCCTGGCGCGACAAATCGTCGTCAGGCGGATATTGCCATGAGTAGCACACGGTATGTCTGTGAGATCCACGTTAGTGGCGGTGGTAGCTGTGATATCGGTTCTGACTGGACTGGTCGCGTTACCCATTCACGCGAACAATGACCTCCCATTTAATTGGGTTCGGAATCTGAACGGCACGGCCTGGGGCTACACTCAGGCAGAAGATCCTAGTGAATACGGATCAGATGGACTGGTAGAAAGGTTCGAACTCCGGATGGGGGATTGCGACAGAAACGAACATGAAGATGATTGTAAATCTAGCCAGGAGCGAATTGAATTAGTCGAACTTGATCGACCTGCGGTGCCGCTCAACGGTGAAGTTTGGTATCGCTGGAAAATGTATTTTCCTGAAGGTTACAAAAACATCTATCCAGCAAAAACGCATCATATTCGATTTGTCGAGAAAGGCGACAAAATAGTCTGGTCTTTCGAAATCGGGAGTACTGGTGTTTTCTGGTTGGGTAGTTACGTCTCGGATGAACACACCTACTACCCACTAATCGATGAGGACGAGCTATTGTCTCAATGGCATGAATTGAGTGTGCATGCAAAGTGGGGGTCGGACAGTGGGTTTTTTAGGGTGTGGGTCAACAATCTCCAGAAAGTTAACTATGTGGGTACAACTTGTCGAGGCTGTCGCCTGCGTCTCGGTTACGGAATCATACGCTCTGGCCTAGATCACTATTATAAATCCAACCCAGGAAATGATTTACCGACACAGGTCATCTACTATGTGGGATTTGAAAGAAGTGCCAGCGGCATTGAGTACCCAGGATATGTCCCACCCCAAACGACCCACACCCCCACTGTAAGCGAACAACCCCAAACGCTTAAGCCTGTGTTAATCATCGAAACCACAAGCAAGAAGACATCGGGCATAGACCAACTTGAACTGGATAAAGGTGATGCAGAGGTCCCTAACAGAGATAGAGATTAATTGTTTGAAACAATAAACGAGACCCATCAAAATGACTATGAAGGACGAAAAGATTTTTATTACAGCGGAAGAGCTGCTCCGGGACTCGTTTTTGCTTGCAAGTAATATTCTTCAAAGCGGATTCCGCCCGGACTATATCGTGGGAATATGGCGTGGCGGTACGCCGGTTGGCATTGCGGTGCAGGAATTTCTCGACTACGCTGGTGTTCAAACGGATCACATTGCAATTCGAACGTCTCACTACACAGGCATAGACCAAACAACACTGAATGTACAGGTGCACGGACTGGGTTATCTAATACGTAAAGTGAATAAACAAGATACTCTTCTCATTGTGGATGACGTATTTGATACAGGAATGAGCGTAGAAGCTGTGATCTCTGAGCTTTCAAAGCGAACGCGTCTAAACATGCCTGGCGATATCCGTATTGCAACACCCTGGTATAAGCCCTCGAAGAACAAAACGGAGCGCGTACCTGACTATTTTATTCATGAAACCGCACAATGGCTTGTATTCCCTCACGAGCTCACAGGCTTGACATATGAAGAGGTTTGCCGTGGTAAGCCGGAAATCGCCGACATTGTTACCTCGCTACATACATCAAAGCAGACAACGTGACTAAGCCTGACTCCTAAACGGTGTGGGCACGAGTCAATGTTACCGTTACAACAACGCCAGAGCGGTCCCGGCGATTCTCCGCCTTAACTGTTCCGCCATGAAATTCGGCAATGAGGCGTACGACATATAGCCCAAGTCCCAGGTGTGCCTGACGAGCGTCCTTAGCACTGGAAACCATTGGGTCGAATAATCTATGTTCGATATCCTGAGGAAGGGCGGGTCCCCGATTAAGAACAGATAGAGAAATCAGTTCATGAGCAAGGCTAATCTGAACAACGATGTCGCCAACAGTACTGAAGCGTATTGCGTTATCAATTAGCTTGTCTAAAAGCTGGGCCACTCGATCAGGGACTCCTTTGATATAGAAAGTACCAGGTAAGGCATCGATCCTAATTGTTCGATCAACATAGACCTGTTGATAGCCATCTACACAAGAAGTAACGAGCTGTCTGAGATCGAACCTTTCGAACTGGTCGGATTCTTGTTCCAGGGCTTCTTTTAGGCTTGCCGCTTCAGTCAAACTGGTCAGTATCGAACGGAGTCGTTGTACACCATTTTGTGCGCGAAGAAAATACTTGTTGTCACGAAGGTCCTGGTTGGAATACTGAAGATTTTCAAGTGATGAATTCACTACATTCAAGGGATTGTGCATCTCGTGGGCCAGTGTGTCGGGCAGTTTTTCAAGATACCTTGTGTACTGGCCAAGGTTCTGCAACATGGCAGAAATACTTCGCGTCAGACTGCCAAGTTCATCGGCAGCACGTGTGCCGGACCTGATGTTATCTCGAAGCAGACGGCCTTCATCTGTGGTTGCCTGTTCAGTTTCTCTCTGCAACCGTCCGACTCGGTAAGTTAGTCTGCTGGCGAACACAAGAATTATGACTGACAAAAACAGAAACACGCCAAGAAAAAGGAGCATAAACCGTCGCAGGGTTTCATATTGAAGGGATAGCAGCCGGTTTCCACTCTGTTTCATCAGAACAGCGCCTTGTATTTCACCGTTTGCCCAAATAGGCAGGGCACTGACAATCAGCTTAGCTTCACCATGTCGCCGACGTTCACTGACTTGAGTGCCGTTGTTGATAACCTTCGAAAGGATACGCAGGTCTTCCTTAGATGAATCAACTGGCATGTCTTTAAGTCCGCCTAGGGGTTGGCGTAGCACCCAGTCGTATAAAGCCAGGGGTATGGATTCAATTCGATTCAACCAAGCTCTATCAGACATTCGCGCCCGTTGTATTGTCAGTCGTCCAGGATAGAGGCTCCCCAGTTCTGCACGTAATCGAAAATCCTTGTCCCATATCCGAATGTTTGCCTCAGAGAGGTAGATGGGTTCGACCAGCTTGGCTAGCGCGGGGGTCATCAGTCGTACACGGCCAAGATTGTGAACGAAAGGATCGGGGTCCGTAGAGATACGCCCGGTTATCTTGCGTGCAACCAGATCGTCTACATCAACAATCTCGAATTTGATCCTCGCCCTTTGCCCCATAATGTCTTTGGGAATTCTTACTTTAATGAAGTAACCGCCGTCAGCTGGCTCAAACACTGCCGTTATTTCTTTTAGCGCCTCTCCGGTTTCTGGCTCACGCCAGCCGATTTTCATCGAATAAACACTCATCCGTCCTTCCTCTCTAGCGACTAGAAGGTAACGCCTGAGTTCGATACCGAAGGCCTGAATGGTGACTCGTAGCTGATCGCTGTTAGCCAGGCTGACCAACTCCGGGTCTCTGAATACGACGTTATCGTCGGTTACTTGAAACAGCGCATAAACGAACGACTCATGAGTCCCCAGAGCGTGACGAACTGACAGAGAGTGCGGCCTGTAATCTGTTGTGCATTCGAAAAACCCGGTTCCTGTGTATTCATGGATGTCTTGAAAAGCTGATTCCCAGTCGGTCACGTTAGCATCAATCGAAAGAGAGTTAGTCAGTTTGGTTGGTAATACCTCGAATGACTGCCCAAGTACTTCCGCCACACCAACATCCGGATCAAACAGAGCTTCTCGGTTCGATAGCAAACTTGCTATTCCTTCAGAAGTTAAGTCAAGGGCCTGTTGCTGCCCCTCCAGCAGGAAGTTTTCCATCTCACGAACCGATTTGTAGCCCATCCACGGAATAGCCAGCAGAGAAAGTACCAACAGCAACAACTTGGTCCTGATCTTGAGTCCGGTTCGGATTCGACGATGCTCTGACTCATCCTTTCTGGATTGTTGGTGGGTAAAGGACTTATCGTTTGTCTGTGTCGTTCTCACAGCAGTCTAGTCGTGGGACCATTTATAGCCGGTGCCATGCACTGTTTGAATTCGGCTAAAAGTAGGATCGATTAGCCTGAACTTATTTCTGATACGGCGGATATAGCCATTGATCGTATTTCTTTCCACTAGCCCCTGGCGTGTGACATCGTTCAGAGCTTCATATGTCTTGACGTGGCCAGGTCGACGAGCCAGCGACTCAACCAGCCAGAACTCCGTTAAAGTCAGATTCACGATCTCATCCCGCCACAAAACCGACATACTTTTTTCATCTATTTCCAACTGGTCTACCTTTATTGACGACTCGGAATCTATCGGATGTTGGAGCTGTTCCGCAATGCGAAGTAGGGCGTGAACTCTGGCGACTAGAAATTCCAAGCTGACCGGCTTGGTAATGTAGTCCCAAGCTGTCATTCGCTGGGAAGAGATGCGATCGGCATCACTATCTCGAGCGGTCAGAAATATAACGGGGAGGTTAGGACTCATGTTCCTGAGTTCCATACACAACTCAAAACCACCGTCCATATCCTCACCCAACATGATGTCTAAGATAGCGAGATCTGGAAGTGTCTTTTGAAATCCAGCCTGCGCTTCTGTTTTACCGCCATATGCCTGGATCTCGAAGCCTTGCGCTGCGAGAACATCTGCGTAGTTTTCGCGTTGATCAAAGTCGTCTTCGACGACGGCTACTATTTTCATGTCGTAGCACTCATTTGGCTTATTAGAACGTCAAACACCTAAGATAGCGCGCCTGCCACCTCAGTATGGTGAACTTACTCAAATGTGCACCAAATAACAATAAAACCGTGATTACCCCGTGATTACCATCAATGTGACGTCTCGAAACCAGATCAAATTATTACAGTTTTGGCTGGCCAATAGCGCAATCGAGCAAGAAATGTCGAAGATAGTGTTTGTACCACTAACGGACGAAATGGTATTTGAGCACCCGGAATTGATTACGGGGCCGATCACGACCTATAAACCGGTCTCTTCGAGAGAGAGCGATCGTTTATTAAGCTCCAAAGAATCGTTTCGCACCTCAGGGACCTGCCTGAAAGGCGATATGGTCAATGGATTCGACGTTGTCTATGCCCCTCGCGAGCCAAATAAGAGGGTCCAAAGCTGAAAAACCGCAGCATCACCACGGTTTGCCGTTCGGCTAGGTAGTCCGCAAGGGCAGGGTTGAATCCTGCTTTTCGCGTCCCGGTCGCACCGGACGGGTGGCACTGGGTCTTAGACGGGGTGCCGATGAGCGATCTCCGCCTATGGCCATTTTAT
>ERZ651768.1956-NODE-1956-length-14749-cov-23.154308_pt1 | contig 14749 bp, 14 predicted proteins | sample MGYA00514754_ERZ651768 | MGnify/ENA metagenome assembly ERZ651768
GAACAAATGAGTGAGGTTGCTGGTCTGCGGGAAATGATAAATTGGTGCATTGAGAAACCCAATGAAGGAGTTAAAATTGGGATTGACAGTGAAGCAATGGTTGCCTTGGAGGCCTACATAATGTGGTCACACAAAGGTACAATTATTGATCCTGGAACTCACTAGAGATCATTAGCCTGTACTTTACTTATGCGACACACTCAACCACTAATTGGTTGTGTGTGTCCGCAGTGATTTTTTAAAAAAGCAAATTCCGCACTTTTGCATGGTGCTGTTGAGATACAAATTTTATAAATATGTATCACATTTCGGGACTGTGCTCATGTATCCCGTTAATATACCGAATGATGTTTTTGAATTTCCTATAAATTCAAACTGATTCACAGTATAAAATAATGTAAAGATTTAAAGGTATAATGACTGAGACTGTACAAGAACGTCTTGACTCGCTGGTTGATCGTCCTCTGGTAAGACTTTGGCTTTATTGGGGACTTTTTTGGTTAATGTTCGCACCAACGATTGGAGTTATTATCTCAAGCTACTTTAATTATCCCGGTTACCTGGGAAACAGTTTGGAGCTTCAATTCGGCCGACTACGACCAATGCATGTAAACGGAGTCATATTTGGAGCATTTTCTACACTGTTTATGGGACTTTGTTATTACATAGTTCCCAGGTTGTGTGGAATAAGAGTTTGGCAGGAAAAGCTAGGCTATTGGTTGGCATGGGTCTGGAACTTAGGCCTTGTTTTAGGCATGATTCTTCTGGCCATGGGATATAACCAAGGTCTGGAAGCGGGTGAGATGCCACTGCTTGCAGACAGTATCTTTTTTGTATGTGTTACTTTAGCTACTATACAGTTTATAGTTACTGTTGCCAAAAGGACTGAGCCTCAACTATATGTCAGTATATGGTATCTAGTCGCTGCGTTTGTCTGGACAGTATTAAACCTAGTTCTTGGAAGTTTTATTCTTCCTTACAGTATTTGGGGAATTAATAGTGCAGCGTTCCATGGATTGTTCATACACTACATAGTTGGACTTTGGATTACTCCAGCCGGTTATGTAATTATTTACTATTTTCTTCCAGCGAGTGTTAAAAATCCAATCTACAGCCACAAACTGTCGCTGATTGGGTTCTGGTCACTAGCACTTTTCTACCCATTTGTCGGAATACATCATTACTTATATAGTCCTATTGCAGACTGGGCAGAGACACTTGCCATAATCACTTCAATGCTTCTCATTATTCCAGTATGGACGGTTTTACAAAATTTCTTTGGTACAATGATTGGTCGTTGGCAGACTTTTGGAAGAAACCTAACAGCAAAATTCCTGATTATGGGTGCACTCATGTATCTTATAGGCTGTTTTCAGGGGTCACTAGAAGCTTTGCGGTCTCTACAAGAGCCTACCCACTTTACTGACTTTGTCATATCTCACTCTCATTTGACGGTATTTGGAACTTTCGTAGTCTGGGCCATTGGTGGAACAGTCTATGTTTGGCCAAAAATTCATGATCAAGAACTCTGGTCATTCAAGTTAGGTAACTGGTCATTCTGGTTAATAACATTTGGAATTTCGATAATGGGGATAGTACTTACAATGGCTGGATTGATGCAAGGGACAATGTGGATGACAGGCACTGAATGGCTGGACTCTCTAGTAGCGATGCGTCCATATTGGTTAATAAGAACTCTCGCAGGAATAAGTATGGATGTTGGTATTTCACTACTTGTTTATAACTTGATGCGAACAGCTATGGCTTCTTACAAAGGTGGTCAGCAAAATGCTGATTTGACAAGGATAAAGGAGGCCGTATGAATCTAAAAACTGTTTCTTTACTGGCTGGTTTTTTCTTTGCAACTCTTGCACTATTTGTTCAAGGAGTTCTTCCAATGTTGGAACCAGAATCACGACAAATTAAGGTCACCAAAGTAGTGCGGACAGATTTGGGAGAACTAAAATGGATGGAACACGAAGCTACAGATTATTCAGAATCAGAGTTACTGGGGCGACAGGTCTACATCCGAGAAGGGTGCTGGTACTGTCACTCTCAGTATGTACGTCCCGTTACAGGTGAAACACGTCGCTGGGGACCAGTCACCCAAGCAGGAGAATACGCATTTGATAGACCCCACCTGTTTTCAACACGACGTATAGGACCAGATTTATCCAGAGTGGGACTTAAATACAGCGACGAATGGCACCTTGCTCACTTTTGGGATCCTCGTATGTTAATACCTGATTCGATCATGCCCAGATTCGCTAAACTTTTCAAAGGTCCTTATAATGTGAATATAGTAGAAGACTCTGATGGAAATCGAACATTGGATAAAGATACAAACTCCGGAGGAGTCTTTAATTTTTCAAGTGAAGAAAAAATTCTTATCACTCCTAATGAAGATGGACTTGTTTTTGTTGTTGAGGAGGGTAAGTATCCCGTAATCCATACTCCAAATGAAGAATTCACTGGTTCATCAGTAAGTGTTATTTCACAAAGTGAAGAGCTTAGAGGATTAGTTGATTATGTTCAAAAACTTGGAACTAACCGTGGAAAATGGAGAGATCGTTTCGAACCACAACTAGTGGAGGCATCAATGGTATCCATTCCTAAATCTGAAGAATGGATAGAATACGGCAAGGAAGTATATGCTCGTAGGTGCGAAGGATGTCATGGAATTACAGGTAATGGTAATGGTCCTGCAGCAACATTTATGTATAAATTTCGACCAAGAAATTTTAATGAAGGTGTGTTCAAGTTCAGGCTAACCCCATCAGGTTCATTACCCCAGGATGGAGATCTTTATAGAACTGTTACTAGGGGAATAAGAGGGTCTTCGATGCCTTCGTGGCATATGCTTCCAGATAAAGTAAGGATTGCTGTTATACAGTATATTAAGTATGAACTGGCAGTGGACAGAAGTGATCCTGAGTCACCTTATCGTTACTTTGTAGAAGAACCTGCTGAGGCTCCAATGTATATTGGAATGGCACCAGAACCATCTGAGGATATTGTCAAACATGGGAAAGAAGTTTGGCAACAAGCAAAATGCTGGGAATGTCATGGGAATTCTGGTAAAGGAGATGGAGATAAATCTAGGGAGCTCGAGGACGATTTCGGTTACCCTATTCTACCCGCGGACTTGACCGCCGGTCTGTTCAAATCTGGACCTTCAGTTAAAGACATTTATCGAACAGTAACCACAGGACTGAGTGGTACTCCTATGCCTTCCTATGGAGACTCCTTAACTGAAGAAGACCGCTGGGCTTTGGCATATTTTGTATTGTCACTCTCTGCATTCACTGACCCACTGACAGGAGGGGCATTGTCTATTTCTCAAGAAGATAGGTCGGCGCTAAATAATATTGAGCTTATAGCTAATACTTCAGAAAAAGCATACAAACGAAAATCTTCACGAGGATTAGTTGGTGAGTATGCCGGGGAAGCTTGGGCAGGTAGAAAAGGTATTGAGATTCTCGAACCCTCCAAAAATGAGGAATAAACAATGATTGAAGCAACAATGATACAATTTTTTGTAGCACTGTTTATGAGTTTAGGGGCTGTATGTATTTTTGTATGGGCAGTATTGTCGGGCCTTTTCACTGATGTTGAAGAGATCAAGTATAAAGCATATCATGCAGAGGTAAGCGAAGATGAGTGAAGAACTAAATAACACAGAAAAAACTGTAACGGAAGAAACATCTCCAAGTCAAGAAAACCTTCCCCACCATCAACAAGTGGAAGAATATGGAGGGGGACATATTCAGGTACGTCATGGAAGAATAAACGGCTGGCTGATGGTGGTTTACGCTATACTGTTCGTCTGGGCCATATATTATGGATATGTGTATTGGGGCGGATTGGGGCCTGGTTTAGACTATGAAGAGAAATCTACCCCGACAGGTTATTATGAAAATATATATAAATAGTTATGAATTTATTAAAGGTTCTTTAGTGGAACTATTTTATGATAACAAAAAAGAATAGATTTTTTTAACTTAAGATTTTTTAAAATTCATACTAGAAAGAAAAAAATGAACGCAGCGAAACTAATGGTGGGTGTAGCAATATTGAATCTCATTATTTTGTTTTCTGAACTTACAATGAATATTTTTGGAGTAGCCCTACTTTAAAGGAGATCTGATGACGAGTTCAGAAGAAATGGCATTTGCTATCTTTATTATCATGACTGTTGCTTTCTTTATCTGGGTAGCCTATCTTGCAGTTAAAAAATAGGAGGTAATGCACTGAAATATTCTAAACCTGCAATTCCTCACTTTATAAATTGGCCTTGCAGGGGGTCAGTTTTTATGGAAATACTTGCATAATTCCCCTATGCTTTAGATTGTTTAGAGTTAAGAAGTAGGAAAAAGTATATTTATTTCCTCGTTCAGTAAATAATCTATGCAATCTAATATCTTGTCCTTTTAGTTCCCCATGTCTCATTATATAGTAATTTTTGTTGCCGGAATAGCGGGTAGTTTCCACTGCATCGGCATGTGCGGGGGGTTTGCATGTGCCTTAGGAGTTGATCCAGCTGGAAGAATCGCAACACTATACCGTCACCTTTTATACAACACTGGTAGGGTAACAAGTTATATGTTCATGGGGGGACTTGCCGGAATGGCTGGGCAAGCCCTTTATTTACCAGAAGGGATGTCTCCAAAAATTCCCATGGAAATAAAGCACAACCACTCCACATTAGCAAATGTTGGAAACATTTTGCCTGAGACTCTAAGTACAGGTCAAAGAATCCTAGCTGTTTTTGCCGGTCTGCTAATGGTGATCATGGCTCTCCAATTATTTGGATATTTACAACGACTTCATATTTTAACGACTGGTCTGGGCAGTAATACATTGGTTAGTTCTTTACGCGCTCTTCTAAATTCTCGCAGCCGATCGGCTACTTTGGCTTTTGGAGTATTCAACGGGTTCCTTCCATGTCCATTGGTTTACGCATTTATAGCCTATGCCGCAGCGAGTGCAAATATTTTTTCAGGAATGATAACAATGGTATCATTTGGTATCGGTACCTTCCCGGCAATGATTTTAATAGGTGGTGTAGGGCAATTTATCAATCATCGTTGGCGGAAAAGAGCTGTATGGGTTGCAGGTATGTTTATCATGTTATTGGGTTTGATTACTATCCTTAGAGGACTTTTACCTTTAACAGAACATTAAAGTTTTGTGTGATGAAAAATAGTTTAGAAAATTTTTGTAGTCACTGCCTATTATCTCTTGGATCTCATCCGACTCAACGTATAGTCAATGGAGAGGAACATGCCTTTTGCTGTTACGGATGCTGCCTTGCATTTCAAGTTAAACATGGCAGCAGAGAGGAGCCTGAAGCTGCATGGTTGTTAGTTCGCTTGGGGATAGGAGGTTTTCTATCCATGAACATTATGCTGTTCAGCCTTCTGCTTTACTCTGGAACATTCGATGTTGCTGATTCTGAGATGCTTCCCAAATTTTATTGGTTGCTAGGAATTTTCGCAACTCCGGTTATGTTCATATTGGGGGGGCCATTTATCAAAGAAAGCTGGGAAGGAGCTCTTCAAGGTCATTTAAATTCTGCTACACTGATTTCTATAGGGGCCATTTCTGCATATGGATATTCGATGCTAATGCTCTTTACTGGTGGAGAAAACATTTACTTTGATACTGCTACTATGATTTTGGTCCTTTTTACGCTAGGTCGTTACCTAGAGGCTTCCGGACGTGCCAAGGCCGTTCGTAACGTGGCACCTCTTCTTGAAGCAGAAAGACAATGGGCTACAGTTATTGAGAATGGAAAAGAGATACGTAGTTCCATTAGTAAAATGAAAGTCGGTATGAACATAAGGGTTCGTCCTGGAGAGCGGATTCCCGTTGACGGAATAGTACTGGAAGGCTTTTCATCCGCAGATGAGAGTATTCTTACTGGAGAAAATCGAGCTGTAAGAAAATCTGAAGGAGACTTGGTTTTGGCAGGGAGCATAAACCAAAAAGGATCATTGTTGGTAGAATGCCGCAATTTGGGGTCAGCTACTCAGTGGGGGCTTATCTGTCAGTCTGTTCGTGAGTCGTTATCACATCCAAGCTCAATCCAACGCTTGGCTGACCATGTGGCGAGTATATTTGTGCCCATAGTATTAGGCATCGCAGTTCTAACCATCATATATTGGCAGTCACTGGTTCCCCTAAACCAAGCACTTCTAAATGGATTGGCTGTCTTGGTTGTTGCCTGTCCGTGTGCCTTAGGTTTAGCTGCTCCTCTGGCTACTGCTTTAGGATTGGGACAATTCCTTCAACGTGGTTGTATCATTCGCGGAGGGGAAGTTCAAGAAACACTTGCACAAATCAGGAAAATTGCATTCGACAAAACTGGTACATTGACAAAAGGTGCAACCAGCGTCATCGAGATTGAAAACAACGATGCTTCTCAGGAAGAAGTTTTGCAGAGAGCTGCCGGACTAGAACAGCACTCTGAACACTCTTTGGCCCAGGGAATTGTTTCAGCAGCCAAGGAGCGAAACCTGAATGTAACTAATCCAGAAAGAGTTCAGGCGGTTGCAGGAAATGGTGTTATGGGATATATTGGAGGAGAACTGACTGCTGTTGGACGTAGCGAGTGGATGAAAAAACAAGGGCTGGAAATGCCCACCGCATTTGTTAAAAAACTACGGAACTACGAAAGTTCGGGACAGACAGTTGTATGTGTAGGATGGTCTGGCAAGATTCATGGTCTTTTGCTGCTAGATGATATGCTACTACCCGAAGTTCCAGTTATGGTAAAGACATTACAAAGCCTGGGCATGCGAATCATGCTGCTTACTGGGGACCTTCCTGCAGTTGCAAGTCGAATAGCTAAATCTGCTGGTGTCGAAGAATGGAAAGCCTCAATGTCTCCGGATGAAAAGTGTAACTTCATAGAACAATGGGGCGGAATAGAAGATCCAGCAATAATGGTAGGCGACGGACTTAATGACGGACCAGTACTAGCTAGAGCAGAGGTAGGAATAGCTGTAGGATCTTCCACTGATTTGGCTCGAGAAACTGCTGATTTAGTCTTACCAGAAAAAGGACTAGCTTTGCTACCTTGGGTGATTTCGTTGGCAAGAGCTGTTCATAGAACGATCATAACTAATTTACTGTGGGCCTTTGGCTACAATCTGGTTGCCATCACGCTGGCTGTCTTTGGCATGCTCCAGCCCATCTTGGCCGCAGGATTGATGGCTGGCTCGAGCCTGCTGGTGGTCTTCAACTCGTTGAGGTTGGAACAGTTTACCGACCAAGCGGTTGACTTCATATCTGTCAAGGTTACCAGTCCGAGTCGGCAGAGTACTGGTTTACAAAATTCACCTAAATTTGGAGAATAAAAAAGTGTTTATTCATAATTACAACTTTCGTACAACGGGAATGATATGTCTGGTTTTGCTGTTTTCCTCCTCAACAGCCATAGCAGGTTCCCAAAAACATGATTCTTGCCACAAGATGATACATCTTAGTAAAGAGGCTGAGATGCAATTGGGAGGCTCTATGTACACCGGGGCACTGCCCAAAGAAGGTGAAGAGAATGAGTCCATGTCCGGTATGAAGATGAAGATGTCCGAAGAGAAGGAAGGAATGAAAATGTCCGGAAAGAAGCATGACATGAAAATGGACCACAAGGATCATGATGGAATGAAAATGGAGCACAAGGACCATGATAGCATGAAAATGGACCACAAGGATCATGATGGAATGAAAATGGACCACAAGGATCATGATGGCATGAAAATGGCCCCCATGGATCATGAAAGCAAATTAGGCGGTGTCTTCTTTATGGCACCAAACAAAATGCACCATCTGGAAGCAACCTATTCCAAGGAATGTGGCTTTCAGCTCTATCTCTACAACGCCTTTACCCGGCCTATCAATGTCAATCGTTTCCTGGCATTTCTCAAAGTTACCGGAGAAATAGATGGTGAAGAAGATGAATTAACTCTCTTTCTAGAACCCAACAAGTCTTATACAACCATGCATAATTTGCTCGACGTGAACTTGACGGCTTCGTTTGAAATCGAATTGCACCTGAAATTTCCCGAAAGCGAGGAGGTGGAATTGTTCAATTTATCCGTGGATGAACATGGGAAATTCATGTAGTGAGGGCAAAATGAATGAGAAACAGACAAGCTACAGTCTTACACGGCGCAGTGCGCTGTGGGCTGCCGGAGCATTGGTTCTGTCCGGAAACGGTCTCTTATTCTCCCAGGCCTGGGCATCCCCGGAAGTGGAGAAGGCACTAGAGGGCTTGATTGGCAGCAAAAGACCGGAAGTTTCGCCACGTCTCAAGCTTCACCTGCCTGAGTATGCCTACGATGGCACCCGTGTCCCCTTTTCCGTAGAGGTAGAATATCCGATGACAGAATCTGACTATGTCAGGCAGGTACATGTTCTGTCAGAACGGAATCCTTTCCCTCGGATTGCAACCTTCCATTTCACCCCGCGCAGTGGTAGGGCCTTTGCCAGAACACGCATCCGATTGGCCATGAGTCAGAATGTGATTGTCGTGGCAGAATTGAGTGATGGAAGTGTGTTGACCACCAGCAAATGGATAGAGGTAACACTTAACGGATGTAAGGAAGACTAAATTACTTAAAAGCGATCATGGTAAAACCTAAATTACGAGTTAAGGCACCCAAAGAGGCGAAACGAGGAGAAATAGTAGAAATTATGACGTTGATCTCGCACCCTATGGACACTGGACTAAGGAAGGATCAGGATGGAATTTTGATACCGCGAAAAATTATCAACGAATTTATTTGTATATACAATGGAGATATTGTATTTAAAACAAATATGCATGAAGCAATTTCGGCTAATCCACTGATTCAATTTAATTTTATTGCAAAAGAAAGCGGTACATTAGAATTAATCTGGCACGAAGATGGAGGACAGGTCTATTCAACAACTCGGAAAATCCGTGTTCATTAAAGGGGGGTATGGAATGACTTCGGAAACTTATAAGTATTGGCTTAAGAAAGTACTTCTGTTTTGTCTGATGGGAATGATTGTCATCTTCCTAACAGCCAAGGGGGCTCTGGCTCACTCCAATCTTCAAAAGTCGGAAAAACTTGAGATTTTTGACGGCATTGGCGGAAATTTTACCCTGCATAGCTCACGCAACCACAATGCCAGCTTGAAGGACTATCAAGGGAAAGTAGTGATGATGTTTTTCGGATACACTTCCTGTCCAGACACATGTCCCATTACTCTTACTCTTCTAAAACAAGTAATCGAGAAATTTGGTAAGCGTGCTGATCAGGTTCAGACTCTTTTTATTACGGTAGACCCTAAAAGGGACACTCCAGAACAGATGAAAAATTATCTAAGTTCTTTTCACCCCAACTTCATTGGACTTACTGGAACCAAGAAGGAAATTCTAGAAGTTGCTGAAAAATACGGAAGTGCCTACATGAAAAATCCAACCATCGACTCAGAATCCAACTATCTAATGTTCCATACAGGCTATGTTTACTTGATTGATCAGTCAGGACAAGTAAGAGCCATTTATCCTAAAGAAACCGAAGTTAACCAAATTGTTAACGACATTAAAGGGTTACTGGTTTCGGGTTGATTCATATCAGGACTTAATTTTCAAAAACAAACAAGAAGTTAACAAAAGCAATTTCATGATGACTACCAAAAGAAACTTTATTAAAAGGTTTTTACCATTCTGGTTCGCACTGATGATGATAGGAGACTCTTGGTGGTTTTTACATTTCAGTTAAGGCTGAAGATCGAAAAGGGGTACTGCTTGCACTTTCATGTACGTCCTGTCATGGGACTCATGGACTGAGTCCTGGAGCAATGCCCACTTTGTATGGAAAATCCTTGGAATACATTGAACAGACAATGCAGGAATATAAAAGTGACAACCGTCCGTCTACAATGATGCACCGAATTGCTAAAGGATACACCTTAGAATAAATTCGTCTAATCTCCAAATACTTTTCCGGTCTCTATACAGAAAAGAGTATACGATGAAAAATATTACACGTCGGGAATTCAACAAAATCATGGGTACTTTTGGCGCGGTTTCCGCCTTGGAGAATTTTGGCAGAGGGCCCACTCTGCTATTGGCAGCAGAGAGACATGTCGTCGTCGTAGGTGGTGGTTTTGGCGGTGCAACGGCAGCAAAGTATTTACGCCTGATGGACCCCAATCTCAAAGTGACACTGGTTGAGCCCAGACGCAGCTACTTTACTTATCCTTTCAGCAATCAGGTGCTGGGTGGAATGAAGACGATGGAAGAATTGACATATAGCTATAAAAAACTCCAACGCAAGTATGGAATCAATGTGGTTCATGTTGCTGCCGCTAGAATAAATGCAGTGTCTAAAACAGTTCTTCTGCAAGATGGAAAAAGCTTAACTTTCGACCGGATCATTGTGGCACCTGGAATAGATATGCGTTTTGATCAGATTGAGAACTACAAACCTGAAGACACAGATTTCATACCGCATGCCTGGAAGGGTCGTTCCGCCACTCTCCGTCTGCTCCAACAACTTGAATCCATGCCAAATGGTGGAATGGTGTTAATCTGTCCCCCTGCCCTTCCCTACCGCTGTCCTCCGGCACCTTATGAACGTGCCAGTTTAGTTGCCCATTACTTGAGTCAGCATAAACCACGTTCTAAAATCCTAATTCTTGATGCCAAAGAACAGTTCCCCAAACAGGCACTTTTTTCTGCAGGATGGAAGAGTCTTTATGGGCGGATGATAGAGTGGTTCAACGGCTCTGCCGGTGGGCTGATTTTGCGGGCTGACGCAAAAAATATGACCGTTGAGACAGAGTTCGGCATAGAAAAAGGTGATGTGATTAATTTAATTCCTGCACAGTGGGCAGGTCGTATTGCTCGAGCTTCCGGATTATCTGACGAGTCTGGATGGTGTCCGGTGGATCAACTCACTTTTGAATCAACTCTGCTCCCGGGGATTCATGTAATAGGGGATGCCGCCATCGCTGGAGTTATGCCCAAATCCGGATTTTCGGCCAACAACCAGGCAAAAGTAACAGCAGCAGCAGTCATTGCACTGCTTAAGGAAAAAGAACCTACATCTTACTCTATTTCCAATACCTGCTACAGTTTTCTAGCTCCAGACTATGCAATTTATGTAACAGCTGAATATCAACTGTCCGGAAGAGAGTTAGTCAAAATTAAGGGTTCCGGGGGTGTCAGTCCACTGAATGTCGACCTGTCAGTGCGTCACTCCGAAGCTGTTTCTGCCCAGAGATGGTACGACAGTATAACACAGGATATGTTTGGATAATCAGTTCTGACGACCTCATATCCTTAACTAAACTGATGATCAAACAGTGAGCAATTACTAATTCCTTTTAACAGCGCAATTCCTCCCTTCAGTAAATAAGGCGCTTTTACAAAAAATAGGGCAAAATGCAATATTTTATTGACCGCTTAAGTTATCAAAATAAATATAATTTGCTGTTGTTTATAAAATCAGTTGTTCAACTTGACACATCCAATCTGAAGTTTAAATTACACACAATATCTGCAGTTAAATTTAGCATGTTAATCAAAAGGATTTTTTGTTTCTGCATTTTATTTTTATGTTTTATGGACGCATCAGGAAATTCTTTGGAATTAACACTTGCAGAATATGCAGAAAAACCATTTGGTAACGTAATTTTTCTTCGCCATGCTTTAGCTCCGGGATTTGATGCTAATGGGGAACCTGATAAATTTGAAATTGATGATTGCTCAACTCAACGTAACCTGAGTGCAATCGGGAGGAAACAAGCAGCAAACATAGGTGAAAAAATTTTTGAAAAAGGAATTAGAATCAAAACAATTTATTCAAGCCAATGGTGCCGTTGTCTGGAAACAGCAGAACTTCTCAAACTTGGTGAGGTTATCCCAGAACCATCATTAAATTCAGGTTTCAAAGGAATATTTAATAAAGAAATTTCACTTTTAAAACTAAAAGAAATTTTAAAAACATTAGAAAATGAGAAAGAGATTTTTTTGATGGTTACTCATTATGGTATAATTACAGCCATGACCGGAATTTTTGTAGATAGTGGTGGTGCTGTTGCTTACAATTCAAAAACTAATGAATATAAGAAAATTTTATTTGAATAATATGATCAATTATTTTATTTAATTTTTTTTATTATTCTATTAACAGGGTTTAATATCCTTTCAATATAGTGTAGTTTGAGGGATGAAAAGAGTGTTCCATATTGCAAACAAGTTTAAGCTGAAAAAATTACTCTGGCTATGCATGCTTGCAGTGTTCCACATCTGCTTGAACATCAGCATGCCGCTGGCCCACAATACTCCTCAGCAGCCAAAAATACTTGAGATTTATAAAGAAATCGGCGGGGATTTCACCCTGCTAAGTTCCCATAATAGGCATGTCAGCCTCAGTGATTTGCAAGAGAAGGTGGTAATGCTGTTTTTCGGATTTACCTCCTGTCCGCACAGTTGTCCACTTACTCTGGGCAAGCTGAAGCAAGTTATGGTACGGTTGGGAAATCGAGGAGAACAGGTACAGCTTCTGTTCATCACGGTGGACCCAAAACAGGATAATCCGGAACAGTTGAAAACTTATCTTAACTCTTTCCACCCCAACATCATTGGACTGACAGGCACCAATAAGGAAATTCTGGCCGTGGCTGAAAAATACGGGAGTGCCTACATGAAAAATCCAACTATCAACTCGGAAACCGGTTATCTGATGATTCACACCGGCTATGTGTACCTGATTGATCAGCAGGGCCTGGTCCGTGCCATCTATCCCCAGGACACTCAGGTAGAGCAAATGGTTGAGGACATTGGACAACTGCTGGCAGCCAGTTGATGCCTTAACTGACCCGAGTGATTCACCATTCTCCCCAAGTGATGATTGGAACCAGGCTGAGCTATCATTTTGAGGTTTAAGTAAACGTTTATATTGGATCAGTTAAACTAGTCCTTTATTGCCATATTAATATTCACTCTTATACAAAATTATTGAGCAGTATAAAATTATCTATATCAGTTCAATTATCAAGAACTTCTTAACAAATTAAGCGGTGAAATTCTCAAAGTACGTCTTGTCGCAAGCCACGCGACAGCAACACTTAAAGATGTAACTCCGATAACGCTGGCCAAACTAATCTGCCAGGTCCATTTCCAGAGGTTTTCAAAAAACCACCAGGCAAGTCCATATGAAATTGCCAAACTGACTGCAACTCCGAAAAATCCTGCAAAGATTCCCATTATTGCAAATTCAATCTGAATCATCTTTTGGATGTCTTGAAATCGTGCACCAAGTACCTTAAGCAGGTTCAATTCCCAAAGCCGGCCTTCCACTTCGTGACGGGCAATCGAAAAAACCACCACCAGGCCAGCCAAAATGGACAGATAGGCCATTAACCTGAGAGCTAAAACCATTTGATCTGAAATATTCAGTACACGTTTAACCATTCTGGTTACATCAATCACAGAAACATTGGGAAATTCTTTTACAATCTGGTTTTGGAGTTGCAGCCTGCGAGTTTTATCCAAGCCACCCAGCGAAGCTAAAAACGTAGCTGGCGCATCTTCCAGTACACCAGTTTGAAAAAGGATGAAGAAATTAGGCTGAAAGCTGTTCCATTTCACCCTTCTCAGGTTTACGACTTTTGCTTCAACTTCAATTTCCTGAACGTTAAATGTCAACAGATCACCCAACTTTAATCCCATCCTTTCAGCAAACTTTTGTTCAAGGGAAACTTCCGCCGGCACAGTAGATTCCCAATCATAAATTATCGTCAATGCTTTTCCTGACACAATATATTCTGCATTTGACAGCTCTGTACGATATGACAAATTAAAAATATGCCTCCGAATGTGCTGCTCACGTTCCTGTTCACGAGTAACGGGTGCCTCATCATTGTTTGACTCAAATGCCTCACCATTTACTTTTTCCAGACTTGCTCTGACCATCGGTGAGAGGTAGTTCAACTGCGCATTTTCCTGGACTAAAACACTTTGCAGGTCATCAATTTGATCCGGCTGAATATCAAACAGAAACAAACTTGGTATACGATAGTCTTCAGGACGTGAAACTTCTTCCTGCAAACCCTGATAAATTTGTGGAATCAAATTTATCAGCAAAGTTCCTAAAGCAAGTGCCAGAAAACATGAAATAGCACCTGTACGGTTACGTTCAAGATTCCGGAAAGCAAGACGTTTCATAGTTCTTCCTGCAGTAGTCCTTCCGCCGGAAACCTGACTAAGTTTCCCTGCAAGTATCAATATCCCCCAGGCTACGCTACCCAGCAGTAAAATCGCAAACAGCAGCATTCCCACAAAAACACTGCCCACCACCCATGAGTGTGACTGCCAGACAGACAAGCCCCAGGACAATACCAACAACGGCAGGTAGCTCAGACCTTGACGCCAGATCTTAACTTTAACCTCATGACTGCCTATATTGCCATGAAAAAGCTGAAGCGGCTGTACCAGGCGAATTCTGGACAAAACGGGTAAACAGAAGACCAGGCTTCCAACTCCCCCCAGAACTAACGCAAATAACATACTGCTCAAATTTACGTGTGTTTCGAAACCGCTTGGCAGAAATTGTTTCAGCAGTACTGGTAAAAGAGGCAAAATTCCTAATGAAAAAATTATCGCAAGCAGCGCAGCACCAGTTCCCAATAATCCCAGTTGCCACAATACCATGCGGTAAGTTTGCTGACGGGTTGCCCCCAGGCTCATCATTATTGACATTTCCCG
>ERZ651768.1957-NODE-1957-length-14746-cov-3.586475_pt1 | contig 14746 bp, 14 predicted proteins | sample MGYA00514754_ERZ651768 | MGnify/ENA metagenome assembly ERZ651768
ATAACTGACTCAGATGGAACTGACCCCGATGATGATGTGGATATCTGGAAAGTATATCACAATCTTGGCGCATCAGGAGGTTCCACCGACCACACTTTCTTTATGATTGTAGGACCTGGTGACCGAGAATATACCGATACTAAAACATATGCAGTACTAGTTGATTTCGGTAGGGATGGAACTTATGATACTGCCTACATAAATGACCCAGCTAGTGATGACGATCGCTATGGCTGGCACACGTGGGGGGGCAGTGCTTGGTCGACGTCACCAACCGAGGATGGAAGCGATAATCACGTCGAGGAAGGATTTCCTAGGTGGAGTGGCACTAGGCACGATATCGTCAAATTTGCGATTGATGATAATGACTTTAACAGCGGTGATGATGACACATTCTTCTACAAAGTAGTCACTATCGATGATGATGATAGCCCCTTCTCTTCTGGTGAGACTTGGGCATCCACCAATTCACCAACAGATGAGACCACGGAGAAAGATTTCACTGTCGCCATCCCTGAATTCTCCACCATCCTGATGCCGGTGCTTTCCGTCGTTTTAATCGTCGGACTGAATTACCGGAAACGGAGAAATGGACTGGCCTCCCGTCCTGCGCAAAGCTAAATCAGCCGCAGCGCTCGCCCGTCGTGGCTGAAGCGGTAGCATACCTCAACAACAGGCGCGTCAGCGTCGCGTGGGACGGCGCGAAGCTGGTGACGGGACGCCACAGCGGACTGCTCGAGTTCGACGGCGAGGGGCCACTGCTGGTGTGGGATCTGCGCGGCATCCTGAAGAACCGCCCCGCTCCGGGAGCTCTGCCGTTAAACCCGAAGCGCGAGACGCTGGTAGATTCAGGAATGGTGTGGGGCGAGGATGTGATTGATGCCATCATGGCCGACCGCGGCAGTGTCATCGTGCCGCTGCGGTCTCTGCGTGGTTGGGTCGAGCTGGATGATGCCCTGTCTTATGCCGAGCTGGAGCTGGTGAGCATCGATTGGGCCGGCGGGCCAGTCGAGGCGCATTCCGATTTCCGTGGTGATATCATTGATATTCTGCGCCAGCTACTGCGGCGAAACATTCCGCGCGTGATGGTTAACAGCCTCGACGGCAGCCTTCCCTTCATCCCGGCCGGGCTCGCCGGCAGCGTGCAGCTCGACGTAGCCCTGCTCACTGACGGGCATCCGCCCAACTGGGCCAGTGAGGTGTTCCGCTTTGGCTAAACCAGAGCTAATTGTTGCAGCCTTCCGCTCGCGCGGTGCAGAGGAACTGCGCAAGGAGGAGCTGGTGCAGGAACTGGCGTTTTCGCTGCACCTGATGTCGCCCAGTGACGCCGCCGTCGCAATCGATACGGCGCTTGCAAGTGGGATGCTGACACAGGTGGGCGAGCAGTTACAGCTAGTCGGGGAGGCGAGAAACAATGTGAAAACACTCACAACGGAATCCACTGTGAACGTGCCCGACCTGTTCCACCGCATCGTTGCTGTGGTAGTGGAGGCGACCGGCAAAACACAACGTGAAGTCATTCGCATGGTGAACCGACGGCAGAAGGAGAATTACGGAATCCGCTCCGAGACTGAGGCGTTGCTGTTGGCAGCCGATGCCGGCGTTGACGTTACTCCGTTCCTGGATGAGGCGCGACAGAAGCTGGTGCAGCGGGTGCGGGACTGATGTTTCACGTCGGCATCGATGATACCGATTCGCTGGACGGCGGATGCACTACTTGGGTCGCCTCTAGGGTTATCGAGGCACTGTTGCCCGACTACGAGTTGATTGGCGCGCCACGACTAGTAAGGCTCAACCCCAATGTGCCGTGGAAGACGCGCGGTAACGGCGCCGTCGCGCTCACCTTTGGCCGCGGCGTGGGGAAACGACAGCAGGTAGGAGCGTTGCCGGAGGGGCCGGTAATGGCACATGCCGAGGCGGAACCGGCGGAACTGGACGTGGACGAACTGTTCGAACGCGTATTTTCCGTGATTCGTGAAGAGGCTAAGCCATCGGCGCAGCCAGGTCTCGTCGTCAGCGAGGTGCGCCCACCCGAGGGACTCTACTGGCAGGGTGTACGCGGTATTGTCGGCCAAGTTGAACTGCGCGAAGCGCTGGAAGGAACTGCGCATGCCAGCCTGAACGGCGGCCGTGGTCTGGCGGGCGCCGCGTGCGCATTGTCATGGTCGCCCTGTAATGCTGGCGTGGTCGAGCGCTGTAGCTGGGAACTGCTCGGCTACCGCAACCGCCGTCACTGGGGTTTGCCACGTGATATCTCTGCAGAGTCGGTCGCTGCCGTCGCCGAAATCGAGGGCACTTTCGGCTGCCGTGATCCTGACGGGAGCCCGGCGATGGTGCCACATTCACCGTGCCCGGTTATGTGGGGTCTGCGCGGGCTACGGCCGAAATCGCTTGTCGCAGGCTTTGGCGCGCTCGGCCCTGAACGGCCGGAACGCTGGCTGTTGTGGCAGACCAACCAAGCGACTGATGACCATTATGGAGTGGAATTGCCAGTAGGGAGCAAAGCGAGCGTGCGGCTCGCTGGCACCGTGGCGTCATTTCCACAGTCACGCCGCGGCGGCCACCGTTTCTTCACTTTCACTTTCGATGGCAGTGAGCTAGAGTGTGCCGCATTCGAGCCTTCGGGAGATTTCCGGCAAGTGGTCGACCAGCTGGTGCCCGGAGATGCCCTAGAGGTTTGCGGCAGCCTAGAGGCGAGCGTGCTGAAACTGGAGAAGTTGCACGTCGTTGCGCTCGCGCCGCGGGAGCGCAAAGCACCCAATCCATTTTGCCCCAAATGCAGCGCGCGTACCCATTCAGCCGGCAAGAATGCGGGCTATCGCTGCCGCCCCTGTGGAATCAAGCTACCAGCGCCGGTACCAGAGGAAGTTGTACCTACGATTGCACCGGGCTGGTATGACCCGCCCGCGTCAGCGCGGCGGCATCTAGTGCGCCCGGCACGATTGATGGAGGCGGAACTGGCAGACCAGCTCGGTTGTTTGTGGTACGGGAACGAGCCGGCAGAGGCGGTCCGGGTGGCAGCGGGTTCGCCAGGAAGCGTGCCTCGAGCGCAGTGAAACAGGTGCATGAGTATGCCATGAACACCTCCAGATTTCTAGACGACCTATATATAAGACATTTCACTCGGAATCGAGCCTGAATCTCTAGCCGATTATCTGCTTCTTCAGTGACTGGAACTCTGCAGCAGTGATAATACCTGATTCGTGCAGCTCGCCCAGCTCCTTCAATCGTGCTAGCTTTGCTTCTGGTCCTGGTGACGCCGCTCCTTCTTGGGAGGCGGAAGAGATGGCATCGGTGGAGTCTGCCTCATCTTCGGGCACGGCGGCTGTTTCAGGTTTGACAGACGTACCTACGGCATCTCCGCCCGCAGTCACCTTACCTCGCTTACGCGTTACTCTGCGAGGTCGTTTGTTTACCACTGCTTTTTTACGCGGTGGAGGCAGCGAGCCACCCAGTTCACCTACTAATTGTTCAGCTGATCTGCGCTTCTCGCTTCCAATGGCCCCCTCATCAATCAGTTCGCGCAGGATACGTGCCGCCATGTCCCCCTCCGAGCCGCCTGCGACTTGCGCCAGTTGCTGCGCTTCAGCACTGGTGTTAGCACCCTTTGCAGTTTTCCGTTTCTTGCCGGCTGGCGTGTGTGCCGACTTTTTGCGTTGCACCTTGTTACGCTTGTCGAGCCCGCTAGCGACGCGATGCACCGTCCCGCCCCGACCGAATTTTTGCATAAGTTCCGCTCCGTCACCACCAACATTAGTGATGGGTGAGCCACACTTGAAGCACTTCTCAACCGTGTCGGCAACGGGGGTCCCACAGGTTCCGCAGTTTTTCATGAACTCGCAGTCGAGTTCTTGTTGCATTTAACCTTATATGCTCCACGAAAACATCCGGTCTGATGGCCCGCTTCTCTCTGATGCGCGACGAAGAAATGAAGCTGAAGCTTCAGCCACATCCGCTCTCGTTCCTGCACCTTTACTTAATCTTCCTGCTGCTGTTGGTGTGGGCCCTTGTCATCTACCGCTTTTTCAGCCAAGATTGGTTCAGCCGTGTGCCATTCTATGACTTCCTGATTGGCATTCCTGTAGTTAATGAAGTGGTCGCCGCGGCCATAATCTGGGCTCTGGCACTGTTGGTCATCGGCTTTGCGGCGCGCTACCTGTTCCTAGAGACCGGCGGTCGCAAGATTTTCCGAATCTACGGTGGACTGGCGCTCTTCGGCATTGGGGCAATGATAATGCACCTCCGGACGGAGGGCGACACGATGGCGTTCGGCCGCTGGTTCATCCCGTTACTGACGCTATTGGTTGGCGGGGGTGGAATGGCCTTTGTCAATCAGTATCGCCGCAGTTTTACCTACTACCTAACCGATATCCGCATCGCGATGCACTATGATTTCCTCCGGATAGGCAAGGAAGATCGACAGGTGCGCTACAACCACATTGAAGACATTAAGCTCAAGCAATCCCTTTTCGGCCGTATATTTGGCTTCGGCACTGTCGTACCGGTAACTGGCTCCGGTCTTGGAACCGGGACCGACGAGGTGATGATGATTGGTGCAGTGGGTGGTGAGGCTAAGGGCCTCGGCGCTGGTATAGCGGGCGGCAGCCGTCGCTCGGCACGCCGTGCCAGCGACGACCCCCGCGACACGCTCTATGGAGTTCCCGACCCAGAACGAGTGCGTGACCTCATCGCGCAGAATATCCAAGACGATACTGGCGTCGAGCACCTGAAGCGCATCGAGGAACTGCTCGGAAAAGATTAAGCGCCGCGTAACGCCACGCTTGCTTCTGACAACATTTCGCTGGCAAGCGCAAAATCGTCTGCCCAGCGCTCTGGCACCTCAGCACTGGCCGGGAAGACTACCGCACTGATACCTGCCTGTATCAGAGATCTCGAGCAGCGGGTGCAGGGTGGCCACGTCACATAGACCGTGCACCCCTTGAGCGATATGCCGATGCGTGCCGCGTGCATAATGGCGTTCTCTTCGGCGTGGCAGATGAGTGGATATTTCCGTTCGCGATTGGTGAGTCGCGCCTCCGTGTCAGCGATGCCACGTGGTAGCCCGTTGAATCCGGTGCTGCGCACCTCGCGGTCTGGGCCAACGATAACGCAACCCACTTGCGTCGAAGGGTCCTTGCTCCAGGCGGCAATGTGGGCCGCCAGACCAAGAAATCGTCCGTCCCAGTCAGCCATCCCGTCGGCAGCGGGGTGGAGCAGTTATACCTGTTCCCGGTGCGTCACCCCGACCTGCGAGCAGTTGGCTTCAGCGAAACAGTGTGAACAGCGTGGCTTGCGCGCGTTGCAGACCTGTCTGCCGTGCCAGATTAGTCGGTCTGACCACTCAATCCAGTCACCTTGCGGCAGCAGCGTCATCAGGTCTCGTTCGACTGCTTCTGGAGAGTTGCCGTGCGATAAGCCGAGTCGACGGGTCAGTCGGTGGACATGCGTGTCTACGACGACACCCTCGGCAATAGACCATGCAACGCCCAGCACCACTGAGGCAGTCTTGCGGCCGACGCCCGGCAGCGTGACCAGTTCATCTAGAGTGCACGGCACGTTTCCACCATGGTGCTCAATGATAGCGTTGCAGGCACCGATGATGTGCCGCGCCTTCGCGTTAAAAAAACCAGTTGAGTGAATATCCTTCCCGAGTTCTTCGACGCTGGTTGAGGCGAATGCTGCTACATCAGGATACTTGCGGAACAACTCCGGCGTGACCATGTTTACCCGCTTGTCTGTACACTGCGCGCTCAGGATGGTGGCGATTAGTAGCTGCAACGGGTCATGGTGGATCAGCGCACACTCCGCCTGTGGGTATTCGCTCCGCAGTCCCTGGAGCACTTCCTGCGCCCGTGCGGCTCTTTGTTTCTGCGATTCGCGTCCGTGTGATCTGGCCACGTTCAGGAGCGATTGAAGCGCGCTTTGCGCTTCTCGAGAAAGGCCGCAACGCCTTCTTTCCCGTCGGATGAGTTGAAGCATTCAACGAACAGTTCTTGCTCCTTTTGCAGTCCCTCTTCCAATGGCATCCCGCTGCGTGTTGCATGCTTGATTCGCTCGGTGGCGAACGCTGCTTTCGACGCGATTTGCTCCGCCAACTCAGTTGTGCGTGCTTCTAATTCGTCGGCAGGCCATACGAAGTTGATGATACCGTAGCGCTCAGCCTCTGCGGCGTCAATCATCCTCCCAGTGAGCATTAGCTCCAGCGCCCTCCCCTCTCCGACAAGTCGCGGCAGTCGCTGTGTACCGCCGGCACCGGGGAGGATACCGAGATTAATTTCTGGCTGTCCGAAGCGCGCTCGCTCGCTTGCTACCCGCAAGTCGCATGCCATCGCCAATTCCATCCCACCACCGAGGCAGAAACCATCAATCATAGCGATAATTGGAGTCGGGCAAGTGGCAGCGACCTCAGTCATGTGCCATTCGTTGCGCATTTCCGCTAAATCTAGCTCGCCGCTGGCAGCAAATTCAGCCAAATCGGCACCAGCAATGAATGATTTCTCGCCCGCACCGGCGAGGATGATGACCCGTACGTCGGAGTCACTACCGAACTGTTCAAACGCCTCAACAATCGCATTGCGCGTCGCTGAGTTCATCGCGTTGAGTTGATTGGGTCTGTTGACCGTGACACGACCAATGTTACCATCCTTGGAAACGATAACTTCATTCCCCATGTGATGCAGAACAGGGAGCCGGTTAAGTCATTTGGCAAACGCCTCTATCGGCAGATAGCTATCGACCAGCTGCGCAGCTAATGGGACTGACGCTCAGTCCGGTGACTGTCCGTGGGCGCCGCAGCCGGGGCAGCTTTCGTGGGCGCTGCCTTCTGGCGTGAAGACAGTTCCGCAGCCGAGGCACGTCAGGTCCCCGCCAGCGCGTCCGAAAGGCGATTTTTCGCCAGACTGTGGTATGGCAGTCACCTGTTCAGGCGCAGTGCGATAGCCCCACCACCAGGCGCCACCTCCCAGCCCCGCTACCATCAGTGCAACCACGACTAGTGGGAGCAGCGGTAGCTTCTCCGTGCCATCCGAGGTTGCAGTTGTTTCCGACTTAATGACCGATAGATCCAGCGTCGTTTCCACCGGAGGTGCAGTCATGCCCATGCGGTCGACCGCGACGACACGGTAGCGGTAGACACTACCCTCAGCAGGCGTGTCAGACAGGTATGTCTGATCGGGGGCAAGCGTCGCCAGTAGTTCATCACTGGCGTTGCCGGCAGCGCGATAGATTTCGTACGCCACCACATCATCAGACGGCGAAGGCAGGAAGAGTAGGTTCACGCCACCGCCAGCGATTTTAGTCACCTGTAGTCCGCGCGCTGGTTCTGGCGCAGAGCGGTCGACAAGCGTCCCAGTATCGTAGCCGACCCAGGTCACGCTCAGGATTTCGCCCACGTCGGGAACATATCCCTTTCTTCCGTCGCCGAAATGAAGTGTGCCGGACGCGGCGTCAAGGTAATACGATTCAGGGAAGAGTGCTTCCGGGTCGGTCGCGAACGAAAGCAGGCTGCCGCTACCGCTGTGCACAGTGACCACTACCCCCAGCATGTCATTGACTGGTGGGAGCGGCAGCTGAAACCATTGGTTGGAGCTGCCGTTGCCGATGTAGCTGGCGGTCAACTGCTCTCGGTCACCCCAATTACCCGTCGCATCGACAGGAGTCAGTCGGAAGAAGTAGTGGTAGCCATCATCGACAGTCAGATTGTACGGCTGCGAGAGGTTAAAGCTACCGAGCGACAGCCACGTCCAGTGGGTGCTAAGTTCATCCCCCTCGTTAACTTTCGCGTATGTCAGTTCGTAGCTGACCATGTCCTCCGTCATTCCTTCTGGTAGCAGTGTAATTTGCGTTGCCCCCGTCAATGCGGGTAGTGGCTGTAACGTCCCCGTCGGGGGAGCAGTGTCAATGATGACGGTATGCTCCGCCGCCGGACCACTGTTGCCCGCCCCGTCCGTTGCAATCACTCGGAAGCGGTATTCCCCGTCCTGCGGTGCGTAGAAGTCATAGCGCGTATCGACCGTCATACTGCGGAGCGTTTGCCAGCCGTTGCCATTGTTCACCAGCAGGTCATAGCCAGCGACATCATTCGCGTTCGAGGACCAGCGCAGGTCAAGTGCCGACTGGTTAAGCAGCATTCCATCTAACGTGGGAACCAGCTCAGATGTGCCTAACGGCGAGTAGCTGACAGTCAGCTCGACCGGCGGCGCAGTTAGGTCAACAACCACCATGCGATGGCACTCATCCTCAGATAACTGCTGATTGCCTTCGTCATCGATACCTTCAGTCTGGAAACAGAATATGCGCCCATCAATGCCTAAATCGAACTGCACAGTTTCCAGCTCGACTGCGAAGGTTCCCAGCTCGGTCCAGTCAGTCCAGTTTCCGTCGCCGTCGTGCCAGCGATAATTGATTACAACTTCGACGGTATCGTTGCCGAACTGTTCTTCCTCCTTGTACCAGTCAGCCACATACCATCCAATCGGGAAGCTGGAACTGTTTACCATCAGCCCTGTCTCGTTCAGGACAAATACTTGCGGCGGCAGATAGTCGGGTGGGACGTAGAGCCGCACTGTCAGGTTCACCCATTGCTCCAAGACATCGGTGGCGTCGCGTGAAACGGCAGTGACGTTGAGACCACCGCGCGCTCCCTCAATGATATCGGCTGCCAAGGAGATGTTTATGGACATGCTCCCTGTCTCGGAAACACCGACCGATAGTGAGGTGGTCCAGTTTAGGAGAGTGAAGTTAGTAGTGTCGTTCAGGCTCACCTGCAGGTCGTAAGTATCGACGATGTTGCCCAGATTGTGCACCCAGATTTCCCAGGTGTAGAGCTCACCAGCATCAAGTTCCTTGTTGCTACCTGGTGCCTGAAGTTCGAATTTGTAGCTCGGCAGAACCTCCATTTCCAGCTCCAGCGGCAGCGGAACGAAATCCCAAGCGGCAGAACGGGAGAAAACAGCCTCCAGTTCTTCATCGAACCATTGGGTGTTCCCTGTTTCCCGCACTACAGACGCCAGAACGTTTTCACCCTCCTGTAGGAGCCCAGGCCCGAATAGTGTTTCGTCGTTCCAGTAATTGGCTGTATGGCCCTGTCCCTGCCGCATGTCATTGAATACTATCTGGCTGTTGAGGTAGTAGGTACCGTAGTTGTTTGCAGCAGTATTCAGGCTCAGGCTGCCTCCCTCGTAGGCCGAGATATTATCGATGGTGAATATGTGGCGGAAGTAGGCGTAGCTGTTGCCCGCCCAGACGGTGTTATTGTCCACGTTCCCCACGTCGCTATCTCCGAATGGTGCTGGATCAAGGCTCCAGTTGTCATCATAGTCAAAATCAAGTTCGGTCCAGCTGGTGTCGCATTGATAACCTGGGTCGTCCGGCTCATCGTTGTCTGTACATTGGTAGAGCTGTGTACTACTGCTGTTGGAGTGGGCCCACCACCATTCAGTATCGTTGTCGCGCCCACTCAGTACCACAATTTCCTTGATTTCACTGTAATACTGGGATCTGGCAGTCAGAGCCATGGAGTAATTGCCGGCCAGGGTCTCCGAATCCGGGACTACGTCAAGGGTCACGTTTCCGCTCTCACCAGGCTGGAGATGAATCACGTTCGGGGTGACAGTTACATCCCAACTATAGTAGGCTCCTGAAATCTGGATGGTAAAGTTGTCCTCCACATCACCTTCGTTAGTGAGATTCAGCTCGAACCTGATAATCTCACTCACATTTCCAGTTACGTGACTCTCCATTACAGTGAGGTTATAGGCGTAAAAGCCAATGTGTATGACTCGTTCCAGAGTATTGTTGTCCTCGTTACTCTCCGAGACCTCAGAATCGGAATCGGCCGTAGCGGTGAGGGTGTAGTCTCCGAGCGCCTCCGGAGTCCAGTAGAATATGTCCACGGACGTAGCGTCGGCCGTCAAGTTCGCAGTGATGTTGCCTAATTCGACTCCATCGATATCTAGTGTGACGTTGAAGTTCCCAGAAGTTTCGTTGCCCAAGTTAGAAGTAATTACCCTAAACCATAGTTCGTCACCGAGGATAATCGGTTTTTCTCTCCAGGACTGGACGTTGACTACGAGCTCGACATCAAGCCACTGGTCACTATCGCCGCCCCATGTGATATCATACCCCAGTATAGCAAGTACGTTAGTCCCACCGACCAACCAGTCTGGATTGGGACCTGATTGGCTGCTTCCATCATAGGTCAAAATGTTGTCCCAATATGCAGCGTCACCTTCGTAGCAATTACTGTTGGATTGGTAAGAATAGCAGTTTCGAATAAGGTTCCCGTTCAGGTAGGCGACATAGTAGTTGTTGTGTGCCACGTTCAGTGTCGCGCTGATTGCTTCATACTCATTACTGTAAGTAAATTGATGGCGGATTATGACATGGTCATTCAATCCATCTTCGGTTTGCCAGATTGTCCCCGGACTAGTGCCAGCTTGGTCATCGTTACCGAAGGGCGCCGCTCCTGAACTCCAGCCCGAATCGTCATAATTCTTTTCAAACCAGCCGTTGGGAAGACACCGTTGCTCACCACAGTTATCATCATCATCGTCGTAAAAGTTGTATTTGTATACGGTGTCGTCATCTCGACCACTCTGGACAATGGTTACAGGGTCCCCATTTTCGAAATCGTTTGTGTAGTCTAGAGAAGTAATTACCAGATCAGCTTCGCCTGAAGCTTCAGAGGCTGCCAAGGAAAACAGGAACGCAAATGCGAGCACGACGAGCGAATTTGTGATGGTTTGGCGCATGAAAAACATCTCTTGAAAGTGCCGCAGGGCGCGCGGGGTTATAAACAATAAGCAATACAAGCTGCTATTTGTCCGGAAGCAGTAGTTCGAGCAATCCGTCCAGCGATTCGTCAGGCAGGTGGTGTGTTGCCGCGGCGACGACTCGCTCGTTGCTGGTGTTGACTGCAATGCTTGTGCCTGCAAGTGAAAACAGATCCAAGTCTACGATGGTGTCACCGACAGCTGCAACCTCGTCGCGGGAGACGCCATGGCGTGCTACGACTTCGCGCATCACAGATGCTTTGGCGTGGCCGCTGACGCGAATTTCTCCTTGTAGTCCTTGCTGTGTATCGAATAGTGGATTAGCGTGCGCTTCTGCCATGCCCCACTCTGCAGCTAGCTTCTGCGCGAGATAGTCGATGCCACCGGAGATAATGGCTGTCGCAACGCCAGTTGCGTGCAATCCCTTCACAGCCTCTGCTGCGCCTGGCAATGGTTCTGCTCCGTCGAGGACACGGTTTACCGTCGCGGCATCAATCGGTCCGCCGTTTGCTGTAGTCCACAGTTCCAGGTCCTTGGCGACGAATTCGGCGTCGCTGACCTCGTGCCGCAGGTAACGTGCGAGCATTTCGCGGTTATCGGTGCCGAAATGGTCGTGGAGTATTTGCCATGACGACTTGGGACGTATCAGTGTCCCATCCATGTCGAAAACTACGAGCTTCAGTGCCATGACTACCCGAAGCTGGAGCTGAAGCGATCCCTCTGTCCCGCCTCACGCTCGAACATCTGCTTCATCTGCTCGCGCGAGACCGAATGCGCTTTCTCCGCCATATCGAATGATTCTTTCGCACCAGTTTTGTCCATCTCGATGCAGAAGCTGAGGCCAGAGAAGACTAACGCTTCCTTTCCTTCGCCAGGGAAGACAGCCAGCACCCCCACTTCGGGGTTGGACTGAAATTTTACATCCTTGAAAACTTGCGTCTTATCGTCGCCCGGCAGAAATACGGTAATCTTCTTTGCTTTGAACACGGAGAGCGGCAGCCTCCATGCTAAATTAGGGTTTGCGCATCGACCTCCATGCGAGCTGGCCTCTGCACCGACTGCAGCGCGCCCGCCCTCGAGGCTTGCCGTGGCTGTTCAGCTATGCTCTGCCGCGACTGCCGCGTTATCCATAGCTGCAGCGCCCGCCTCGGGTGAAACGCACTTTTTAGCACTGTGCGCCTGCGCGGGTGATGGAGCAGCTGACGCTAGGCGATTGTACACTCGCGATTTTCCCAACCGTCAAGGGCTTAGTGAGCGAGTTGCCGGAACTGGAAGCAGCGTGGCAAACTGTGAAACCAGAGGCGCTGGCGCTTGGAGTCAGCCCCGGCGAGGTCGAGGGGCTCCGTGCATGGGATGGAGATCCATTCGATATTTCAGGCTGGGAGGAGCTCTACGGTCTGGCATTGCGCCAGCTGGCGGGCGAGGACGGCGTGCGCCTCCCGCCTCCTGCCTTCCGCCGCGCGCTGGCACTGGCCGACGAGGGCGACGTACCGGCAGAAGCGCTCGACCTGCCCGAAGAAGAGTTCACCACGCTGTTCACCGAGTCAGTCTCAACATGGCAGTGGTTCCGTTTCGACCGGCTCGAGAAGCGGCTGCGAAAGCGTGGCCTCGAAGCCAAGACACCGCAGGAACTAGTGCTCGAAATGGACCAGCATCTCTGCGCGCTGAGTGGCTATGCTGCCGTCGAACGTGGTCGCGAGGCAGAGATGGCACGACGGCTGCGTGAGGTATGCGCAGAGCGACAGCGCGTGCTGGCTGTCATCGAGCTACCGCGGGTCGCTGGGGTCGCTGAGTTGCTGCCCCAAGTCTAAAACACCCCCCATAATCCGCGCCCGGGGCCCGTGAGGTAGCTCGGAATCCTGCTGGGCTTCGGACCCAGATACGGGGGTTCAAATCCCCCCGGGCCCGCCACTACCCACTATTTCCTATACGAAATCAGGTTCTCGGTCTTCGAGGAAGGCGGTGATTCCTTCGACTGCATTACCTGTGTTGCCGGAATCGCGATTGTGCTCACTTTCCAGTTTGAGCAGTTCCTCGGCGGTGAGGTTGTCTGCCGCCGCCAGCAGCCGTTTGGTCTCTCCTATAGCCTGTGTCGGTCCCGCAGCGAGCCGCTGAGCCTCCGCCATCGCGAACTCCGCCAGCTCTCCGTCGGGGACGAGGTGGTGTACCAGCCCCCATTCGTGCATCTCGGCGCTGGTAAGGGTGCGTTCACCGAAGAAGAGTGCCTGTGTACGGCTGAGGCCGATGAGCCGCGGCAGCAGGTAGGTTGCGCCGCCAGCTGGGACAAAGCCGCGCTTGAAGTGCGCCGAGAGCAGCTGTGCTGACTCGGCAGCGATGCGCACATCGCCTGCCAGTGCCATGCCGATAGCTCCGCCGGCGACAATGCCGTTGAGAGCCGTGACGACCGGCTTGCACATCGTCAGCATTGCGCTGACCGTGTCGTGTAGCTGGTCGGTCAGCTGGTAGAACAGGTCTCCCGCGCGCGGCAGGTGCTCGCCCATTTCATTGACGTCGCCACCAGTTGAGAAGGCGCGACCGGCACCGGTAAGCAGCAGGCAGCGCACAGACGAATCGGTAGCCGCAGCTTCGACCGCATTGCAGATGTCGGTTGCTATCTCCAGCGACAGTGCATTCAGCTTCTCGGGGCGGTTAATCGTGATGGTACGCACCGCTCCTTTGTCGCTGATGTCGACAGGCATACGTCGGCGCCAGAGCAGTGGGTCAAAAAGGGTGCCGGTTTCCCAAACTGATAAATTCCACTCAACTCGTCGGGCACGGTAATGGCGATGGGACTCCCGGCTAGGTTATTCTCGGTAATTCTTAGAGTATCACCGGGCCGCATCCGCAATTGGATGTGGAAATGGTGGTATCAAAGACTGGCTAAAGCACATCGCAAGTCTGATTTTCGTTTCATGAACTATGGGTACAAGGATGGCCATGGTCCAAAACTGTCCGGGGAAGACGAACCCAATCGAGTATTCATCCAGCTCTATCATATGAATATCAGAGATATTGATTTGCAGGGAAAAGAGGTCCTTGAGGTGGGATCTGGGAGAGGGGGAGGAGCTTCCTGGATAGCGAAGTATTGTGAACCCGAGTCATTAGTTGGAGTTGATTTTTCCAAAGAGGCCGTTAGACTATCCAGGAAATGGTATTCCGAACAGGAAAATCTTTTTTTCATAGAGGGAAATGCGGAATCCTTGCCAATGAATGATTCGGCCTTTGACGTGGTTTACAATGTCGAATCATCTCATTGTTATGGAAACATGAGAGCCTTTGCAGAGGAGGTTAATCGTGTCCTCCGGGCGGGTGGGCATTTCTGCTGGACCGATTTCAGAGATGAAGAAACCATGCAGAAAGTTCAAGCCTTATTCATCGATTCTGGTTTTAAGCTGGTTTCAAAAAAGGAAATTACCAGAGAGGTACTAGCTGCACTGGATGAGATAAATGAAGCGAAAATAGAGCAAATCAGGAAGAATGTTCCTAAATCAATCAGAAAAAGTTTTGAGACCTTTGCAGGAGTTAAAGGCACTCCAGTTTACGAAGGATTCCGGTCAGGCAGCTTACACTATCACAGATATCTGTTGGTCAAGCCCGAATAATTCGGTACCGCGCTGCTAGACCAAGCGCCGCGAGCACCACCAGCGGTGACGGGAACGGCAGTGGCTGTTCCGGAATGTCTGGCAGTGGCATGCCGACCTCGAGGAACACTATCGCGATGTCAGGTTCCTCAGGCACGTGCATGATGCGTTCGTAGCGCAGTTGCGAATCATACCATACAAGGGTAGCGGTTTCACCAGGCTCGAGATGCGGTAGTGTTGTGCCTCCGGCCGAGAGGTTGTAGGCAGCGCCCCAGCCTTCGTTACGTACCGTAATCTTGCCCGGAGAGGTGTCTGTAACTACCAGGTGCCCGCCGAACTTGTGCAGGTTCTCCCACGCCAGGTCATACATCAGCAGCTCGTTCGTCAGCTCCT
>ERZ651768.1962-NODE-1962-length-14721-cov-8.718929_pt1 | contig 14721 bp, 7 predicted proteins | sample MGYA00514754_ERZ651768 | MGnify/ENA metagenome assembly ERZ651768
TCTTTCATCTGGAAGATCATGCGTTCGTTGCTGATCCAGTTGAAGCTGTACACCTCGTTTTCATCCTCCGCAGTGCAACCGAATAGCTTGCGGTCGGAAAGTCGAATGGTAAGAAGATTGTTTTTACCCTCGCGCGGCGCGATCGCAGCGAGCCATTTGCCGTCCGGGGAAAGACGCATCCTACTGAACTCCGGATCCTTAAAAAATGTCTCAACGGGCAGTTTCTCCGCTTGGCCAAACGGGGCCAGCCAGGCCAGGGCCAGGCCAAGCGCGGCCGCTCGCATGATGGGGATGATGATTGTTTTCATTTCACTCAGGATGATCTGCCGTGAATCGTGATTCCCAACAGGGAGCAGACTGTACCGTCCTGCTTTTTGGCAAGGCGAACAAAAAAAATCCCGTGGCCAAGCGACCACGGGATTTAATTTTGAATGGGTTGTTCGCCTTAGAAGCGGACAGTCGCCCGGGCGTAAAGGACGGTGCCCCACGGGCTGTGGCCTGCGGTGCCGTACGAGTACCCTTCCGGCTCGCTGTCTGACCAGGGCGGATCCTCGTCGGTGACGTTCAACGCCCCAACTGTGATCCGTGAGTTGTCGGTCAGATCATAGGTAGCCTGCAAGTCAAGCGTGGTATGGGAATCCACCTCCGGTATAACCCCGTAGTACTGATCAAAGCCATCGACGTAATTGACCGTGGCTCCGGCGCTGTACTTGTCATAGTTCCACCAGACGCTCAAATTGCCACGCAATTCCGGCACAGTATAGGAGCCTACCTGCTCCTCGAAGTCATCGGTAGGACGTGCCTGATATTCGTATGAGTCCATATGGGCGGCACGAAGATCAACACCGAAGTAACCCACCGAAGTGTCTATCCCGTAGTCGATCGATATATCGAGCACTTCAACATTAACCTTAGCTAGATTAAGATAAGCGTTGTTGATGTGTTTCAGGCTCCCTGGGATGCCTCCGTTGGGAACATCGTCATCACCAAACTCCGGATTCTCCTCGGTGCCAAACTGGCCGTCAGGCCCTGGGTTATCAGCTGCCCTGTCAGCATCCGTCTGCTCGTTACGAATAATGTTGTTACCGAAGAGCTCCTCGTTGGTCAGCATGTACTGTGCACCGAGGCTGGTGATCTGATTCTCCAACTCGACCTGGCTCCAGTTCACGCTCACGGCGAGATCCATGTTGTCCGGCATGGGAATGTCGATAACGGCACCAATGGAGACGCTATCCGATGTTTCCGGTTGCAGATCCGGATTACCACCAGAGATGGTCTTGTACTGCATTCCCCCATCACCACGTGCAGGATCCAGAAGGAACGGATGGGCAATAGTTTGGCCCATGTACAACTGTTGGAGGCCTGGTGCCCGGAACGCGGTCTGGTAAGTGCCGCGTAACAGCACACGCTCATGCGGCTGGTACTTCAAACCCACCTTCGGGTTATCGGCCGAGCCGAAGTCGCTGTATTGCTCGACGCGCCAAGCGGCTTGCAATCCGAGGGAGTGAATCCCAGAAACCCTGTTGTCCTCCCCGATGATCGGAACCATGAATTCAGCGTATCCAGCGTCACGAGAGCGGCTGCCCGCGTTGGAAGTGCCCCCGGAGGCAACGATCTTGTTCGACATGGAGAGACTGTCGCCAATGTCGCTGGTATCCTCCTTTGCTGTTTCAGCGCCAACGGCCAGAGCCACGGTGCCACCCGGCAGTTCAAACACATCGCCAGCCGCCTTGACGTCAAACATCCGGAGCTCGGACTCAGCGCGGCGGAGGGTATTGACCCGGAGTCCGTCGAGGACGGACGGGCTGTTGATCCCCAGTCCAGCGCCAAATATATTGTAGGCGGTGGCAGGATCACTCGAGGCCAGCGCGTCCGAGAGGGCGTCCGAAGAGACGAAGTTCTGACCGAAGTCGACTGTCTCGATTTTGTTGTAGAGGAAGGCGGTCTCTGCCTGCCAACTGTCCCCGATGTCAAACTTGACACCCGGCAGAATGCGGAAAATGTCACTCTCAATATCGAAGAGACGAGGCCCAACCTCGATCAGGCGATGACGGAAGGTTGTGTCCTCACCAAACGGGTTAAACGCGTTGGAAGCCGGCAGGATGCCCCAGGTGTCGGTGTTCAGGTCTCCAAACGCCGGGGTCGGAGCCATCTCCTGGTGGACCTTTATATTCCGGTAGGTCGTTTGCACGAATGCGGTGGCATAATCGGTCACGTTGTAATTGATACGGCCCGATGCCCCGTATCGCTCGTATTCGGGCGTAAGGGTCATCCACGGGTTGTAGTCAAAACGGTTGATGCCCGGGGCACCTATGATCTCCTCGGCGGTCGGTGTACCGGTGCTACCGGCAGGTACCTGGTAGAAGCCGGACTCAAACCCGTTCTCTGAGCCGGGCAGAATCTTGATTGAACCCGGGTTACCGGAGGAGGAGCGGAAATCATAACCACCAGCGGATCCCTGATTTGCGCTTGCGGCATAATCCCTATCGTCATGCTGCAACGAGTTGCGCTGCATATAATCAACATTGATCCAGGCGTTGCCATTTTCACTGACCGTGCCGCCCGTGATCGAGTAGCTCTGGGTGCCCATGTCGCTGTCGGCGGTATTGCTATAACCTACGTTAATTTCCAAGCCGTCGAAATTGTCGCGCGTGATGATATTGATCACGCCGGCAACAGCGTCGGAACCGTAAATGGCAGAGGCACCGTCCAGCAGAACCTCAATACGCTCCACGACCGCCATCGGTACGCCGTTCAGGTCGGAGAACGCCGTGGTTATGTTCTGGGCCATCGAGTGGTTGCCCAACCGGCGGCCATCCACCAGCACGAGCGTGTAGGCCATGCCCAAGCCGCGCAGCGACACGCCGGATGTACCCGGAGCGAAAGAGTTCTGGAATTTCTCGTCGTACGATCCGGAGTTGTTCTGCGGCAAACGACGAAGCAGCTCGCCCACGGTCTCGGCACCGGAACGGTTGATCTCCTCGCGGTCAATTCGCACGATCGGAGACGGTCCCTCCAACTCGACAGTCGGAATGTTGGAACCAGTGATGACAACTGGGGTCAGTTCACCTTCATCATCCTGGGCAACTGCCGGCATGGTGGCCAGCGGAAGACCCAAACTCATGAGGGCGACAGTCTTCACTGCGGTCCTCATCCTCTTGGTTTTTGCTCTATATGCACGTTTCATAACGATAAAATTACTCCTAGGTTGGTATTAGTATTGTTTGGTTGCTCAGAATATTGGGAATGATGCGGTCTGCACTCATTCTTTTGCGGGCGACAATCAACATCCCTTTTCGCGCTGTCAAGCATCTCATTCGCCTTTTTTATAGTTTTTTTTGAGGTTACACCGTTTGACGGCAGAACCTGATTACCCCATTTTGAGCCCGTCATCTTGAGTCTGGCCCAACCAGACCTCTCGGCCACTTTGGCCAAGCTGCGAGAAACTCCCTCTTTACAGACTGTCCTGTACGGTGCGGAGCCGGGAGAAGTGTTGTCTCTGGGCGGCATCAGTCAAGGCGCCCGGGCCTTTTCGGCGGCGGTTTTGGCCCATTTCGCCAAGGGCCGGCCGGTGGTGCTCGTCTGCCCCACCGGCAAACTTCAGGAGCAACTTCAGCAGGAACTCGAGACGTGGCTCCCCGCCCTAACCAAGCGCCTGGCCAAGCCGCCGCTCTTTTTCCCGGCTTGGGATGTCCTGCCGCACGAGGCCCGACTGCCGCACGCCGACGTGCTGAGCGAGCGGCTCGAGACGCTCATTCACTTGGCCAAGCGCCGCAAACCCAGTGCCAACTCCACTGCGCCAGGCCCGGTCATCGTCACCACTGGTGTCGCCCTGCTGCAGCGGACGTTCTCCCCGAGCGAGCTGAAAAATCGGTTCCGCAACTTTAAGCTTGGAGAGCGCATTGATCCACTGGACCTCGTCGAGTGGCTCGAGGACCAGGGCTACGAGCCGGAGGCGCAGGTCAGCCAAAAGGGGGAGATCGCGTTGCGCGGCGGCATTCTCGACGTCTTCCCTTTGGCCAGCCCGTGGCCGGTGCGCTTCGAGTTTTTCGGTGACGAAATCGAGTCGCTGCGCACCTTCGATCCGCAGACGCAGATTTCCCGCGAGAAGATCGACCGTGCCACGATCTCTCCCGGCGGTGAGCTTGGCATCCTTAAGCAACAACTCGCCGCCGACTCAAACTACGGCACCGGGCGGCTCGGCGACTATCTTGTCGGTGATCCGCTTTGCCTGCTGATCGAGCCGGATGACATCGCCGAGCGCGTCGCCGATTACCTCGAGCAAGTGCCCGACGGTGACCTGTTTCACGACAACTGGGAAGCCGCGCTTGGCCAAGCTCGCGAACGCGGCACGATCGTCGAGGTTCGCGAAACCGGCGACGACGAGCCGCTGTTCCAGGGACTCGACTCGTACCGGCCGCTTGGCGAATCGTCCGGCGATCCGCAGGTTGCCGATGCCCAGCGGCGCGAGTTTTTCAACCAACTGCATCGCTGGCTGCGTAACGGCTACACCGTCTGGACAGTCTGCGGCACCGAGGGCGAGTTGCAGCGGTTCGATGAACTGTGGATCGAGTACGGCTTGGCCAAGCGCAAGGCCGAGGCCAAGCCGGTGCGAATGTTGGGCAGCATGTCTCGCGGTTTTCTCGTCGAGCCGGCCAGGCTGGTCGTCGTCACCGACTCCGAGATTTTTGGGCGCACCCGCACGCAGCGATCGCGCAGGCTCAAATCGCCCCACGCAGCGGCGACGCGCTCGGCGCTGGAGATCGATTTTACCGACTTGATTGTGGGCGATTTCGTCGTGCATTTACAACACGGTATCGGCCGATACCTCGGGCTGAAGGTGCTGCCGCTCGAGACGCGCACGACGCGGGACGGCAGGGGAAAATCCAGTGGCGGTGAGGAGTGCCTCGTGATCGAGTACGGCACGCGCGACCCGGAGCAGGAGCCGCCGAAGCTCTACGTGCCGGTTTCCGAGGCGCACCTCGTCAGCAAATACGTCGGCACCGGTAGAGCGCGTCCGCCGCTCAGCATCATCGGTGGCAAACGCTGGGCCAAGGCCAAGGCCGATGCCGAGAAAGCGGTTTCCGATGTCGCCGCTGACTTGCTCAAGCTACAGGCCTCGCGCGAGGCTCAGCCGGGGCACGAGTTTGGCGACGACACGCCGTGGCAGAGGGAGTTCGAGGGGTCGTTTCCATTCGAGGAAACGCCGGACCAGTGGTCGGCCATCGAGGCGGCCAAGCGGGACATGCAGCAGTCCAAACCGATGGATCGGCTCGTCTGCGGCGACGTCGGTTTCGGCAAGACGGAGGTGGCCATCCGCGCGGCGTTCAAGGCGGTGATGGGCGGCAAACAGGTCGCCGTGCTGGTGCCAACCACTGTGCTGGCGCAGCAGCATTACAACACGTTCCGCGAGCGCATGGCAGAGTTCCCCATCTCGGTGGAGTTGCTCTCTCGGTTCCGCTCAAAAAAGCAGGCCGACACCGTCATCGCGGCGCTGGCGGCCGGCTCGGTGGATGTTGTCATCGGCACGCACAAACTCATCCAGCACAATATCCGCTTCAAAGACCTCGGGCTGGTTATCATCGACGAGGAGCAGCGGTTCGGCGTGCTGCACAAGGAGAAGCTCAAGAGACTGCGTCAGACAGTGGACGTGCTCACGCTCACCGCGACGCCGATCCCGCGCACACTGCACATGGCTCTGACCGGCGCGCGCGACATGAGCACCATCGAGACGCCGCCGCAGGACCGGCTGCCAATCGAGACCACCGTCATCGAGTTTGACGAGGCAACCCTCCGCAACGCCATCCAGCGCGAGCTCAACCGGGGCGGGCAGGTGTTTTTTCTGCACAACCGCGTGACCACGATCGAGTCGATGGCAGAGCGCATCCGCAAGCTCGTGCCTAAGGCACGGCTCACCGTCGGCCATGGCCAGATGGCCAGCGGCACGCTCGAGAAGGTGATGACCCGGTTCATTGACGGCGACGCCGACATCCTGCTCTCGACGACCATCATCGAGAGCGGCCTGGACATCCCCAACGCCAACACGATCATCGTTGACCGCGCCGACCGTTTCGGCCTGAGCGAGCTGTACCAGTTACGCGGCCGCGTCGGCCGTTACAAGCACCAGGCATACGCCTACCTGATTTTGCCCCGCCACGCCGCGCTGCTCGCCGATGCCCGCAAGCGAATCAGCGCGCTCAAGCAGTACTCGAAGCTCGGCAGCGGATTCAAGATCGCCATGCGCGACCTCGAGATTCGCGGGGCCGGCAACATCCTCGGCGCACAGCAGAGCGGCCACATCACCGCCGTCGGCTTCGAGCTTTACTGCCAGTTGCTCAAGCAAAGCGTGAAACGGCTCAAGGGCGAAAAAGTCGATCGACGCGTCGAGGTGCGAGTCGCGCTCGATTTTCTCGCGATAAATCCCGGTGAGGAAAAAAGTGCCGAGCGAGCGCCCCGCAAGAGCGCCCCGCCGCCGTTCGAGGTGACCGTTCCGCGCGATGTCGACGACGAGGATGACGACGACGAAGCCCCGGTCGACGCTGAGGAGCCAAGGGACATCGGCCGTCTGCCGGCGTATTTGCCATTCAACCACATCCCCGAGACGCGGCAACGCATCATCCTTTACCGTAAACTGGCCCAGCTCTCCAACGCCGCCGAGCTTGCCGAACTGAAGGAGGAGATTCGCGACCGCTTCGGCCCCATCCCAAAGCCGGTCGAGCGGCTGCTGAGCGTGGCGGAACTGAAGGTGCTGGGCGCAGCCAAGAACGTCACCGGGATTGAGGCCAAGGGCGACAAGATCATGCTGACCCGCAACGGTGAGCTGATCACGCTTGGTGGCAAATTCCCGCGCTTCACCAAGCGCTCGCCAGACGGCCGCCTCAAGGAAATACGAACACTGCTCAAGGCGCTGTAAGCCAAGCGGACGGCTGGGACAGCCATCCTCGCCCGCGCTTGGCCTATACCTTCCAGATCATCTCGGCAACGGTCTTGCCGGCCGGGATGAACGGCAGTACGTGCTCGGTGTATGGCACGATGACATCGAGCACATACGGCTTGTCGGAGTCTAGCATCCGCTGCAGCGCCGCCTTGAGGTCGCGCTTGTACATCACCCGCTCGGCCGGCACGTCGAAGCCCTTGATCACTGCAACGTAGTCGGGGTAAATCTGCTTCATGTCATCCGGGTCGCCGAGGTAGGTGTGGCCACGGTTACCGGCGTAGAAACGATCCTCCCACTGCACCACCATGCCCAGGTGCTGGTTGTTGAGGATGATGGCCTTGGCCGCGATTTTCTCAATGCGCGCGGTGGCCAGTTCCTGGACGTTCATCAGGAACGAGCCGTCGCCGTCGATGTCGATCACCTGCTTGTCCGGCCGAGCGACCTTGGCGCCCAGCGCGGCCGGGTAGCCGAAGCCCATCGCCCCAAGCCCGGCGCTGGTGAGCAGTTGCCGTGGCTGCTCGTACTGGTAATACTGTCCGGCCCACATCTGATGCTGGCCGACGCCGGTGGTCAAGATGGCCTCGCCACCGGTCAACTCGTAAAGCATCTCGATGACCATCTGCGGCAGGATGACCTCGCTCTCGGAGCCGGCGAGGTGATCCTTTATGTGCTGGGACTGCATCACCTCCTCGGTCACCCGGTAGCCGAACGGTGCCTTGGCTTTCCAGCGGGCGACCTGTTCCTGCCACGCGTTGAATTTCTTCTGCAACGGCCGCTCGCTGACCATGTCGGCCAGGCGCTCGAGCGCGTAGCGGATCTCGCTGATCACCGGCAGGGCGACCTTGCGGTTCTTGTTGATCTCAGACGGGTCGATGTCGATGTGGACAATGGTGCCGTGCTCGCAGAACTTGTCGACCTTGCCGGTCACGCGGTCGTCGAACCGCACGCCAAAAGCGAGCAGCAGGTCGGCACCCTCGGCCACCTTTTGCGTGTTGCCCTCGGCGTCCTTCTCGAACTCGCCGCTGACGGCCCAGTTGGCGTAGGCCGAGCCGTGCATGCCGAGCCAGCGCAGCGACAACTTGTGCGTCTCCGGGAACGCGCCGACTCCCATGATCGTGCTGGTCACCGGGATGCCGGTCGCTGCAACAAACCGGCGCAACGCGTCGCTGGCGTCGGCGCTGATGATGCCGCCGCCCACGTAGAGCACCGGCCGCTCGCTCTTCTCGATCAGCCCGATAATCTCGTTGAGCTCAAGTTCGCTCGCCTTCCGATTGTCGGGGTCGAATCCGGCGATGTCGACCTCGGCCGGGAAAAAGACCTGCGCGCGGGTCTGCTGGATGTTTTTCGGCACATCGATGACCACCGGGCCGGGCCGACCGCTGGTGGCAATCTTGAACGCCTCTTTCACCACGACCGGGATTTCGTTGACATCGGTGACGAGATAGCTGTGTTTCACCACCGGCAGGGTTAATCCGTAAAAGTCAGTCTCCTGGAATCCGCCCTTGCCGATCATCGCCTGCGGCACCTGGCCGGTGACGGCGACCAGCGGGATCGAATCCATGTACGCGTCGGCAATGCCGGTGACGAGGTTGGTGGCACCGGGGCCGCTGGTGGCCATGCAGACGCCAGCCTTGCCGGTGGCGCGGGCGTAGCCCTCGGCCGCAAACGCCCCGCCCTGCTCGTGTCGCGGCAGGATGGTGCGGATCTGCTTGGACCGTGTCAGCGCCTGGTGGAACTCCATGCTCGCACCGCCCGGGTAGGCGAACAGGGTGTCCACACCCTCCCCTTCCAGGGCTTTGACGAGAATCTCACTGCCGAGCATGCTCGGCCCAATCTCGCCCTTGGCCTTGTTTGAAGTCACCGCCTTGGTTTCTGTTGTCTCGCTCACTTGAATACTCGGTTTTGCAAAAAAAAACCCACGACCGTTTGGGTCGTGGGTGTCTTGGAAATTTTAACTTATCCGCAACGAGCCCGACCCCGGCCGTCTACCATTACGACCAGTCCCTTTACGATTGTTGCCACTACTTTTGCCATAGCGGGCGGCTTTGTAGACCGGCCTCTCCCGGACGTCAAGCGGGAAAAGTGCCAATTTTAGGGGTCGGAGACTAGAGGTGAGGGGTTGGCTGTCTCGCCAGGCCAAGCGCTCACTCCTTGGCGGGCTCGGGGGCTTCGGCTTCCCCAGCCGGTTCGGCCTCTTCGTTGGCTGCCGGCGCCTCCTGCGCTTTTTCGCCAGTGATCTCGGCGAGGATTTTCTGCGCCAGTTCCGGGTTGTCCTGAAGCGCCTGGCGGGAGGCTTCCTTGCCCTGCCCGATCATCTCGCCCTCGAACTGCAGCCAGGCGCCTTTTTTCTGGATGACATCCCTGGCCAAGGCGACGGCGATCAGGTCGCCCTCCCAGTTGATGCCCTGCCCGTAAATAATGTCGAACTCGGCCTCCATGAACGGCGGCGACACCTTGTTCTTCACCACCTTGGTGCGGATGTGGTTGCCGATCACGTTGCCCATGTTGTCCTTGAGCTGTTCGCGCCGACGGATGTCAATCCGCACGCTAGCATAAAACTTTAGCGCCTTGCCGCCAGGCGTCGTCTCCGGGCTGCCGAACATCACGCCGACCTTCTCGCGCATTTGGTTGGTGAACAGGCACATCGTCTTGGATTTGCCGAGAATGGCGGCCAGCTTCCGCAGCGCCTGGCTCATCAACCGCGCCTGCATGCCCATCGTGGCCATGCCCATGTCGCCCTCCAGTTCCGCCCTTGGCACAAGCGCCGCCACGGAGTCAATCACGATCACGTCCACCGCGCCGGAGCGGGCCAGCGTCTCGCAGATCGTCAGCGCCTCCTCGCCGCTGTCCGGCTGGGAGATCAGCAGTTCCTCGAGGTTGACCCCCAGTTTGGCCGCGTACGCCGGGTCGAGCGCGTGCTCGGCGTCGATGAAGGCCGCCGTGCCGCCGGCCTTTTGCGCGTTGGCCACGATATGCAGCATGAGCGTCGTTTTGCCGGACGACTCCGGCCCGTAAATCTCGATGATGCGCCCCCGCGGCACTCCGCCCACCCCAAGTGCGATGTCCAGGCCAAGCGATCCGGTGGAGATCGCGTCAATTTTCAGGTTCGCCCCCTCCTCGCCGAGCCGCATGATCGAGCCTTCGCCAAAACTCTTGGTGATGGCGGCGATGGCGGACTCGAGGTCAGCGGTGCGTTTGTCCAGTCCGGCGGTTTTGGAGGATGCTTTTGCGGCCATTTTCGTTTATCCGATGGGCGACTTGGCTACTGGATAAACTGCAAAAAGTCAATCCTTCCCACTTGGCCCTTGCTCCGATACACCTTGGCCAAGCGATCATGGGAGCATTTGATTTTGACGTCGCCGTGATCGGCGGAGGCAGCGCCGGCTACGCCACGGCGCGCACCACGGCCGCCGCCGGCCAACGCACCGTCGTCATCGAGGCCGGCGAGGAACTGGGCGGACTATGTATCCTTCGCGGCTGCATGCCCACCAAGGCGCTGCTGCACGCGGCCGATGTACGGCACCAGGCCAGGCGCTCGAAACTTTGGGGGCTCGAGCCGGGCGAAGGCGGCTTCGATTTTCCGGCGGTGATGCGGCGCAAGGCGGCAATGGTCGAGGAGTTCGCCAGCTACCGGCGCAGCCAACTGCAGGACGGACGCTTCGAGCTGATCCGCGCCCTGGCCAGGTTTCGTGATCCGCACACGCTCGAGCTCGACAACGGCCAAACAGTCACCGCCGGCCACATCATGATTTCCACCGGCTCGCGAGTCGCCGACCTGCCGATGCCCGGCCTGGCCAAGCTCGGCTGCATGAGCAGCGACGACGCCCTCCGGCTCGAGTCGTTGCCCCAGTCGATCATCGTGCTCGGCGGCGGCGCGGTGGCGGTGGAGTTCGCCCAGTTTTTTGCGCGGTTCGACGTCAGGGTGACGCTGCTCCAGCGCAGCCCGCACATTCTCAAGGCGTGTGACGATGACGTCGCCGGGGAAGTCGAGGCCGCCTTCCGCGCCGAGGGGATCACCGTCCACACCGGCTGCTCGCTTATCGACGCGCGGCAGGACGGCAACGAAAAATTGATCGTGTACGAGCACGACGGCGGGCAACACGAAGTCCGCGCCGAGGCGGTGTTCCACGGGCTTGGCCGCTCGCCTAACACCGACTCACTGGCTCTCGAGAACGCCGGCGTCGAGACCAAGCACGGCCGCATCATCTGCGACGCACACATGCGAACCAGCACGCCGCACATTTTCGCCGGGGGCGACTGCACCGGGCCGCATGAGATCGTGCACCTCGCCGTGCAACAGGGCGAAATCGCCGCGCACAACATACTGTATCCGGCCAAGCCCCAGCCGATGGATTACCGGATGCTCATCAGTGTGGTGTTCACCGACCCACAGGCCGCCACTGTTGGCCTCACAGAAAAGCAAGCCAAGGCACAGGGTATCCCGTGCCTCACCGCGAGCTATCCGTTCAATGATCACGGCAAATCGATCATCATGGACGCCATGCACGGCTTCGTGAAATTGTTGTGCGATCCCGAGTCGGGAGAAATCCTCGGCGGCGCGTGCGTCGGACCGATGGGCGGCGAGTTGATCCATGAGATTGTCACCGCCATGGCCAAGCGCATGACCGTTGCCGAACTGGCCGCCGTGCCGCACTACCATCCCACACTCGCCGAGATCTGGACCTACCCGGCCGACGACCTGGCAGAAGAGATCGCTCGTTGATAACCACGATTTGTTTTCCGTAATTGACAGATGACCCGCAAAAAGGCTAACCTTCGGTTCACAATGCAACTGGATTCAAAAGCCCAAGCCCTTGACTGGGCGCCGCCACTGGAGGGACAGGACGCAACCGCGGCGGTCGAGTGGCTTTTGCAATTTGCCACCCGCCACCAGGCCAGCGACGTGCATCTGCACATGGACCGTGAAGGGTGCCGCGTGCAATTCCGGCTCGACGGTGTGCTCACCCATGTCGGCACGCTCCCGGCCGAGGCGGCCAAGCTGATTCTCGGCCGGGTCAAATACCTGGCCAAGCTCAAGACTTATGTCGAGTCGCTGCCACAGGATGGCCGGATTGCCGCCGACGAGGTGGGTCTGGCCAGCGATGTACGCGTCTCCACCTACCCGACTGTGACCGGCGAGAAGCTGGTGCTGCGACTGTTTTATGCGGAGCACCAATTGACGCTCAATCAACTGGGCTTTCCCGCCGGGGTGAATGAGGCGCTGGAACAACAACTGGGCATCCGCGCCGGCATGATCCTGCTGACCGGCCCGGCCGGCAGCGGCAAGACCACAACGATTTACGCGCTGCTACAGCGGCTGCTCGAGACCGATTCCTGCCACGTGATCACAGTGGAGGACCCGGTCGAGCGCGTCATCCCCGGCATCATGCAGACGGAGATCGACCTCGAGCGCGGGCTGACGTTTGCCAAGGCGCTCAAGCACCTGCTGCGGCAGGATCCGCAGGTGCTGGTGATTGGCGAGATTCGTGACGAGGAAACCGCGGCAATTGCCCTGAGAGCGTCGATGACCGGCCACCTGGTTATTGCGACGCTGCACGCAGGCTCATGCCGGGGAGTGGTCGAACGACTGAACGCTCTTACTGACGACTCCAACCTGGTGGCCAGCCAGTTGCGGCTGATCCTCAATCAGCGGCTGGTGCGCAAGTTGTGCGCGGATTGCTCCGGCAAAGGGTGCGCGCCTTGCTTCGGCTCCGGCCTACGCGGGAGAGTGCCATTCTTGGAAATGCTGCGCGTCGACGAAGCCAACCAAGGAGCGATCGAGACCAAACGCCTGGCCAAGCTCGAACCGGACCTGTCATTCGAGCAATCGCGCGAGAATCTGCTTGGCCAAGCGCTGACGAGCGAAACAGAAATTAATCGACACTTACACCTATGAACACTGAGGAACTTGCCTTCGTAAACCGGCAGTTGGCCGGGATGCTCAAGTCCGGCATCCCGCTCGAGGCCGGGCTGAAAAAGATGACCGAATCGATGAGCAGCGGCCGGTTAAAGGATCAGCTTGGCCAACTCGGCGACCGGCTCGAGAAAGGCCAGCCGGTGGAGCAGGCGGTCGAGGGGCTCGACCTGCCGGACACCTACAAGCGGCTGCTGGTGCTTGGCCAGGAAAGCCAAAGCATGCCCAAGGTGTTGAGCTGTGTGGCCGACTATTACGAACGCATCGGCACGCTGGTGACCCGCCTTCGAGGCCTGGCCATCTACCCGATGCTTATCCTGGTTTGCGGTTTGCTGGTGGCAGGGCTGATGGCGTTTCTCTTATCGATGCTTAAAAAAGATGTAGGCATTCTAACCTTTGGAGGAGTCTCGGATCTCCAATCCCCGACGACCCGCTTTTTTCGCAGTAGTTGGAGTTCCATTTTTCCCATGGGAGTTTTTGCGGTGGGTTTACTTTTTTATGCCATCGTGTTGCGCAGTCAGAAAATGCGGCGTTATTTCAGCTGGAAAATTCCCATGTTGCGGGACGCCGCACTGGCACAGTACGCGGGGCTGGCCGAAGCCCTGTTGACCTCCGGGGCAAGACTGCCTGAGGTGATCGGGATGGTCCGCAAGCTCGAGTCCGGCTCAGCGATGGAGACCGACCTGGCACAGATTGAGCAGAACCTTGCCGAGGGCCATGCCGGTTATGACTCGGCCTCAAGGGGATGCCGAACGATCCCGAACTTCTTCAACTGGATCGTCGCGCAGGCCGGCGAGGATGTTACTGCAGGGTTCGGCCACGCACGAACCATTTACACCAGCCGTGCCGAGAGCAAGATGCAGGCGTTCCTCTACTGCTTCCTGCCAATAAACATTTTGGTGATTGGACTGCTGTTGCTTGTATTCTTTATTCCCACGATTTCCTTTGCTGCTGACCTTATCAGAATGATCGAGAATCTTGGATGATTAATAACGGAATTTTTAGTCAATGGACTTAGACTCCACAACCGCGTTTATTTACATCTGGCTTGTCTGCCTGGTGGCCATGATTGGGGTTGGGGCCGTTGCCTATTTTGTTTTGAGTGCACCCTTCCGGCGGATCGACTGTGCCAACCTCGTCGTCGAGTTGAACGAGTTGGCCGCTGCCACTGGCAGGAATCCGGAGGACCTGTTCAAACAACTGGGCGGACTTGGCGTCAGGGGAGTTCCCCATGCACGAAAGTTTACCCGCCTGAACGACCTGATGCAGAGCGGCCGCAGCTTCATCGAGAGTCTGCGGGGGTTTCATTCACTGCTGCCGGGCGAGGTCTTTGGCGCGATGGAACTGGCCCGCAACGAGCGCGGCTCGCAACTGCTGGCCAAGCTGAGCCGGGCACACCTTGAGGATGGCGTGTCGCGGGCGCAGAATTCCTTCAAGCTGTTTTCATCGAGCCTCATCATCCTCATCCCCACCACGCTGATGATGAGCACCGGCGTATTTGTTTTTGTTTTGCCAAAATTCAAGGATGTGTTTTACGAAATGATGGGTGAGTTGCCTGAGATTACTGTTTTTTTAATGGATTGGTATGAAACCGGGCTGGCTATGGTTATTCCGACATTGCTGATTCTCTTTGTGGCCTTCCTGACAGTGGCGCACCTCTTTGGCTTGTCGGCCTCCCACGACACCGGTTCGCTCCTGAACCGGTTGTTCGGCCGGCTGGCCTGGCTGATGCCGTGGCGGCGAAACCGGATCAAGCGCAACTTTATCTGGATTTTTTGTGAACTGCTCGACAACGGCGTGCCCGAGGCGGAGGCGATCGAGGCCGCCGCAGCAGCCACGAAAAACAGTGTCATTCGCGGTCGCGCAGCCA
>ERZ651768.1963-NODE-1963-length-14719-cov-2.847015_pt1 | contig 14719 bp, 12 predicted proteins | sample MGYA00514754_ERZ651768 | MGnify/ENA metagenome assembly ERZ651768
CTCTTTTTGTAGGGTCGGGCTGACACCTAGACCTCCGAAACCTTCATCGAAATATACCCAGGCGAGTCCATGATCGAATTGGGCGCCACGAAAGTCTTCGTAGCTCATTTTTTTGGGGTCGTTGTCGGCAAGTAACGCGTCTAAAGCGCTATCGACTTCGGCGGCTTCGTTTCCCGTGGTTGTGTTCGCTTTGTCTGACATGAGAACAGTCTCCCTAACAGAGCACCCAAAGAACAACCTCAGATGCGTTGTCTTTGGCGAAATAGTTCATTCCGAGCCGGTTCTGCGTCCATCAAATTGTGGTTCGCGTTTCTCAAGGAATGCTTGAGCTCCCTCTGTCATGTTGCGCGGTATTAAAACGGCTTGATGTTCCATTTCAATCCCAAGTTGGTCAACGAAGCCTGTCGTGGTCGCTCCATCAATGGATTGACGAATGCGAAGCATGGCATCTGGGCTGGTTCGTTTAAGAATCCCCGCAGTAGCGGCGATTTCAGCGTCAAGCTGGTCATCGTCAACGCATCTCCATATCAGCCCCCATTCAGCGGCCCGTTCCGCTGAAACTCGATCCCCCAGCATCGCCATGCCCATCGCGCGGGCCCGCCCCGCTCGCCTCGGAAGGCTCCACGTTGAACCCAAATCGGGAACAATCCCAAGACGAGGTCCAAATGTTGCGACCAGAAACGTGGACTTCACTGCAATCGTGATATCGCATGCCAACGCAAGTCCGAGACCGCCACCAGCAGCAACTCCGTTTATGCGAGCGATGGTCGGGACGGGGCATTGATGAAGAGCCGCTAACGCCGGATTGAAGAAATCTCCCATGGAACCGGTCGGATCGTCTTCGCTAGCTTGCGGATCCGTATCTGCGGAATTGTTGAGGTCTGCACCCGAGCAGAACCCTCGACCCGCGCCCGTGATTACCACCACTCGGACGTTGTCGTCATCGGTAACTAATTTCAAAGCGCTGCTGATGTCTTGCATCAGGTCGTCGTTCATGGAGTTAAGCGATTCGGGCCGATTCAGTGTGATGGTGGCGACACCATCTTCATAACCATATTGAACGGCCCCGTTGGGCATGTCGGAGCTAGTCATAGAAAGAAGCTATGTCACTCGCGAGGAGGTCGTCTATACAAGATTCCTTCCTCCTCTAATGCAGCTACCGATTCGGAATCCAATCCGAGAAGGTCAGCGAGCACTGTTTCGTTATGTTCTCCCACTTCTGCAGCCACAAGGTCCGGTAGGTCGGGAGCATCGGAGAAGCGCAAGGGAAATCCCGGTATCAGCATTGAACCTGCGAGAGGGTCCGTCACTTCTCTGACCGTGCCACGCTCAAGGAAATGCGGGTGGGTTTCTGCCAATTTCACCGGCTCAACGACAGGCCCACATGGCACTCTGTGGCACTCAAGTATCTCTAGGACTTCTTGATCATTGTCGAACTTAGCCATCCAATCCTCAATGATTTTCGTTAATGCATCGCGATTCTCAAGCCGTGTTCGATTGTTCGTGAACCGGGGGTCGTCGGCTAACTCTGGCGCTCCCAGTGCTGGCCACAGGTTCGCTATCTGGTTTTCTAAAGCAAAAACTACGATCCACCCGGCGGGTCCTTTGAAAATTCCTGCTGGACTCGCTGGCGCGTAATGGCGTCCTGTTCGCATACCGACAGCGTCATCTGGGGATAGTGACGGTCCCGATACAGCAGATTCTTGCATGTGGTACATGACGTCAACCATTGCGATATCGAGATGCGATCCCTCTCCTGTTCTGTCGCGGCGATAGAGCGCGTAGCCAAGAGCAGCGAATGCGTGCACACCCGTTGATGTGTCAGCGATTCCCGCCCCAATCAACATCGGGGGTCCGTCAGGTTCACCCGTCATATGCATCAACCCCGAATAGGCCTGCGCTATGAAATCGAACGCTGTCTTTTCTGAGAGCGGTCCGGTCTGCCCGAATCCCGAAATGGAAGCCATGATGACCTGCGGGTTCAATTCGCGTAGTCGCGAGTATCCGAGCCCGCGTCGTTCCATCACTCCCGGACTGTAATTCTCTACCACGATGTCGACCTGGGGAATGAGGTCTTCTATAAGCGCAACGCCTTCCGGTCGAGTCAGATCAACCGAGAGACTTCGCTTTCCTCGGTTTTGTTGCACATGGTATGCCGACCTCCCATTTCGTCTAGGTGGGCTCGGACGAACTGGGTCACCATAAGGGGGGTACTCGACTTTGATGACATCGGCGCCCATCTCTACCAGAAGCCTCGTACAAGATGGGCCCGCCAAATATTGGGTGAAATCAAGTACGGTGACGCCCTCTAGATAGGGAGTCACTCCAGGGTCGTGGGATTGCTCTTCTTCGATCACGGTTTGAGCGTAGATCCCGGCGGCGCATTGATGCTCAGTACAACCCTCGCTATTGCAAGCATTGTCTGTGGACTTTTCTAAGCGGCTGATCAACCGAGGTGAATCACATCGTCACGTTTGCCGATGTAGTTGCCGGCTCGGACCTCATATCGACATTCCACCCCATTCGTCACACCAACCGGCGGTTCACCATTATTTACTGCTCGGACCTGTTGTCGGAAAACATGCCGAAAGATACTGACGCCGCGATCCGAGGACGCAAGATTCTCTTCTGAGTGAATCGTTATGGCGCCTTGCCCCACCTGAGCTTCGTAGTCGCCCGGATAGCGCTGGTGCTCCTCTTCAGATAAGTCAGGCCAAATCTGTCCGTTGTAGAGGGCCCTGCGACGCTCTTGACCGATTGGCCGTTTCAGAATCGTGAAGATCTTCGTTTCGGTTCGGGAGATAGGGAGCGTCCAGGCTACTGAGGTGGCCTTTCCTTCAAATTCCACGAATGGGCTTGCGACGATGCGAACATTGGGCATCACCGCTTCAGTGACTCGGTGAAAGAAACGTCCGTCATCGAGAGTTCGATCTTGGTGGGACTTCACTCCCTGCGGCGTGCGGTGAAATGAAAGTTCGGGGAGCCCTGCCATTTCGGCAACGAATTGATTCCCAGAGAATCCTGCGTGCAAGACGTATACGTGAAGCGGATCCATCACGTTTTCGTGTGTTTGGAACCAATTGCAAGGAGTTGGGTCACCTTCGAGGCCAATGTTGTTGTCATCGGCAACAATCTCCCAACCCTCCGGAACGTCATCGAAGATGTCGTAGATAGGAAAGGCTGGTTTGTGAGCGGGAGGTCCCATGTAGGTGAACAACATGTCGTGGTATTCCCGCACTGGATACCACGGTTGCCGGTACCTATCTGCGCGTGCGCCGCTTTGAGGCTCACATGGCATGTCTAAGGTCTTGCCTTCCACGTCAAACAGCCATCCGTGGTAGCAGCAACGAATTCCTTCGGTTTCGACTTTGCCGTAATACAACGATGTGCCTCGATGGCAGCAGCGTGGATGCAAGAGGCCGACTCTGTCGAGACCATCGCGGAAAAGTATTAGCTGTTCCCCAAGAATCGTTACCTCCCGTGGGGTGTCGGTCGCATCTGCGGTGAGGGCAAACGGGTGCCAGTAACGGCGAAGCATCTCACCGGTCGGCGTGCCTTTTTCTACGTCAACTAACTCTGTGTCCCAGATCGGTTCCGATATTTCGTATGCGGTCCCGGTATCTATCCCAACCGGAATTTCTTTCATTTCCCTAACCCCAAATGCTGAGACTATGCCCATATCGCGGCGCTGTGCTCTTTACTCTGGTTCGAGTGCCAACAAATCGTTCGGGGCTGCTTGTATTACTCGTCGGCGTGTTGTTGGGTGCCGCCGCGCTCGTGCAAACATTCAGAGGAGACAGCTCTTCTTCCTCGTCGGAGGCAATTTCTGTCACTACCTCCCAAGTCACGAAAACAACTGACGAAGACCAGCCATGTTGTCTAGATGAGGTTCCGACTTCATCTACAACAACATCGAGTGTTTCCGCTCCAACTACTTCGTCTACTCCAACTACTTCCTCTACTCCAACTACTTCTGCTGACTATCCGCTGTCGGTTTCAGATACTGACCAGGGAGTCCTGCGAGTTAGCGGATACGGTCCCAAGGAATTTCAAATCGATCACGTCTTATCCAAATATCGAACCGCGACTTTTAGAAATGAGGACAACAGTTCGGGCCTAACGGTCGAATTACGCGACTCTAACGACACCTCAATCGCGGTGTTCGGGCATGCTCCAAGCGCCTGGCCAATTCAGGGGCTTCGCGACGTGCGTGACGTAATCGAAAAGGTGGTGAAGATTGTGGTGGATGCTTCTAACGGCTGGACTATTGAGTTTCTTCCCGAGGCCTTCTTATGGGACAAGGAAGTAGCGCGAGGCAACACTCCTCACCCAAACGACTTCTCGGTGCTCTCCGCTGATGGCATCGCTTTCGTGGGAACCGATGCCGACAGCGAGGCAGCTAGTGGCACAGGTGATTTGTTGATCTACAACGCTTGCCAAGGATGTGGTGAAGTTAGATCGGTCATCTGGACCCTGCGGTTGGACCCACGTTGTGACCATACGCCCACGGCGTTGATCAAGAAGCTAGGCGAGGACTTCTTTCAACGCGACATTCGACCACTCAAAACCGACTCAGGCGAGCAGCAAATACAAGTCGCTCTGGACGGCTTCGACTGGCTTCAGGTTCTCACTCCATGTAAGTGGTCAGTTGCTGCACGAACACAGTGAAGATCAGGACTGCTATCTCCAACTAGTTATTTGTAACGGTACGTAATTCGACCACGGGTCAAATCGTATGCCGAGACTTCAACCTGAACCCGGTCTCCGGGAAGAATACGAATGTGATGCTTTCGCATCTTGCCGCTCAGATGGCCAAGAACTTCATGTCCGTTATCCAACTCGATGCGGAAGTGACCGCCCTTGAGCGCTTCAACCGTCTTACCTTCGAGCAGGATGGCGTCATCCTTCTGTTTCGGCAAACCATTATCCCTTCGCTGGCTTCTCATTAATCCTACCGGAGAGGCCACCGTGGCCGATAAATCAGCACGGCGCCTCTAAGCGAACTATTTTTGGAGCAGTTCCAGATGAGGGGATCCAGATGGGTTACGACCTGAAGATCACAGGCGGCACAATCGTTGATGGCACCGGAGCCTCCCGGTATTTAGGCGACTTAGGAATAAAGGATGGTCGCATTGTCGCTATGGGCGACGCACCAGCCGAGGCCCAGCGAAGCATCGACGCTACCGGCCGCATCGTTGCGCCAGGGTTCGTCGACATTCACACCCACTATGACGCGCAAGTTCTTTGGGACCCATTGGTCAGTTGTTCCCCATGGCACGGGGTCACCACGATCGTCATGGGCAATTGCGGTTTCTCTGTCGCACCGACTCGGCCCGAACACCGGGATCTCATCATGCGAACATTAGAGAACGTCGAAGGGATGAGTGTCGAGGCCTTGCGGGCAGGATTGGGCGACTGGGGTTTCGAAACTTTCCCCGAATACCTCGATGCTCTTGACGCCAACGGCTGTGCGGTCAACATGGCGGCCATGGTTGGACACACAGCCGTTCGAATGTATGTATTAGGCGAAGAAGCAACCGAACGCGAAGCCACAGAAGGAGAGATCGCTCGACAACGCGAACTCGTCACCGAAGCTCTAGAGGCCGGCGCCTTAGGTTTTGCTACGAGTAGAGCCTCCACTCATGTCGGATACGAAGGTCGGCCGGTTCCCAGTCGCCTGGCCACATCTGAAGAAATTATTGAGATAGCTCAAGCGCTCGGCGACGTCGGAGGGATCATGCAGGCGACCCAAGGTCGCGGCTTAAGTCACGACGAATTCGCCCGCGTAGCAGAAACCACGGGCGCGAATGTCAGTTGGACCGCATTGCTAGCAAGCACCCTAGGTCCAGGAAGCCACCTCAAAGACCTTGAGAAAGCCCACGCTCTCGCTGACCGAGGGCTTCCAGTTTTCCCACAGGTAGCGGTCCAACCAATCCAGTTCGAAATGAGTTGGAAGGCACCATTTATCTATGAGGGGATGCGCGTTTTCCAGCCCGTCGCCCAAAGCGACTTTGAAGGACGCAAGGCGTACTACGCCGATCGTGATTGGCGCGAACAATTCAAAGACAAAGCCGGGAACGGCGGGAAGATCGGCGACCGGTGGGCCCGAACCGAAATTACTTGGTTCCCACCGGACCCATCGATGGAAGGTAAGAACGTTCAGGTATTAGCAGATGAATTAGGTCAAGACCCTGTCGACGTAATGCTTGACATGGCCCTTGACGCCGATCTGGATATGCGCATCGTGCAAGACGTCGTCAATCATGACCGAGATGAAATCGACGAGCTTTTGCACGACCCAACCACCGTCATAGGTCTTTCCGACGCGGGTGCTCATGCAAGCCAGCTGTGCGATGCAAAATATTCCACAGAGTTCCTGTCAACGTTCGTTCGTGAGAGAGAAAGTTTTGACGTCGAGCAAGCTGTTCACATGCTTACCCAACGCCCGGCGCAGATATTTGGAATTGAAGACCGCGGCACGTTAAGCGATGGCGGGTGGGCTGACGTTGTCGTGTTCGACATGGAGAACGTCGGTCACGAAGGCAAGCGGCGCGTGTACGACCTCCCCGCGGGAGCTGACCGATTGGTTTCGGATGCTACGGGAATTGACGCCGTCGTAGTGAACGGAACCATCATTCGACAACACGGAGAGGACGCTGTGTCCGCAGAGTCTTCGCTCCCCGGCAAGTTGCTGCGTCACGGCAGGGCGTAACAAGTGCCAGTCGACCCTGATCGACAATTTTGGAAGCCCGGCATGGGTTGGTTAAAGGCCATTGACGACGTCAACTATGTCAAAGGCCTTGCTGACGAGATGGGCGGCGCAGATCGTGTCAAGCGACAACACGACGGTGGCCGCTACACGGTTCGCGAACGTATGGAAAAATTTTGCGATCCCGGCTCATTTCTCGAAATGGGCCACCTAATTGGCGCAGCCGATTATGACGCTGAGGGAAACCTGGTTGAATTTTCTCCGGGTGGTTACGTCATGGGTCTGGGAGAAATTTCAGGGCGTCCAGTGTCTGTCGGTGGTGATGATTTCACTCTTTCCGGTGGAAGCCCTCATGACGTTCACAAGCTGCCGCATCATTTTGCTCAACCGTTGGCACTTCAATATGGGCTTCCGTATGTTCAGCTGCGTGAAGGAGTGGGACATTCGTCAAAGCAAGACGAACAAGATGGCCATATGGGTCTCCCTCAGGGTGATCTATGGCATCAAGGAGTCGAGCTTCTTAGCAATGTTCCTGTGGCCGCCGCGATTTTAGGGTCAGTAGCCGGGTGGCCAGCCGCCGCAGCTCTGTTATCTCATTTCACGGTGATGATTAAGGGAAACTCTCAGATTTTTCCCTCGGGGCCGCCTGTTGTTGAGCGCGCTATCGGCGAGAAGCTTTCGAAAGAAGAACTCGGCGGATGGGACATGCACGTCGTGCAGAGCGGCCAAGTGGACAACGTGGCTGAGGACGAAGACGACGCTTTTCAGCAGATTCGCGACTTTATTTCCTATCTGCCAAACACAGTGAGAGGCGTCGCTGAACGTATTGGGACTGGAGACGATCCTGAACGCCGACCACAAGAATTATTGGACATTGTGCCTACCAACAGAAGGCAGGGCTACGACGCTCGTGCTTTGATTCGCCATGTCGTAGATAACGGCGTTTTCTTTGAGATGAGACGACTCTACGCCAGCGGAATCATCACTGGTTTTGCACGACTAGATGGTTGGTCCGTTGGGGTGATCGGCAGCGATCCTATGAGTAAAGCGGGTGCGATGGACGGTAATGCGGCAGACAAGTACACCCATTTCTTAGATCTCTGCGACACCTTCAATCTTCCTCTTCTCATTTTCCTCGATATGCCTGGGTTCATGCTGGGCTCCCATGCTGAACGTATAGCGACGATGCGGCGAGGCGCTCGTGCTCTCATAGCGTCCGCGGAGTGCCAGGTGCCGAAGATCGAATTCATGGTCCGCAAGAGCTACGGCGTAGCAGCTGATGCTCCGAACTCCATCGGATTACCCAACGGCATCAACTTGCGTTTTGGATGGCCGTCAGGCGAATGGGGTGGCATCCCTATCGAAGGCGGAGTCGCTGCTGCATATCGTAGAGAAATCGAAGCGGCTGACGATCCGGACGCGCATCGGAAAGCAATCGAGGAGAGGCTTCTCCGGCTTCGGTCCCCGTTTAGGGCCGCACACAAGGGAGACGTGGTGGATCTCATTGATCCCCGTGAAACAAGAACTTTGGCGTGCCGCTTCGTAAATCTGGCGCAACCCAAGCTCGCGGAATTAGCTACTCGCCCCAAACGTGCAGTCCGTCCTTAATTGGACTTCACCCCGCCACCATCGGGCGGGGCCTCAGTGAGCCGAAAGATGCTACCCATCGGAGGGATTGCTTCGAAACTCCCTTCTGAATGCCAACCAGCGCCAGCCACATAATGTGAGTTCTCGTCCGCGTGTATGACTAATAGTTCAGGGTGTTTAGGGTGGCGGGGCACCGTTGGGTGGATATGAAGTTCATCAAAGCGAGCTGCGGAAGCTATGTGTTCTTCTTGCGTGAGTTTTTGATCTTAAGAAAATGACCTGATGGTGAAGTCACGCCTCGCGAATTTCTTTAACAACTCGATCGCTAAGCTCATCTCGAAGATCCACACCCTCAATTTCCGCCCCGATTCTTGGGGTCATGGGGCAAACAGTGATCGTGGTCATACTTTGAGGCTGGGCCTATGTTGATTTACGTGACAGATTAAGAAGATGATCGACTTAAGATCTGACACCGTTTCCAGGCCAACTCCATCGATGCGCGCCGCAATAGCGGCCGCTGAAGTGGGCGACGACGTGTTTGGGGACGACCCGACCGTTCGCGACCTCGAGAGCCACACAGCGCGACTCCTCGGCAAAGAAGCTGCCGTATTCGTTTCGTCGGGAACGCAATCAAATCTGTGTGCCCTCATGGCCCATTGTCAGAGGGGCGATGAATACCTGGTCGGTGATCGCGCGCATACCTACATGTTTGAAGGAGGAGGCGCTGCAGTGCTCGGCAGCATTCAACCTCAAACCGTTCCGACACTTACTTCAGGGATGCTCGATCTTGGAGCCGCTGAAGCTGCGATCAAACCTGATGACGCACACTTTGCGCGCACTCGACTGCTTTGCATTGAAAACACCAGGGACGGAAAAGTGATCGGCTTGGAGGACCTCCAGGCTGGTCGAGAACTAGCTGATCGACATAGCCTCGGTTACCACCTCGACGGAGCCCGACTCTGGAACGCATCGATTGCCTTGCAGGTGGCCCCGGCCGATGTTGCTGCCGCCTTCGATACCGTTTCTGTTTGCCTTTCCAAAGGACTCGGTGCTCCTGTTGGCTCAGTGTTGACGGGCTCTACGTCTCTAATAGCTGAGGCGCGAAAGTGGCGTAAAATGCTCGGAGGCGCAATGCGCCAGGTGGGGCTACTAGCTGCGGCAGGTCGCCACGCGATTGACAACCACGTTGAGCGTCTTGTCGAAGACCACAGAAACGCTCAACTTTTGGCGGAGGGCTTAGTTGAGATTGATGGCATCGAGCTTGAAGCTCAGAACACCAATATGGTCTTCGTACGCACCACTCGACACATGCCTGAGCTAGAACAAGGTCTTTGGCGTCGCGGGGTACAAACACGTTGGTCGGGAAACCACAGCCGAATGGTTCTGCACCTTGATGTAAGTGAAGCTGACGTTGAAACCGTGCTCACCGCTGTCAGCAGTGAACTGAACAACTAATCAGCGATTAGTTCACCCACTGGTTCAGCTAAATATTCTTCTAGGTTGACCTCTCGCGTCATTTCGTAAAAATCTACGTTCCTCCACGGTGAGTTCACGACGATTCGTCCGCGCTCGTTGCGGTAATAGGACGTCATTCCTGGATGCGCCCAGACCATTTGCTCATGAGCGAGGTCAACCTTGTTGTTGTACGCGTCATGTACTTCTTTGCGGATCTCTACTGCCCCAATTTCGTCGCGAAGCATTTTTCCGATCATGTCCATGATGTACCTGACTTGCATCTCAACAACGAAGATGAGGCTTCCACCATGACCGGGTTGAAGATTTGGACCATACAGGGTGAACAAGTTCGGGAAGTCGGGCACAACAGTACCGAGATACGCCTTGGCGTTGTCTTGCTCCCATTGATCGGTCAAAGGCGTGCCGGAACGTCCTACAGCTTCGTATGTCGTGATGAAGTTGAGCACGTCAAATCCGGTCGCCAAGAGCAGCACGTCGGCCTCGTATTCAGCGCCGTCTTCGGTGACAAGGTGACCTGGCTCGATTCGCTGAACATGGTTATCTACCAAGTTGACTTTGGAGTTACGGAGCATGCGGTACCACCCGTTGTCCATGAGCATTCGCTTACCGAACGGTGGATAGGTAGGGAGAACGCGTTCCAGTAATTCTGGGGCTTTATCGCCTAATTCATCTACGACGTACCGGGTGAAATACGCTCTGTGTGCATCATTTTGCGCGTTTAGTGATCGTTCTGGGTGTTCCCAATCGGGGTCTTTTTGTAGTGCCGAGTGGAGTCGGTCGTTGAATGTCCAGCCCAATCGAACGCGGTACCAGTTTCGATAGAGGGGGACCTCTCGCAGAAGGACGCGTATCGGGTCAGGAACTTCTTTACGGAACTGTTCGAACGGTGCAGCCCAATGAACAGATTTTTGGAAGATAGTGAGGGATTCGACTTCGTCTTGGATTTCAGGGCCGATTTGCATGCAGCTAGCACCGTTACCGATGATTGCGACACGCTTCCCCTTCAAATCGGCACCTTCAGGCCAGCGCGCTGTATGCCACTTTTCGCCTTTCCAGTCGTCGAGTCCCTCTATGTCGGGAAACACCGGTGGATTAAAGATTCCCGCTGCGCTGATTACAACATTGGCTTCTGTTTGTTGCGATGAGCCGTCAGGGAGGCGAAGTGTCACTAGCCACTTCTGTTTTGAATCTTGGTACTCAATACGTTCAACGCCGGTCTCGAAGCGAATGTTGTCGCGTACCTCAAAGCTGTCGCATACGTGTTCGAGATATGCGTGGAGTTCGTCGCGAAGGCAAAAATATTTTTCCCAGTCGAATGGAGCGAAGGAGTAGGAATACAGGTGGTTCGGAGTGTCGACGCCGGCTCCCGGATAACGGTTTTCCCACCAGACGCCGCCAACAGTTGAGTTGCGCTCCACTACTTCGAAGTTGATGCCAAGCATCTGGAGGTTGATAGCCGCGCACAAACCTGAAACTCCGGCACCAATAACGAGAACTTTGAAATCAGATGGCGCGCTCACGGGTTCGTGATCCAGAAACTTCACTTGACCAAGCTGCGCGGCGGTGAATTGGCCATACTCGGGTGGGACGGACTCCGCCATCGCAACACTGAGCATGCGAACGAGGAGTTCTTCGTCAGGTTCCGGAAGCGCGATATCTCGCCCTGCGCGCCACGCCAAGATTGCCTCAAGCCCCGCTTCTCGAACCTCGCGTTGATGCCTGGGGTCAAGGCCTCCAGTGTCATTATCTCCAAGGCCTGGTTGTCGCTTCGGAGCGTACGGCGCTTCCAGCCATTGGAGTTCGCCGGTGAGTTGCACTAGCACCATGAGGAGCGTCGGAATGTTTGCTACTTCGATTGCGTCAGCGAAGGTTTGTTCGTCAGGGTTCAGGCTCATTGTCAAATACCTAGATCTCGGAGGTTGTAGTTGGTCAAGATATCTCGTGCAATGTCAGGTGCGTAGCGATGTTCTTCCTCCAGCCCCATGAACGGCTGATAGCTGTACCGCTCCTCTTCGGGAAATCGTTGGGCTCGAGCGTCTATTGCCAGCGGAATGCACCGGCAGCGCTGCCGGATGTAGTCCTCGGTATACACGTTTCCGTCTCCGGTTAGCTTTCCGATCTGACCGATCACCGAGGAGTATCGGTGGAAACCAAAATTGACCGTTATTCGCCGATCTTTCGAGGTGTTCGAAAACGAGCCATGGACAGCCTGTCGATTGGTGATGAAGGCATCTCCCGGATCGCATACGAGCGGGACGGCGTCTTCGAACCAATCGAAGCCTTGATTTCTCGATATTCGAGCCGCTATATCTACTTTGCCCTCCCGGTGTGTACCGGGCAGTACCCAAACTCCATTTGCGGGGGTACTTCCATAAAGCTGCACCTGCACATTGAAACCATGAATGTTCGGGTTCCAGTCAGGATGATCCCAATGGATTTGACCGTCTTGATGCCATGCGACAGAGGGCCCTAGTTCGGGTTCTTTGACAAACAGTACTTCCGTAAAGGGCGTGAAGTCTGGTCCGTTTATCGCTTCAGCAACTCGCAAGATGTCAGGGTGGCCAGAGATTCGGAGAAACGATGGGAGCAATTGCAAACAACCCATAACCAAATAAGGAACGTGGACAGGGGTGTCCGCAGCAGGCTCAGGTTCATACATTCTTACTGGGTGGCGGCCATTATTCTGTGACGTACCCCCTACGGGGTCGCTCAGCGGCTTAGTCATGATCCAAGGGTTGATCGCGAGGTCTAAGCCAAGAGCTTCCCGGCCCTGACGATCTGTCTTCGAGTCCCGATGAGGCCAAGGAGCTCGCTGGAGTAGCTCATTGACTTCAGAGCGACATTCCCGTAACTCGTCTTTACCAACGACATTCTCGAACACGTAAAATCCACAGCGTTCGTACGCCTCTGCGATCTCAGAAGCAAGCTGGCCGTCTGAAGAAAACCGAATTGGTCCCCTATTTCCGAGCTCGAGAGCTCGTTTTTTTCCTTCCGCGCAATATTCCCTGAATTCAGAGTTACCCCATTCAGATTTCCGCTCCGCTGTCTGCATGATGCTCTCCCCTTATTCACTCTAGATGGCCGCATCAGGTACGCGCTGTGAGCGAGAATCCTCTTATGTCAGATGCTGGGATCGAACTGGTCGCGTTCGTGGGCCTTGGTGCTATGGGCGGACCGATGTGCGCAAATTTGGCTAGAAAGTCTCCGGTTCCCACACTCGCGTACGATCTTGATCCGAATGCCGTTCAAGCAGCGGTCAGCTCAGGAAGCGTCGCCGCCAACGATTTGGCCGACATATCTCGCGCTGACATCGTCTTCATCTGTCTGCCCGGAGAAGAGCAAACTCGCGCTGTTTGCCTCGCAGAAGGCGGGCTCTGCGATCATGCGAAAGCTGGACAGATCGTGGTTGATTGCACAACGGCGACGGTCAGAGTGAACTTAGACGTTTCTGAAGCACTCGCCACTAAGGGCGCCCACTTCGCCGATGCCCCGGTCGCTCGCGGCGTGCCAAACGCCCACGATGGGACTCTCTCAATCACAGTGGGCGCGTCTGAAGAGATCTTCAACCGGGTCGCCCCTTGGCTCAGTTATATGGGCACTGACGTTGCATACTGTGGTCCTGTGGGGACCGGGACTGTAATGAAGCTGATGAACAACATGGTCTTATTCGAAAATGTGTCTGCTCTTGCTGAGGCAATGGCAATTGCGACGCGGGCAGGTGTGCCGCGCAGCCGAGTATTGGATTTACTCGGTCAAGGCTCAGCAGATAGCTTCGCTCTTCGACGACACGGGTCCTTTATGGCAAGCGGCGAGTACCCAACAGATCGATTCCCGACGACGTACTCTCTCAAGGACCTTGATTACGCGTTGGATCTTGCAGACCAAGTCGGTGTGGATGCCAAAGGCGCACGCCTCATTCGAGAACGGTTTTCTGAAATCGTTGATAGAGGAATGGGCCATTTTTATTCACCGGTTGTCTACGAACTGTTTGAGGACGAATGAGCGAAGTCAACCGAGACATTGTCGCGAGGGCAGTGGAACTAGCCGATGGTCAGCTTTTTCCTAACGCACTCGCAGTAGATGCCAAAGGGCATGTACCTACGACACAGCTTGACCTCGTCCGCGGCGCGGGCTTTCACGGCCTGTTTTCACCAACTGAGTTCGGAGGTCTGGGCGCATCACCTGAAACTCAATGGGCAGTTATCGAAGCTTTAGCTGGCGGATGTCTCACCACCAGTTTTATCTGGGCCCAACACGCTGGCCCTAGCCGAGCGGCAGTAGAAACAACAGGGCCGATGAGAAATCGATGGGCCGAAGCTCTCGCGACCGGCGAAGCGCGAGGTGGAGTTGCGTTCGCTCATTTGAATCGACCGGGCGCTCCGATGCTTCAAGCTGAACCCTGCACCGACGGGTGGCTTTTCAGCGGAACGGCACCGTTTGTGACCGGATGGGGTCACATAGACGTGGTCCTGACGGCTGCGCGTTGGTCTGACTCAATCGTCTGGGCCATGGTCGATGCCAAAGATTGCCAAACCTTGACTAGCCGGAGACTGTCGCTAGCAGCAATTGATTCAGCCGTGACTGTCGAGTTGCGTTTCGAGAAACATCCTGTGGCGAAGAAGGCTGTCACTTCACTGGAACAGTTGACTGACTGGACCGAACGATACCGGCGGGGACTACGCTCGAATGGTTCTAGCCCTCTTGGAGTTGCAGCGCGCGCGATGCGTCTTATGGGGCCAAGCCCGTTGGATGAACAATTGTCAGAAGCGAGGCAAGAAATTGATGCTGCCACGGTCGATCGGTTACCGGCGGCTCGCGCACGCCTAGGAGATCTTTGTGTTCGCGCCACCTGCGCACTTGTAGCGAGCACTGGGGGCTCGGCACTATTTGTTGAACAGCAAGCCCAACGACTGGCAAGAGAAGCACTCTTTTTGCTTGTCCAAGGCC
>ERZ651768.1964-NODE-1964-length-14717-cov-8.547131_pt1 | contig 14717 bp, 13 predicted proteins | sample MGYA00514754_ERZ651768 | MGnify/ENA metagenome assembly ERZ651768
AGTTCGCCCATCGCGAAGGCTTCCTGATACAGTTCACCGCCCTCTGTGGACGGGGTGATGGGATAAAAAATTCCGCCCTCGGTGATCCGCGTCTCTACGCACTTTGCCACCAAATAATTGCCGTTGACGGTGACGGGAATGCCGGGATATCTCGGTTTCGAATCTGACTGGTTGGACATGTTTATTATCTAAATGAGTTCCTCCATCTGAGGCGTTGTCTGAAGGAAGATCGGGAAACAAGACACAACCGCCGAGTTATGTCCTGTCCTAGCTTAAGAGCCGCGATTTGGCGACAACGCACCCAAACGGAAAACCTAACGTCCCGGCTGTCACCAAGCAATCAATTTAGGGGGACCTCATAATAAGCTGAAACATTCCTCATTATAAGCAAAGCTTATCCCTGAAGCACTTTGATGGGCTTAAAAAACAGCGTTTCAAACGGTTTTCCCCGATACACCGCTTTTGGGCGGTGTATCCGCTGGAAACGTTGTCAGGCTAGGCCGGCGGTACTGCGGACAATCTCGTCAAGCGGAGTCGCCGGTCGGAAGCCGGTGAACGCTTCGAGTTTATCAACGACTGGTTTGCGGCGTTGCATGTCCTCAAAGCCACTGTCGTACGCTTCAGCGTACGGCACGAGTTCGATTTTGGAGGTCGACACTGTCAACTCGATCACCCGCTTGGCCAAGTTGAGGATGCTCACCTCCTCGGTACCGCCGATGTTGAACACTCCCCCCGGCGCGCGGTCGCACTTGGCCAAGTGCAGCAGTGCCTCGACTGTGTCGCTGACATGGCAGAAACAGCGCGACTGCTGGCCGTCACCGAAGACGCGTAGCGGCTCTCCCGCCTTGGCCGCCTCGACGAAGCGAGGCAGCACCATGCCATACCGCCCGGTTTGGCGCGGGCCGACGGTGTTGAAAATACGCGCCACCGTGACCGGCAACTGGCGTTCGGCGTGGAAGGCGAGCGCGAGAAATTCGTCCATCAACTTCGAGCAGGCGTAGCTCCAGCGGCCCAGCGTTGGTGGGCCGATGAGCAGGTCGTCGGTTTCCGAAAACCCCTCCCGCGAGCTTTTGCCGTACACCTCGGAACTGGACGGCAACAGCAGTGGAGTGCAGTTGGGCGCGGCGGCCTCGAGCATGACCTCGGTGGACTTGAGGTTGGTCTCGATGGTGCGGATCGGCGACTGCACGACGAGGTCCACCCCGACCACGGCTGCGAGGTGAAACACGTAACCCGAGTCGGCGACGATCGAGCCAAGCGACTCGCATCCGGTGACCGTGCTTTCAATCACCGTGAGGTTGGGATCGTCGGCGACGGAGGCCAGGTTGTCCCGTGAGCCGGTGGAGAAGTCGTCGATCACGACGACCCGTTCGCCCTGGCCAAGCAGCCGCTCGGCAAGGTGCGACCCGATGAAACCGGCGCCGCCGGTGATGAGGGTGTGTGGTGCGTCGGGCACGCCGCTTGGTGTCATCCGGAGACGCGACTGTCAAGCGACGCGAGCCATGTTGTCTCGACAAGGCGGCTTGGCCTGTCGCATTGTTGACGCGCCCTGATGGGGGGTGCTTTTCCGTCGAAGTGATAATTCTTGTCGCTATAACAGGAGCCAGCGGGATGATTTATGCCCAGCGCCTGCTGGACCGACTGGGGGCGTCCGGGCACGAGACACACGTTGTGCTCAGCGCTTATGCGCAAACGGTGATCCGGGAGGAGTTGCCGGACGGCCTGCGCCTGTCCAAGGGCATCGAGTCGCACGGGCTCAAGAGCATGAACGCGCCGTTCGCCAGCGGCTCGAACGCCCCCGACGCAATGGTCGTCGTCCCTTGCACGATGGGCACGATGGGCCGCATCGCGCACGGCTATGCAGACAACGTACTGTTGCGCGCCGCCGATGTTGCGCTGAAGGAAAACCGAAAATTGATCCTCGTGCCACGCGAGACCCCACTGAACTTGGTGCACCTTAAAAACATGGAGCTGTTGCTGCAAGCCGGTGCGACGATTTTGCCGGCGAACCCGCACTACTACTTTAATCCTCAGACGATCGGGGAGGTTGCCGACACGGTGGTGGCGCGGGTGCTCGATCACTTGGGCGTGGAGAACGAGGCCTCGCCGCGCTGGCAGGAGGAGGAATGAACGAAACCGAGTTGGTCAACGCACCTAAGCCGAAGCGCCGCGGCCCACTTGGCCTACTTCTCAAGTGGGGCGGGTTCGTGAAATTCTCTCACACGCTCTTCGCGATGCCGTTTGCCCTGGCCTCGATGATGGTCGCCTCGAGTGAGCACTACCGGTACTTGGAGGACGCAAAAGCTGAGTTGCCGGCGATGGCGGTGAAGTTCGGTTTCCCCGGCGTGAAACTGGTTGTGCTGATTGTCGTCTGCATGGTCTGCGCTCGGACGTGTGCGATGGCGTTCAACCGCATTGTTGATCGCAAGTTCGACGCGGAAAATCCGCGCACCGCCAACCGCCATCTGCCCGCCGGCGAGATCAGTTTGTTTAGCGCGTGGTCGCTCTGCATTTTTAGCGGTGCGGGTTTTATCGTCGCGGCGGGGTTCATCAACACCGCCTGCCTGGTACTCGGCCCGGTGGCGCTGTTTTTCATCTGCTTTTATTCGTTGACCAAGCGGTTTACAGACTACACGCACGTGTGGCTCGGCGTTTCGCTGGCGCTGGCGCCGATCGGCGCGTGGATTGCGGTGAAGGGCGGCACGATGGCTGAGTTGTTCCATCCGTTGCCGCTTGGCCAAAGCCTGCTGCCGCCGCTGGTGCTCGGCATCGCCGTGGTGTTTTGGCTGATCGGCTTTGATATCATCTACTCGATGCAGGATTTCGAGTTCGATCGGAAACAGGGCCTGCGGTCCCTGGTCACCGCCTGGGGGCCGAAGAGTGCGCTGACGGCGGCATTTCTGTCGCACATGATCATGCTCGGGCTTCTGTTGATTTATGGCATTACGCTCAAGATGCGGGTCGCTTTTATCATCGGTTGGCTGATTATTTTGTTCTGCCTTGCATTTGAGCACTGGATCGCCCGCAGGCGTAGTTTGAAATGGATCAACACGGCATTCTTCAGGCTAAATGCCGTGATCAGCGCGGTCTTTTTCTTCGTCGTGGCCACTGAGATTATGTTCCCGTTCTTCCGCCGAATCCAGTGAACTTTCTTATTCCAGACGAGCTGCAGGATATCCGCGAAAAAACTGCGCTTGGCCAACGGCTCGACGAGGCCGAGGCGCTGAGCTTGTTCGAGTGCGGCGACCTAAACGTGCTGGGCCAACTGGCAGACGAGGCCAACTTCCGCAAAAACAATGACCGCGCCAGCTACATTCTCAACCGTTATTTCAACTACTCGAACTACTGCATCCTGAGCTGCCAGTTCTGCGCCTTCTCCCGCAAGAAACGCGACGCCGACGGCTTCGAGCTGGCGATCCCGGACATGGTGCAAAAGGCGAAGGAGGCGCTCTCGCTTGGCATCACCGAGCTTCACATCGTCGGCGGGCTGCACCCGTCGCTGCCGTTCAGCTACTACACGGAAATGATCCGTGAGTTAAAGGCTGTTGACGAGCGGCTCCAGCTCAAGTGCTTCACGGCAATCGAGATTCTGCACCTCGCTTGGCTGGCCAAAAAACCGGTATCGGAGGTGCTTGGGGAATTCAAGTCGCTTGGCCTCGACTCACTGACCGGTGGCGGCGCGGAGATTTTTCAACAGGAGGTGCGAGACCGGATTGCCCGTGGCAAGGAGACGGCTGAAGAGTATCTCGACGTTCACCGCACCTGGCACAAGCTAGGTGGCCGCAGCACTTGCACGATGCTATTCGGACACCTTGAGACGCCCGGGGATCGTGTCGAGCACATGCGGCAACTTCGTGGGTTGCAGGACGAGACCGGCGGCTTCACCGGCTTCATTCCGCTGCCGTACCAGCCGGACAACAACGAGATCCCGGTTGAGCATTCGCCGAGTGGTTTCGACATGCTGCGAACGCTCGCTGTCGCGCGGCTCTACCTCGACAACTTCGACCACATCACCGCGTACTGGGTCGGCATGGGAATCAAGCTCGCACAGGTCGCGTTGAACTACGGCGCCGATGATTTGCACGGCACGATTCTCGAGGAGAAGATTTTTCACATGGCCGGCGCCGACACGCCGCAACTGCAGACGGAAACCGAGATGATTCATGCCATTCGCGAGGCCGGCCGGGTGCCAGTGCAGCGTGATACGTTTTACGAGCCGATCCGCGAATGGGCCGGGGAGGAGGCCTTGGCCAGGGCCTGAGCAATGGGAGAATCGACGGCCAAGCGCATTGGCTCCGTGCCTTACCTGAACTCTGTGCCGCTCACCTGTGGCATCGAGGCCGAGACTGAGTTTTTAACACCAAGCCGCTTGGCCAAGCGCTTGCGCTCCGGCGAACTCGTCGCCGGCTTGGTCAGCATCACTGAGGTGTTGTTCAATGATCTGTACGACGTTCTCGACGGCGTTGCGGTGGCGTCCGACGGGCCAGTGAAGAGTGTTTTTGTCGCGCACAAAAAACCGATCGAGCAGGTCGAGGTCATTCACTGCGACACGGCGTCACTCTCCAGTGTCAACCTGCTCAAGGTGACCTTGGCCAAGCGCGGGCTCTCGCCCCGGCTCGAGTCGTTCGGCGAGTACGCCCACGCCGCCGAGCAGGATGCCGTGCTGCTGATCGGCAACCCGGGCCTTGAGTTTTTGCGTACGCCGCACGAGCACGAAATCCTCGACCTTGGCCAAGCGTGGCGCGAGGACACCGGCCTACCGTTCGTCTACGCCGTGTGGGCCATCCGCCGTGATCAACGTCCGCCCGGCCTTGGCCAAGCGTTGCTGCAGGCCAAGCGGGACGGCTTGGCCAAGCTAGACGAAATCATCGCCACGCACCCGGAGTTCGACACCGAGCTGCGCTTCGCCTATCTCCGCGAGCACATCCATTACGACCTGGGCGAGCGCGAAAAAGAAGGCATCGCCTGTTTCGTCGGGAAGCTGAGAGCCGTCACCGGCGAGACCGTGTACGAGCCGAAATACATCGCCGGGTTTTAGGTGGCTCACTGGCGGCTTGGTTTGCTACCGTCGCACGCAGCGATGGAACCAACCCGCCAAGGCGCCCCGGTAAACGATCTGTTCAGGGCCAAGCTATTTCGCGACTTCTCCGGCACGATGCTGTGGCAGGTGCTGGGCAAATTGTTCCAGGTCGTCGGCATGGTGTACGCCACGCGCTGTCTTGGGCCGGACAACATCGGCGTGTCTCGCACGATCATCACGCTGGCGATGACGCTGCAGTTGTGCCTCGCGTTCGGGCTGGACGCCGTCGCCGTGCGGCACGTTGCCAAGGGCACGGCCAAGGCGGACGGGATTGCCCCGGCGATTTTTACGTTTCGGCTCGTGTTGGGCCTTGTCGCCGCTGTGCTTTGGGCGGCGGGTGTTTGCCTGAGCCCACTCGAGGGGCTGGAGCGCTGGACGTGGCTGGCCGGTGCGCTGTTCCTGCTCGTGCTCAGTCTCGACTACAGTTGGCTCTTTCAGGCCACGGAACAGATGCCGCGCGCGTCGCGGTTTCAACTGCTCTCATCAGTCGCGGCGAGCCTTTGGTTCATCCTGTTTTTCGAGAAAGGCCAGGCGCTTGGCAGCGACTTGTTTGTGCTGCTGGTTGCCAACGCATTGGTGGTCGGTTTCGTGTGGTGGCGGATGTCGCGTGAGCTGGGCTTTCGCTGCCTCAGCCTCAAGCGCTTGGCCAAGGCCGGTGCACTATTCCGCGAGGCGTGGTTGATTTGGGCGTTCAACTTGAGCTACTTCCTGCTGGCCAACATGGCGCTGCCGATAACTTTTTTTCTATCCAAAAAATATACTGATATCGGTCTGGACAGCGGTCTGTTCGCCTCAGCGCAGCAACTCGTTATCGCGCTGCAAATGTTCCTGCATTATTTCGGCATCATCATGGCGCCGCGACTGGTGGTGTGGCGGCAGGCCGACGTGGACCTGTTCCGGCGGCGCGTTCTGCTGCTGGCCGGTGGCGCGGCAGCGGTGGGACTGCTGTTTTCCGGAGGGTTGTGGCTGATCGTCGGGTGGTTATACCCGATGATTTACGGCGTGGCGTTTACGGCGGACGAACCTTTGGCCGGACAGACGGCGGGATTGTTGCCGGTGCTGGTGCTCGGCAAGTTTTTTGCGGTCGGCACAGCGATGTTCACTTGGGCGCTGTGGGCGGAGCATCGCGACAAGCTGCCGGTGCTGTGCTGCCTGCCGTGCTGCCTAATTTCCGGCGCGCTCTACTTTTGGCTGCTGCCGATCCATGGCAACACCGCCGCCGCTTGGCTCACCCTCGGCGCAGAGTCGGCGCTGATGCTGTTCTCGGCCTTGGCGTTCACCTGGGCGGCGAGGCAGTCGCGGCTCAAGTTGGCCTAAAACTACTCGGTCACTTTGGCTCGGTAGAAGCAGCGGGGCAGCCAGATGCGTCGGGCATCCAGAAAACTGCCCCGGCCGTTTTCGAGGCTCACCTGGCCAACACGGCTCCACTTTTTCAAGTCCACCGATGCCTCGATGTCGCATTGTGTATCGGCGACACCGATCACCTCGAAGGTCATTTGCCCGTCGTGATTCATTCGCACGATGCCGGGGAGCGACTGCCATTTCTTCAGCACATTGGCGGCGGGGATGTTGCCGTTGGCCAAGGCTACCACCATGGGTGTCCAGCCGGAGTAATCGATCGTGCGCGGATCGGCCCCGGCCCGGATGAGGGTATCGACCACGGCCAGGTCGCCGCCCGCGGCGGCATAGTGCAGCGGCGTCCAGTTGCGCGGTGGCAGATGCCAGTCGTCGCGCTTGGCCAAGTCGGCACCGGCGGCGATGAACTGCTGCACCCTGGCCAAGTCGCTGGAAATGGCGGCGTGATGCAACGTCGGCTTTGGCCCTGATTGGGCTCCCTTGGTCAGGAGCAGATCGGCGGTTTCCGACCAGAGATTTTCTCGGGCGTGGTCAAGCGGCGTACGGCCGCCATCGTCCAGTGCATTGATGTCGAGCCCGGCTTCGAGCAGTTCGACGATCCATTCGTCCATGCCGCTCGAGGCGGCGGCGTGCAGCAGCGTGTTGCCGGCCCCGGTGACGATGTGAAGGTCCGCGCCGTTGTTGCGTAGGAACTGGGCCGACCCCTTGTACTTGCCAACGAGCGCGGCAAAGAGAGGTGTCCAGCCGGCGTCGGTTTTTGGATCCACCTCGGCCTTGCGCAGGAGCAGTGCAGCGACGGTCGAGGTGCGTCCGCGGGCGGCGGCGGCGCTAAGCGGCGTCGCGCCCCAGGAGGTTCGGGCCTCGATGTCGCCGCCGTGGTCGAGCAGTTGTATCACCGTCACCGTGTAGCCGTCGAGTGAGGCAAGGTGAACCGGCGTTTGGCCATTGATGTCACTCGCTTTGGGATCGGCCCCGGCCTTGAGGAGCAGCGCGAGGGTGACCCTGAAATTCTCTTTGGCGGCAAGGTGCAGCGCGGTTTGGCCAAGGTGCGCGGGGACATCCACCTTGGCTCCGTGATCGAGCAGCCACTCGACCGACTGCGCCCGTCCGTTGCGCGCGGCCCAGTGGAGCGGCGTCCAGAGCTGGTCGCTTTGGCTGTCGATGTCGGCGTCGTGGTCGAGCAGCAGTTGCATCGCCGCGAGCTGGCTGTTCCAAGCGGCGTGGTGCAGGGGCGAGTTGCCGTCCCCGTCGCGGGCGTCGGCTTTATCGTTCCCGGCCAGCAACACGGTCAGCCGGTCAATGTCGCCCTGGGCCGCCGCTGTCCAGATGTCGGGCGGCTTGGTTTCCTGCGCGAGCAGGGAAGCCGATGCGGCGATGAAAAAGATGCAACAGCCGACGATTAAACTGGTCGATTCCCTCACAAGACGGCGAAGATTGCCCAAGCTGCCGAACCAAGGCGAGCGCGGAAACCGGCGCCAAAAAAAATCTGAAAACGGATTGACTCACCCAGAGCTTGGGTTGACTGTCCCCCAAAGCCTCTTCGGGTGAAGAGGCGGCAGGGTTGGGCTAACTTCCGTATGCAGCTTGGCCCTGCTTTTCTGTTTTTTGGTAGCGCTAATATTCATCCGCTTGGCTGGGTTTTGTGTCGGGGCTCCTCGCCCTGATACCTTTTTTTCGTCGCAAGCCGCAGAAAAAGCATCGAGCTCGCGGAGCTATTTCAATCCAACGTGCAGACCATCGAGGCGTTGGAGCAGCGCTGGCGGATCTTCAGCCAAGTGCGGAGGTATATCTTGAGGGGCAATGACACACAATCAGACCGGTTCGGGGGTGTTGCCCGGCTTTATGGGGAAGCGGGACTGCGGGCGCTTGCCCAGGCGCATGTCTGTGTTGTCGGCGTGGGCGGCGTCGGGTCGTGGACGGTTGAGGCGCTGGCACGGTCGGGTGTCGGGGCGTTGACTCTGGTGGACCTCGACGAGGTCTGCGTGACGAATGTGAACCGCCAGTTGCCGGCGCTCGAGGACGGCTTCGGGAAGTTCAAGGTGAAGGAATTGGCCAAGCGCGTTACAGCGATCAATCCTGACTGCCGAGTGGCGGCATGCACCGAGTTTTTCAACGACAAAACCAGCGGCGCGATCCTGGCGATCGGCTTCGATTTTGTAGTGGACGCGATCGACAATGTAGCCAACAAGGCGTTGCTGATCGCCGCCTGCCGGGAGCACGGCATCCCGGTGATCACCAGCGGCGCGGCGGGCGGGCGGCGCGACGGCACGCGGGCGAAGGTGGCCGATCTGGCCAACTCAACGAACGACCCGCTGCTCTCCAATGTGCGTGCGCAGTTGCGCCAGGCGCATGGCTTCCCGCGTGCGGGAAAGAAGATGGGTGTGCCGTGCGTTTTTTCACCAGAGACGCCGGTGTACCCGAAGAACGACGGCACGGTTTGCACCAGCCGCCGGGAAGCGGGCGAGTTGGATGGATCGCTCAAGCTCAACTGCGAATGGGGGTTCGGCGCGGCGACATTCGTGACCGGTGCGTTTGGCTTTGCAGCGGCCGGGGAGGTGGTTCGGCGGCTTGTTAGCCGCGGTTCGGCCTGACGGTTTTCAGCGCGTGCCGGGCTTGTCTTTGGCTTGCACGGTGCTAACGTCAGCGCTGATGAGTCAGGACGCGATATCCGTTGAAGTGCGTGGGATTCTTCCTGCGAACAGCGGTTGCGCCGTGTTTATCGGGAACGAGGAGAAGGTGTTCGTCATCCAGGTGGAGCACAATATGGGCGCCGTGATCGGCATGTTCCTCAACGACACCCCGAAGGAGCGGCCACTAACCCACGACCTGATCGGGCACGTGCTGGACGGGTTCGGCATCAAGCTGCTGCGGGTGGTCATCACGGAGCTGAAAAACTCTACCTACTTCGCCCGGTTGATCCTCGAGCAGGACAACGAGATTGGCCGCAAAATCGTGGAGGTCGATGCCCGGCCAAGCGATTGCCTGGCACTCGCCGCCCATTACAAGTCGCCGGTGTATGTGGCGTCGGATCTGTTCGCCGAGGTGGAGGACATGTCCGAGGTGCTGGCGCAGATTCAGGAATCCGCCGGTGACGAGGATCCGGGTTGATTTTCGCCGGCATGCCCGCCTCCAAAACCAAGCTGCCAACTGAACCGATCTGCCTTGTTTTTGGCGACGAGGATTTCCTTGTGCGCGACCGCGCCAGTCAGGTTTACGAGGGATGGTGCGCCGAGGCCGGCGGGGAGGATCACCAGATTATCGACGGCACGGTGCGAAATGCCGCCGAGGCGCTGGAAGCCTTGGCCAAGCTCAACGAGGCGGTGCAAACCCTGCCGTTTTTCGGCGGGGCCAAGGTGGTGTGGCTTCGCGGTGCCAACTTCCTCGGCGACGAGCGCACAGCCTCGAGCCGTGATGTGACCGATCGGTTAAACGGCTTGGCCAAGGGCTGGGAGACGTTTGACTGGCAGGGGGTGCGGGTGCTGATCAGCTGCGGAAAGGTTGACAAGCGAAAGGCGTTTTTCAAGTCGGCCAAGAAGATCGCCGCCGTTGAGGACCTGTCGATCGCCGACAAGGAACGCGGCAGCAGGGCGGCGTTGATCGTCCGGCAGCGCCTGGCCGAGCTGGGTAAAAAAATCGCGCCGCACGTCGCCGACGAGTTGATCCTGCTCGCCGGCTCGGACCTTCAACAACTGCACACCGAGGCTGACAAACTCGCGGCATACGTGGGCGAGCGCGAGGAGGTTATGCGGCAGGATGTGCACGAGATCGCCACCCGTACCAGGCAGGCGCAGGGGTTTGCGCTGGCCGACGCACTGGGCGAGCGGAATCTGCCCAAGCTCCTGCGCGTGCTCGACGAGGAATTATGGGTCGTGAAACTCGACGCCAAAAAATCGCCGATCGCGCTGCTTTACGGTTTGATCACGAAGGTGCGGACGATGATTTTCCTCAAGGAAATGTTGCGGCTGAAATGGATTCGCGCCGGTGGTGGCTACCAGCAGTTCAAGTCACAACTCGAGGCCATTCAGGATGACCGGCTGCCGGATGAGCGGAAATTCAATCCCAAGGCGATGCATCCGTACATGCTCTTCAACGCGCTTGGCCACGCACGGCAGTACTCGGAAGGGGAACTAACCCGAGCGATGGATATTTTGCTGCGATGCAACCGGCAGTTGGTCTCATCAAGCACCGACGACACGCTAATCCTGCAACAGGCGCTGGTGCAAATCGTCAACAAGGCTGCGTAGCACAGTTCTTCCCTCTCAGGTTTTATAAGGTTAAATAAAAAATGACCTGTTCAAAGCTATGAATATAGTTTAGTCTTTTAATTTTATGCAAGATTTAGATATCAGTTGTCCATATTGTGATGAGTCACTTTCAGTTACCAGTGCTGACATGGGTTTCGATGTGACTTGCCCAAGCTGCAATGAAGTCTTTTTCATTGAAAAAGAGTCTCCTGATGAGACCAAAAAAAGTTTCAAGGAGCCAACCAAGCCCAATCCTCCAAAAAAATATCACCAGAAAAAAACGAAGAAAACCTTTGTAGTTAAAAACTGGATGCTCTACGCAGGATATTATGTTATTCTAATATTAATCCCAATAATCATGATAGCTTTAGGAGCTTTCCTTGGTTGGGAATCAATTGCTGGGGTTGGTGCAATTATTTTGTTTTTTGGGGTTCTAAATTTGGCCAATTCACTTTCACTCTATGTAGGAATGAAGGTTTGCGGGGTTGGTTGCGAGGTGCCAGCCATTATTCTTATGTCCCTAATTTGGGCTCTTTGGGATACATTTCTTGGCTTTGGAGGTTTTATAGTTTTCTTGTTACTATTTTCGAAATTTACGGATGCGGAGATATGGCCTGACGCCATCCTCACCACAGTCGTTTCTTCATTTGTTCAATTCTTTGTGTTTTTAGCTTTCATTGGTATTGCGGCTGGTCTCGTAGTTGGCTTAGGATAATAAACTGAATCATCTCAACGGCATGGTTGCGATTGTCACCATTAGGATGAGTTTTATTTTTCTATTCAACTTCCAATTCTTTTTCCATTTCTGGAAGTCTGCAATTCACACACCTAAATAGCAGGATGGAGGGGATGATGCCCGCGTCACAGTGTAACGTAATCGGTGCTTCGCGTAGTAGCTCCGGTTTTCAGCCGCTTTGCCAAGCTGGGTTTTGAATGTTCATTGGCAAGCTTGTTCTTTAGACTCTGCCGCGCATGAATCAGGTGGCTCTCATTACGGGTGCGTCTCGCGGGATTGGCCGTGGCATTGCGCTTGAGTTGGCTGCGGAGGGGTTCGACGTGGTGATCAACTACGCCGGAAACCAAGCCGCCGCCGCTGAGACGGCCAAGCTCTGCACCGAGCGGGCTGCCACCGCCGGTCACACAATCCGCGCCGAGGTGTGCCAGGCTGACGTTGGCCAAGCGCCGGATCGCGAGCGGTTGATCGGGTTCACCCGCGAGTCGCTTGGCCGGCTCGATCTGCTCGTGAACAATGCCGGCATCACCTCCATCGGCCGCGCCGATCTGCTTGACGCCACGGAGGAAAATTGGGACGCCCTCATGGCGATCAACTTGAAGGGGCCGTTTTTTCTCAGCCAACTCGTCGCACGCTGGATGGTCGAGCAGACCGAAGCCGACGCTGGGCGTCGTCCGAAAATTATCAACATCTCCTCGGTCAGTGCCCACGCCGTCTCGACCAATCGCGGCGACTACTGCGTGGCCAAGGCCGGCTTGGGGATGGTGACCAAGCTCTTCGCTTCGCGCTTAGCCGATCACGGCATCAACGTGTACGAGGTCTGTCCCGGCGTGATCGCCTCCGACATGACTGCGCCCGTGCGGGCAAAATACGACAAGCTAATCGCCGACGGGCTGGCGCCGATCCGCCGCTGGGGCGAGCCAGGCGATGTCGGCAAGGCGGTCGTGGCGTTGGCGCACGATTATTTTCCGTTCACCACCGGCGAGGTGTTCAACGTGGACGGCGGCTTCAACGTCCGGAAACTTTAAGGCATGGCCATCAAGATTGACCGCAAACTGACGCCACAAAAGCTCGTTCCCAAGCTCGAACGGTTTTTCGATCTATCGGGGCAGAAGATTTTGTCCATCGAGAAAAACAGGCGTGCGGCCAAGGGCACGCCGGTGTTCACCGTGAATGGCCAATACACCACGCGCGGCTGGACCGAGTGGACGCAGGGCTTTCAGTTCGGCTCGGCCGTGCTGCAGTACGACGCCACCGGCGACGAGCGGTTTTTGAAGATCGGCCACAAAGGCACGGTGAAGCACATGGCCTCGCACGTGTCGCACACCGGCGTGCACGATCACGGCTTCAACAACATCTCGACCTACGGCAACCTTCGGCGGCTCATGCGCGAGGGGAAGATCGCCCACGGCCCGCGCGAGATGGAGTTTTACGAACTCGCGCTCAAGGTCTCCGGCGCAGTGCAGGCCGCGCGCTGGACGGACATTCCGGGCGGCGGCTACATTTACTCGTTCAACGGCCCGCACTCGCTGTTCATCGACACGATCCGCTCGCTGCGCTCGCTCGCCGTGGCGCATCAGCTTGGCCACGCGTTGATGGGAGAGAGGGATCGGAAAATTTCGCTGCTCGAGCGTCTCGTGCGGCACGCCGAGGCGACGGCGGCGCACGGTGTTTATTACGGCGAAGGCCGCGACGCTTACGACGTGCGCGGCCGCACGGCGCACGAGAGCATTTTCAACCTGAACGACGGCACCTACCGCTGCCCGAACTCGCAGCAGGGCTACTCACCGTTCAGCACGTGGACGCGAGGTCTGGCCTGGGCGGTCTGTGGGTATGCCGAGCAGCTCGAGTTTTTCCGCACGCTCAAGGATGCCGCTCTCAAGCCGCTCGGCGGTCGGCGCAAATTGAACGCCATGCTGTTGAAGGCTGCCACCGCCACCGCCGATTTTTATCTCGAGAACAGTTGCACCGACGGCGTTCCAGCCTGGGACACCGGCGCGCCGCAACTGCATCGCTTGGGCAACTACTTGGCCAAGCGCTCAAACCCGCGCAACGATTTCGAGCCGGTCGATTCCTCCGCGGCGGCGATCGCGGCGCAGGGACTGATCCGCTTGGGTAACTACCTGATCAACAGTGGCAAAAAAGCCGGTGGCACGCGCTATCGTCAGGCCGGCTTGACCATCGCCAATACCCTGTTGCAGACGCCGTACCTCTCCACGAGTGCCAGGCATCAGGGCTTGGTTTTGCACTCCATTTATCATCGCCCCAACGGCTGGGACCATATCCCGCGCGGCAGCAAAATCCCCTGCGGCGAAAGCTCGATGTGGGGCGACTACCACGCGCGCGAGTTGGCGCTGATGCTCCTTCGCGAAGCGCGCGGTGAGTGTTACCCGACCTTTTTCGACTACTGATTCACCGTGGCTGAGCCGTTCAAACTCAAGCGCATCCCGACGCTGAAAACCCCGGAAGCCTTCCGTGAACACGTCGCGTCGCTTGGCCTTGATTTGCCGTGCGACGACGCGATCCTGCCGCGCGCCGAGTCGCCCTTGTCCAAGCCGCTCGACCGAATCACGCTTGGCGGCAAAACACCCAGCAACCGCATCGCGATTCACCCGATGGAGGGCTGGGACGGCACGACAAGCGGTGGCGTGACTGACGAGATGACGCGCCGTTGGCAACGCTTCGGCGAGAGCGGGGCCAAGCTGATCCTCGGCGGCGAGGCGATGGCGGTGCGCCCCGATGGTCGCGCCAACCCGAACCAACTCATCCTCAACGAGGAAAACCAAGCCGACATCGCGAGTCTCCGCGACACGCTTGTCGCGGCGCACGCCGGGCGATACGGCTCGACCGATGACTTGGCGATTGGTTTTCAGCTCACGCACTCGGGACGCTTCTGCCGGCCCAACGAGAAAACCAGGTTCGAGCCGCGAGTCGCGTATCAGCACCCGATCCTCGACGCGAAATTCAACGTAACCAGCGACGATCAAATTTGGACCGACGACGAAATCGGCGAACTCATCGGCAGCTACGTCCGCGCCGCGCGACTCGCCGCCGGAGCGGGGGCAGACTTCGTCGACCTCAAGCATTGTCACGGCTATTTGCTGCACGAATTTCTCAGCGCCCACACTCGCCCCGGCAGGTACGGCGGCTCGTTCGAAAACCGCACGCGCATCGTGCGTGAGATCATCGAGGGTATTCGCGCGGACGGAAACAACATCGACGTGATCGTTCGCGTGAGCGCGTTCGACTTCGTGCCGTTCCGCCCCGGCCCGGCCCGGTCGCAGTCGGGCAAACTCGGCCCCGG
>ERZ651768.1965-NODE-1965-length-14714-cov-52.995969_pt1 | contig 14714 bp, 11 predicted proteins | sample MGYA00514754_ERZ651768 | MGnify/ENA metagenome assembly ERZ651768
AGTACCTTTTCCAGTTTCCACCAATGAAAATCATTCAGAATGAACTAGAGCGTTGCCGGGAAGCAGGTATCCTTTCAATGCCTTTTTACATGGGTTCCGGATTGGATAAGTTGCGGAAATTGATTGACTCCGGTGCGGACATGCTCAATCTGGGTCATCCTGAACTGGTCAAGAAAATTCTCCTCTCGAAAAACAATTCAGAGTAAATATAGACTTAAATTTGCGAGCAATCTAATTAATAATTTCGATTTTTCAGAAGGCAGCACTCTTCTTTCTCAGTGGCAGGCTGGAGATGATGTCGCACAAAAAAGACTGCGAACTCTGTTTGATGTGGTGATTGAAGGAGAATTCGATGGGGATTTTCAAGAACAGCCTTCGGATAATGCTGTTTGTGTAACCACCTCTTTGCATTTGCTGACGCTGACCATCTTGAATCAACTTTACGGTCTCAACTCAAAAGAGTTTTACAAAGGCGACCCGCAGCGTTTTGTCCGAACGACACTCATGACTCAGCGTTTACTCGGGATCCGCAAATTGACTCTCGGCTGGCCGGTTTATGCTTTTGGTGTAGAGGCTCTGGGACAGGCCACCATGTATCCGGATCAACATGCACCCGGTGCTGATCCGGGAGTTTCTCTGGTTGACCGAAATAACTGGAATAAACTGGAAACTCCGGATTTTGAGGGAGAAGTTCCCCGAGTTATCGAAGCAATGTTGGCTTCATTTGCAGAACTGACAGGACTTGAGCCCGTTGCTCATTTGCCTGCGCCTTACAGCCTTGCCGCGGATATTTTTGGACAGGAGACTTTGATTACTGCTTTAAGCCATGAGCCGGATTTTGTGGTTGAATTTCTGGAAAATTTAACTGAAAAAATAATCGTTCCCTGGTGCGAACTTTTAGTGCAAAAATTTCCGAATATATGGATTGAACTTTCGGATGCTTCTGGTTCTCCTTTATTCATCAGTCCACAGCTTTTTCAACAAATCGCGGCTTGTCCTGTGCTTCGAATGATTCAGGAATTTCCTTGGGGAAATCGGGTGTTTGTTGCCAACTATCGAGGTGACATGACTACAAAAACCTCCCGCGTGGAAGGGCGCCGGGGAGCAGGGCGGCGCAATCGTCGAGGACAACAAACCGATCCAGAAACAAGCAGCACTCAATCCTCAACTAATGCTCTGAACGAATTGATTGATTTCAAACTGAGTCTCTGTACTGAGTTCATCATCAAACTGGATGCTGATCAATCTCCTCTTTCGATTTATATCGAACATGCGATTCGTCGTGAAAAGCCGCTTTATTTGGGAATTGGAGCAACTCGCATTGACCGGAACAGCATTGTTGATCATGAAGCAGCAAAATCAGAACTTGAAGATTTGGCGTCAAATTCGGCTAAAGCTATCAAAGCTGTTTCAGAGTCTTTAGCTAACAAGGGTCAATATCGCTCAAATCTTTCTTGGCCGGGGGATGTGTACATTGAAGATGTGAATGCAGAATCTGATCTTGGTTTATTGAAGACCATTATTGAAACATTAGATAAACATGGCAAAATGCAACTATAACCCCCCATTTATTTTTTCAATATAATTCTTATAATTTCATCTGAATTTGATAAAAAAACAGATTCAGATGAAAAATACTTGACAGGCTATTTTTATTTAGAATATTCTGTTTTTGAAATTATATGAAATATTATTTTCAAAATAATTAGACGCTGTCACACTAAATACGTAGATGCGGGATAGTAATAAATGTTAAAAAATATTAATCCACATTTAAATGCCGAACTCCTCCATGTACTTTGTTCCATGGGGCATGGAGATGAATTGGTGCTCACAGATTGTAATTTTCCGTCTGATTCAGTTGCGGCTGAGACTGTAACTGGCAAATTTATTCAGATGGATGGGCTGGATATCCCGGAACTGGCAAAAGCTATTTTGTCTGTATTCCCTCTAGACAGTTTTGTCTCGGAACCGGTATTTAGAATGGAAGTAGTAGGTAAGCCGGATGAACTGGTTGGATGCCACAAGGACATGAGAAATATCCTTGATGAAACTTCTGACCGGCGTTGGGAAATAGGTTCAATCGAACGTCATGCTTTTTATGAGCGAGCCAAAAATGCGTATGCTGTCGTTTGTGCCGCTGGTGAGCGGAGACCTTATGGATGTTTCATCTTTATCAAGGGAGTTATCGGCCCCGATGGAGAAGTGATTTGAGCGGAGAATAAAGGAAAAAATTATGACAACCCCAATTTTACAGGCAAAAGGGATCTGTAAATATTTTGGACCAATTACAGCACTTGAAGATGTTGATCTTCAAGTTTCAGCTGGTGAAGTTCTCGGAGTTATCGGCGATAACGGTGCTGGAAAATCTACTCTGATGAAGGCTTTTTCAGGTCTCGGTCCGGCATCTAAAGGCGAAATCTGGTTTCAAGGAAAACCAGTAAAATTCCATTCACCTCGTGATGCCCGTAATCTTGGAATCGAAATGGTTTACCAGGATTTAGCCCTGGCTGGTAATTTGCCAATTGCTCAAAATATATATTTGGGTCGCGAACCTACAAAACGTTTTGGTTTCATCAACCGAATTGACCACAAACGTTGCTTGGAAATGTCTCAAGAACATTTGGACACTTTGAAAATTCATGTTAAAAATGCCGGTCAAAAGGTTGAAGATCTATCAGGAGGACAGCGTCAAGCAGTTGCAGTTGCCAGAGCAACTGCGTTTGATGCAAACTTGGTCATCATGGATGAACCAACAGCTGCACTTGCGGTAAAGGAGGTGTCTAAGGTTTTGGAACTAATCAAGAGGCTCAAAAGTCTCAATGTAGCCGTTATTATTATCAGTCACAGGATGGATGACATTTTTGCTGTCTGCGATAGAGTAATGGCACTTTTTCACGGGAAAAATTTTGCGGAAGCTTATATCAATGAAACGAGTCACGATGAACTCATTGGATGGGTAATGGGGGCATCTCAGCATAGGGAAACAGTTTAATATGAAAAATCAACCCGCAGAAACTTCCGCTGAACTAGCCAGTGAAAACCTGACAGCAAAAATTAGTATAATCCTTGACAGCTATGGGATTTTACTCCTCATCGCACTGATGATGATAATCCTGCACATTTTGCAGCCGGATGTTTTTTTCACCTGGCGTAATTTAACCAATGTTTTTAAGCAAACAGCTTGGCAGGCAACTTTAGCCCTGGGAATGTTCATTGTAATTGTTACAGCAGGAATTGACCTCTCGGTTGGTTCAATTCTGATGTTGTCTTTAATGTCTTTAGCCATCGTCTCCAAAGCAGGATTCCCTTGGTTTGTAGTGATGGTGGTTCCCATTGTAGTGGGAATCATTTGTGGCTGCATAAACGGTATCGGTATTACTAAACTTCGGATGCCCCACCCATTCATTATGACACTCGGGACACTTTATCTGTTCAGGGGAGTTGGTAATCTGATTTCAGGGGGTGTTCCCATCAGCGGATTTTCAGAGCAAGTTAACTTTCTTGGTTCGGGTAGAATAAAGCTCGAATGGTTGCTGGGAAGTGGTGCTCGTGAATACATCCCGGTGAGTTTGATTTTCGTCATAATTTTGTATCTTGTAGTTTGGTTCTACTTAGAACACACTCAACACGGTCGCTGGATTTTTGGTATTGGAGGAAATCCAAATGCAGCAAGGGCCGTAGGGATTAACGTGGATAATATGCTGATTTTGGTTTATACGATTTGTGGGGGACTTGCCGGATTTGCCGCACTTATTCTGGCAGGACGGACTAATTCAGGCTATCCAAACGCTGGATTGCAGTCCGAATTGGATGCGATTGCAGCAGTAATTATAGGTGGAGCAAGTTTTTTTGGTGGCCGAGGTACAGTAATAGGAGTTTTTTCCGGAGTTTTTTTGATGGGACTTTTGCGTAATGGACTGAATTTGATGGATGTTAGTGTTTTTTGGCAACAGATTACGATTGGTGTAATAATTATTATTGCTGTTTATCTGGATGTTTTACGCAGAGAAATTGGTACCAGAAAATGATTCTTCAGGGGATCAATTTTATATCAATTTTTTAATATCAAGAAAGGAGGTGGGAATCGCTAGATGAAGTTTGTATAAAAAAAGTGCAGAAAGATGGTCTTTTTGTCACTAAAAATTTGATAACTCTTTAATTGAGAGAGACTATGAAGTTAGTTAAATTATTTCTTGCAAGTTCGTTGGCCATTATAATTGGTACACTTGCATTTGCTGATACTGTGTTACTCAGTATGAAAGGTCCTGGAGCGGGGAATCCGTTTTGGGCATCCGTTGAAAGAGGTGGACGCGAAAAGGCTGCTGAACTTGGAGTCAAGATAGTAGTGCTTGCTCCGCCACAGGAATCTGATATTCAATCTCAAATTAATCAGGTTGAAGATCAGATTACAAAAGGAGTAACTGCGATTGCGATTGCTGTGACCGATCCCAATGCATTGGCAAAGGTGATCGAATCTGCACGTTCCGCAGGAATTCCAGTGGTCTTCATTGATACCAAAGGAATCAATAAAGGTGTTACTTTCATTGGCACAGACAATAAAGCCGGTGCTAAAATGGCTGCAGATTTTATCTGTGACAGGGTTTCCAGAGGTTCGGATGTGGCTATTCTTCAAGGAATAATCACGCAATCCACCGGAAAAGCCAGAGCAGATGGAGCACATGCAGGACTGAAAGGATGTGGTCTGAATATTGTGGCAGAGCAACCCGCAAACTGGGATCGCGCCCAAGGGCGAACTGTGATGGAAAATATCCTCACCCGTAACCAAAAACTGAAAGCTGTTTTTGCCAGCAATGACAACATGGCTCTCGGTGCAGTTGAGGCGCTCAAAGATGCCGATATGCTCAATGATGTAATTGTTGTCGGTTTTGACGCAAATCCGGATGCCGCAAAAAGCATTCTGGCTGGCGAAATGACTGCTACAATTGCACAGTTTTCCTATAACATGGGAGCATATGGTGTAGAGAAAGCTCTGGAACTGGCCAAAGGTCGTTCACTTCCTCCGGTAGTCGATACGGGTACTTTACTGGTTACTAAAAAGAATGCGGCAGATTTTAAATAAAATTTTTATCTGATTTATGCAAACCAGTAAACAAAGGTCGGGTTAGGCACACAGGCTTAGCCCGACTGTTTTAAGCCGCATTAAAAGGCTGATTCGTGTTAATCCGGCCTATAGTAAATGCATTTTTGGATATCACAATGAGTAAAGTCATTCTTGACCCCCACCCTCGAGAAATCGAAGATATTTTTTCCTCCAGCACAAAAATAACTCTTTCTTCATTGCATCGTGTAATTGAATTTGATGGGGAAGATCGCCTCTCATTTTACAATGAGCATATTGAAGATACTGATTTTATCATAGGGCAACCTGATTTGGATGCGTCTCTCATTGAACGTTCAAAAAAACTTAAGGCCGTTTTTAATGTCGAAGGAAATTTTATGCCCAATATCGATTATGCCGCTTGTCATCTTAAAGGAATCAGAGTCCTGACTCCTTCTTCGGTGTTTGCAGTTCCAGTGGCGGAACTGGCAATTGGCATGATGATCAGTCTCGCCAGAGGAATCCATACAGCGCATGGAGATTTTCTCAACGGTAAAGAACTTTATGGGTTGGAAGGAAACACGGAAAGCGAATTGATTAGTGGGACAGAGGTAGGATTTATCGGTTTTGGTGATTTGGGAAAAGCAATTTATCCCTTGATTCAAGGCTTTAGACCAACCATTCGGGTCTTTGATCCCTGGTTGACTTCAAGTTATCTTTTGCGAGAAGGAGTGCTTCCGGCAAGTCTTGAGGAAGTACTCTCAAAAAGTCGTTTTATTTTTGTGGTTGCTGCAGTTACAGAGGATAATATTGGCATGTTAAATTCAGAGAAATTTGATTTGATGCAAAGAGGAGCCTGTTTATTGCTTCTAAATCGAGCGGCTATTGTTGATTTTGACTCACTTGCTAAATACACTTCTCAAGGAAAAATCCGTGTTGCAACTGATGTTTTTCCGGATGAGCCTTTAACCCTAGATCATCCCATCCGGAATTCTCCCAATGTATTGCTTTCCGCACATCGTGCGGGTGCACTTAGTTCGGCATTGTTGGCGATGGGAGATTATGTGTTGGAAGACCTGACATTGATGGAACAAGGTTTACCTCCGCTGAATTGTAAGCGTGCCGAACCGGAAACGGTGGCCTCACTACGCAGTAAACCTGTTGAAAAAAGTTGATGCCAATGATTAACAAAATTCAATACGGCATGGTTGGCGGTGGCGAAGGTGCTTTCATTGGAGAAATTCATCGCATGGCTGCTCGTCTGGACAATCATTTCGAATTAGTCGCTGGAGCATTTTCCGCTGAGGCTGAACGATCCAAACGTTCCGGAACAACTCTTGGTCTTTCAGAGGATCGTTGTTATGCGGATTATCAGGAAATGGTATCCAAAGAACTTGCCCGTGAGCAACCCATTGAAGCAGTGGTGATCGTCACGCCCAACCATTTGCATTTGCCTATCGCCGAGGTTTTTTTGAAAGCCGGGATTCATGTTATTTGCGATAAACCACTGTCTGCAAAATTGGAAGAGGCTCACTCATTTGCCAATTTTGCCCGGCAAGCTGATAAAATTTTTGCAATCACATACAATTACAGCGGATATCCGTTGGTCAGGCATGCACGTGAAATAATTGCACAAGGTGAGCTTGGTGAAATACGCACTGTTCAAATTGAATATGCCCAAGATTGGTTGTCGGAAAAGCTAGAAGAAAGCGGTCATAAACAAGCAGTTTGGCGTACAGACCCCATGCAAGCTGGAGATGGTGGTTGTCTCGGTGATATTGGAACCCATGCTTTTCATCTTGCTTGTTTCGTCAGTGGCTTAAAACCAAAAGCAATTTTGGCGGATTTAAAGCACTTTGTTGAGGGTCGGAATGTCGATGATAACGCACACATTTTATTGCGTTTTTCCGGAGGTGCAAAAGGTATGCTTTGGGTCAGTCAGGTGGCACCCGGTAATGAGAACGGTTTGCGCTTACGAATTTACGGCAGTAAAGCCGGTTTGGAGTGGTCGCAGGAAAATCCCAATTATCTCAAACTTTCATCCTTGGGAGAAGCCCCAAAAGTACTGGGGCGCGGGAGTCCGGAACTTTCAGCTGCTGCCGCAAAAATGACACGTATTCCCCCTGGACATCCTGAAGGCTACATCGAAGGATTTGCCAATATTTACAACGAAATTGCACAAGCTATTTATGCTACTAGAAAAGGAAAGCCATTTCCGCAGGGAGTGCTATTTCCGGATTTGGACGATGGAATTGCCGGAATGGAATTTATTGATGCAGCCCTAAAATCCAACCAAAATAATAGTGAATGGGTTTCGCTTGTTGGACATGAATAATTTTATGAATGAAGATGTTCCTTCACATGAGCACTTAATGCTTTGTATCTTCCTCTAAGCAAGTGTATCCAAAAAGAAAAAAAGATTTACTATCATGACGGAATCATCTCATTTTGAAAACAGGCGTTCGCTTGACCTGATTTGCATGGGCCGAGTGGCTGTGGATTTATACGCCGAACAAGTCCACAGTCCGCTGGAAGACGCGCAAAGTTTTCGCAAATATTTGGGTGGATGTGCTGGAAATACCGCTGTCGGCACGGCCCGTTTGGGACTGAAATCAGCTATGTTTTCCTGTGTCGGTGCGGACGATATGGGTGTTTATTTACGGAATGTTTTGACAAATGAAGGCGTGGACACTTCTCTTTTGCGAAATACTCCGGAACATTTGACTGCATTGGTTTTGCTGGGCGTGAGTCCTCCGGATCGTTTCCCCTTGATCTTTTATCGGGAAAATTGCGCCGATATGCAGATTCTTCCCAGCGATGCAAATCCGGAAATTTTCAAAAACGCCAAAGCCTTGTTGATTACCGGAACCGGATTGTCCACACCATCGATGCGGGAGGCCACTCGGCAAGCCGTGAAGGTCGCTAAAGAATCCGGATGTGCTGTAATTTTGGACATTGATTATCGTCCGGTTTTGTGGGGCTTGACAGATGCGGGAGACGGTGAAACCCGTTTTGTTGCCTCAAAAACTGTGACGCAGGAACTCCAGCCGTTTCTTGCAGAACTCGATTTGATTGTCGGTACCGAAGAAGAAATTTTAATTGCCGGAAGCGAGTCTTACGAAACTGAAACACTGGAAAGCTGTTTGGCTGCCATTCGGAAACAATCATCCGCTACAGTCGTACTCAAGCGTGGTGCGGAAGGTTGTGAGGTTTTTTCTCCGGAATCCTCCACACCGATTTCCGCCCGCTCTTTTCCGATTGAGGTGCTGAATATTTTGGGTGCGGGAGATGCGTTTATGAGCGGATTTTTGCGGGGTTGGTTGCGGAACGAAAATCTGGAAACTTGCGCACTTTACGGAAATGCCTGTGGAGCGTTGGTGGTTACGCGTCACGGATGTTCTCCGGCTTCGCCGTCTTTTGCAGAAATAGAATATTTTATCAGCAACTTTGACAATTTTTCAAATTTGGCGCAGCATCCGCACCAGACGTTCTGGCCTAAAATGAATCAACTGCATTTGCGAACTGAATTACGACAACCGCAGAATCCGGAACGTCCGGTGCGGGAAGAATTGTTGATTTTGGCTTACGACCACCGCACACAATTTGAAGACAGTTGCCGCGAAAATGATTTGCCGTTGGATTTGATTTCAACATTCAAAGAACAAGTTTATAAAGGTTTTCAAAAAGTCCATGAAGCTAACAAAAACAAAGGACTCGCCATTTTAATTGATCCGGAATATGGTCAAACCATCCTCAATAATTCTGCTGATGCAGATTACGTTATCGGTGTACCAATTGAAAAAGCTGGAGCATTTCCACTGAGTTGGTTAAAGGATGGCTCACTTTATCAACAACTCCTGGAACGACCGGCAGGTTGGTTTGTGAAGGTTTTGTGGCATTTTCATACACAAATGAGTCCGGAAGAAAAAGAGGTACAACTCAGCCAACTCCGAAAATTAAACGAGGTCTGCACAGCACTCAAACGCAAACTGATGATCGAATTGATTATTCCGGAAGATTTTCCAGAAACCGGATCATCTTTGGGAGAAACAATGTCTGAAGTTTATCAAGCCGGAATTTCCCCATTTTGGTGGAAAATCACTGCTCTCGACACAGAAAAAGAGTGGCAAACTATGACCGCAACTCTGGATAAATACGATCCGGATGTTGGAGTAATTATTCTCGGAAAAAATGCTCCGATTGAACAATTCAAAACATGGTTTAGCGTAGCCCGTTCAACACCGCATACTTGTGGATTCGCCATCGGGCGCAGTATTTTCTGGGAAGCATGGGAGCAGTTTGCAGAGGGAAAAATTAACAAGTCTGAAGTATCTGAGATGATCGCAGAACGTTACCAACAGGTGATTGATATTTGGCACAACATTTAACTGACATATTATGACTTCTTTACTTTCACGCGTACAGCCGATCAATTCTGAAGGGCGCATCCAAAATATCACTCCGGAATCTGCCGGCTGGAAATATGTCGGTTTCGATGTTTTTAAACTCAAATCCGGACAATCATTATCACTGGAAACAGCTGACCGCGAAGTTTGCCTGGTGCTTGTCACCGGCAAAGCCGATATAAAATCCCGTGATGAATCATGGGATAATTTGGGCGAACGTATGAGCGTTTTTGCCGAAGCTCCCGGCGAAGAATGGAAACCGCCCTTCGCCGTTTATGTTCCCAATGATGATCGGTTTGAAGTAGAAGCGCTTACTGACCTGGAACTGGCAGTATGCTCTGCTCCGGGGAAAGGGAATTATCCGGCTCGTTTAATTTCTCCGGATGATATGACCTACGAAACAAGAGGAGATGGAACCAACATTCGTCACATCTGTAATATTCTTCCGGAAACGGCAAAAGCAGATAATCTGCTGGTGGTAGAAGTAATTACACCAAACGGAAGCTGGTCGAGTTACCCGCCGCACAAGCATGATTCAGACAATTTACCGGAAGAATCATCATTGGAAGAAATATATTATTTTCATGTTGATCCACCCCAGGGTTTTGCTTTTCAGCGTGTTTATACAGATGATGGAAGCCTGGATGAAACCATGACGGTTCACAATCAGGATGTTGTTCAGGTCCCTCGTGGTTATCATCCAGTCGGTGCGCCGCATGGATATGATCTGTATTACCTGAATGTGATGGCGGGCCCAAAACGGATTTGGAAATTTTATAATGATCCTGAACATGAATGGATCGTCAAGAAAGATGAATAATGAAAGCGTTGTACACATTCTGTTAAAAAAAGAAATGCGAACAGGATTAAAATATTAGTACTTTTAGTAGAGAAATTAAAATTATTTTAGACTTTCTAATAAAATATTGACAATAGTTGTATGATTGTGTGAGACTGTTTGCTCTTGGATTTTCCTTTTGTTTAACTGGGATTTCCTTAGGATTTCTTAATGGTGAGAATTCCTTTTTTGCTTAACCCTTTTCAAAGGAGTTAATATGAGAATAATTAGAATTACACTGTTGTCTTTGCTGTTATTGATGATTGCATTGCCTTTGTACGCCGGAGGACGACTTACTTACTATTGCAGTACGGATATACCGTGGTGTGAGCTTATGAAAAAAGAGTTTGAGAAGCGCACCGGCATCCGTGTGAGCATGACTCGCGCGAGTTCCGGGGAAACCCTGACTAAGATTCGGGCAGAGAAGTCCAATCCCAAGGGAGATGTCTGGTGGGGCGGCACTGGTGACCCGCACCTGCAGGCGGCAGAGGAAGGTTTGACACAAGCATACAACTCCCCTAAATTGAGTGAGTTGCACGACTGGGCCAAGTCTCCGCACCAAGCCACGGGAGGCAAAACCGTGGGCATTTATTTGGGTGCTTTGGGTTTTGGATATAACCGCGAACTCCTCGCCAAAAAAGGGTTGCCGGTGCCCAAGTGCTGGAACGATTTGCTGCATTCGGCCTACAAAGACGAGATCATGATGGCCTACCCCAGCACTTCCGGAACGGCCTACACAACTCTGGCTTCAATGGTACAACTCTTTGGAGAGGATGGCGGTTTCAACTACATGAAGGGGTTGCACCGTAACATCAGCCAGTACACCAAGTCCGGATCCGCAGGGATCAAAGCTGCTGCCCGTGGAGAGATAACAGTCGGCATCGTTTTTGTACATGGCGCAGTGAAGCAGGCCGTGAAGGGCTTCCCTATCGAGGCGGTTTCGCCGTGTGAGGGGACGGGCTACGAAATAGGCTCTGCGAGCATCATCAAAGGTGCCCGCAATCTGGAAAACGCCAAGAAGTTTATTGATTTCGCTCTTACTGCTGACGTGCAGAGCAGGTCGGCAGAGGTGAAGTCATACCAGGTGCCTTCCAATAAGAATGCCATCAGTGCTCCGGAAGCTCCGGATGTCAGCAGCATCAAGCTGATTGACTACAATCATGCTTTGTATGGCTCCAAGGTTGAGCGTACTCGTCTGTTGAAGAAGTGGGACACTGACGTCAAAGTGTTACCCAGGTGAATTCACCAGCACTCTCTCCGGAAAACTCTTCAGGCTTTCCGGAGAAACTCATCCAAAGCAATTACTCTTTGAAGCTCTGGCTCATAATTTCCTGGACAGGATTCCTCATCCTACCATGGTATGCAGCATACGACGGTTTTTGGAGTTTTATCTGGCTCACAGAAGGTTATCCGACTTTCGATGAGTACTCTCCAGGCATTCTGCAAATTACAATGCACCAGCGTTGGTGGCTTTGGCCAGTGGCGCTGGCATTGCTGGTTCCTCTCCCCGCCCTGATTTGGCCCAGGACAGATCCACGTCATGTGGCTGCTTTATTATTCGGTGGAGGTTTTGGCTTCAGCTATATGCTTATTCAGGGTTTCGTCCTCGGCCTCCATGGCTGGGGTTGGGTTTTCCTCGGAGACCTTTTTGGTCCTACTACACAGACACAATTTGGAATGGGTTATGGGGCCTTGCTCGTTGCCAGCGGTTTCCTTTTCCTGTTCACACAGGGCTTAGCAGCTAGAGGGGCGATCAAAGGTGATGTCTTTGTCTCCGGATCCATTGGCCTTACCATTACCATGGTCACTGCCTTTGTCTTCTTCCCCGTCGGACGCATACTCATTAACGCCTTGCAAGATGACGAAGGCAACTATGTTTTTTCCCTATTTCTGGAGAAAATCACTTCTCATAATATCTGGGGGCTGTCCTGCCTCAGTAGTGAGCTCAATTGCGGAGTCGCGTGGAATTCTCTATGGATGGGAGTGTTGGTAGGGACGGCCACCACTGTGTTGGGCTTGGCCTTCGCGCTTTTGGTGACGCGCACTGGTATTCAGGCCAAGGGCTTCGTGCGCACAGTTTCACTGCTTCCCATCATCACCCCACCATTTGTGATCGGTCTTGCGCTCATACTTTTGCTTGGGAGGGCAGGTGCGGTGAACGCCTTTTTGGAGTGGGCTTTTGGTATTCCCCCCAGCCGCTGGCTTTACGGGCTGACGGGAATTCTAATTGCACAGATTTTGGCCTTCACTCCGATTGCCTTTCTCGTCCTCGTAGGAGTTGTGGAAGGAGTCAGTCCGTCTATGGAAGAAGCAGCCCAAACCCTGCGGGCTTCGCCCTGGCAAACCTTCTGGACAGTTTCTTTTCCGCTGATGCGACCCGGAATCGCTAACGCGTTTCTGCTCGGCTTTATTGAAAGTTTGGCGGATTTCGGTAACCCGCTTGTCCTGGGCGGACAATATGAGGTACTTTCGACACAAATATTCTTTGCTATTGTCGGAGCGCAGGGGGACCCAGGCATGGCGGCAGTGCTGGCGATTGTGCTGCTGCTTTTCACACTTTCGGCATTCTACGCCCAGCGGCGCTGGCTCGGTAAGAAATCCTATGCGACCATCACCGGAAAGGGCGATGCCGGAGTGCATGTACGGCTTCCCAGGCGAGTGGCGTGGGGGGCATACCTTACAGCCCTGCCATTTGTTGTCATGAGCTTGATAGTGTACGGAATGATCCTCTTTGGGGGTTTTGTGGAAACCTGGGGGTACAAGCACAACTTCACGCTCAAGCACTACATTGCAGAGTTCTCCCTTTATTGGTCAGAGGAATACGGCCTCATCTGGGAAGGCGCAGCATGGAATTCGTTCTGGACAACACTGCAAATCTCGGCAATCTCTGCTCCACTCACAGCGGGTTTAGGCTTGTTGATCGCATATATCCTCGTCCGGCAGCGGTTTTGGGGCAAAGATATTTTTGAGTTCCTGACCATGCTCAGTTTCGCCGTTCCCGGAACCGTGATCGGCGTCGGCTACATCCTCGCTTTCAACGTTCCACCAATAGAAATCACCGGAACCGGTGTGATTCTTGTGGTCTGCTTCATCTTTCGAAACATGCCAACGGGTATCCGGGCTGGGATTGCTGCAATGAGTCAGTTGGATCCCAGCCTGGACGAAGCCTCCCTGACGCTCGGAGCGCGATCATTTACAACGCTCCGGCGTATTCTTTTGCCACTGCTGCGTCCGGCGTTGATGGCTGCACTTGTCTTTGGTTTTGTGCGGGCGATGACAGCAATCAGTGCGGTCATCTTCCTTGTCAGTGCCGACTACGATATGGCGACTTCTTACATTCTCGGTAGGGTTGAGTTTGGCGATTACGGTTTGGCTATAGCCTATTCATCTGTACTGATTATAGTAATGCTCTGTGCGATAGCATTGATTCAGTTCGCAGTAGGGAAACGGGAACTCGGCAGACGGGAAACAGAAGCTTTAACAATTTAAACTCAGAATAGATTACTATGGAAAAAGCCGTTGAATTTAAACATGTGACCAAAGCCTACGGCGACGTGCAGGCAGTCCGTGACCTAAGTTTCACTATAGAGCGCGGAAAACTTGTTACTTTGCTGGGGCCGTCTGGTTGCGGAAAGACTACTACACTTAGGCTGATTGCCGGTTTGGAAATGGCTACGGAAGGAAGCATTTTTATTGGCGGCAAGGAGGTCACGCGGCTTTCGGCCTCTGATCGGGATGTGAGCATGGTGTTCCAGTCATACGCACTCTTTCCGCATATGACTGTGATGCAAAACGTCTCGTATGGTCTGACGATGAGTCGACTCTCGAAAGCGGAAGTGAGTGAAAAAGCACTGGAGGGTTTAGAATTGGTAAGCCTCTCAGGTTTTGGTGAAAGATTGCCCAGTGAGCTATCAGGGGGACAACAACAACGGGTGGCTGTGGCAAGGGCGCTTGTACTGGAACCTGAAGTCCTACTCTTTGACGAACCACTCTCGAACCTCGACGCAAAACTGCGCCGCAGGGTACGGGAAGAAATCAGGGAGTTACAGCAAAAACTGGAGTTGACCACAGTTTATGTTACCCACGATCAGGAAGAAGCTCTTGCGGTTTCGGACAGAATCTTTGTCATGAATGAAGCGGTGATAGATCAAGAAGGAACTCCCCGGCAACTTTATGAAGAGCCGGTCAATCTCTTTGTTGCCGACTTTATTGGTGACGCAAATATAGTGAAAGCACAAATTCTGAAAATTGATGGTATTAATGCTGATGTTGATATTGGCGGAATCCGGGCAAACCTGCCTCACCGGGGATTGGTGTCCGGTGAAGTGAGTGTGGCAATTCGTCCTCAGTCTATCTGCCTGAGTCAATCAGGAAATGAAAATAGTATCCCGGGAACGATTCTCAAAGC
>ERZ651768.1966-NODE-1966-length-14701-cov-3.149207_pt1 | contig 14701 bp, 13 predicted proteins | sample MGYA00514754_ERZ651768 | MGnify/ENA metagenome assembly ERZ651768
TCCTAATACTGGCTCAAGTAACCCTTGGTTTGTTGGTTTAGGTACAAGGAGGAATATGTTATCCCCGATATATACGTTTAACTTTTGAGCTAAAATTTTACCTAACACTATATTATTTGAATCGGGTTTTAAAACATTCAAGTCTCCAACAATAAAGTTAATTGAAAGTGAAGACATCATTGTTTCAAAATTTGGATTTACTCCGTTGATAAGTACTTCACTTAATTCATTTTGATGTTTTATCATCCCTTCTATAGAAATATAAGGTGAAGCAGAGAGGATGTCTTCATGATCGGAGATAGTTCTATAAATTGGCTTCCAATCTTTAATTTTTCCTTCAACCTCAGTTACATAGCCATGTGCCGTCATACTCAGTAAACGATTACGAAGTTCCCCTTCAAAACCATTCATTACAGATAAAATAACTATCAACGCAGATACGCCTAGAGATATTCCTATCAAAGAAATCATAGAGATAAATGAAACAAATCTAGTTTGTCTCTTTGAAAATAAATAACGAATTCCTATAAATACTTCTATAAATCTAATCATCGGTTCCATTAAACCACATTCACTTCTATACAGTGTAAAATGGTTTCAAAATCTAATCTAAAAAATATTTGAGGATATCTACATCTTTTTTGATTAACATATCTGTAGTGAAAGAAAAATCTTCAATTATTTCTCATTCTCTTAATGCAAATACAAAACACATTGGTGGTTTGATTGGATCTAGTGTTGCACTTTTAGCAAGTGAAATTGCATCTAATACTAAAAAACCACTAATTCTAGTCAATTCAAGCGCAACGCATGCTAGTATAATTACTTCTGAAATAAAGTATTTTTATTCAAAAAAAAACTTTGTATCTCATTTCAGAGATAGAGAGACACTCCCGTATGATAATTTTTCACCGCATCAGAGTATTATTTCAGAGCGTCTTTCCGTACTCCATAAATTAAATTACATAAAAAATGGGATTCTTATAACTTCAGAATCATCATTATTACAAAGATTACCTCCAACAAACTACACAATAATAAATACAATAAATTTAACACTAGAAAAAAAAATCTATCGTAATATTTTTATAGAAAATATCTTAACAATTGGCTATATAAGAGTTCCGCAAGTACTTGATTATGGTGAATTTTCAATTCGTGGTTCACTCATTGATATTTTTCCAATGGGTTCGAATCAACCAATAAGAATAGATTTTTTTGATGATGAAATTGAATCAATTCGTTACTTTAATGTAGATACACAGATATCTACATTAAATATTAGTTCAGTCGATATTCTGCCGGCAAATGAAATTCAATTAGACAAGAAAACAATTAAAAATTTTCGCCACTACTATAGAAAATTTTTTGAAGGAGACCCTATAAAGTCAAAACTATATAAAAATATTTGTAATGGAATAGTGCATGGAGGTATAGAATATTATCTCCCTTTATTTTTTAACAATACTTCATCAATAATTGATTACTTCCCTAATGATGCAATTGTTCTACTTCCTTCACATTTCAAGAGTGTTATTCATAGAGCCTGGGATGTTATAAAAGAAAGATATGACACATGCAATCATAATCAAGAAAAACCTATATTAAAACCTAATCAAGCTTTCTTTAAACCAAAAGAAGTTTTAGAAAAACTAGAAAAATTTAAAATAATTGAATACAACTCAAATAAAATTAAACAAGATACTAATTCTTTTAATGTCAGTACAAAAACTACTCCAGTAATAAAAATACAGGCCCAACATAAAAATGCATCTAAGGGATTACAAGATTTTTTAAACAAAAATAATGGAAAGATTTTATTTGTAACTGAATCAGAAACTAATCGTAAATATATTGTAAATTTTATAAATGAACTAGGTTATAAAATTTATGCAACTGATTCTTGGCAAGAATTTCTTTCATCGAGAAAAAAACTATTAGTTTCTATTGCGCCAATTGAAGACAGTGTAATTCTTGAGCAGGGTAAGTATTCAATAATTTCAGAGAAACAACTTTTTGGAGAGAAATTTCAACAAAAAAAATACAAACGAAAAAAAATCCTCGATCCCGAAATAATTATCCGCCAGTTGAATGACTTAGAAATAAATTCACCTATAGTCCATATAGAACACGGTATAGGCCTTTATAAAGGACTTATTACATTAGCAAGCCAAAAACATACAGGTGAATACCTTCATCTCGAATACTTCGGTGGCGATAAATTATATGTTCCAGTTCATGCCTTAAATTTAATTTCCCGTTATTCCTCATCTACTGAAAATATCGTTGTAAATCGCTTAGGATCTAATCAATGGAAAAGAATAAAAAGAAAAGCTATTCAAAAGATCAGAGATACTGCCGCTGAATTATTGGATAAATATTCGCAAAGAGCTGCTCGAAAAGGTCATTCTTTTAAATGGAAAAATACTGATTATCAATCTTTTAAGCATTCATGCCCCTTCGAAGAAACGGAAGATCAAATCAATACGATCAACCAAATTTTAGATGATTTAGCATCTGAAGAACCAATGGATAGAATTGTCTGCGGTGATGTTGGCTTTGGAAAGACAGAGGCAGCATTGCGGGCTGCATTGGTAGTCGTTCTTAGCGGTAAGCAAGTTTGTCTTCTTGTCCCTACGACTTTATTAGCTCAGCAGCATGGGCAAACGTTCTCAAATAGATTTTCTGATTGGCCAATAAATATTGAAGTTCTCTCTAGATTCCAATCAAAGAAAGAAACAGAAAAGATTGTATCTGGAATACGAAAAGGACTAATAGATATTGTTATTGGCACACATAAATTATTACATCACACCAATGATTTTTTTGATATTGGTCTTATTATAATTGACGAAGAACATCGTTTTGGTGTTCGTCAAAAAGAAGCTATTAAGTCATTAAGAAATTCGATAGATATTCTTACACTAACAGCTACTCCAATACCAAGAACTCTGAATATGGCTCTTGGCGGTATTCGTGAAATATCTTTAATTACAACACCCCCATCTGAAAGGATAGCGATTAAAACATTCGTCAGCGAATGGGATGACATTATGATACGTGAAGCTTGTCTTAGAGAAATCCAAAGAGGTGGGCAAGTCTATTTTATTCATAATCGCGTTAAGAGTATAAAAAAAATAGAAGAAACTCTTAAAAATCTAATTCCTGAAGCTATTATTGCCATAGCGCACGGCCAAATGCCTGAGAGAGAACTAGAAAAAATAATGTTCGACTTTTATCACCAAAAATCAAATATATTAGTATGCACAACAATAATTGAAAGTGGCATTGATATACCTACCGCTAACACAATTATAATAAATAGAGCTGATAAACTTGGATTAGGTCAATTACATCAGCTACGTGGACGTGTGGGGCGCTCATATCTTCAGGCTTACGCATATCTTATTGCCCCATCTAAATCTGTCATGACAAAAGATGCTATTAAAAGACTTGAGGCAATCGATTCACTTGAAGATCTTGGTTCAGGATTTATTTTAGCTACACACGACCTAGAAATAAGAGGAGCTGGAGAATTACTTGGCGAAAAACAGAGTGGACAAATCCAGGAAATAGGATTTTCTCTTTACATAGAATTATTAAATCGTGCCGTAGACTCAATTAAAAATGGAAAAGCGTTGAATCTTGATAAACCATTATATTATGGTGTAGACATAAACACTCATATTATTGCACTACTTCCAGAAGAATATATCTCTGATGTTCATCTGCGTTTAACTTTATATAAAAGAATCTCCAATACTAAAGATAGAAAAGAGTTAAAGGATATAAAAATAGAATTAATTGATAGATTTGGTATTTTGCCAAATACAGCTAAAAACCTTTTCCAAATTACAATAATCAAACAAAATGCTGAACAACTTAACATACAAAAAATTCGCACAACGACTTCGGGTGGGTATATTCGATTTAATAATAATACAGAAGTTGATTCGCTAATAATTACTCAGCTAATAAAAAAAGAAAATGATACATTCTCCATGAGAAGTGAAAATCAATTAGAATTTAAATTAGATTTAAGTAAAAACAAATTTTTCTTCCAATTCTTTACAAATTTATTTGATATCCTGAATGGTAAAAAAAAATTATAGAATGAATAAATAATCTCAATACCTAATATAATTCGTAGATACTGATCATAAAAAAAGTGAACAATCAAAAAAACAAAAAAACCTTTTTTATCTCTTTAGGAAGAATTTTATTGCTCTGTTCTTTTGTTCTAGAGGTATCATTTGGACAAGAAAATATACAAACAAATACTCAGATTAGCACTGTTAATAAAGAGCAATTACCATTCTTTTCAATAGAACTCATCGTATTTGAATACAATAGCTCATCAAGCGATAATGAAATCTTTATACAATATGGAGAAAAATATAAAGAAACGAATAATAAATTCGCCAATAATAATTTAAATCAAAATAATCACCAAGTATCTACAGATAATGTACAACCAGCAATAAATACTTCGGCTCTTAATGACACTGATCTTGAAGAATTCATATCAAATGATCAAGTAAACCTCGAATTGCTGAGAAAAAATGAACTTTCTATGAAATCTATTTACGATAGGCTTTCCCGACTTAGTGCGTATCGACCAATCGTATGGGGTGGATGGAAGCAACAAATTATAAATAAAGAAAAAACGCCTGTTATAAATATAAAAAACTTAGGTCATATACCACAAGAATTTAAAGGAACTTTTCAATTATATTTAAGCAATCAAAATCGTAATCACCTAGTAGTTAATCTAAGTATGATAGAAAATCAAGAAACTGAAGAAAATATTCTGAATGCTACTAATCAGAATAATTTAGAAAAAAATCAGAAAATTCCTCACATTAAGTATCAAATTCAAGATGATAAAATAATGGAATTAAATTATATTCGCTATTTTGATCATCCTAAATTTGGCATTATTGTTAAATTTATTTCCACAAATAATAATAAATTAGCCTCAATAGTGTCTCCAGAAAGCGGAAATATATTTGCAGAAATTGAAGATTCCAACAAGAACTCTAAAATTACTGCAATTGATAATGGAATTGTTGGCCTAAGTAAAATGGGAAAATATGTTTCCCTAACTTTAAATAGCGATGGTAACTATATTACTTATATTTCTGATCAGATTGCCATAGACATGCTAGCTGAAAACTCTGTAGAAACTGATAGCTTTGGATATAGTTATAATGATGAATCATCAATTAAAAAAAATAATGTCATCATTACTATAACTGGAAAAAATGATCCTCCTGTAAGCGAAGACAATACCGTAAAGATTAATGATGATTATTACTATAATTTCACTGCCGATGATTTTAAATATTCAGATATCGATAGTGATTTGCTTGAATATATAACTATTAAGACTCTACCTCACATAGGACTATTGCAGGAAGAATATATTTTTGCTTCATCGCCGCTAATACCTGGCATAAAAATACACCCAAAAACTATCGAAAATCTTTATTTTAGGTTACCCAATAATTACTCGGGAATGGAAAAATATACAGATTTTACATTTTCTGTGAATGATGGAACCGTTGATAGTATTAGTGAAAATACAATTGCCATAGAATTAGATACAACTCTAAAGGAATCCATAGAAGAGAAATAAAAATATTTCTACAATTTATAATCTTTATTTTTAAAGAAAAAATTGTTTAAGAGTTTTTATTGCCTTTGATCTTGCGGCATCCAGATTTAATTGGATATCTTCATGCACTTTTATAGTGCCCCTTCCAGCTGCATGATTAACAATTAAACACAAACTTGCATAGCTAATATCTAATTCCATTGATAATGCAGCTTCAGGCATTGCCGTCATTCCTAGATAATCTACACCTTCTTTTTCAAATCTGTTAACTTCAGCAGCTGTTTCAATCCTTGGGCCTTGGGTAACCCCGTAGATACCTCCATCCTTAAATATAATGCTGGCATCTTTTGCTGCTTTAACTAAACGCTTTCGAAGATCTAGGCAAAATGGATCAGTAAAATCAATATACTCTGAGTTGGCTAACTGAGTGTTAAAAAAACTGTGACTTCTGCCCCATGTATAATCAATTAATTGAGATGGTATTGCTAACTCGCCTGGATTTATATCTCCTGTGATAACGCCTACTGTATTGATTGAAATTATTTTTTTGACATTCAATTTATGTAGAGCAGCTATATTAGCCCTATTATTAATAGAATGAGGAGGGATATTTTTCTTAACTCCATGCCGCGAAAGAAAAAAAATGTTTTTATTACCTACAATCGCTTCCTTTATTGGCGCAGATGTTTTACCGAAATCTGTATTTATGACGCTAGAATTATTATCTACAATTTCTTCACCGAGATCTTTGTCTAAGTTAATACCATGACCACTGATAACTGCATATTTATCTATATCACTCATAATTTCACAAATTAATTTTTATATTGTATAACCTGATTTTATTAACCAATCTCGCAAATATTTGGTTGATTTTATCCATTCGCTGTCACCAAGTAATTTTTTCCTTGAAACATTACCCGCCCCATATAATTTCGTCAAACGAGCCATAGAAAAAGGATTTAAATTCTTATCTATTGATTTTACAACCAATTTAGCAGCACTTCTGTTATTACAAATTAAAATCATATCGCAACCTGCTGTTAAAGCAATTTTAGCTCTTTCTTGTAGTGATCCAAAGCCTGCTGCTGCTTTCATATTGAGATCATCAGAAAAAATTGCGCCGTCAAATCCTATATTCGAACGAAGATAATCTTCTATCCAGATGGATGAAAACCCTGCTGGTAATGAATCAATTTTTGGATAAAGGACATGAGACATCATAATACCGGCAATTGCCCGTTGCTTGTTTAGCGCCTCATATGGATAAATATCATCCATTAATTTTGTAATTGATCTATTATCTAAAGGCAATGCATGATGCGAATCTATTGATACGCCTCCATGACCTGGGAAATGTTTTGCAATGGAGGCCATTCCAGCTTTTTTCAAACCTTTACAAAATGATGCTGCCAAATCTCTTATAATTTTTGGGGATAAATGGAAAGCACGATCTCCTATAACATCGTTTAAATTTCTATCTATATCCACACATGGTGCAAAACATAAATCAACACCAACAGCTCTTAATTCACTGCCAGTAATCCAACCAATTCTTTCAGTTAAAAAACAAGCATCATTTTTATCTTTATCATAATAATGACCCAAATATCTCATTGGAGGAATTCTTGTGAAATCATTGATAAAACGCTGAATTCTGCCTCCTTCATGATCAACTGCGACTAATAGCCGTGGATCTCTAAGATCATGAATTTCATTGATAAGCTGAGTCAATTGTTCAGGGGATTTATAATTTCTGGTAAAAAGAATAACGCCGCCTATTAAAGAATTACACAAGAAAGAGCGATCAGCAGGAGTTAATGTATACCCCTCGATATCGATCATTATAGGCCCAGATGACATAGATAATTAGATTAACGATATTTAGAATAAGTTTAAAAAAATATCTAATAAATATAAGAATATTTTCAGAAAATTTATTATAACATTGATTTTTCTAGTTTTTTTTTAAAATTGTTGCAATTAATAATTCAGATTGAATCATTCTGATTTATTTATTTGAGTAGTTGCCACTGCAAATGCAAGAATCAATCCCATTTCATCACTAAGACTAACTAGAATATTTCTAATTCCTATTTTTTGACAAACTTTCTCAGCGCGTTGAGAATAAATAACAATTGGACGTCCATTATTATCATTGATAACTCCGATATCTCTGATCCATATACCATTAGAAAAACCAGTACCAATCGCTTTTACTATTGCTTCCTTTGCCGCAAATCTCATTGCCAAGAACCTTGCAGGAAAAGCGTTGTTCTTATATAGAATTTTTTCTTTTTTCATTAATAATCTTTTAACAAAATGGTCTCCAAATCTATCGTATATACTTTGAATACGTGCCAACTCAACGATATCTGTACCAACTCCATAAATCATAAGTTTCACTCTAATCTAGTTGACGTGCATTAATCATGAGTTCTTTCATTCTACGTACAGCAGATTCAATTCCAACATATGTTGAGAAGGCAACTATCGCATGCCCTATATTAAGTTCCTTAATATCCTTAATTTTAGCAATTGGAATAATATTTTCGTAATTCAAACCGTGACCTGCATGAACAATTAAACCTAACTTCTTAGCGTATTCAACAGAATCAACAATCTTTGCTAATTCTTTATTTGAATTAATTGGATCTGCATCAGCATAAAGACCGGTATGCAACTCTATCACTGGGACACCAATTGTAGCGGCAGCATCTATCTGATTAAAATCTGGGTCGATAAATAAAGATACTCTTATCCCATTTTCTGCAAGCTCGTAATTAGCGCTCGAAATTTTATCTTTGTTACCTAAAACATCCAATCCTCCTTCTGTGGTTAATTCTTCGCGCTTTTCAGGAACAAGGCAACAATCGCTTGGTTTTACATCTTTGGCAATTTCGATCATTTCCTTTGTTACCGCCATTTCAAGATTGATATGTGTTTTTATTGCGGCCTTTAAATCGTAAACATCGCTATCCTGAATATGCCTCCTATCTTCACGAAGATGTAAAGTTATGCTATCGGCACCCCCTTTTTCAGCATGCAAAGCTACTTCTATAGGTGAAGGATATTTTGTTCCTCTAGCTTGCCGTAAGGTAGCTATATGATCTATGTTCACCCCAAGGTATAACTTCTCTCTCATAATAATTGCCAATGAATATGTTAATTATTTTTTTCGATTTCTTTTATATCTTTCAAAACTTTTCTAGATTTTAGTGCTTTCCCATCAAGATAATATGCCATTACATATCTTAGTAATCTATTTGCACATTGTAATACTTCTGGACAGTCAAATTCGTACTTACTAATAGCTATTAAATGTTTACCCATAAAAACCATGGGACCTGTTTTTATTGTCTCAACTGTTCCTTCGTCAATACGATACTCATAGTATTTATCCATACTAATTGGGTCCAAGGTCTTGCTATCATGATCAAGGCTAAGAGCGTAACCTAGTAATTTTAGTAGCTCCATCTCAAAATAACGAAGACTAGAATTCAAACTATTTGTAAGTGATAAATCTCTAATAATCTCAGAATATATTGAGAATAGTTCTGGATAGGGATCATGACGATGCACTAAATTGAGTATTAATTCATTAATATAGCAACCTGAAAAAAAAGCGTCACCGTTAAGAGCAAATGCCTTACCATTGTTTTCTGCTCCAATGAGGGTACCTAAATCTGAACGCATTGACCATGAGATATTGAGTGGCATAAATGGTCTCAATATACCGCCTAATCTTGACTTTCTTGAACGTACTCCTTTCGCTACAAGTGAAATCCTGCCGTGATCTTGAGTTATAAAATCGATAATTTTACTTGTTTCTTTGAAAGGACGACTATGAAGAATCCAAGACGGTTCATATTGAATACGTATATTCATAATATTTACTTAGAATAAAATTACAAAAAATTATTCTATATTGTAGCCTAGGTTTATAAGATCTTGATTATTATCTACCCAGTGTTTTTTTACTTTTACCCACATTTCAAGATAAACCGGGATAGTTAATTTTTCTTTTATCTCAATTCTTGCTTCAGTACCAATCTTCTTAAGCATTGCTCCATTCTTTCCAATAACAATACCTTTATGACTATCTTTCTCAACCCATATTATAGCGTTGATACTGCAATCCTTTTTATTTTTTTTATAGCTCTCAATCTGCACGCTTAATCCATATGGTACCTCTTGCTGTAAATAAGTAATTAGTTTTTCTCTTATCAATTCAGCGATTTGAAATGATTCATCTCTATCTGTCTTTACCTTACTTGAATATATTGGAGGCGAAACAGGAAGTAATGGAGGTATCACTTTAATTAATTTATTGAGACTGGTTCTTCGTTTAGCGCAAATTGGTATTACTTCCTTATAACTATATCTCTTTGAACTTTTAGCAATAATTTCTAATAGTTTCTCTTTTGGATGTATTTTATCTATTTTATTTATAAGGGCAATTACAGGAACGTCTATATCTTGCAGTTTTTTAAGCACATTCCGATCCTCATCTGACCAAAACTTAGCTTCATACATAAATAAAATAAGATCAGTCTTAAGAATCGCGTTAACAGCAGTTTTATTCATGATCTTATTTATTACGCTATTAACATTCTGATGGAGTCCTGGAGTATCAACAAAAATAATTTGATGTTCTTTGGATGAGGATATCCCTAAAATACGGTGTCTTGTTGTTTGGGGTTTGTGCGAAACAATACTAACTTTAGTATTTAAAATGGAATTAATAAGAGTTGATTTTCCAACATTGGGCCTACCAATAACTGAAACAAACCCACATCGAAAAGAATCAGATAAAGTTTGCATGAATCTAATGTTCTCCTATTTTTAAAAGTATTTCTGCGGCAGCTTCTTGCTCTGCATCCCTTCGAGAAGAGCCGGAACCTTCTGCAAACATATTTAAAGTTTCTATATTACATACAACATGAAAAATTCTTTTATGCTCTTTTCCTTCAATTTTTCTTGTTTCATAAACAGGTAATTCGTTATTTTTTCCTAATAAAAATTCTTGCAAACGTGTTTTTGGATCTTTTAATTCATTCACATCAGGCAGATCATGAATTATTTCTGAAAAAACATTTTTAATTACAGTTTTTATGGAATCAAATCCGCCATCAAGATATATTGCGCCAAATATAGCCTCTAATGTATCAGCTAATATTGAAGCTCTTCTGAAGCCACCACTTTTTTTTTCTCCGGCTCCAAGATTAAGATAATCTTCAATGTGTATTCTTTTAGCTATCAAAGCTAGGGTATTTTTATTAACTAGCGCGGATCTTAAACGACTTAGTTCCCCTTCATTAGCGCTATTTTTTTCTGAAAAAAGAATATCTGCAATCACAAACCCAAGTACGGCATCTCCAAGATATTCAAGCCTCTCATTATTGATTGAACTCGAACTTCGGTGTGTTAGCGCCCGATCAAGCAATAATGAATCATGAAATTCATAATTCAGTGTCTTTGATATCCATGTTGTTTTTTTATTCAAAATTTTCAAACTGACCGATCATCTAACATATTGAATTACTTGTTTTACAAAATTTATAGGTTCCTTTAAATGGTAGATAAAAAATTATTTAATTTTTATACCAATTCGTGACCAATCTGGGATTTCGAGGCCATCCATATGCATCCAAATTCTGACTGCTTCTCCAACCAAATATGATTCAGGAATTGATCCAATAAATCGACTATCTTTACTGTTATCCCTATTATCACCCATCATAAAATAACTATTTTCTGGAACTATATATATTCCGTCACCCATAACATTTCTGGGGTACAAAATTTGAATAGAATATTCATGATCATCGATAACTTCACTATATCTCGATAAATTATCTGTTTTAGTTAAAGGAATTGACTGATCGTTTATTAATAAACGATGATTTCTATAAACAATCCTATCCCCGGGCAAGCCGATGACTCTTTTAATATAATGTGTTTTAGGATCGGAAGGCAAACGAAAAACAGCAACATCTCCTCTCTTAGGTTCCCCTATCTCAATAAATTTTTTTTCGAGCACTGGAAACCTTAATCCATAGGGATATTTTATTACAATAATAAAATCACCTACTTGCAAGGTAGGTATCATAGATCCCGATGGGATTCTAAAAGGCTCAAAGATAAAAGATCTAATAATTAAAACAACAAGCAGAAGAGGAAAAAAAGCATGTGAATATTCGCTCACAATGCCTTCTGATTTAATCAATGGTTTTTTTTGTGATTTCCTAATTACGTTAGTAATTTTTTCATATAAAATCACCAGACCACCAATAGTCGTAATAATTACCAAAATCAAAGCTATATTCACGTTTTTTTTCCTTTGCCATCAATACTTAAAACAGATAAAAAAGCTTCTGGTGGTATTTCAACACTGCCAATTTGTTTCATTTTCTTTTTTCCTGCTTTTTGTTTTTCTAGAAGTTTTCGTTTTCTTGTAACGTCACCTCCATAACATTTTGCTGTAACATTTTTACGCATTGCCTTTACTGTGCTTCTAGCTATTATCTTGCCCCCAATCGCAGCTTGAATAGCAACATCAAACATTTGCCTAGGAATTATCTGACGCATTTTTTCAACAATATCCCTAGCTTTTCTTTCGGCATTATCACGATGAACTATTATCGACAAAGCATCAACTCTTTCCTTATTAATCAATGTATCAACTCGAACTAATGGCGCTTCTTTAAATCTATCAAAATAGTAATCATATGAAGCATAACCGCGACTAACAGACTTTAATCTATCAAAAAAATCAAGAACAACTTCGCTTAGAGGCATTACATACTCAAGAGAAACTTGTTTACCTAAATAACGAATTTGTTTTTGAATTCCTCTTTTTTGTAAACATAGTTTCATAACAGAACCCACATACTCTTGAGGCACTAAAATATTTGCTATTATTATAGGCTCACGTAATTCTTTAATTTTATTAGCTGGTGGTAAATATGATGGATTATCAATTATCAAAACTTTGTTTTCTTCAGTAAGAATTTCAAAAACTACAGTTGGAGCAGTTTTTATAAGATCTAGGTTATACTCTCTCTCAAGCCGTTCTTGTATGATTTCTAGATGCAGCATTCCTAAAAACCCACATCTAAAACCAAAACCCAAAGCAGTTGAAGTTTCAGGCTCATAATATAAAGCAGAATCATTAAGACATAATTTCTTTAATGCTTCTCTAAAATTTTCATAATCCTCTGAGTTGATTGGAAATAGTCCTGCAAATACGCGAGGCTGCACTTTTTTAAATCCAGGCAATGGTTTATCAGCTGAATTGGATGTAAGTGTAAAAGTATCTCCAACTGGGGCACCATCAATATCTTTAATCCCAGCTATAATAAATCCAACTTCACCACTCTTAAGTGAATTCTTATCTACCATTTTTGGCGTAAAACTACCGACCCTACTTACCGTATAATTTCGTCCAGTTGACATTACAGTTATATTGTCATTTTTACTGAGATTTCCATTAACAATTCTTACTAGTGAAACTACTCCCACATAATTATCAAACCATGAATCAATAATTAAAGCCTGGAGAGAAACGTCTGGATCACCTTTAGGGGGAGGTATTAATTTTACGAGATTTTCAAGAAGATCTTTAACCCCGAAGCCAGTTTTAGCACTTACTATTGAAGCATCTTTAGCTTCAATCCCAATGATGTCTTCAATCTCTTTTTTTACACTATCAATATCTGCGGATTCTAGATCAATTTTATTAATAACGGGAAGCACTTCTAGCCCCTGATCAACAGCAGTATTACAATTTGCTACACTTTGTGCCTCAACCCCCTGGGTAGCATCTACAACTAGCAAAGCACCTTCACATGCTGCTAACGAACGAGATACTTCATACGAAAAATCTACATGTCCAGGAGTATCAATAAAATTTAATAGATAATTTCTCCCCTCATTTGATTTGTAACTCAATGAAACGCTTTGAGCTTTTATAGTAATACCCCTTTCCCTCTCTATATCCATAGTATCGAGAACTTGATCTTGCATCTCACGATCTTGAAGACCGCCACATATTTGTATAAATCGGTCCGCTAATGTTGATTTTCCATGGTCAATATGGGCAATAATGGAGAAATTACGAATATGATTCATAAGCATTAATTAAACAATATTTTATTTATAGCTGCCATGTTGAGTTTATACTGGCATAAAATTTTGCCATTGTGCTCAACAACTGGAATTTTATCGGCATATTTTGTTTTCCATGATAATCGAGTATCGATGTCTAATATATTTAACTCTGCTCGTCCGTCTGTTATAGGAAGAAGCTCTTCGATTAAAATTTCACATAGATGGCAACCGCGCCTACTATAAATATTTAAAACAGGAAGGGCCATATTTTAATTTATATAAAAAAATAATTTATTTTTTAATTTTTTGAATAATCCCATCAAGCTCACTGTCACCTGATGAATCATCATAAAAGAAACAAGATATTAATTCTGAGTTGCTGCGATCTAAGAGCTTGTGAAATAATAATTTATCTTTTTGAGAGCTCTTGTCATAGGAACAATCAAGGTATTTGTGAAACAAGTTATCCAGTTCACGCACTCCTCTCCGACACTGCCAACGAAGTTTAGACTCTAACATTTCTATATTCACTATTATTAGCTTTTTTTGTTTCTCTCAAGAAGCATGCGTTTTGTATTTGCTATTGCTTCTGCAGGATTTAAATCTTTAGGGCAAGCTTGAGTGCAATTCATAATTGTATGGCAACGATAAAGTTTAAATGAATCATCTAACTCCTTCAGTCTATGTTCAGTACTTTCATCTCTGCTATCAACTAACCAACGATAAGACGCCAGCAGCGCTGCAGGCCCAAGATATTTTTCACTATTCCACCAATAACTAGGACAACTAGTAGAGCAACAAGCACAGAGTATACATGCTGATGGTGAATCAATTTTTTCCTGTTGAGATTTTTTCTGTATATATTCTTTTTTTTCATTAATTGATGACTTTCTCTGCAACCAAGGTTTTACAGCAGCATATTGTTTATAAAATTGTGTTAGGTCAGTAACAAGATCTTTAACAACCTGCATA
>ERZ651768.1968-NODE-1968-length-14677-cov-39.458151_pt1 | contig 14677 bp, 16 predicted proteins | sample MGYA00514754_ERZ651768 | MGnify/ENA metagenome assembly ERZ651768
ACTGATTTAGGCCAAAGCTGGGAAGTTATTTCACCGGATCTGACTCTCAACCTCAAAAGCCACCAACAAAATTCCGGCGGTATTGCCATTGATAATCTAATGACATTTGATGGTAGTGTCCTTTTTGCGATCAATGAATCGCCTTTAAAACAGGGATTGATCTGGGTAGGCAGCAATGATGGACAGGTACATCTGACCCGTAATGGCGGTCGTACCTGGATAAATGTATCTGGAAATATCAATATGCCCCCATGGGGAACAATTTCCAATATTGAAGCTTCCCGTTTTGATCCCAAAACAGCATATATTTCTGTGGATTTTCACCAGATGGGTGATTTTGACCCATATATTTATAAGACAACAGATTATGGAAAATCCTGGAAGAAAATCAGTGGGAATATTCCAAAATCATATTCCAGTTTTGTCCATGTAGTGAAGGAAGATCCTAAACAGGAAAGCGTTCTTTATGCTGGTACGGACAACAGTGTATATGTTTCAGTAGACGGCGGTGACTACTGGACCAAAATTAATAGTAACCTTCCCCCCGCACCCGTTTACTGGATCACTATTCAAGAGCATTTTGATGATATGGTCATCGGAACCTATGGGCGTGGATTTTATATTCTCGATGATATTAGTCCTTTTCGTGAAATGGCCAATAGCAATCAAAATGAAGTGAACTTCATGCCGATTCAGGATGCTTATCGTTTTCAGCAAATTCAAAGCATGAAAAATGATGGCACTAGTCTAATTCGTGGCCAAAACCCATCTTATGGAGCTAACATTGATTTCTTTCTACCAGATACAAATAATCAAGAAGTAACAATTTCAATTCAGGATCTGAGCGGAAATGAAATCCGCAAAATTACCCCTCGCAAAATCACGGCAGGGGTAAACCGCATCATGTGGGATTTGAGGTATGAAAGAACTAAAACTCCTAAACTAAAAGTTAATCCATACGATGTGGACTGGGTAACTTATAATGAAGATGGATGGCGGCCACTGCGCACCTGGGATATTGATGTAAATAATGGAAAACTGGGGCCCAAAGCCATTCCTGGAGATTATCAAGCAGTTTTAAATATAGACGGGGAAAAATATAGCCAGACGTTTCAGGTGCTTAAAGATCCCAATACAGCTGGAAGCCTAAAAGATATCAAAGCCCAGTTCAAATATTTAATGACACTTCGATCGGTAATAAACAATAATGTTGATCTCATTAATAAAATTGAAGAAATTCGTTATTCCCTCCAGAATGATTATGAAAATGTCTTCGAAAAAAAGGCAAGAGCTGATCAATTAGATCAACAATTATATGAAGTTGAAAGTCATCTTTTTGATGTGAAATTGACCGGTGCTCGCGAAGATGCTTTTCGAAATCCTAACAAAATTTACGGCCGGTTATGCGCCCTCGCCAGCGATCTCACTCGTTATGGTGCAGACTTTAAACCAACCAATCAACAGATAGAAGTAGCGGAGCTTTTAATCGATAGATTGCAAAAACAGGAAATCGAGTTTGAGGTATTAGTGAAAGATGATTTCTTTGATTCAGAAAAGAAATAAATAAAATTACTGGCGCGCCAATTTAACTGCAGTACCGTATACTAAGAGTTCTGCCGTACCGGATAATATCATAGAGGTCTGGAAACGAACACCGACTACTGCATTGGCACCTAGTTCTTTGGCTTTATCCTGCATTCTTATAAGGGCCTGCTCTCGAGATTCAGCTAGCATACCTGTATATTCCTTAATTTCACCGCCGATAATGGTTCGAAACCCTGCCATGATATCCTTTCCCAGATGACGAGCCCGGATGGTATTACCGATAACGGTACCTAGATGGTCACTGATATTATATCCCGCTACAGATTCGGTTGTTGCAATTATCATTGGTCAATACCTCGGAATGGCTCATCTTTTGCATCGTCCTTGTTTTCTTTTATGAATTTCAGTGCTAAAACTACTGCACCAGCCAAAAGTAGAATAGTTCCTAATCCCATTAGAAAATCACTCATGATAAAACCAATGATTGCATTGATAAATTTTAGCGCCAGGATTACACATCCAGCGATGATGAGATAAACGGCGATCTGTTTTGTTTCCATAACGGCTATTAATTTAGTCCTTATGGTTCGTAAATATCACTGAGAAAAAATTGTTCCAAAAAAAGACAATCTTTTCTCGGGAAAAAGATATTTAAATTCTTGATGTAATGCCTGAAACAGATTATTCAGTTCGATCATTCAAGGGCGGTTATGATGAAAACCTGACTTACCTGGTAAGTTGCATGCGTACCGGTAACCAGTTTATAGTGGATGCAGCTGTACCTCTGAAACAAATTGAATCATATATTAGCAAAAAAGGATTGATTGCTCTTTTCATCACACATACACATGGTGATCATACAGCGTATATGGATGAGTATGTTGGGGCTTTTCCTAATCTGATAACCATGATCCATAAAGATTCGGAAAATAAAGTTAAATCCACCTTGAAGCGCCCTGTTAAGCACGGTGATATCGTTACCGTTGGGCAGCTCAGTTTAGAAATTCTACATACACCGGGGCACTATTCTGACTCCGTCTGTTATTTATTTGACAGTATACTATTTACCGGTGATACTCTATTCGTTGGCCGTACTGGCAGAACAATCAGCGCAGGTAGCAATACGCGCCAGCTCTATCGTTCAGTTTATGATATTATATTAAATTTACCTGGGGACACCATCATTTATCCTGGGCATGACTATGGACCTAAAATGACCATATCAATTCATGAAAATATTTCAATTAGTCCTCTGCTCCGAGCAGAGGATGAAGATGATTTTGTTCAGCGCATGGCAGACTATGAAGCCGAGCGCACTATTGGATCTTAACCAAGGGAGGTTAAAATGAAACGATACATTACTGGCCTAATCAGTGGCCTTATAATTTCAGTTATGATTCTCACAATGATTGGTGCGACGCAGGCCCAGGATGATAGTTTGAATACTATCATTGAGGAACTGGATACTTATGTGCAGGATCAACTGGGAAAAGATAAAGCCGCAGGGCGATTCCAATTGCAGTCATTTCAAATCGAACGAACCCATTGGCATTATATGTTGGATACAGCTACAGGCGAACTATATCGACTTGAGCCAAGCCGAACACCAGGAAATACGAAATGGGTCTTAACTGCGGAAGCCAATTTCTAGTTATTATTCATGAAGAAACTGCATTATATAAATCGGTACTTAATGATTCTTCTATTCTTTTATATAACCTCCTGCGATAATGATGCCAAATGCAATACGTGCGGCGATGTATTTGGTGGCTTCGTCTTCATGGAGGTTACTGCTAACGATTTAACAAAATACGAAGGATTGGTCCAATTGCAAGGTGTAGACGTAGGTGTATGCATCCGGGCCCATATTCTAGAACAGGAACTGAATATAAATTCAGTAACAATTGTCGATGACTGCTGCTGCCAATAATAAATTAATAACCAGTACTTACTGTTCATCCAAACAGCCAACAAAAATTGTTATAGGTCTGCATGGGTGGACCGGCAATGAACATATGTTTGAACCAGTAGCAAAAATGATAAAAATCGATGATGCAAAATGGGTCTTTCCAAGGGCACCTTATGCATCAGATACCGGGAAAGGATACACGTGGTTCAGCGGTAATGATGAAAAAGGATGGGAGATTGAAAAAACCTGGCTGGGGATGGAGCAACTCTTAAATGATATTCAATCTGAAGGATTCTCCTTGAAAGATATCTATTTAATTGGTTTTTCCCAAGGAGCCAGTTTAGCAATGGAAATTGCACTGCGACTTCCTTATTCGATCGGAGGCATTATACCCATAGCAGGTTTTATAAAATTCATGGATATTTTAGGCAAAGAGGCGACGGAAGAAAGTAAAGAAACTCCTATATTGCTTCTTCACGGAAATCAGGATGAAATTATTCCAGTAAGTGCAAGTCAAAAGGCATATAATTTTTTCCAACAGCGGGGGCACATGGTTTATTTAGAATGTTATGATGCTGTTCATAAAATACCGCAGCATATTGCTCCATTGATCAGGGATTTTATTTCAGATTCAATTCGTTTTTTTAAATTAAATTCACCGATAACGGTTGAATAGAGTATATGACAAATAATATTGACAGGAGATCTTTTCTCCAATTTGATCTGAGTTCCCGAAAACGGATTACTTATGTCGACCCCCAATGGCCAACCCCCGAAATGGCTAAACTCCATCAGGTGGATTTGGAGTCTGAACCTTTTGTATTTCAACTCCCACCACCGATTGATCCACCCAAAAGGCTCAGGGCAACGTCCTCTCTAAAAAAATTATCTTCAATAAATTGGGATGTACCAAAGACTGCTCATTTACTCCGTCGCGTTTCTACTGGTGCAAATTATAGTGACATCAAACACTTTGCGGAGATTGGATTAGATGCTGCTATTAAAGAGTTATTATTTCGACTACGTCATAAACCTCAAATTCCAGGAGAATGGGTTAATGAAAAAATTCCTGATTTTGGAGAACTCTCAACTGCCCAACGTCAAGAATATCAGAAACTTTATAGAAATAGACGTAAAGAATTAATAGAATGGTGGCAAAATTTAATTTTGAGGGATGAAATTTCTATTAGAGAAATAATGACATTATTTTGGCACGATCACTTTGCAACTAATGCTCAAAAAGTTTATTTCCCACAAGCTATTTACGAACAAAATGATGCAATTAGAGAAAATTGTGTTGGCAATTTTAAAACCCTATTAAGACATGTAGCATTTGGACCCGCGATGATGATATGGCTTGATACGAGAAAGAATAAAAAGAATCGTCCAAATGAAAATTTTGCTAGAGAGCTAATGGAACTCTTTACAATGGGCGTGGATACCTATTCCCAAGATGATGTTGTTAATGCATCTAAGGCATTTACTGGTTATAGCACAGATGGCTATGAGACAAATTATTTTTTTGACTACAAAAGAGGTGATGGAGACTATTGGCAAGCTTATCACGATTTTGGATATAAAACCTTTCTTGGTAAAAGTGGATATCTAAATGGAGATGATATAATTGATATTATTTTAGAACAAGAAGTAGTTGCTTATTTCATTTGTGAAAAAATTTATAAATGGTTTATCTATGAAGTGCCAGATGAAAATTTTGTCAACCAAATGGCAACCATATTCCGAGAAAATAATTATGAAATCACACCTGTATTAGAATTCGTGTTTACATCAGAACATTTCTATGATGAGAATTTTCGTGGCGCTCAAATCCCCAATCCAGTTTCTCATACTCTGGGACTTATCCGAAAGGCAGGCCATAAAAATACGACTTTCCCTGATCGGTATATCAGACAACGTATTGAAGTTATGGGAATGGTTCTTTTTTATCCCCCAGATGTTAATGGATGGACTGGGCATCGTGCATGGGTTAATTCTATAACACTTCCAATTAGAAAACTAATGGCTACTCGATTTGTAGATCCAAAATTAGATAGAAGTTTAAAATTCGAGACTAATTTAGTAGAACTAGTGAATGATTTACCTGATCCAAATAATGCCAGAGAATTGGTCAAGGATTTGGCTCTAGTCTATTTGGGATTACCGCTATCGGAAACACTGGAAAATAAACTGGTAGAGATCCTCATGGACGGCGCCACAGAATATGATTGGGACATCAATGCTGCTGGAGCAGATTATCGGTTAAAAGGATTACTTAAATATATGCTACGGTTACCAGAGGCCCAACTCATATGAAGCGACGAGACTTCATTAAATCGGCTACAGCTCTCACCTTAGCTGGAACAAAAATGCCTCTGTTTGCCATTGGTCGGCCGAAACATGCGCGGAAATCCACTGGTAATTGGGGCTCTAACCGAATCGTTATTCTCATCAAACTCAAAGGAGGTAATGATGGGCTAAATACTTTGATCCCCATCAGAGATAGCATTTATTACAACAAACGCCCCAATTTGGGGATTAAAGCACCTGATGCCCTTCAAATAAAATACGATACGAGCCTTCATCCGTCTTTGGTAAACACCCAAAGCCTATTTCAACAAGGAATGATGTCAGCAATTCATGGGGTAGGTTATCCCTCTGGTAACCTTTCTCACTTCCGTTCATCGGATGTATGGGTTACAGCATCTGGAGTAGATCGAGTATGGAAAACGGGCTGGCTAGGGCGCATGTTTGCCAATGATTATCCCGATTACCCCGCCAATATTCCGGATCATCCCATTGGCATTCAGATGGGCAGTGCCAATCTGCTGGAATTCCAATCTGATGAAACAAACATGGGAACGATCTTAGGTAATGATGACTCTCTTTATAAAATCATAGATGAAAACTATGTAACAGGATCTTTAGACCCAGCTCCCAATTCTTATGGTGGGGAAGAACTGAAATACCTCCGAGCTGTGGATGAAAGCACCTATGAATTCTCTGGCGTGATCCAGGATGCAGGGCAAAAAGGCATAAACCAGAATGATTACCCTGAGTCAGGCATTGGACTACAGATGGCCGTTGCTGGTCGCTTAATTTCCGGCGGACTAACTACACCAGTTTACCGGTTAAATCTTGGGGGATTTGATACACATTCCAACCAATGGAATGATCATAGGAACCTCCTTCAGCAACTGGATGAGGCGGTTTATGCGTTTATGAAGGATATGGGGAGCCAAGGATTATTGGATAAAGTTTTAATTGTCACTACGTCTGAATTTGGTCGTCGGGTAAAAGAGAATGGTTCCGTAGGCACGGACCATGGAACTGCTGGGCCCATCCTATTGTATGGATCTGCTTTAAGAGGCGAGATCATTGGTCAACAACCAAATCTAAGTGATTTGAACCGGGCTGGTAATATTGGGGTACAGCATGATTACCGGCAGATCTACAGTACCATTATGCAAGGCTGGTTTGGGTTATCAAAAACGACAGTTCAGGGAATTCTCCAAGAAGATTATGAACCCTTACCGTTGGTTCATGAACCATTAGCAACGCAGGACTCTTCTGCTGTACCTGCATCTTTTAAACTTCACCCCGCCTTTCCAAATCCGTTCAACCCTGCAGCAAAAATTCAATATGAAATACCCAATCCAAGCAGAGTAAAGATATCGGTTTATAATATTAGTGGGCGAAAAGTACTGGATCGGGATCTGGGGCCAATGGAGGCAGGTTATCACAGCTATACATTAAGACCCAGCGGATGGTCCTCCGGCACTTATATTATCCAGGTTGAAGCCCTGGGCGCTATCCTAACCCAGCGAATCACATACCTAAAATAATCTTCATGCTGGCCGAACATTAATGGCCTTATCACCTTTCATGTCAAAATCTACGTCAAAGGCAACCCTTTGGTCGGGTCTTAAACCAAATTTTTGCAATTTTGGGCCTAATCCATAAACGTGAACAAAATAATCTTCGCCATCATCGCCAGTAATAAAACCAAATCCCCGTGTACTATCATATTCTTTTACAGTTCCAGTCATTTCATTTATCCTTAATACTATTTTTAATTACAGCTCTACCGACTGAACCAACTAATACCAAAAGGCCACCAACAAAGGCCCAGTTACCAATCTTTTCTCCAACAACGAGAAAAACCCAAATGGGGTTTAATATAGGTTCTAGCATGGCAATAAGAATAGCATCCAAAGCAGGGACAAAATTTAAGGCTTTAGTATAAAGAATATATGGGATTGCCAATTGAACAACGCCAAAAACCATAAGAATTCCCCAATCGAAAGTTTGAATTTCTGGCATGACTTGAATCAATATTGGTAAGCTAATTAAAGCGGTGAGCAAATTGCCAAAAAATATGATTTCATAGGATAATTTTGATTTCTGTTTTCTCAAGATAACTGTAAAAAGGGCAAAACAAACCCCGCCGCAAAGGGCCATTATATTTCCCCAAAATCCGGAAAAGGATAATTCATCCATGAAAAAAAGTCCCAACCCGGTAAATATCACCGCCATTGAAACCCAGTCCAGCCAATCAACTCCTTCATTTAATAGCCAATATCCAAAAATCGCTACATAGATAGGCGCTGTGTATTGGAGCAAAATGGCATTGGCAGCCGTTGTTAACTTGGTGGAAGCCACAAAAAGGAATACCATTGCAGTATACGTCAATACTCCCACAACCATATAGGCATTCCATTCCATTTTAGGTTTTTTAATTAAACCTAAAAAAATAAGCATCGTGATAGTACTGCGGGCACCTGCAATCGCAATTGGATGCAAATCCAGCATCTTGATTAGGACACCGCCCAAACTCCAGAATAGCGCTGCGATAACCAAAAATATATGCGCAGTAGCTGTTTTCACTTAAAGCTCACAAGCCAAAAGGACGACTATTATTTTTCTTTTAGCGAAAGAGTAATGGTGAATTCTGCCACTGGTTCATCTCCAAATTTATTTGGTACGGTTGCAGTGACTTGTACCGGAATATTCACCCTTTCACCGGTTGTTATTGTTTTTTCCACCGCATCTGTAATGGCTTTACCTTCCCTACAGATAAAATAAACATCACCTTCAGCTCGCTTTAAAAAATTTGCCGTTAAATCTTTAAATATGGGAATCACTTTTCGCTTTGATTCACGAATCCTAACCATGGCTGTAAAACCAGTCACCATATCTACGCCAACAACCATTGCACCTATGTACATAGAACGTACATGGTTACGTGTACGACGATCCAAGGACATCATTAGCACAACTTTTTCTTCAGTCATATCTACAATTTTTGGACGGCAATAATGAATCAGTCTGACTTGCGTCAGACCAAAATACCATAAGTAAAGGTTATATTTAAACCGTTCTGCTATGGTCAAAGCCATACTTAATTGGCCTCCCTTTCGGCTTTCAATTTTTTATTGATTTCAATTACCTTTTGATTCCCTTCATACCAAGGTGGCAAATTCTCCCAATCTGGAATACCATCATCAATCAATGTTTTACTACCGGCCTTTTGTGGGAATCCTTTAGCTGGCAAGGCGCCTAAAATCAGGCAAACCAATTCTGATGTTTCATCTGCTTTTAAACTGCGGCTAGCCACAGCATCAACTTTTATAATATCGCCAGATACTAATTCTATATACTCACCATCAATATAAATAATTCCTTTTCCGCTAAATACCACATAAACTTCTTCCTGCTGTTCATGCTGATGGGTAAATGTGTACCCTTTCCCTGCAGGGAGTCTTGCAAATCCCATGGCAACACCTTTTAACTCCAAATCATCCCGTAAAAATGTTAACCATAAATCGAGATTCGCAAAATTATATGATTTTTTTTTGTAATTCATTTTCACTCCTGTTTTACCAGGGAAGTTCTTCCCCTTTGAAATTGATAAATTTTCCATCGATATTTTTCTTAGTTTCCAAAACTTTGAGCATTCCGGATATAGAACGTTTGGTGGAAACCGGTGCCACTGCAGTGCCCATGCGGGTTCGGACCCACCCAGGATGAAAAGAAACGACCGAAATGCCCTTCCCTTTTAAATCCTCTTGGAGGTTTTTTGTCACCATATTCAAGGCAGCCTTGGAAATACGATAACTGTAAGACCCGCCGCTGGTATCATCAATGCTACCCATAAGTGAGGAAATATTGACAACGGTTGAATCTTTGCCCAATAATGGTAAACAATACTTGGTAACAAATAGTGGCCCAATAGTATTGGTCATAAAAGTTTCTATGTGATCATCCATTTCAACTTTATTTAATCCGGCCCGGTTACCAATAATACCCGCATTGTTAATAATCAAATCTAACCGTTCTAATTTGCTCTTCAGCACATGAACGGCAGCCCGAATTGATTCCTCCAGTTTAACATCCAACAAAATAATATTATCCTCAGGTATAATTTTCTTCAGTTTATCTGCTTTTTTTGGTTCGCGGCATCCAACATAAATATCCCAGTCTTTTTTTGAAAGCTGTTTGGCAAACTCCAGACCAATTCCTCGATTGCCACCGGTGATAAATACTTTCATTTAATTTGCACTAATAAAATAAGCTGTAAAATCATAATGGATCAAATTTATGGCAGATTGAATCAGAAAAGAAACGGCTCAAAACCTATTGGGAGATAGCATGCGCATATCAAAGTCTGGTTCGTTTCCTGAAACAATATCACAAATCAATTTACCCGTAATCGGAGATAAACTGATACCCAACATAGCGTGACCAGTGGCAGCAATCAAATTTGGGTATTGGCTAAAAGCACCGATATAAGGTAGCCCATCAGCAGATAATGGCCGCAATCCTACCCAGGGTTCTAATCCACTAACCCAAGATATATCATATTCGGGATAATAATTTTGGACAGCCTTTAACATAGCATTCAATTTTTTTTGATTAATTTTTCGGTTTGAATCAGTCACAGTCATGGTCCCACCAAATCTCCATTTAGCACCCATTGGCGTTGATGCAATGCGTGCTTCGATCAATAGGGCTGGTAAAGCCGGCTTTTTGATCGGTGCCTCCATTGTTATACTATATCCTTTTCCAGCCATTAAAGGCATTTTTATCCCAATCTGTTGGATTAATTTCGATGATAGTGATCCCGCTGCCAATACAAAATGGTTCCCTGACCATGATTGATCAGAAACTTTTATTGATTCAACGTTGCCATTGCCTACGGTCAATCCGGAAACAGTTGTATTATGAAATATTTTGACGCCACGATCAACAAGAAAATCATGTAATGCTTCTAAATATTTGACTGGATTAATATTGCAATCCAATGGGTAATGAACACCACCCAAAACTGTTAATTTCATTCCTTTTTCAATTAATTGTACACCATTTGGATCCAGATCGACTGCTTCCATGCCAATCTTCCGTGCCATTGCTGAAATTTTATATTCTTCAGTGAGCGCATCATCGCTATTACAAAGCATCAAGATTCCTTTCGTTTCTAAACCAAAGGACATTTTCTTGCTGAGCTCCAAATATAAATCTCGACTAGATAGACTCAGCTCTCGAAACATGTTTGCACCTGATTTTACATGTTCTGGATTAGCAGCTTTACGGAATTTCCAAAGCCAAGCAAGCATTTCTATTGATGGTTTAAATTCGATTGAAAAGGGGCTTTCTGGGTCAAAGAGCCACTTAAGACCTTTTTTAACTACACCCGGAGCCGCAAGCGGCACAATATGGCTGGGAACAATCATACCCGAATTCCCCCACGAACAGGATGATTTTTTATCAGGTCCATTACCATCAAAAACGGTTACCTCATAACCGGCCTGGTTGAGATAATATGCGCATGAGAGGCCCACCGCTCCTCCACCAATGATAATAATATCCGATTTAGGCATAATCAGATAATTCGCTAACCTTGGATAAGCGGGTCATCAATTATATCAATTCTGATAAAAAAAGAAATGTTATTTTTTAAATAACGCCTGTAAGACGTATCGTGCAACCGTTGGGTTTTTGCGTAGCCGCCGTATTGAATATGGGTACCAGCTAGGACCAAAGGGAACGGCAACACGCATGCGGTGACCCGCATCTCGAATCATTTGACGTAACTGGGGATCAACTCCATATAGCATCTGGAATTCATATTGAGTGTGATCCAAAGCCAACTCTTCTATTGTTTGGAAAGCATCGTCAACCAACCATTTATCGTGAGTTGCAATACCAACATAACATCCTGCGCCAAGTAGATCTTTTAGTAATGTACTGTAGTTTTGGCGCACAATTTCTCGATCATTATAGGCAATCTCTGGAGGTTCAATGTAAATACCTTTACATATGCGAACATTTGCCTTCATTGCTTTTAAACTATCTATATCTTCATTACTACGTTTCATACAAGCCTGAATCACAACGCCAACATTTTCAAATTTCTCTCGCGCCCGTTTATAAATCGCCAACGTGTCATCAGTACAGGTGGAGTCTTCCATATCAATTCGAACGAAGTTACCGCAGTCGGCTGCAGTTTTGAGGATATTGATTAAATTGTTATAACAGACTTCTTTGTCAAGCTTGAGGCCAAAGTGAGAAAGTTTGATATGAATATTGCTTTCTAGTTTGAGGTCTTTGATTTCAGTCAAGACTTCCTGGTACTGCTGCACAGCTTCTTCTGCATCTTTCACTTCCGTGACAAATTCACCTAAAATGCTAGTCGCCACTATGAATCGATCATGGTTGAGCTCTTGAACTACACTGACTAACTCCGGTAAAGTTTCTCCAGCAATGTATGGTTTTGCAATTCGCCGAACAATGGGCTTTGGTACAAGCGGCAACGTTGCTTTAATTATTGGATTTAATAAATTCATAACAAACTCAATTTTCTGTTATTATGTTTATCTTTTTAAAAATGATAGAATACATAAGTACTATTCTAAATCAAATTTATCTTGGTATGAAATGTAATAATCTATCTATTTCCATCACAATATTGAAATATATTCACCTATGAAAACAAGTCTTCTATTCCTCCTGATTACTTCCATCCCCATGCTTGACATCCTTATTTCCTTCAAAACGAATCAATATCCAAAAACTATGCCCGCAACCAAATTGGGCCGCAGTATTTTTGCCCTTGTGGCTACTGCATCCTGGATTACCGCACTTGTATTTACGATAATTGATTATTTTTAATATTTTAGATACCCTCACATTATTTTCTAAGATTACACCTGTTGATTAGTTTATCATTATTTCTTGCTAAATCCATATTTGAATGCATATCGTCCATATACAATAAGAAGGAGCAAAATATGAAAATGTTAGTTTTGCGCAACTTTGTCATCACATTTACAATATGTTTTTCGTTGATGCCCGCGCAACTTGAAAAAGTTGAATTCAAGCCCGAACCTACCAAAATGGTAGAATTTGGAGATTTGGGCGCAGGCCCCTATAAACGTTTGGTTATCCGCAACGTGATGGTACTGCCCGGTCATGGTGGACCAGCTGCAGGTCCCTATGATATTTTGGTTACTGGCAATGTCATTGCCAAATTGCAGCGGCACGACCCAAATAATCCAGATCGAATGGAGGGTGACCGGGTTATTGAAGGAGAAAATCTTTATATTATGCCGGGGATGCTCAATTTACACCTCCATTTACGAAATAAATCCCTGCCGTTGGATTATATTTTTTATCTACAACTTGCCACTGGAGTTACTTCTATTGGCCCAGCGGAAGAAGGGAGAGTCCAAGAAATTTTGGAGGACGAAAGGAACAATGAAGTCATATCTCCAAGGCTTTTTCCGCTTTATGGATGGGGAAGCAAAACGGATTTTGATGAAGAATTTCGCATGGATCCAGCCAACGCAGACAAAGTAGCAAAAAGAATGATTAAAAATGGTGTCCGGCAAGTATATCTTAATAACTTGTGCTGGAATCCCACCATGTTTGGCGCTGCAGCGAAAGCTATTGAGAGGGCTGGCGGTATTACAGCCGTGCACATTCAGCCTTCTTCCACTACACAGGTAAATGCTCTTGATGCGGCTCGTCTAGGGGTAACAATGATTGTACATCACTATGGCTATGCAGAATCGGCCCTTAACAGGCAGGTGATGAATTACCCTGTGGATTATAATTTTCTGGATGAAAATAAACGCTTTCGAGAAGCCGCCCAGGTATGGATTGAAGCGGGTGAAAATCCTGAAACTCGACATCGTTTGCTTAATGACATCGCCGATTCACTGGTGTATTACGGTGTGACCATGCAGCCCAACCGAGCCACTTATGAAGCAAACAGGGACATAGTTCGTGCTCATGGCCTACCATGGCATGAAAAGTATACTCATCAGGTTCTGTGGGAGATGCACCTACCCAGTCCTCATGCACATGCCTCTTTTCAATATAACTGGACATCATTGGATGAATATCGTTGGCATTATATGTATGATCTATGGGGTGATCTAATTTATGAATTCAATAAGAGAGGTGGGCGTGTGGCATATGGCACGGATGATAATTATCAATGGTCCACTGGCGGTTTTGGCAATATTCGTGAACTCCAGCTCGTTCTTGAATCTGGAATGCATCCGCTTGAAGTCCTACGTAGCGCTACATATAATAGTGCACAAACTATTTTAGAACCAAAGCTTGGAATGATTCAAAAAGGATACATTGCTGATATCCTTGTGGTGGATGGCAGCCCAGCAGAAAACTTCCGTTACCTTTATCCCTTTGGTGCTATAATGATGGAAGAGGAAACTGAAGAAATGTATCGCACCAAAGGTATCATTCACACCATAAAGGATGGGGTTGTTTTTGAAAATGATAATCTCATGAGAGAAGTGGAACGGATTGTTAAGGAATCCAAGGAAAATGCCGGTCCGGATGTTGTTACAGATCCCTTCAAATTAGACAATCGCTAAAATATTCAAATTAACCATGTTCAATCACTGCCCTGATGCGATCATCGGGGCAGTGTTATTTTGAGGTACCTATGAAAACAAAATTCCTGATAATTGTAACTATTGCTGCTCAATTGCTTTTAGCCAAAAGTGATTTTTCAGCCGAAGAACTCAAAAACCGGCGAAATAAATTGGCGCAAGGGATGGGACCAAACTCAATTGCTATTTTACAAGGTGCTCCATCTGAAACCGGTTATGTCAAATTTCGTCAATATAATGAATTTTATTATTTGACGGGTATCGAGACTCCCCATTCATATATGATGATTAAAGGAGAGACTGGTGA
>ERZ651768.1970-NODE-1970-length-14668-cov-2.949010_pt1 | contig 14668 bp, 13 predicted proteins | sample MGYA00514754_ERZ651768 | MGnify/ENA metagenome assembly ERZ651768
TACCATCCAGGTCATCAATATAAATATCTTTACCAACTCCAATGATGCTTACATCATTTACACCCATGGAAAGTAAGTCTAGGTAAACCGAATTGAGGAAGCCGAACCGACTCCGACAAGTTCCTCAGTATTCATGACCAAAAAATACAATGCAAATATCTCCAAGATAATCCGCGGGACCAATCGTGTATCCAAATGTTTCAGAATTCGGGTTTAGGTCCTCAAGATTGAAATCACCTTGCGCCAATCCGACGACCATGAAGACAAATGAAAATGCAATGAGTTTAATTGTACGAACTATCATAATTCTTCCTGATGTTCTTTCATCCTATAAACAAATGCAAAAATAAAAGAACCGATGACGAAAACCATCACAAGAATGAACAAAATCATTTTTAATGACATAAATCACCCTCTTTCCCAAAGGTTAAATCCTTGATCCAATACGGTAAATATACCACCCAGAAAAATATATAGGCTATGATCATCAAAAACGGAATGTGAAATGGCGGTTCAGGCATAAAATTCATCAGAGATCCGACATCGGGCCGAAATCTGAGGTAAAGATAGTTCGCTTCACCTCCCAGAATATAATTCAAAGGAAAAATGATAACCAAAACACTCAACGCGGTCTTGTAGGATTCCCAGATAGAAGAAACTCGGGGTCGAAAATCATACATATAGGTCACAAAAAATATGCCCACAATGATCATCCCATGCCCAACAAAATAAAGTAAATATTCCGGGTGTGGAAATGAAGCAGGCACATCCGGCGTAATTAGCGCCATGACAGCACCTGCAAATGCCCAAAAATAAACAATCTCATATGTTTTATATGTCCGGGTAAAGATAGTGTAGGCCAGTAGTATCATGGACAAACCACAAAAATGGAAAGGCAGATTGTCCTGCCAGGGTTCTCCAAGCAATTCCATACGGTAATAAAATTTAAAAGATTCGACAATGATCAATGTCCAGGCAAGACATCGTCCAATAAATGATTGGATTTTCACGTGTAAATTTTTAACCAACAGGGCAAAAAAGACGGCAATAAGAAAAATAATGGCAATTGTAAAAAGATGGATTGGACTGAAAAGGACAAAAGAAGAGCTGTCTTGCACGATAATCCCCTTACTCAGCCAACCAGTGTCGGCTGAATGCGGGGACCTCAAATACATGCAGTATATGGTTAATCTTTTTCATTCCATATTTAATCCCGAAATTGAATACTAGTTTTCAATTTATATTATTAAAACGACAAAGGAACTGCATTATCCTTTCCAAGTTTGAATCAACCAAGCCAGAAACAACACTTGGTTTTATATCGAGTACACCCTCATCCATATGGTCTGAAACTATCTTCAAAAACGCTAAGTGATGAATCGGCACATGGGAACTGCAGACTCGAAATATTTCCGACGATTCCATATCCACAAGTTCATCATATTCACGGCCGCCATCGATGATTCCCGATTCAACTGTGGTTACCATCCTTTCTTGAAAGGAACTTTTGACCAAAACGTCCGGATGGTAGGATCTCGACGTTGCTTCGTCCTTGATCTTATTGATGAGATAACACATTCCGATACGGGTAGTATTTTTATTTCCTCCGGCGATACCAATGTTTATAAACTGCAACATAGAATCATCCGCCGCTTCCAAAAGTGCTTCAATCCGGCCATGAACGTGTGATTTACCAACACCAATTCCAGCAAGTGATATATTTTGTGAAGTGAAAACGGGAAAATTAAAAGATAAATCCCGCTGCAGATTGAAATGACGGATCAGGGATTTTGATTCTGCCTTCAAAGCAGTCAGAATATATTGCATGGATGATTAGAAAAATGAAAAGCGAATAATTTTCTTTTTCGGCTTATGCCTTTTATATTTCCGCCAAGGATTTTTTCCTTTCCATGCAAAATTAAGGAATCGTTGTTTTTCACCTTCCGGACCATATATAAACTCGCTAATGATTTTCTCTTTTTTACGTTTTTCTATATCTAAAATGATAGATTCCAATACCAGTGCCTTAGTAGAAAAATCCAACCTATCAAAATTATAATAGACAACATCCTTACCAAATCTTGCACCGATAAAATTCAATGTTTTTCCAATAAAATAAAAAACAAGACCACCACCGATTCCAATTTTCATATAGTCTTCATCCATTTGTCCCATGGTGGAGGCGCCGACACCAGCTGCAAGTGCCACTTTCCCGGTAAAGACACAGGGATTTCCTATGGGTTTATAGGAATCTTCTGCGTATCTTACTTCGACCAAACTACGTATTGGAACCGTCGTCAGCACAATCTTATTATCCCAGAAAACCACCCGCTTATTTTTTATGGTAAATACGTTAGACGACGAAAAAACGTCATCCGTCTTGGTGATGAGCAGTATCCTCTGGCCAAACACCGAAGACAAAACAAGTGCAAGGAGCAAACGATGTAAAACTGTCTTAATCATGAATCTATATAAGGCAAATTTAAATCAGCGAATCCAATGCGCTCATCAAATGTTCAATATCTTTTTTGGAGTTATACACTTGGATGGAAATTCGGATAAATTGCATGTCTTCCCACTGGAAGACTGGTATCTCAATTTGAAAATCATTCCAAAGATTTTCCTTTAAATTGTCCGGACATGAGGCTGGAAGCGGATAACTAACCATTTGACCAATCCAATCATCATCCAAAAATATGGGATCGGTTCTTAATATATTCTCAAATTCTTTGGCAGCATACCGAACGAGTTGTCTACATTGGGATTGTCGTTTTTTAATCTCATTCTGATAAAACTCGATAGCGATTGGTACTGTTAAATAAGCAGACATATCCCGCGTACCCTGCCATTGAAAATCCTGTAAAAATTCCGACGGTCCGGGATCAGCGCCCTCTTTCCCCCAGCTGTACACAACTGGCTTTATCCATGCCTGATGTTCTTTTTTTACGTACAGAAAAGAGGACCCTTTCGGTCCACAAAGCCATTTATGACAAGCGCCAGTATAAAAATCACATCCTAATCTGCGAATGTCCAACTGGATATGGGCAGGAACATGAGCACCATCAACGATGGTAAGTATTCCCATTTCACCGGCCATGGATACAATTTTTTCCACAGGGAAGATCAAGGCTGTCGAACTGGTGATATGTGACAGAAAAATTACTTTTGTCTTAGATGTCACACCTTGCCAGAAACAATCAACAAACTCATCTGGAGTCGTAACTGGAATTGGAATCTCCTGCTGTATGATCGAGACTCCACTTTTTTTCCCCCATTCGATCCAGGCACGAACCAGTGCCCCATATTCATGGTTTGACATCAATACTTCATCACCAGGTTGAAGATCGAGATTATAAATCACGTTTGTTACCGCTGTAGTGGGATTTGGAAAGAAAACAATCTCATCCTCATCACAACCCACAAATTCACCAAGCGAAATCCTGGATTTCCTCAGGGCATCAAAGAGGATTTCCGACATAAAATAAACAGGCTGATTTTCCAATTTTTCCTGCCAGTCCTGATAATCCTGGACAATGGGTATTGGGCAGGCACCAAATGACCCATGATTTAGAAAAGTGATATTAGAATCCAAAAGAAATTTGTCTTTCATATCATTGATTATAATAATTTGAATTACAAAGTGCTAAATAACATTTAAACGTGATTCAGTATTGGACAGATTTTAATTTCCTGCACCCGACATAAAATAAAAGAGCGTGTAATTCATTCACGGTTTTTAATCATATCTTTTTTCTTTTAAGATGGAAGTGTATGATAATTCGTGAAAAATTCAGACTTCTTCTTGTGTGCCCATCGGAACAATAATCCAAGCAATAACGTACACAATAAGTCCAGACCCTCCCATAACCAATCCCAATATAAATAAAAGACGAACAATCACAGGATCAATTTCAAAATAATCGCCAATCCCTGTACACACACCAGCAATCTTTGAATCTTTTTTGTTTCTGTAAAGCCTTTCCATCTTATTCTGTATAAATACCAGATTATATCAATTCAGGACAAAGGACCGTGAATAATGGCCCAGATAAGGTAATGGTTCATATTGAAAGAAATGGACATCGCGAAAGCTGAACCAAAAGGTACACCCGTCTTGATCATTTCTCCACTATTGTAGTTCAATATGCTCACTATGTGGAATTTGACCTATAAAAAAGAAAATAGATTAAACAATTAAAATCTTCTCATTTTTTTTCGCATAGCTCGGGCATGACCAGAAATATCTGATAAAAGATCATCAGAAAGCATCTTTGAAATTGAAGGAGAATATGTACGCTGAATATCCATCTGCAATGCCTCATAATGAGAGAGAGCAGGCTCCTGTAATGATACCTTGATATTTTCACGGTCACCTTCTTCCCAATCTACCTGAAAATCATTAAACAATCGTTGAGCCAAAGTGATCTGGTCCTTTTGAGCCATTCCTAAAATCATTAATGTCTTAAAAAATTGACCCATAGAAACTTGGATACCTGAAAGATAACCAGCGCGTGAAACGATCTCAAAATATTCTAACTCTATTTCAAGATCATTTTTAACGTGTTGCAGTATTTCCTTTACCTGTTTGATCCCTTTATGGGTTGAATGAGGATCCTTGCCAATTTTAAGTAGACCAATTTCGGAATCCTCCAAAAGAAAATTTATACGAGAAAGTTGGTTATTCAGCAGATTATGATAAAAAGTCCTCATTTGCTGGGTAACCCTGGTTCGTTCTTTTTTTTTCAGGGTCATAAAGTAAACCGTATCCTTTAACAATAATGCAATATCATCAACCAGTTCATTATCATAATCTGAATTTGATTCCAGAAGAGATATTTGTTTGCTTCGACTATATTTTAACAGAGGACTGTTAGGATGAGCAAGAGACGATCTCAGCTTATCTATATTTTTTTGATAAGTTTTTTCGATGGAATCCAGAATTTCAACTGGATTATACTGCTTCCGGAGTTCTGAAGATGTCTGAAGTTTTTTCATATTGAGCGAAATGTACCTTGAGTTTTCAATTGAATGCAACGAGTCAGATCTCTACTTAAGAAGGAGTATTTTTTGGGTCTTTACAGTATTCCCAAATATTAAATGAACAAAATAGATCCCTGATCCTGAATTGGATGCATCCCATTGTATAGAATATTTCCCCGGCATCTTAGCTCCGTTAATCAACGATTTCACAAGCCTTCCTCGTAAATCATAAATATTTAGGTACACTGATGGAATTGGTTCACTTTCTGGAATATCAAATGATATAGTTGTGGATGGATTGAATGGATTAGGATATGCAGGATATAGAGTAAAAGTTTGTGGAATCAATATTGGATTAATATCCATAACACCTTTTTGTAAAATAGAATTATTTCCATCTGAAATTTCATAGTATAATGCCAAGCCATCATCTTCATCCGGAATTAGTAATTGAATGGTATCATTTTCCACGCTTTGGCTTCTAGAAAACGCCAGAGATGAGAAACCCTTTTCAGCATGGTGACTCTTAATAAAAAATCTGTCGGGAGTCGACACTCCATGGTTGAATACAACAGGCGAAGATCCCGGTCTATATGAAAATTGGAATTGTCCGGATAGTGAAGATTCATCCAGAATAAATAAAATTTTATTGCCCTGGTAAATTAAGTTAAGTGGACGGCCAACTAATTCTGTATCGTCAATTATTTCCCCATAATTAGCTTGGAACCAGGACCACATTTGCATAAATACCATTCCATCTTCAATATCAAATTTCGAATCAGGATCTAGGATAAAGTGAGGTGCTACACCCGTAGCGGGGCCTAGCTCATATTCTTCGTCACCATCATTTTTAAAAGCTAATCGTAATGTATCAAGGTCAGCGTAACTGATCACAGTGTCGAGATTATAGTCAGCCAGTATGGGAGTCAAATAAGTAAATGAACGCACAGTCCCATGTAATTGATTCAAATCTTCAAAAGAATTAAATTGAATAAAAATAGAATCAGAACTTGTTAGATTGATATTATTTTGCCCTCCCGGACTCAAAGTAATTGTAAATGTATAACCTTCAGAATCAAATAAAGCATCTACAGGGACTGTTTCAGAATATTTGGACGTCACAGTATAGTCAATAGTTTGAATATCAATCGGTTCACTGAAACCGAATTCTAGAATTGTTGGTTTCCTCAGATCGACATAGGACGTATGTTCAAGGGACCAAGTATCAATCGTTGGCACCAATTCATCCTTTAGTAATTCGTTCAGGAATTCTGTAACATCGATCTGGTTTCCAGAGTCATCATAAATAGCTTTATCATCTGAAGTCCCTATAATAATCGATTCTAAACCTGTGGGTGTGAAGTTATATTCCATATTAATCCGAAAACTTTGTTCTCCGCCAATAAGTAGGTTACTGTTTACATCGGTAACACTTGTTATATTACAATTATATCCTACACTATCTGAAATAATCTCAACCCTAAAATCATTTTCATCAATGGCACCTGTTTCATTTGGGGTCCCATATATTTCGTCATCAAAAGTAATCTCTATGTATGAATTGTCATTAAAAACAGTATTAATTAGCGTAGGCTCAAGATAATCCCTAATTGTAAAAGTTATTGCATAAGCAAATGCCACAGGATTCCCTTCTATATCCTGCAATGTTGCATTAAATGAAAAATAAAAAGTTTCTTCACTACCTAATTCTACAGTTGGGCTTATACTTAGAACTATGGAATCAGGTGAGAATTCTTCAATATTTAGTACAATATCAATGAGGTCACCTTCAGCGTTTTCTTTTCTTAATTGAACGTAAGTAGGATCATTCAATGCATCCGCTGTGACTTCCGACCCATCTGGAAATAGAATATCTTCATCAAAAGTAATCTGTAAAGGCTCGTTCTCATCTACATTTACGGAATTATCTTCGATGCTGGTTTCAGCTCTAGGGGCTCTTTCATCTTCAAGATTGATTGGCCCGACCGATTCTGATTGAGGTACAGCCACACCATCTTCACTAAAAATTCTGAACTCTCCTGATGGTGAAATTGTAATCGTTTCTACACCACTTGGTAAAGTATTAAAGCTCACATGAATCCGTATGGTCTCTTCTCCCCAAATTAAACTACCTCCGCTAGTATCTGTAAGATTATCGATGGTCACACTTGTTGCTTCTCCATTGTTGGAATTAATCTCAATACCGAAGTCGGATACATAGACAGGCTGGGTCGTTGATTCATTTCCGAAAACAGGTGCAGAAAATGTGAGATCAACATATATATTACTATCTGCAATTTCTGCATTCAGCATTTGAGCAGACGCATTAAGCTCTAAAGTGTCTGTTGTTTCATCTGCTGACATTGCATTTCCCGCTTCATCATAAATGGATGAGCCATTCGTCGGTTTAAATATAATTTCCTCATTACCTGTTGGCGTTCCACCGACATTAAAAGAAACTCTGACTGTTGTTTCACCACCAATGAGGTCATCATTGTTTGAATCAGTGATATCTGTGAGTGTTAGGCTAGAACATTGTGCAGTTGGATTCCATAGAGTATCTAAATCATTTAAGGCAATCGGTCCAGTCCCGTTTGAATTACCATAAATAGGTTCATTAAAATTTAATTCAGCAAATGCGTTTGAAGTTGCTATTGTACTTGATGCAATAGTTGGAGATGTTTGATCTACTGTTCTAAACTGAATATCATCGGGAGTCAGTGCATTGCCACTTAGGTCTATAATTTCCTCTAAAAATGAAACACGTATATTGGTATATTCATTAAAAGATTGATCTGGTTCAATAACAAAAGAAATTTGATCATCACTTATGACAGTAAAATCTAGATCTGCTCCGGTGTCAAGATCTTGTAATTCTATGCAGTATTCATAATTATTTCCATCTGTTATATTTACCGGAACGCCAACCAAAAACTCATATCTGACTTCTTCGGAAAAGGTAACTTCAATATCAGTATCTCTCGGAACGTTTACCGCGTTATCTTCTGGTGAAGACGAATCAATAGAAGGACTTAAAATATCTATTAGCGTAATCGATGTCCCTGTGGGATTGAGGAGGGGTACTCCAACCGAATTGAATATAGAGCTTTCATTTGCCGGACCTATTGTAAGAATTTCAACTCCAGTGGGTGTACCATTGATATCTATATTAACTTTTATTTGATTATCACCTGGTGAAGTAGCATTACCAGCCATATTTGTTAAAGATGTTATAGTGGGAGTAACATTATTCCCTCCATTGGGGTCAACAGATATATTAAAATCATTATTATCAAGCGGGGAAAAATTATTATTAAAAATTTCTTCATAAGTTCCACCATAAACGCTTTCACTGAAAAAATAATTTATCTCTGAATAATCATCTGAAGTCGTAATATCATCAATAATCAGAGAGTATCCAATTCTGGTGCGTATAGTACTAGGAGGTACTTCTGATTCTGTATTTCTATCTTGTACAACTATATAATATATACGCTCTTCACCTTCCTCACCCCACTCAAGTAATGGTAGCATATTTGCGTATGTAACCTCGTCATAGCCACACAAACAAGCAAAATCATAATTTTCTTGCGTAACAGCGCCATTGTCATTGAAATATATATCCGAGTTAGAATCGTCTTGATAAAGTATCCAAGAATCTGTATCACAATCTATGGTATATACGGCAATCTCAACATCTACATTAGTTTCAGGGTAACATGTTGATAGATAAATATTTGTTGGTTCGGTTAGTGTTAATTTGTAAGCATAATCATGACCATCGGCATGCAGGCCACCTGTCCCACCTTCCCAGTCGTCATCCTGGTTTAACATTTCAATTGTATGATCATAGGGGAAATCTGCAACAGTTATTTCTTCATCAAAGCATTGAGAATACAGATTTTGAATCCCAACCAGCGTGATTAAACAGAGTTTGAATCTATTCCACATTAACTTCTCCGGTTCCAAAATCATTGATGATTACAGGTTCATTATTTGCATTCCGGAGTTCTGTATAAGGCTGTTCTTCTCCTACATCTGCTTCTGTCATATATTCCAACTTAAACCAACCTTTTTGCTTGGCAATAAAATGTACTTTTGCTAGAGACCAGGTCCCGCCACTGCTTTGATCGGAATTCATATCTGGTAAATAGTATAGGAAAATACCTAGATGCGAATCTGGCAGCGTATCCCAGTGAAAAAATGGCTCATTATCTCCCTGAAAAAAATCACCAGCTTCCACAGGTTTTTCATCTTCAGTCTCTGGTCGCAGTTCTACAATTTTCCGATCATACCTTATTCTCAGATAAGCGGCTGCGGCAGGATCCATATTATAGCTATATAAGTCAATCTCGATAGGATCATCCACCAATACATCGACAATCGTTTGATGAAAAAACAAGGCTGGTGCTTCTAAACCCAAATTTTCTGGATCAAATGTTTTATCCAGGGAATATTCTGCATCTTCACAAGAAAAAAGGGAAAGCCCCATAAAGGCTAAAAAGTAAAATCCTATTTTATTCAAAAGAAAAATTGAATTTTGCCTGTACTTGATTCACTCCTGGATCATACTCCAAATCAAAGAAAAAATCACCATCAAAAAAATCATCCCCCGGACCTACAAGATAGGCATGGAACATATTTATGATCCAAATGGACATCCCCACGTTTCGGAGATTCTTCATGAGAGCGTTATACCTGCGTGAATCATCTGCATATTGAATCACCTGAGGCCTTAATTCCTGCAAAGTATGAGGATCTGTGCTTTGTTGATATGATTGGTAGTTTCTTTCAAAACCACCCCAAGCTCTATTGTATTGCAAATAAGCCACCAGGGCCGTCAGGCCTATGGTGGCTTCTGTACTCATAAATGCATATCCGGGATATCTTTTATTGGACCAAATCTGTCCGCTTCCGGGAAGCGCCGTAGACATTAGGAGTGATTTGATTTTACCCGGAATAGGCGGAAGATTTATCTCCATTTTCCATTTAGGCTTAATTATTGGTTTTTCCAATGCGGCGATTTCTGATATGTCGGAACCGACCGATAAAGTGTCCGGAACCGGAAGGCCACTCACATTATAGGCTAATTTTTTCATTTCAAAAAGCAAACTGTCCGTTATTCCACTGCTTTCCAATGAGAATTCATGGGTCAACATTTCCAAATCGATCGAATATAACCTGCCGACGATCAGGAATTCGTCATCTATCTCGTTTTGGATATCTCCCGCTATAACATAGTTGACTTTCAGCAATTTCCCTAATTCGATGGCACAACGTTCGCTCCAACAATCCCAATAATCATTTGGTTTCGGACCGAAAATATTGATCTTATCAGTAGAATTGAAGTGTTGAACTTCAAAAATTTTCAATTCCCGGATAGTTGTTCGGAATTCTTCAGTAAGGTAAGCCGTCAAAGGCGGAGAAATACCCTGTCCTTCAAATTCAAGAACCGCAAGGCGATTTCCTGTCTTTAAGGATACTACTTTAGTGAACTTTTCGGCATTTGCCGTCATCGTCAATAAAAAAACAACGATTCCCCGAATAAGTATCGATTTTTTCAAAAGGTGGTAATTCCCATTTTTAATAATTTACACCTTCTAGGCTATATGTAAAAGAAAGAGTGTATTAAGGATTTTGAATTAAAATTGGCTCAGTGGATTGTCGCTATACCACTGATTCATAAATTGCTGGATTAAAGCAATGATAACTTTTTCCATTTCGACATAGATCGTTTCGCTTGAAGTTTGTCCTACCACCTCTTCTTCATAAATACGATTCGTCATAAATTTTTTCGTGATAGTGGAGTCTGCCATGGATTTAAAATATTCCGACTCTGAAACGGTATAATTATAGATGGAGATACTTATCATGTAAGATGAAATGGGGTTTGCTGCTGATTGAACGATGTAAATGTCCACTATGAGTTTTGGCATGGGTGCGTCTTTGTTCAACCGCAAATCAGCCTCGCTAAAACCCAGTTCGACAAAGGTCAATATTTTATTTTTCCAGAGTTCATTTTCCACACCCTTCAGATTCATGGCGATGGAGATCTCATCGATGCCTTTCAGATTTCCATCGTACCATTTGTCCTTCGCAATGAGAACAGACATAAGACTGATGATACAAATCCACTTCAACATGATTAAAATTTATTTCATCAAAATCAATTTTTGTGTATGAATCTTCGAGCTGGATATGAGCCTTATGAAATAAATACCGCTTGAAAAGTTGGAAGCATCCCATTTTATCTCATGGTTTCCCGATTCAACCATCTCATCCATCAAAGATACCACCATGCGACCATTTAAATCGAATACATGCAGAGATGTTGCGCTAAACGTCTCTGAGATAGGAATATCAAACCGGATGGTGGTGACAGGATTGAAAGGATTGGGGTAACCAGGATATAGTGCAAATCGTGATGGAACATCTCCCTTGATAATAGATACCGCAGTTTCGCCATCTAAATAGCCTTCACCGCAGAGAATACTGTCCGGTGTATCATGGTGACAATGATCATAGGCTTCGCAATCTCCCGGTGAAAGTAAAGGATCGGCATATTCACCACCATCATAATACTGCCAGGCCGGTAAGGACATCCAGCAGGCATTGCAGGTATCCGTACTGATACTCTGATCCGAATCCTCGGGCCAGTCCAATGTATCTCCCGGTGCGAAACAGAATCTCCCTACCAACTCAAGACAATAGTCTGCACCTATATTCCCATCTTCATCTTGACAATCATCGCCATACCAAATAGAAGCCTGGACAGTTCCCGGGCAAGCTTCATGCCCGATCACATCAAAATAGGAATAATCACCAGAAGCGAACACAGCTGTAGGGCTTAAACACGGCCACGATGCCGTTATGGTAAACTTATCAGCAGTCATCCCGGCATATTCCCAAGGGAAATGAATACGGAACCGGGAGCCGGGGGTCACAGTATCCCCGGTACTCGAATCCACAACAATGGCATAGATGTTCTCCGGGTGGCAGGGATTGGTATTCCCCTCACTGCATACGTAAATGCAGGAGTCCACCAGGCCGGGACAATCCCGGGACCCCAAGGCTTCATAATAATCCAATTGTATAATATCTCCGGAAAAAGCCTGGAACTCTGATCCATACAGAAAACCGGTTAAAAAAGCGATCATGATCGTTAGCGATTTATTCATGCGACATTCCTTTTTATTTCAAGTAAATAATTTTTTTGGTTGTAATAAAGTTTTGAGATTGCAATTGGTAAATGTACATCCCGGATGCAACAAATATTCCGGCGGAATTGGACCCATCCCAATGGATCATATACCTGCCCGGTCGTTGAATTTTACTAACCAACATCCTGATCTCCCGCCCCAGCAAATCGTAGATCACCAAGGATACGTGGGTTTGCTCTGGCAGATCATACTGGATTCGTGTTAATGGATTGAACGGGTTCGGATAAGCCGGATAAAGGGTCAAATACGCTGGTATGATTTTTATCTCATCGGTTTGCAGGGATTCTCCAGCCAATAGATCCTCAATAATATATATCATATATTCAGTGTCCACTTCATTATTGGCATAAACCAGGATCCCATTTTGATCTACGATGAAATCTCGAGGATAAGGCGAACCCTGGTTCGGAATGTAATAATCATCGTAGGTCACACCGCCAAACCCGCCAGGCCCGGCACCCCCAGACTGCTCATCCTGTAATATTGGATAGGTAATGCCAGTTTCATCCACAAACTGGTTGATCTGGTTTTGGTTTACCGCTGTAATGCCCACAACAACGACACTGTCCTGAAGATAGGTTTGCCAAATGGCAGTTTCAAAGTCCGATAACTCCGGACTGCATACGGGTCATCCAGGAGCGAAAAAAGCCAATACCACCACTTGTCCCTGATGGTTGCTGAGTGTAAAACTGCCAGTTCCATTTGCAACAATGGGCAGAGAAAAATCCGGTGCTTCAACACCTACAATGCCCCCATCATAATTTCCCACTAATTGAACTTCAATCACAGATTCATCAGGATCATTGGATGTGATCTGCATTACACCGGATGCATTCTGGTTTGATCTCGTATAAACTATCTGGGACAGGGTTGTTTCCTCGACGTCCAGATATTCAGGAAAATTCAAAACATTGAAATCACTATGGTTTATGAATGGCGTACTGAATCCAAGGGGAAATTGACCGTTATTTTCAACAGCTAGGTTAAAGGTGTCACTCTCCTCAATTTCCAAGGCGGGGAAACCAATATCCCAAGTACCAATATCTATGTCCGCATCCTCAATATCACCAAAAGTGAAAGTTTGAAGATGCTGCCATTCCGCTGAATAAATCATGCTGTCCCGAGCGGCAATGGCCATGGTTCGTTTTCCCGTGCTTTTATACCCCACCAATTCAAGCGATTCGCCCGTCCATTCAAGAATTTTTACACCCAGCCAGTCCGATACCGCAATCTTGTTGGTGTCGAATACAGCAATTTTATTGGTCATCCCCTCCGTATTATAAGAATCGAGAAAAACAGGGTTATCGATATCCGAAACATTATATATTGAAACGCCGTCAGATCCTTCTGCGATAAAAAGCAGGCTATCCCGAACTTCCACATCCTTTACCGCTCCCAAGGTTTCAAACGATGCACCGCTACATGAATCGGATTCGCAGTATATTTCTGCCAGTATTATACCTGATTCTCCATTTCCAATCACAATATGATTTGAATCAATAAAAGCCACATCCCAAGCATTTTCACAGGGGCGTTCATAACTCAATTCCGGATTCTCCGGATCTTCAATATTGAACATAAAAACGCCATCCTCATGAGCGGCCACCGCAAGCTGACCATTATAGACAGCCAATCCCTCTAATGATGGATTATTCACGTTACTGCCTGCAAACGAAAGCGAGCCTATCATTATAGGATTCGATGGATTGCTGTAGTTGACTATGGCTGATCCGTTTCCTTTGGTCCGGCTGGAGAAATAAGCGACCTCTTCCGTGGCCGCAACCCAAAAACCGGAAAGTGCTCTATTTCCCATTGGAACTTCGATATTTGCAAGGTGTGTGGGGTTTTTAGGGTCAGAAATATTATAAAAATCATATCCATCCAGATTCCCGGGAATCATCATGATATCACCCACAATTTCCACATCCATGAGCTCACGAGCCGGAGGGTTGATGCGGGATTCAAGGGTCAGATTTTTTGCCGAGCACAGTAAAGGCATCAAAAGTAATAGTATCTTTCTCATTTTAAAATAGACCATGATCTTCAGGAATAATTAAATCTCATTCTTTGACCATGGGAACAAACCGGACTGGCAATATTTTTTCCTTAGATACAACACCCTTTTTATCTTTTTCAATCACCCACAAATATTGAGTAAAAAACTGTTTTCCAACGGGGATGATCATCCTGCCGCCATTAGTCAACTGGTCAACCAGCGCCTGGGGAATCTCCTTGGGGGCAGCGGTCACGATAACCCTGTCAAAAGGTGCTTCTTCCGGCCAGCCTTTGTATCCATCACCCGTACGAACTGCGATATTGCCGTATTTTAAGTCCTTCAGAATTTGCCTGGCACCATCAGCCAACTCCGGAACGATCTCAATTGTAAAAACCTGATCTGCTAGTTCTCCCAGTACAGCGGCCTGGTATCCGGATCCGGTTCCTATTTCCAAGACCTTATGGTCTTTTGA
>ERZ651768.1971-NODE-1971-length-14668-cov-2.087451_pt1 | contig 14668 bp, 12 predicted proteins | sample MGYA00514754_ERZ651768 | MGnify/ENA metagenome assembly ERZ651768
CGGAGGCGTACATTCACACCAACGACACCTCAACGCGCTGATTCAGCTTGCCGCAAGCCGAGGTGCACACAGAGTGTTTGTGCATGCCCTAACTGACGGTCGAGACACGGCACCGAATACGAGCATCGAGCACCTCGCTTCACTGGAACGCGTGTGCGCAAAATTGAGGATCGGACGCTTGGCTACTGTCTGTGGCCGCTATTACGCCATGGACCGCGATCAACGCTGGGACCGGGTTTCGAAGGCTTATGATACCATTACGTGCGCCGCGGGGCTAGCGGCCAACGATGGCGTAGCGGCAATTCGCAACTCGTACGAAACTAAAACATTTGATGAGTTCATTCAGCCCACAGTTGTGACGGGCTATGACGGGATGCGTGATGGGGATGGTGTGCTCATGGCGAACTTCCGCGCCGATCGGGTAAGGGAGATCCTTGCTGCCCTGGTTGAGCCGGATTTTAGTGGATTTCAGCGCGGTAAGGTCATCAGATTCGCCGACCGATTGGGCGTGGTCAGCTATTCTAATGCCCTTGATAAAAGGATTGGCGTTCTGTTCCCGCCCAACCAGTTGCGTCAGACCTTGGGCGAAGTGGTGGCGAAGGCTGGTTTGCGCCAATTGCGTATCGCAGAGACGGAAAAATATGCCCACGTCACTTTCTTTTTGAATGGTGGCGAGGAAGCCGAGTTTGCAGGAGAGGACAGGATACTAGTCCCGTCGCCAAAGGTGACGACATATGATCTGAAACCGGAAATGTCCGCCGGCGAGGTGACTGACAGGCTGGTTCGCGCCATAAAGTTAAGACAGCATCATCTGATCGTAGTGAACTACGCCAACCCGGATATGGTGGGTCATACGGGGAAATTGTCAGCGGCCATAATGGCGGTAGAAATGATTGATCGTTGTTTGGGCCGGCTGATCGATGTCGTGCGTAGTGTTGGCGGAGCCATGGTAGTTGCCGCTGACCACGGTAATGTCGAAATGATGCGGGACTCGGACAATGATGGTGAGCATACGCAACACACTACAGGGCCCGTGCCAGTCCTACTGGTAAACAGGAAACCCGACCAGGTTGCGTTGCGTGATGGCAGCCTGGCGGATCTGGCGCCCACGGTCCTTGACCTGATGGGTCTGCCGCGGCCAAGAGAAATGACAGGGCGATCATTGCTGTCGTCGCCGGAGCAATTAGGCGGTCATGGCTAGATGGCTGTCGGTATCTGTTATTCAGCAGCTTTGCGCCCTCGTGTTTGGCGCCAACCTACTTAGCGTCACAGCCGCACTGGCCGATGCGCGGAACCATGTCCGCAGTGATATTAGCGAGACGGAGCGGTCCATTCAAAAAAGCACCGCCCGCAAGGAGTCATTGGATGTACGAGCCGGCGCCATAGTGGTGCAAATCGACGATCTGCGAATTCGCTCCGCTAGAGCGGCGCAACGAATCCAGGTGGAGGAAACAACCCTAAGTATCATTGATCGTCGTCTGGCGCTCCTTAATCACGAGAACCGAGCAAACCGGAGGCGCCTGAAACACCTGCAGGCGGGTCTAACCCAGTCACTGACGGCCTTGGCACGGTTGAAGCGTCATCCAGCAGCTGCGATGCTAGCCGTGCCTGGAACCATATTAGATGCCGACCGCGGGGGTCGGCTATTGGCTGCGGCCGTGCCCGTCCTGCAAAATGATGCTGCTAAGCTCGGGCAATTCTTACGTTCTGCCCATACGGTCCGCCAAAAATTACAAATAGAACAACGCCGACGGACAACGGCCATGGCGGCTCTGTCAGCACGGCGGAACGAATTGTATTCTCTGCTAAAAGAACGCTCCACTTCGGAACACCGCCTTCGCCAGGCTGGCGAAGTAGAAGGACGGCGACTGGCAATGTTGGCCTCAAGAGCCAAGGATCTGCAAGGCCTGATGCAACGCCTAGAACAGAAGGTCCGTGAGGACCGCGACAATATCAAGCTCAAAGCCGCTAAGTTGGCAGCCAACAAATCCGCGGCCCGGTGGCCGGGACGAATTTCGCCGCAAGAAAATTCTCCGAAGCAGAAACTGGCCTTGGCACCACAAATCGTGTCATTTTCTAAACTGCGCGGGCAACTACGTCTGCCGGCCCGTGGCACTCCGATGGGCCGGTTTGGCGAAAGTACCGGGCTCGGCCCCCGTTCACAAGGCGTCACTCTGCGCACACGGCAGGGAGCGCAGGTCGTCGCACCGTACGATGGACGCGTGGTGTTTGCTGGACCGTTTCGCAACTATGGCTTGATCTTGATCATTTCGCATGGTGATGGATACCATACGCTGCTGGCAGGTCTGTCCAAGCTGCAAGCGGTGGTTGGTCAGGACCTGCTGACCGGTGAGCCGATGGGCATGATGGGCAGAGATAACAAGCGATCTTTATATATTGAACTAAGGCGCAAGGGGACGGCAATCAATCCAACCCCCTGGTGGTCGAGTAGCCGCGAAAGGGTGAGCGGATGATGAAACGATTGTTTGGAATGATTCTCGCGGCTTTTGTATTGCAAGCGCTGTCCGGTTTGGTGCAAGCCAAAAACGATGGCATCTATCGTCAACTGAATTTGTTCGGCGATGTCTTGGAGAGAATTCGCGCTGACTATGTCGAAGAAGTCGAGGACCCGGAACTAATTGAAGCGGCCATCACTGGGATGCTGCGCTCGCTTGATCCTCATTCATCATATATGCCACCTAAGGTCTATAAAAACATGCGAGAGCAGATCAAGGGTGAGTTCGGCGGCCTGGGCATCGAAGTGACCATGGAGAACGGCGTGGTCAAAGTGGTCTCTCCCATAGACGACACTCCCGCCTTTCGTGCCGGGATGAAGGCCGGCGATTATATCACCCATCTGGATGATGAACCAGTAATGGGCCTGACACTGACTGACGCGGTAAAAAAGATGCGGGGACCGGTGAAATCAACGATCAAGTTAACGGTGGTGCGCAAAGGCGTGGAAAAACCGTTCGAGGTGAATATCATCAGAGACGTGATACGGGTGCAATCAGTCCGCTCGCGGCTAGAGGGCAATTTTGTTTATGTGCGCATCACCTCGTTTACGGAACAAACTGGCAAGGGCCTAACATTAGCCATGGCTAAGCGCAAGGCTGAGCTAGGCAATCGCTTCAACGGCGTTGTTCTGGATTTGCGGAATAATCCGGGCGGTGCTCTGGACCAGGCCGTCGCTGTTTCGGACGCCTTCTTGGACAAAGGAGAGATCGTATCCACGCGCGGACGCCGGCCGGAAGAATCCAGCCGTTATAACGCCAAGGCAGGCGATCTAGCGGACGGACTACCAGTGGCGGTGCTGATCAACGGCGGTTCAGCCTCAGCCTCCGAAATCGTTGCCGGTGCTCTGCAGGACCACCAGCGGGCCCTGATTATCGGCACCAAATCATTCGGCAAGGGTTCTGTGCAGAGCATCATTCCCCTGCAGGGCCATGGCGCTATCCGCCTAACAACTGCGCGCTATTACACACCGTCGGGTACATCAATCCAGGCCAAGGGGATCAACCCGGACGTCGTGGTCGAACAGGTCAAGGTGGAACAACCGCGCAATGAGCATCGCCGCAGCGAGGCCGATCTGCCAAAGCATCTGAAGGCTGAAGAGCCCAAGAACGAGCCTAGAGCGGCGGATAAAAACAACCCAGGAAATCCAGCGAATCGACCGCATGATTTTCAGTTAAGCTATGCGCTGGATCTGCTGCGGGGTATGACTTTGTTGCAGCAGCGCAACGGTGGGTAATAATTTTGCTAGAAGCTGAAACGCGGGATTGAGCTGGCGTGGCCAGAAAACCCAAGGCCAAAAAGCCGCCGAAGGAGCAAACGGCAAAACTAGAGCGGCGAGGCCCCGGCGCCCTGGCTATTGTAGTACTTCTGCTTTTTTGGGGTGGTGCTAGCTTTGCAGCCTGGCTAACCTATACCTATGAACCTGTTAGATCGAAGGGGCAGCAAGCCGACGCGGTTTCTGTCATCGTGCCCATAGACTTGGCAAAGAAAGGTAGCAACCAGCAGATGGCGCCTAGTTCCACCGCCATTTCCGACGATGGTCAAGATGCGAAAATTATGGCGAAACCGGGTGGCAAAACCCTTTACGATAGAAGCGCTGTTTCGAGGTCAAATAAAACGCCCAAACCTCAAAAGAACCCGCAGAACGCGAATGAAATAACCAAAAAGGCGGCACTGCCCAACGCCGCCCACACACCGAAAATAGGCGGCAAACCCAAACACCAGAATTATAATCCGAAAAGGTCTATACGATCCGCGCCAGCGCCGTATGCAGCCACCCAACAGGCGTCAAAATCGCTGAAGGCTCGGGGGTCCTTCACCCGGTTGGGTGGCCTTTGGCCCGCTCCGGACCCGGCGTTGATCAAACGAACAGACAGTGGCCCTTTGCCAATCATAGCCCCCGACGGTCGCACGCCGCTGCAGGTCTATGCCCGGCCATACAACGAGATCGGGCAACAGCGCATCGCTATTGTGGTGGGTAGCCTGGGAATGAGCGAGGCGACAACCTTGGCCGCCATACAACAATTGCCAGGCGGCGTGACCCTTAGCTTCGCGCCGTACGGACGGAATCTACAGGACTATGTGAACCTGGCCCGAGCGGCCGGGCATGAAGTGCTGTTACAGGTGCCTATGGAGCCCATGGATTACCCATCCGACGATCCGGGTCCTCACACTTTGCTGACCAGCCTTACCATCAAAAGGAACCTGAAGCGCCTAGATTGGCTGTTGGGCAGATTCACCGGTTATGTCGGCGTGGTGAACTACATGGGCGGCCGGTTTACCTCGGCGGAATTCCATTTGCTGCCTGTTCTGGAGACCATGCAGGCACGCGGCCTGATGTTTTTGGACTCTAAGGCGTCGCCTTCCAGCGTCGCGTTCGACGTGGCGAATCGCGTCGGCCTATACTTTGCGTCCAACGACCGAGTGATAGACGAAGTTGCCTCCCGCTCCGCCATTGACTCTAGATTGCTGGAACTGGAACACCTAGCGCTGGATTCTGGTAGCGCAATTGGCATCGGCTTCCCCTATCCCGTGACGATTGAGCGTCTGGCCCAATGGGCCTATACCATAGATGACCGTGGCTTCGACCTCGTGCCGGTATCCGCCCTGACCGACCATAGGACACCCAGCCAGTGAAACCATTTCTCGAACGGCCTTATCGGCCATGCGTTGGCATCATGTTGATTAACCGGGATAATCTCGTGCTGGTCGCTCAACGCATTGATCAGGTGGCCGAGGCCTGGCAAATGCCCCAGGGTGGCGTAGACGAGGGCGAGACACCTCGACAAGCTGCCCTACGGGAATTGAAGGAGGAGATAGGCACCGACAAAGCGAAAATCATCGCTGAGACCGAAGAGTGGGTTCACTATGATCTACCGCGGGATTTGGCTGACAAGGTTTGGAACGGCCGCTTTCGCGGTCAGACCCAAAAATGGTTCGCCATGCGTTTTTTGGGAAATGACAGCGATATCAACCTAGCCACTGCAAGACCAGAATTCATCGAATGGAAATGGACCCCTTTGAACAGCCTTATTGACGTAGCGGTATCCTTCAAACGGGATAATTATGCCCAGGTGGTCGCCAAATTTCGGCATCTGATATGATGGGTCGCGAAGCGGCTCGGAATATGGTCATGATCCCAAGTGCCTGTTCCAAAGCTTCGGGGTTCAACAACTTTAAACAGTATTTCCAAAACGACGGTGGGACGGTATCGGCGCCGGAGCTATGTTTTCACAATTTGGAGTTGGGCACCCCGGCCGGTCTGCGATTGGTACAACTCTTGGCAGTTACGGGTAGGGCCTAGGCGGCGGCCCTGCTTACGCCTGTGCCCCTTGGAGCAGCCTACCTTCGTCGGAGCATGAGATCGACAGCGCCATGGGCGTAATTTTCTTGAGTCCATTCTGAGAACAGAAGATCCATTCGGTCTTTGAATAGGCGGCTGCTAATTTCCTAAATAGTCCGATACTACGGAGGAAAAGGCACGTCTTCGCCTAATTTGTGCTGGTGTCAGGCCGGACCCCGTAAGAAATGCCTATTCTGGATGTTCGATTTAGACCGCGCCGCTTATGTCAAAACATTCAACGAGGATTACCCGTTGTTATTGGCCGCCTGTGATGGGGACCAAACGATTTCTCTGGCAATACTTCGAAAGGTTGCGGACAAATAGCACCATCAGGCAACTTATCTGGAATTTCCGGACATAGGCGATAGGCAGTTTTTAGAGGAGAGCTGGAGCGACGTCACCAGAACCCGCGCTGACTGGTTGGCAGCAACCACGCCAGCTTAAAGCCGTAATATTTTGCCTGGGTTCATGATGTTGTCAGGGTCCAGGGCCTGCTTTACGGCGCGCATCACATCAACGGCACCGCCCAGTTCATCTTCCAGATAGTCAATTTTACCCGACCCAACACCGTGTTCGCCGGTACAAGTGCCTTCCATGGCCAGGGCCCTGTGCACCAGGCGGTCGTGCACGTCGTGGGCCAGCTTGTTCTCGGCCTCGTCATCATAGTTCGCGATGATTGACATATGGAAATTTCCGTCACCAGCATGACCGACAAACGGCGAGATCAAGCCGCATTGTTCTATATCTTGCTTGGTTGCCAGGATGCACTCTGCGAGGCGCGAAACCGGCACGCAGACGTCTGTCGCCATAGAGTGTTGATCAGGCTGGGCAGTGGCTAGAATGGCGTAATGGGCGTTATGACGTGCTTCCCACAATTTGTTACGGTCTTCCAGCTTGGCGGCCCATTTGAAATCCCCGGCGCCGAATTCAGTGGCGATGGCCTGCACGGCTTCTGCCTGCTCCTCCACCCCCGTCTCACTGCCGTGGAACTCCATGAACAGAGTATCGCCGATTGTGTAGTCGTCAAGCTTGCCGTAATCGCAGATCATTTTCATGCCGATCATGTCCAGTAATTCACAACGAGCGATGGGGATGCCGCATTGCACAATGGTGATCACCGTATTCACTGCCGCTTCCAAATCAGGGAAAGAACAAACAGCCGCTCGTGTCGCCTCTGGTATGCCGTACAGGCGTAATGTCACCTCGGTAATCACGCCCAAGGTGCCTTCCGAACCAACAAACAGCCGGGTTAAGTCATAGCCGGCGGACGATTTCCGCGCCCGCCGCGCGGTTTGGATAATACGACCATCCGCCAGCACTACGGTCAAGGCCAAGACGTTCTCGCGCATAGCGCCATAACGCACCGTGGTAGTGCCACTGGCTCGTGTTGCGGACATGCCACCCAGGGAGGCATCAGCGCCCGGATCCACGGGGAAAAATAGGCCTGTGTCACGGAGATATTCGTTCAATTGATTGCGGGTAACTCCGGCCTGGACCGTACAGTCCATATCCTCTGGGCTGACACGGATCACCTGATCCATGCTGCTGAGATCAAGGGTAATTCCCCCTTGTACTGCCAGGGTCTGCCCCTCAAGGGCTGTCCCCGTGCCATAAGGGATCACCGGCGTACCGTGCGTGGCACAGGCCTTGACGATAGACACAACTTCCTCAGTGCTGTTGGCATAAACCACGCCATCGGGCAGTGCGGCGGTATGGTAAGCCTCGCCTTTGCCATGGTGTTCCCGAACAGATTGTGCGGTCGAGAAACGATCACCCAGCAATTCCGTCAAGTACTGAACAAGGGATGCCGGCAGTTGGAGTTCGTTTTTGCTATCAATCGCGAGGCTCATAATGCTCATCCTTTTACGTTGGCAGGCAAATTGCCATAACCGCCTAGCTGTTACCAGCACCCAAGCCGAAAATCTGTGTTACAAGGCACGAAGCATTATTTGAAATAAAATAATGAGAGTAGTCGTGTGTAAGGAAAAGAAACCGGATATTTCCGCCTCGACCGTACTTTTAATCCGAGATGGCGCAGTTGGCTTGGAAGTTTTCATGGTCGTCCGTCATCATGAGATCGCCTCTTTTTCAGGCGCCTTGGTATTTCCTGGTGGCAAGGTGGATCCCTCGGACGCCCACGCCAGACCATTTTGCAGCGGAGGGGAGGATTTAGACGAGACGGCACTTTCGCACCGCGTCGCTGCGGTACGCGAGGCGTTTGAGGAAAGCGGCGTACTGTTGGCCCGCAATAAAGACGGCGACGAATTGATCAACGCAGCGCAATTGGAAGGTATCGAGGCCCGCTGGCGGGCGGATCTGGCGGCAGGTGCGATCACCATGGCCGATGTCTGCCACACCGAAGGTATTGTCCTGGCCCTGGACAAGATGGTCAACTATGCCCATTGGATCACTCCGCGCATCGTGCCCAAAGTGTATGACACTCAATTCTTCATCGCCCAAGCACCAGTAGGCCACATGGCACTACACGACGGTTCAGAAACAACGGATTCGGAGTGGCTGCGTCCGGAGACAGCCATCGCAGATGCGGCGTCGGGAAAGCGAACACTGGTTTTCCCTACACGCATGAATTTGTTGAAACTGTCCCAATTCAAGAACGTCGATGAAGCCTTAACAACCAGCCGGGCAACCGTTGTGGTGACAGTTCAGCCCGAACCGGAAAAGCATCCAAAAGGCCGCACCTTGCGCATTCCGGTGGAAGCCGGTTATCCAGGCAGCCACTTTCTAGTAGAGGATGAGGGCCACAAGGTTACCGTGCTTGACTAAACAGCGGATGGAAACGGTCACATGACTTTTGCATTTTCGCGCCGATTGGCTGCAGAGTTTATTGGTACGGCGTTCTTGTTAGCTACCGTAGTCGGTTCAGGTATCATGGGAGAGAACCTGGCTGGGGGCAATGTAGCCATCGCCCTGCTGGGCAATGCCATTGCCACAGGCGCAATTCTGGTAGTTCTGATCCTTGTGTTCGGGTCAATTTCCGGCGCCCATTTTAACCCAGCAGTCACCCTGGCGTTTTTGCTGCAGCGGACGATCGCCCCGGGTGCCGCCCTCGCCTATGTGGTAACACAAATCGCCGCTGCCATCTGCGGCACCATAGCGGCACACATTATGTTCGCTGAGCCGATCCTGATGATATCGACAAACGTCCGCACGGGGCTGGGCCAATATTTCGCGGAATTTGTTGCCACCTTTGGCCTGGTGGCGACGATACTAGGTTGCCTCCGTTTCCGCCCGGAGGCAGTGCCTTATGCAGTGGGACTGTTTATAACCGCCGGATATTGGTTCACTGCCTCAACTTCGTTCGCCAATCCGGCGGTAACCATCGCCCGAACCTTGACAGATACCTTCTCGGGCATAGCGCCGGCGGATGCACCGGCCTTTATTGCCGCACAGCTTATCGGTGGTGTCGTCGGAACCGTCGTGTTCGCTTGGTTATCGCGGGCTGAGGATTAGCACAGAAATAACAGCCTTCCCACCTCCCGCTGCAGTTGGATAGACTATGTTCGATTAGGGAGGGTACAATGAGTTTGGCAGGCAAAATCGCGGTGATTACTGGCGCCGCCGCCATGGAGGATAAATTCGAGCCCCACGAGACGGCGAATTCTCTAGCGCCCAGCCTGATCCGAACCCGGGCCGTAAAGCGCATAACCCCCAAAGAGATTGAAGCGCACCACCACTACTTCCTGGTCAAACGTCTGGGCGAGCCAGAGGATATTGCTAATGCGGCCTTGTTCCTGGCCAGCGAAGAGGATTCCTTAATTTCGACAGCGAATTTACCCATCTCCGTTAACATTCAAGTGGGACTTTAGAGCTGTTCAGCGAGGATTGCCCAGGAGGGGACTTTGGCCATGGCCATAAGAGAGATTTTTCACGACGATGAGACGATAAGCGCCCGGCGGGCTTCCGGGGCATGGGCTGATCTGACCCTTGATGATCATCTGCAACGTCATGTGGCCGAGCGCGGCGATAAACTTGTTATGGTGGATCATAAATGGCGCCTGACCTTCAGGGAACTGGATCATTTGGCACACCGAATTGCCTGCGGTCTCTATCAGTACGGATTACGGCCGGGTGATGTCATTTCCATCCAGCTGCCTAATTGGGCAGAATGGCTGATGATGCATTGCGCCGCTTCCAAAATCGGCGCCGTGACCAACTCTATAGGCGCCATGTATCGTTTTGCGGAGGTGAGCTACATCCTGGGCTACGCCGAAACCAAACTGTTGTTGATTCCGGATCGCTACCGCAACTTCGACTACACCGATATGGTGGCTGAACTATGGCCGAAGCTGCCGCGGCTGGAGAATGTCTTCGTGGCCGGTGACGAAGTGCCAAAAGGCATGCGACCGTTCGATGAACTACTGTCGAAGACCTGGGAAGACGAAGTGGCAAAAACAACCATCGACGCCCAGCGCCCCGATCCCAACATGGTTGCAACATTGATGTTCACTTCTGGGACAACGGCGGAACCCAAGGGCGTCATGCATACCCACAACACATTTGGCACTGGCACGAAACAATTGAGAGAAAGTTATGGTTTAGCCGATGACGATGTCATCTTCATGGCCTCCCCCATCGGCCACAGCACGGCGCTGATTGCTGGCGCGCGTTTGCCGGTGCAGTTTGGCCTGACCACAGTTTGGCAGGAACATTGGGACCCAGCGGAGGCTGTGGAGCTGATCCATAGGGAAAAATGCACCTACACCCTATCCGCGACCCCCTTCCTACATGGCCTGATGAACGCACCCAACGCCAACCGTGAGACGCTTGCAAGCCTGAAAACCTTCGCCTGCGGCGGCGCCCCCATTCCACGGGAGATGATCCGTCAGGCGGACGAAGAATACGGACTTTTTGTTTCAGCCCTATATGGCTCGTCCGAAGCCCTTATCAACAGCGTGGTGCAGCCCTATGCGCCGCCCGAAAGACGTTATGGTACCGACGGCCAGATTATCCCCGATGTAGAAGCACGATTGATTGACCTGGAAACCGGCATGCCCGCAGGTGCAGGCGGTGAAGGTGAATTGTTTGTCCGCACCCCGGCCCAGCATGCTGGTTATTTTAAGGATCCAGACCTCACCGCCCAAGTTCTTACAGAAGACGGTTGGTATAACACCGGCGATATTTGCACCCTGGATGATGATGGCTATATCAGCGTCATCGGCCGCAACAAGGATATGATCATTCGCGGTGGCGCCAACATCAGCGCCCGGGAAATTGAGGAATTGCTTTTCTTGCATCCCAAAATCGACAATGTAGCTTGTGTCGCTATGCCTGATCCGGTTCTGTCCGAACGGGTCTGCGCCTTTGTCGTATGTCCGGCTGGTGAGACGCTAGAATTTGATGAAATGGTGGGCTTCCTTAAGGCCAAGCGCGTGAATAATTGGAAATTGCCCGAGCGGTTGGAAATCCGGGATGAATTTCCCATGACCCCTAGCGGCAAAATTCAGAAATTCCTGCTACGCAAAGAAATCGCCGAATTGACCGGCCAGGCGCAATTAATCCGATAGGTCGTTGGTTTGAATTCAGGACAGTTAGTATCGTTCTTTTTCTACGGCACATTGATTGATCCAGACGTGCGCCGGTTGGTACTAGGTGTTGAATCCCAGAAATTGAACGTCATGTCAGCCTGGCTACCGGGTTTCACGGTACGCTACGTCCTACGGGCTAAATACCCGGCCTTGCGGCCGAAGCCCGGCGCGAGAGCCGCGGGCATCGTGATAACCGGCCTGTCCAGAAAACAGGCCCTCACGCTGGATCGATACGAGGGTGATGGGTATCGCCGAAACATCCGCATGGTGCGACTCGCCGATCGTCGTCAAATTGCTGCCTTCGTCTACATACCCCTAGCAAAGTTGCGAATCGGCCCTAGGCCGTGGATTTTTGAAACATGGCATGCCAGGGATAAGGCAAAATTTTTGTGGGCCAGTGGACTGAATAATCCGCGACGATGCCAGGGCGCGGGCAGCTTGGCAAGATGGGAGGGATAGTCATGAAAGAAGAGGGCAGCAAGGTTGCCATCGTTACAGCGGGGGGCAGCGGTATTGGGGCCGGTGCGGCTCGCAAACTGGCTGCTGATGGCTTTCAAATCGCCGTGTTGTCGTCATCTGGCAAAGGCGAGGCTCTGGCCAAGGAGCTTGGCGGAATTGGTGTCACTGGTTCGAACCAATCGAAGAATGATTTGCAGATGCTAGTAAATCAGATCATGGCGCAGTGGGGCCGCATCGATGTGCTGGTCAACAGCGCCGGCCACGGCCCGCGCGGTGCGGTACTAGAGATCACGGACGAAGACTGGCATCTTGGCCTGGAAACGTATTTTCTAAACGTGGTACGGTCCACGCGCCTAGTCACCCCCATCATGAGAAAACAAAGATCAGGATTGATCATCAATATCTCAACATACGCGGTGTTCGAGCCCGACGCGGCCTTTCCCACATCAGGCGTATTCCGGGCGGGACTTGCCGCATTCACCAAACTTTTCGCTGACAAATATGCGCCCGACAATATCCGTATGAATAATGTGCTACCGGGGTTCATTGCCACCTTCGCCGAAAAGGAGGAAATTCGTGAACGCATCCCCTTGGGGCGTTATGGTACGGTGGAAGAAATTTCAGAATTGATTGGTTTCCTAGCATCCGAAGGAGCAAGTTACATAACTGGCCAAAACCTGCGCGTGGATGGCGGTGTCACCCGTTCCGTCTGATCATGCCGTTTCATCATTGTCCGGGAATGCCTCGGGCATGCCCAACGGCAAAGTTTCCACGTAAACCGAGGTGGAGGGAAAGGCGAAGCCGCTGCCGGCACCCTCCACGATGGCCTTGATTTCAAAGGCCAGGTCCTCCTTGATGCGCATCCATTCGCCCCAATTCGTGGTCGCCGTGAAACAATATAGCAAAACATCGATTGAACTATCGTTGAAGCTGTCGACGTGGATCAAAGTAGTCACCTTGGCCGGGTCAACCTCGAAATCATCGTTCCCAAAGATATGATCTTTGATGCCGTTGACGATCTCGCGTAATTGACCCTCTGTGGCACTATATTTGATGCCTATTTTCCAATAAATACGCCGGTTGGACATGTGGGAGAAATTGATCACCGCATCGCCGGCCAGTTTGTTGTTGGGGATAGTAGTCAGGGCCTTGTCGAATCGGCGGATCTTGGTCGTGCGGAAGCCGATTTCCTCCACCGTGCCCTCGACATCGGCGCCCCTGATCCAATCACCTTTCTCAAAAATACCGTCCAGAAAAATGGTCACCCCGGCGAATAGGTTGGCAATCATATTCTGGGCGCCAAAGGCAACCGCCATACCGATCAGGCCTAGACCCCCCAGCACGGCACCTACATTAAATTGCCATTCCTCCAGAATGGCGACGATGCCTACGCAAGCGATGACAAAGCGGGCCAGTTTGGCGATGAATTGCTTCAGACTGTCGCCCAAGGAAGTTCTACCCAGGGCGCCAAAGGCCTTATCTATCAAAAACGAAAGCGGACCGACACATCGGTACAAAGTCCAGAAGATGGTAAAGGCAATCATCGAGCGGATCAATTGCGTCATCACCCCATCCACCTGGGTAGGCAGACTGACGAACCGCGTCGCCGCGTATAGGCCGATGATGACGAAAACAAACCGCATGGGCTGTTCCAAGGCGACGATTAATTGATCATCGAATTTGGTTTTGGTACGGCGGCTAATCCCATTTAATGCCACCAGGACAACTCGGGTAAACAAGCGGCGGAGGACCAGGAAACCAACAAATATTACCAAGCCAATAAAAATCGGGCCGAGGCCGACGCCAAACACAGCCGTGTTCCAAACTGTCACCACCTCGGTCCAAAAGTCGATTGTCGATTGCATCAGGCGGCCGCCAGAATGGATGCCGCAGCCGTAGCTAGCACCTGACAACCCAGTACGATATCGTCGTCATGGCTGTCCTCGGCGAAGTCATGGCTGATGCCGTCGATGGAGGGGATGAACAGCATGGCGCTGGGCATCACATTGCAAATTACGCCGGCGTCATGGAAAGCACCGGACGGCATACTGCGCCAATTTCCTGGGGCGTGCTGTTCCGCCGCCTCGGACAAATGCCGTTGAAAGCCGATGTCCATGTTAGCCGGCGGTATGCGCACCCGCGACGGCCTTGCCGTCGTCGTCGCACCACCTTTGGCGTTGATTTCGCCAACCAGTCTGTGAGCCACCTCTTCAAACCGATCCAATATCATCGGGTTCACGTCGCGGAACTGCAATTCTAACTCTGCATGGCCCGGCACAATGGATGGTGCGCCAGGGTTTAAAACTGCCCGGCCCATAGTCCAGACCGAACGCTCGCCAGCCACCTTGGGGAATTCCTCGTTAATGCGATGGGCCAATGTGTAGAGTGCGGTAGCAGCGTCCTTACGCCCTGCCATCATGGTGGTACCTGCATGGTTCTGCTGGCCGCTGAATTCAAACACAATTCCACCCAAACCGACGATGGCTTCGACGATGCCGATGCGGAGATCATCCTGCTCCAGATGGGGTCCCTGTTCGATATGGGCCTCCAGAAAACCAATATAGTGGTGATCCGCTGCGCGAAGGCGCGGGATGCCAGTCAAACCCGCCAGCGCCAAAGCGTCCGCCAGGGCCACACCATCCTTGTCCGTCAAGCCTGCCTCGGTCTCAGAAGAAAAATCGCCACAGAAGGACCGGCTGCCCATGCAGCCGTAAAACCGGCTTTCTTCGTCCTGCCAAGAAATAGCGTCTATGGCGGAATGTTTGGTAGCCTCGTTCTCCGCCAGGGCACGGGCCACTTCGAGGCC